>Ga0209756_1000166_pt1 | contig 62735 bp, 93 predicted proteins | sample ETNvirenome_6_85_FD_184071 | JGI IMG/M metagenome (GOLD analysis project Ga0209756, IMG submission 184071) | Marine viral communities from the Pacific Ocean - ETNP_6_85 (SPAdes) (version 3) | ecosystem: Environmental > Aquatic > Marine > Oceanic | place: Pacific Ocean | collected 2013-06-19 | reverse complement strand
AATAAGTAGTTGAAAAAAACTAAAAATCTCAAAAAATTAGCCGCGATATGAAAACGTACCTAGACGCACATATACCGCTACCGGACTATAGGCGACATACATTCGGGGCACGAGGGGGGTAGGGGGGAGGGGGGGTGGTACCCTCCGCTTAGATGATAGCTTTCGCTACCTTGCTGTAACGTAACGTTTCTGCTTTAGGATGTAAGCTTATCATTACTAAGCTATGGTTAGGCTGCTTATCGCTAGCGCGTATACCGTACTTATCTTGTTTAGCTGTATACGCTACTAGCTTATCCATCTCTTGTTTCCATTGGTGGTTATACATTTATTTTTATTAGCCTCGGAGCTTTTTCTAGTTCCACCAAAGCAGCGTCACGCAGCTGGCTTGTGCAGAAGCACCATGTCGCGTAGCCTTTAGGTGTGAGGTAGTCAACAAGCTCTTGTCTCGTTACATTGAATTGTCTTACTCTATCCCAGAACATTAGGCTTTCACCCCACAAGCTTTGAGGAACAGACCAAGGTTAAAGCGTGGGTTAGCATCGTTCAATGCTCGAGCAAATGAATATGCTAGCTCTTGCGTTGCCGCTTCAATTGCTGTCTCTCCATTGCGGAGGTCATCAATATGCAATGGTTTGTTAGCGTTCTCTTTGATTACGTCTGCGATAAGTTGGAAGTCTTTACGAGTCATTGTTTATCCTTTTCTTACTGTCTATATGTATTCTATCAAAGGTTACTGAGGGTGTCAAGAACTATTTTAACTTTTTTTATTTTATTTCTCGGATTAAAAGGGTTCGGCCCAACCGTTAGTATCGGCTTCGGCAGCTAGTTCTTCAGGGGTAAGGTCACGAGCGTGGATAACGGTAGGTTCAGGTAATTCAACGTTGCAACCAGTGTACAGTACCAATTGACCGTCATGGTCGTATTCTACTGTTGCGCCGGTTACAGCAGCTAATTGTTGCCAAGATGCAACGGTTAAGGTGTTCGCTAGTGCAGCTGCGACTTCAGCGTTAGCATGGTTTCCAGCGAGGTCAGGGTGAGAGTCGAGAGCATTTTCGATAAGAATTGCGATGGGATTAAGCATAGAATTTAAAAGTCCTTTCTTATTGTTTCTATATACAGTATATCAAACTTGTTGCATTTGTCAAGCTTTTTTTCATCTTTTTTTGAATCTAAAGGTTTATCTTCCATGGCTTTTTCTTTCTTACAGCTCGGGCATTTCTGCGGCCAAGCCTCCCGCCACACAGTAATCTTGCATAGTTTGCAACGCCATAAGAACTGGTAGCCGTTAGGATTCACACAGTAATTATGCTAGCTGATTTCTTTTTATCTCCCCTTAGAGAGATGTTAAATTAACTATGCGTAATCATTAAACTTTATTTTTTCTAGTTTTTCCAAGGTTTGCCCTTAAAATTGCCAGGTTTAATGTTTAGCGGAGACGCGGTGTACATCGCCGACCCTATCGCTACACTAGCAGTGCATGGCTTACCCTCGCCATCGTCTAGCCAACAGCAGTAGAACGGCATTAACGCGGCTAGCGTGTCGTGGGTTACTTCACCAAAGGGGTTGAACTTCATTGCGGCTAATAAATCCTTCATAAATAAGTAGCTCCAAGCATATTAATGGGTAATTGTCAAGTATAAAGTTAACGGTTGACACGGAATTGGGTATATACTAGATTCCCCCACTCTTTCCCACCGTTTACCACACTTCAACTTATCCAGTCATTTTTTCTATTTCTTTATTATTCTCTAATTCCCCTGTACTACTAGACAAGCATTCCAGCAATACCGTTGCTCCTGCTTCTCCGCCAGTACCGCAAAAGGTTCTAGCCATCTGTGCGGCTGAGACTCTATCCTTTGCCCACACTTTTATGCTCACTTTTACGGGTTTTTCTACGTTGTCATATTGTACGTTAACTGTTGCTCTATAGAGTTTATCTTTTTTCATTTTTATAAGTTTACCTGTTCTCCGAATTGTTTTATTTCAGAATCCGTAACGATTGCGCTCAAACGCGGGTCTTTCTTTGTAAGCACTGTTGCAAACTTGCGTTCGAGCTTTGGCAGCAAGAGTTCGAGCACTTTTTCGCCTGTGAGCTTCCAAGACTCTACAAGCACTCCATCTTCGAAACGATTATAATAATGCTCTGGATACTTGGCTATCTTTTCTTCTCTCAAATAAGCTACTTGGTCTTCCCAGCTTGGTTGAACAGAAATTCCCGTATAGCTACCTTGCATCTTCTTAGCAATGGTAGATTTGTATTCAACGGGTTGTCCGTTCTGGTTATAAGCGTCGGCTCCTGAATAGTCATCTGCTATTGTATGTCCTAAACGGTAAGCGGCATATACTTCTTTGGAACGTGCGTAGCTGAAGATATCTCCTAGGTTGTGCTCTTGAGCGAACTTAGCCAATTCTTCAAACTTGTTAATATACTCTTGTTGCAGTTCTTTTTTCATATATATTTTTTGTGTCCTCGAATTAAGTTTTTAGCTTCTACAAGTATTATCTCAAACCCATGCTAGCTTGTCAAGAAGTTTTTAGAAGCACTTCGACAAGAAGACATCAGTCACTGCTTTGCATGCTGGCGGGAATGGTGGTTTTAAACACGGTTCTTTAGAACACTCCTCCATATAGTCTAGCAACAACTGTTTACACTCACTATCGGTTGTGGTGCCATACAATCCGTACGCGCCACCGAGGCATTCTTCTTGAGTGACCGGTATATCAGGGCAGTTCATATATTGCGCGCAATAGTGATTGGCTGCCGACTCAAAGTACTCAAAGTCCGTTCCTGACTCTTTTGGCTCGTCAGCGGCGCCCGTTGTGCCGCTATCGGGACTGCAAGATATCAGAAGAATTAAAACATATATATATCTCATTTAATTTGTGCCTCGCTTATTTTGTTTTGAATTAAAGTGCTTTTTTCATCGCGTTGATTTCTTTGCGCGAATAGGTTTTTGAGGGGTTAAGTCTTGCAGCTTGGGAATGATGGACAGTAAATTTTTCGCGAGCGGCTTTGCCGGGACGTCCACGACCGGTGAGCTTGAATTGGTCTTCCGCTACAACGGTAAACGTCACTGTCTTTGTAAAGCTCTTGCGTGGTCGTCCCCTTCCATCTCTAAAAGACTTCTTTTTTGAAGGAGTTTTCGCCTCTGGCTTCTTTTCTTGAGCTTTAGCGGGGTTTGCTGCAGCTTCTGCCTTTTTCTTAGCGAGAAACTCGCGAATTGTAGCAAGTTCAACAAGTCTTGCTTGCTCGGCAGCGTGTTCTTCGCGTTCTGCAGCAGAAAGCTTTGCGGATGCATCATCTTTAAGAGCGCTAACGTCTAATTCTTGCATAGGAGCAAGCAGGTCTGAAAAAGTTTCATCTTTAAGGGTTACTGCGCAAAGAATGTTGTCTGACATTGAATTTAAATTCCTTTTCTAAGTTTCTATAACAAGTATAGCAGTTTTCAGCGTCCTGTCAAGAACTTTTTTCACTTTTTTTCACTTTTTTTTGTTTTTTATCACTCCACACGTAAAGTATAAAAGCGATAACGGGGATTAACAATCCGAGGGATGTGTCCATTTTTTGTTTTTTACCTCTTTTTCTAGTTTTTGAGACTACAAGAGCGCTGATTGACCATCCACTCACAAAGATGTTCATTGACGCACCAAGAAGTGATACATTCATCTTCTTCGCCCTCTTCCGTTACCCACGTGCAGCAGTGCCCTTTGTTGGTCCAAGGGTTAACCCCACAGGTTAATGGCTCATGGTCGTGTGGCGGTTCCACGTCGCCACAAAGACTACTCTCGGGAAGCTGCACCAATTCGCCAGCGCTGGAAGGAATCGTTTTAGAATCATCGACTGGGTGTCCACAATTAATAATAGTTAATGTTAATATCGTTAAGAGTAATTTCTTCATTTCTTATCAATCTCTCCTATTCTGTGATTACATTGTAAGATAAAAAATCTTGGGGCACCCAAACATCATAAAATCCTTCCCCGTTCCACCATTGTATCCGAGCATTCAGCCCTTCTTTCCCCACGACCATACAAATCACGCCACCCCAGCGCACAAGAGCACCAATGTTAAGAGCTACGCTTTCGTGACGCGCCATGCAGCTAAATCCTCGTAAACTTCCATCTTGGCAAAGAAAACCCTCACTGTCTGAATAGGGGCGGAATTGTTAAATCGACGTTGAAAATCGATAATAACACCCGGAGTGTCCTTGTAAGAACGAAGCCAGCTTTGTCGATTCTCTATAATGTTTTTAAGTTTTACAACGTCACCGATTTTCATTTTATCACCTCTATTTGTTCTTTGCGGAATACGCGATTTCTAGGATGGTTGCTCAAAGAAACCATCGTGCCATAGGTTTGAGTTACAATATAATATTTGTTTTTATATTTTACCAAATCGCCAATTTTCACAGTCAATCTCCGTGTTTATTCGCTGTTGATTTGAAACGGGCAATGTCCGCCGGTTTCGTCAAAATATTGCCAATACTCTTTATGGAATTGACGAGTAGAAATTCGATAAGAGTTAATTAATTGGTCCTTTAGCCTCAATTGCAACACTTTTATAGGTGTATCTTCTATAATAATCTCGGCTAAAATCTCTCGGTGTTCTTCTGTATTGTCGGGGGCTTTCAGTTTGCTTTTATCCATATCTGTCATCTTTTTTAACTGTCCTTGCAAGCCTAAGATGTTTGGAGAGCATCATGGTCGTCCGATTATAATCACCAAACCACTGGACTTTAACACTATCGTAATTACCGTGTGCGCGCAGGCTGTCCTCTACTATAATACCATAAATATCTCGCAATCTTCGATAAGACAACAAGCCTCTGCTGAGTGCAGAAAGTTCAACTAAATCACCGACTTTCATTACTAATCGCCTCATATTCATTGACTGAACGCCAAACGTTTGCATTTGTAGGCTTGTATCCGTCGCCAATAAACCAAAGTCCATCGGGCGCAATCTTGGTTACAAGCCACACACGTTGGGGGTGTATTTTATTTCTTACCATATCGCCTACTTTCATTTTACTACTCGCGCTGCTTTCATTAAAGTCCAAAACGTTCCGTATCCTTTGTTCCAGAAAACTTTAATATATTTATAGTCGTCAATCGCGATTACAATACCCAGAAGGTCATCTTCTTCAGCTTCAAAATGCTTAGTTACCAAATCACCGACTTTCACTGATTATCTCCAATCCTGTTGGTCGCATCCAATCGGTAATGTAGCGAGGTCTGAACCACATCACGTTGAGCTTTGGAGTGCGTTCGTTTGCCTCTTGTTTTGTTTCAATTATAATTCCAAGGTCTTGCTGACCATATCTATATCTCACTAAATCACCGACTTGCATTGTTATACACCTTTAAACTTCCCCATGGCCAATAGCCTGCATTATGCGGTGTTGGGGTTTCACCCATCGTAAACCAGTGAACCTTAACTCTTCCATTCTTAGGGTGAAAGCCTACAATGAGCCCCGAAGTGTTCTCGCGAACGTGGTAGTTGCCGGTCAATGTGTTTGCTTCAACGTAATGAACCAAGTCGCCTACTTGCATTTTACCACCTCTAAGTCTCGAGCGAGTCGTTTGATAACGTGATTTGCTTTATGAGTAAGCTGAATCTCGTAAACAAAATGAGGAAACGTCGATCGACGATTGATATGACGTTCCACAATCAAACCGAGAGTTCCCGCAGGTACGCCGATTCTGGCTTCTTTAATTTTTACTAAATCTCCACATTTCATACTAGTATTCTCTCACGAGTTGATGAGGAAGTCAAGCGTTTTTTTGCTTTTTTTCGTAAAAACCTTGTAATTTGCACCAATCGGCTATATCCCAATGCTCAGTTCTAGCAGAGTGCTTCTCCTTTTCTACAAATACATTCTCAATAAAAGTTTCGCTAGGATTGAAGAAGCCAGCGGGAACAGACCGAACAACGTCGGCTGGCGTCACTGGTCCGATAAACTGCACAGTAGGCTCAACAGCCGAAAAATACACTTTTTCAATTGGCGGAAGAGCACATCGGAATGATCGACCATAGATGTTGCTACGAGTCTTAAACGGAGTTACAGTCAGAGAAAACGGTGAACCAGAGCCATAAGCAATTCGATGGTCTAAATCTTCCCAATCAATATTGGTAATCATTCCCAGATTTTTTTCTCCCCACGAATGATATTTGACTAGAGTGCCGATACCAATGCCTTGTCTTTGGAGGCCTTCTACAAGCTTCTTGCGCCACTCTGTACATTTTTCTATGGCGACCTTTTTAGCATGCTTCAACTCAAGACAAGTGGGGCGCGTGTGACCAGCTGTCCGACAATACGAGCATTTCTTATTTTTAAGGCGTTGACGTTTTTCTTTCTTCTTATCAAAATACCTCATTACTCTCCAATCAGCGGGGTTAACCTCTCGCAGCTTCTCCATCTTTTCTCGAAGATGTATGCAACTAGCGCGGTTATGACCTTTCCCCCAACAATGACCACATCTCACAGTGCCTGAATAAGACATTTTAACTCCTTACGCTGGTGAGGATTTTATCCGAATGCCATTTAATTGTTCCTGGCTTGCAGGCAACGGTTTTGAATTGATTGTTGACATACACGGTCAGTTCATTGCGACCAACGGCAGTAACGATAGCGTGTTTCTTGTCGACAACGATTAAACTTCCAACAGGGGGAATTCCCTTTTCCGTAACGGAGATATCTCCCATCTTGAGGAACGGTCGTTTCTGGCCAGCGACGTACAAAACGCCTTTCTTTTCGTTAAGAACGAGTTTGGTCTTCTTTGGCTTTCCGTTGAGAGATGAATACTGGTCGCCTTCAACTAGCCATTGGCCATTTTTCTTTTCCGCTTTCTCTACTTTGAAAACGATTGTGCGATACTTAGGGTATGTAACGTAGGTTTGAAGTTCGCCCTTTTTGTTCATAACCGCTTCTTCACGGCCTTTTACTTGGGCGCGACCCATACCAAAACACCATTTCTTCATCAATACGTCATTAACTTGCACAACACACTCCTTCCTCAATCAGGCTACGAGCAACACGACCGTAATGACCTTGAAGCTGATTGACCAATCCAGTGTCGATTAGTTCCTGAAAGAAAGAAAACAACTCTTCTTCTTCCATTTGACCCCATTCATATTTATTGATTTTGTTACTTAAATCTTTAATATTATTTGTCATTGATTACCTCGATTTCATTTAGGGGAAGCCAACCTAGCCATCTATCCGTTTTGAGTAGAATAGCGATGGTTGACATACTACGAATATGTTGGGGTACACACACAACTTCAAAGCTTGACCGGCCATGCTCGCGGATTCTGTTCTTAGTACGATTGCTTGCATCCAGTGTCGCTTTGAGTTTTATCTTATCTCCAACCTTCATACTCATAATTATCCTATTAATTTAATTTAAAGTCAAGTAAAAAGTGAAAAAATTTCTCGCTGCCGATAATGGTGGGAAAACTGCGCAGGTAGGACTCGAACCTACAACCTTTCGGTTAACAGCCGAACGCACTACCATTGTGCTACTGCGCAATTCAAACTAACTAGTTTTTTCTTCTAAATCTTTAAGCCTTTTGTTGGTGGTTTCAAAATGATTGGTAATTTTATATGTGACGTATACAATTGTAGCTGACACATACACCAATCCACCGTAAAAAAACCAACTAGACCTAACAAATTCTTCAAACATAATTTTCTCCTTTATAAAAATTCAGGTTTTCTTCAGGGGCCGTGCAGTACTCCCGGTAGGACTTGAACCTACGACCGAGCGGTTATGAGCCGCCTGCTCTGCCAACTGAGCTACGGGAGTATTATAAACTCTTTTCTTTCTTTTCTTTTCTAGCAGCTTCGCAATCTTCTGGATTAAGGTTGTTGACGGCAAAGCTGTAATCGGACAAGCACAATAAGGTGCAAGCACAGGTAGCATATTGGGGGACAAAAGATTGTCCACAATCCAAATGAAGTATTTGTCCCGTAGGGTCTGCCATTGCGCCGCATACTAAATCAAAGTTGCCTAATTGTCTATTTTTTTCTTCAATAGTGGAGCTTAATTCAGTATTTATTTTTCTTAAGCTTGTAAGTTCGTGGCTAAAATCGTACACCATAAGCCCACCAAAACCAAGCAACGAAGCAATCACTATAATATTTTTACCACTCCTCATCTTCTAGCTTGCAAGTCCTCAATTGTATGGTGAACCTGGGGCACGGATTCGAACCGGCGACCTCCACCTCATAACGTAGTTCCACTGCTCAAAACCCTTGCAGTGTTTCAGCCTCTCTCCCAAATCCCGCGTCGGCAATGCTCGACATTTTTACCACCGGGAGGATCAATCCCGAGTTCGTGTGGCTGCGTGGGCTTTCGGCTTCCTACTGGGCGGCGCTCTTCCACTGAGCTACCCAGGCATAAATTTTCAATCCTTCTTGATTGTTTCTAAGGGTATTGTCTCACATTAATAACAATAAGTCAAGCTTTTTATTTATTTTTTTACCAGTTTACGCCAACGGTCGCAGCACAACGCCAAAACCCGTTGGTATCTGGAATATAGGTCAAGTGGATTGGAACACTGAAAAGTCCAACGTCGGCTGTATATCCAATCGCAGTAATGAGATGGATATAGTTTTCTTCTTTCGCAGGGTCAAAGGGTGCTACGTTGCCGCCTACAGCCAATTGAATTTGGTCTGCAAGCTCAAAGCCAATGAGCAAACTAGCTGATGGCGCGAACACACTTTGGTCTAGACCTGCAACTGAGATGTTCTCGATGAACAAGACGTCCAACCATGAGCCGCCTTTGAGGGCTTGTTGCATTTCAAAGCCCAACAAAAACATATGTGGACTCTTGAGCTTTTCCGTTTGGTCTCCCTTGTTGATGTAGGAATAGCCGAGCCGGACTCCGGTTCTTGTTTTCCAGTCGCTAGCAATTGCGCTGCTAGCAAAACCAATAATCATAAAACACAATAAAATCTTTTTAAACATAGTTTTCTCCTTTAATAGTTTAAATTTCACTTATTAAGTACTTCGAATTCCCAGAAGGGCTCATCGTATCTCAATTCTTTATTATTCACAACTATGCGATACCATTCTTTCCAAGTACCGGTCATTCCTACGAAGATACCAATGTTCGTCACAATGGGGCGACTGGCGCTTGTCACTCTTACCAAATCACCGACTTTCACTGATTATCACCATATCTTTTTCGTCGGGTCGGACGGCAAATTCCATCCCATTGCTCCATACCACATAGTACAAAGGAGTTCTCCCATCATGATGTCGCCATAATGTGGGAATTGGTTGTTCCTCGACAGTAGTTTCTCGGGTGACGAGCCCAATAAGATGCTTGTGTCTGATTAAATCGCCGACTTTCACCCTTTACTCACCATCTCCAGTATACCTTCGGTACAGCGAGAGCGTCCTTGACCTCGTAACCAACTCACAGAATATTCGTTTGACCCTGCTTTAGTTCTATGTGTTTTCACAATCATTCCAAAAAGGGAAGGTCGTTGGTGTCGATGCGAAACTAGGTCTCCTACTTTAAACTTCTGGAATTCTTCATTCATACTTTCTTTACCTTCCATCGTCTTACAAATTCGCCGTCTTTGCCTTCAACCATTACTGATTCTCGCGGCTCAAAAGCGCAGACAAACTTGCGACTATTGGGTTTACGCCCGTTCATACACTCAACAAAATATTTGAAAGATGGCTTTTCGATTTCCAGTTCTTCGACAACAACACGCACTCCATATTCTTTTGCAGCGTTTCGGGCTTCTACTAATATTTTAGTCTGCGAAGCGTTGTTGGTTCTCCACCTCTTTCCGTTCTCTTTGTAAGATGCTTGATATACTTTGGGCATGCCCTACTCCTAAAATTAAACTATTCTACCATTATCATTTTTTATTTTTTATTTGTCAAGGGAATTCTTAGTTTTTAAAGTGTAAGGATACAGGGACGTTACAACTAAATCATCCGTTTCGCCATCATTAAAATATACTGTAGCTAGTTGATAGGGGTTTTTAAAAGTAGGCTCTGATAGTGCAATAACGATTCCCGGTCCCTTACTCCAATGTTTTATTAAATCCCCTACCTTTATCTTCATAAAGAGTACCCTCGACAGGATTCGAACCTGTGACCTACGGATTAGAAGTCCGTTGCTCTATCCACTGAGCTACGAGGGCAGTGGGCTTATCTGTCCTCTCTCAAATAAGCTATAGCAATCACGACAGACGCTAAAGTGAAATAACCCAAAGTCACATATAAGCCTTCCATTGACATTTTATGCACTCTCTATAATTTTATCTACGAGACCATAGCTCACTGCTTCAGCAGCTTCCATAATATAATCTCGGTCGGTATCCAGCTTAATCTTTTCTATGTCTTGTCCTGTATTCTTAGCCATGATTTCATTCAATCGCTTCTTCATTCGTAAGATTTCATTTGCCTGAATCTCTATGTCACTAGCTTGCCCTGAAGCTCCGCCAAGGGGTTGATGGATAAGTACACGTGCATTGGGAAGGATACTTCTTTTACCCTTTGCGCCAGAGCATAGCAAGAGCGCTCCCATTGATGCCGCTTGTCCAATACAAATGGTCGCGACGTCGGCTTTGACGTAATTCATTGTATCGAGAATACCAAGACCGGCAGTTACAGAGCCTCCGGGTGAATTAATATAAAGTAAAATGTCCTTCTCGGGCTCTTGGTCTAGAAAAAGCAATTGTGCAATAATAGAATTTGCAATGTAATTGTCAACCGGAGTGCCAAGAAAGACTATTCTATCTTTAAGCAAACGAGAGTAGATATCATACGAACGTTCGCCATCTTTTGTTTTTTCAATAACTGTGGGTGGATAGTGGGCCATGTTTCAATTCCTTTTAGTCAATGGCAATAACAGGCTCATTTGTTTCAAAATGTTTCCTGTCCGCATAATATTTAGTTGTCATCCACATTCTTTTACACTTACTTGCCTTGGGTTTTGGCGCCATCAGGTCTGTGAGTACGATATGTGCATCAAAATTGTTTTGATTAACATAATCAGTAGGCGCATCGAAGTTGGTGCCCCCATACATTACACGCTCTGCCTTGTGAGCCTGCCCTTTCTTCCATTCGTACACTAGTGAAGGGTCAACGACATCATCGAAAGGAACAACGGTGAATGTCGCTAGCTTAGCTAGCTTGCCAAGTTCTGCAAAAAACAATCCGAGCATTTCATCACTTACTGAGCCCGATTGGTCGATGGAGATAGCAATGTTTGCATATCGTTCCACTTTCTTACCGGGGTGAATATAACGATAGCGTTTGTTCAGGCGTTTAACTGTGCTGCGCTGACTGGCGCGGCGCGTAGTCTTCACAAAGTATCGCAACATCTTGCGCCAATCAAGTTTAGTTTGGATGTTGGCAATAATTTCCTTTTGCATCTGCTGAGTTACAGAGCCCCAGCCTTTACACGAGCCTTTAATCTCTTTTACGGCATCCTTAAGGTATTCTTTCAGACGTTCTTCTGCTATCTTATTGGCCTGTTGTTGTTCTGCGCTTTGACTTTCCGAATCCCAATCGTCATGAGAATCAAACTGTCCCTCTTCAGGAAGTCCGTCGCCCGAACCCTCACCCTTTCCGTCTTTCTTTTTTTCCTCTTCTGCCATCTTTTGGAGAAGGCGCAAATAAGCTTCGGCAGATAGACCAGACTCAAAATCTGTGAACGGACCCTCTCCCGGCTTAAGGGCGCCTTCGGGAAGATGAGTAAGATGAGAGTTAATGGCCAAATCAGTTGCAAAATTCCATATTTTATTTTGGATACCTTGGGGTTTACGACTGGTAACGTGGTCGAAAAGTAAGTGATAATACTCGTGTTTGATCACTTCTAGTCTTTGGGGTCGCGTTAGCTTTTCAAAGTACGCGGGATTATAAAGCATTTCGAATTGCGCAGTCTTTGGGTTCACGCGCACTCCTGCTGTTGGAATCAGCGTAGAAGGCGACTTGTTAATCCGCCGGGAAATAGCCGCAAAGAAGGGTTCATCTTTCAGCAGCTGAACAATATACCTATCGAGGTCGAAATCTGTTTTTGTTTCTTTTACCATAGCTTTATTTTATTTTATTTTTATTTATAAGTCAAGTAAAAAAACAGAGCAAAAGCGCAATGCAATTGCTCTGCTATCCCAACAACTTAGAAGCTAATTGGTGTCAGTGTCGTCGGCGAACATCTCCACCAGACGTGAACGGATACGAGAATGCAGTCTCACAATGTTTTCACCCTCTGTGCTTTCACTGCCTGAAGTGACACTGAGCCATAATTTCATTGCTACTTCTGAAGGAAGCACTTTGAAGTATGCGGCGATATTATCAAGCTGGGTCTCACTAAGTTGCTCAGCAAACACGCCAGATGTGTCCATCTTCTCTACCATTGCCAAGTGATTATTAATGTCGAACTTTTCTACTTTTTCAAGCTGCCCTTCGTTGATAACTTCTTCCCACGTTACTTGGAAGTCATAATTCTTCAAGAAGTCTAAAAAAGCAACAGAGGCTTCGAAGCCAATGAAGGCCACCGAAAGATTATAAATCATTGTCTCGTCACCGTTTTTAGCAAACAATTCTGCAGACTCCAGACAATCATTTAAGCGTTTCCAAGAGCGGCGGGAGGGATATACCTTGTTGGGTTCGAAGTCATCTTTGTGGTCAAGCTGGCTTCGATTTTGGTTGATAAAGTCCCAAATAACTGGATTAATGTTAGTATGCGCCCAGTCAAGCCAATCTTCTACCGAAGGCTCGAGGTCAAAAACAGTGTAACGGTCCAGTTCCGCAGGGTCCATATCATTAACCTGATATTGCGCACCATGGTCTCCTCCGTTGACGGCAGCAAAAACAACCGTGTCGGGGTGAAGAGTCCAACCGGCCAATTTACGAGAGTCTGTCAACTCAAAGATGCCTTGGCGCACTTCAGTTGTGGCGCGGTCAACCTCGTCCAAGAAAAGAACAACGGGTTCTGTACAAGCTCGAAGAAACCATTCGAAGGGGCGGAAAATACTGGCCCGCTCACCGTTAACTTCAATCTGCTCAGGAGATGGCATCCCCAGTAAATCGCCCTCGGTCATTTGACTGGCGCGGCGTTCGACCACAGGGAGGTCCAAGTCTTTAGCGATATCGTATACCGCTTCGGATTTACCGATTCCGTGACGACCTCTCAAAAGAATCGGCTTGCGTATATTGAGGACAAAAGGTGCGCAGCTGCGAAAAGTTTTAAAATCAACGGACATTTAATTTCTCCAATTCTTTAAGTTGTCTATAGTAGGATTATATTATTTATTTATTTTTTTGTCAAGAAAGAAATCAACTATTTTTAGCTTTTTTTCCTCGCCAGGGCTTCAGGTCGCGCTCTTCTATTTCTAAGGGAGATGCTGAGTTGGAGGGGAGTACCAAATACAATCGCGCACCGTTAACGGCGTTGACTGCACGGTCAAGAGGTTTCAAGATAAAAAGAGGAATGGCTCGAAAGTTCCGTGGGCCTTTGTTGGCTCGGTAGCACACAACGTCGCCATCTGCATATTTAGGAGCCACCGAAAGTGCATGAATGATTTTTTGAGCATACTTGTTTTCTACAATTTTTTTGTAATTGGTTTTGCTGATTATTTTATCGGGATTGTCCTCGACCCATTGAATAATGTCTCGGAAATAAACGCAAGCATCAGGAGAGTTCTTATAATAATTAATGGCCATTCCAAGCTTGCGAGCTTTCTCTGTGTTCCATTCGTTATCCCAGGTGCCATCGCATGCGTCTTTTACTTTGCTCTCAATAGATTGAAACCAGTTGTTTTGGTTTACTGATAAATACCGCTGCCTCTCCACTTGTTTTAAAATGGAGTGCAGAAATTTCTCTTCGTTAAACCTGAGCACACCACGATTAGAACCTTCTCTCAACACAAACTGGATTCGTTCTTTCATTTTATCCTCAAAACAAATTACTAAGCCATTATCATTTATTTTTAAAGAAAAGTCAAGTAGATTTTATACTTTTTTTCTTAGGCTGAACGACTGGTGTGGGAATCTTTTTAATTTGCCAAGTAGGATTAAAATCCATTCCCGTAATATGGTCGTTTACATCCCATTTAATATTCTTCATTTTGCCTCTCATAATAGAAGGTGAATAGACATTAAGTAGTTGTTATTAAATTTAAATTACCATTCCATTTCATCTTTGAAATCGAATTCATATTGTTGTTCAAAATTCCAAGCCTGAAAGGGGTCGACACTCGCTGATGTAGTGTCTTTGTCTTTAGAATAGTTATCTAGTGCTTTTTGGGCGCGTTGAGCCAAGCGCTCCAAAGTAAGCGATCCCAAATCTTTTTTAGTACCCACTGTGTTTTGGTATTCCACAATACCGATTAAGATTTCTTTTGCTTCATCATTCATAGTTGTTAATTCTCCTTTTATTTATTTTCCTTGTCCTCGAGACTTTTTACGATATTTCTTACTGGGTGGTGAGCCGTTGGGGCCTCCTCCCTTGCTAGGCCATTTGGTATATTTTCCATTACCGATGCTGGTTTTCTTTTTGACTCCCTCGTGCTTCTTTATTCCGCCTTTCTTTGATGCCATGGCTACTACTCCTTCAAGTGGTTGTAAACCTCAATATTTGAATTACAGGCCTCAACTCTCTCTCCTGTATCCAAATATGCTATAGTAATTAGTCCATAGCGGTAGATAGGCAACTTTACTATTAGCGCCCAGCGGTCACTATTTTTACAATGCTTTTTTAACTGTATCAGATCGCCGACTTTCACCTTGCTCATGCACCTTCACCAAAACAATGCCTTCTTCGAAGCCACCGCGTTTGATTGCTTTATTCTGTGCTGTTGCGATGACATCATCAAAGTTCAATTCATTGATGCTCGCAAAAGCTTGGACGACCTCGAGCATATCCGCTGCTTCTTCACAGCAGGGATTCTCAATAAACTCTTCGGCCTCCTCTATGATTTTAAGTTTTAGACGGTACATATGTTCCGACCGGTCAGCGACCTTTCGCCAATAACAAGTTTTGCCATCCTCTTCGATGATCTCAGGAATAAAATCTCTAACTAGTTTCATCATTAGCCTCACATAATTTTTGATTGTTGCGAGAACAGGCACACTTTCTCTCGAGCACCCTTATCTTTTCTTTCAGACTCTCATTCTCTGCTTTTAAGGCAGCGACTAGATGTTGGTAATTCTGAACATCGTCCGATATTCTCTCTGTCATTTAAAACCTCGCATTTGTTAGTATCACACCATTGATAAACACCATATGGCATAAACCATTGGTGACACTCGCTTATTCTCGCGACAAGATAGAACTTTTGGCCACTAATGTGGCAGAATTTCACTAGATCTCCCACTTTCATAAAATCACAGCGTCTTCATATCTCGCTGGTGTTCTTCTGTTATCAAGCCGTTGGGCCAAGCTATCTTGAGCCAGCTACGCCCTTTCTTTTCCACTATAATTCCACAACCAGACGCGAGGGGAAGGTCTTTAGGTCTAACTATATCTCCCACTTTCATTTATCTTCCATTCTCCTAATATTAGTAACTTTCAACTCTAAATAATCTCTATGACTTCAGACTCAAAAATGGGTGTGCGCCGCTTATCTTTAAACAATAGCACATCATAAGCAAAATTACAAGGATTTTTAGTAAGTCCTTCCTCTATGGGGGCATAAATCCCTATTACTATTCCCATATCACGCTGAGTTGTATACTGACTAATACTGACATAAACTAAATCTCCAATCTTTGCTTTCATCATTCACTTATTACTTCTAAAAATTCCGCCATTTCAATATGTTCACTATTAGAATCAAACCAATGAACGGTGATAGTGGCCACATAACCCATATTAACACTCTTTATCATACCAATCGGATTTCTATTTTGTTTTTTAATCCAATAAGGAGAGCAGTCATCCTTCCATTTAACCAATTGGCCTATCTGTGCTTCGTATGCCTTCACACCAACAAATAGTTCTTAATCCCACAAACTGTTATAATATTTTGCAAATAACTGCATACCTTCGGTGTAGCGCTCCATTCTCATTTTCTGTTTAAGCTCCCAGCCATCTTTATTTTTAAAATCATAGTCGTCGCTGCCATAGTCTCTAAGAACGAATTCAAAGCTCCAAATCATTTTGTCCAAGGCATCGCACCACTTTGTAAAAGATTTGAAATCAGGAGGATAACTTTGGCCTATCTCTTTCATCCTTCTCAACCGAGGGATAATAAATTTAGCAATTGTAGTGTCTAGGCACCAACATTCTTTATCGCTAAATCCTCTTGCGAGACGCTGCAAAAAGTATTTTATTTCTCGTATTATTCTCATGAGTAGTTTGAAGGTGTTGTCAAGAAATCCGCTGGATGTAACCAGCGTTCCTCTAATTCATCCTCTGAAAAGAAACTCACCTTATAAGCTGGCAGGTGTGTGCCTTTGTACTTAGAGCAAGTGCTCGCAACAATCACACCATATAGATTACTATCTCCGTGATTGATTGTAACCAAATCCCCAATTACATATTTTAACTTAGCGTCAGTCATTAAAACCTATAATAATAAAATATAATTTATTTGTCAATTACTTTTTTACTTTACAAACTGGACCTGAACACTCAGCGGCTTTTTTCGATTTAACCTTATACACCACAAACCATTCGTTATGTTTATCTTTCCCTTCATTGGAAACCGTATATTCTTTTATCTTTTCTAAGTTCCAGATTTTATCTGATTTTTTAGCTTTCAAAAACTCCAAATAGTGCAGTCCGAGTAGGTTAAGACTATGGCTTCTAATCTCTTTAGTGTATTGATTGGTGGTTGTAACCATTACTAGCATATTGTCCACGCCGAGACACTGGTCAAAGTGTACCACTACCACGGCAACCCCTGCAACCTGCATATTCCAGAAATTATCGGCCTCACACGTACTTCGAATCTTTTCGGGAGTTATGTGGCTGTACCTATGCTTTACTTGTGGCTTTGTGGTGGCACAGGAGGCCATCAACAAAAACATCAACAAGCTTACTACTAGTTTTTTCATTTTATATCTCCTTTGATATAAAATAACTAGTAGCAATCATTGCATTAATAAAAAATAAAGCCAGCTCCATATATCTTTTTTAACCATGAAGAGGTCTAGACTCATTTCAATTGATTCCCGCGAATCGTCTTCAGTAGAGTCATTGAAGAGAAAACTTTACTCCATTTGTTGTTTTCGTTCTGGCTCTAAATATCTCTACCCTATTTTACTTATATTTATTATTCATTTTAAGCGAAAAATAAACCACTGCTGCCGGTAAAAGCGTTAGGGCTAGCGTGGCCACCTGTAAGCAAAAAACCGCGTTAGATTTCATTTTTTTATGCATCTTTTAATATTAATTTGTTTTTTTTAGAATGTCAAGGAATAATTTCTTCTAGAAATGTGCTTTTATAAATACTTCGTGTGCCATCTGACCATTGAATTTTGACGTCGGTTCGCTTATCGTTGATTTTTTTAGACTCGATAACGAGACCGCCAAAGCGTGGGCCTTCTTTTTCCCTGACGAGGGTTCCTACTTTCATTTTAATCACCTCTACATTATATTTAATTATTATTAATAAGTCAACTTAAAAAATATCAAATTTCTTAAAGTATTTTCTTGTTTCTTGGACGGTTTCCCCAGGAATCTTCGCAACCTTTGCAAATGCTTTTCTGAATATCTCTTTTAGTATGTCTTCGTCGTCAGTCTCTGTGATGATTTCTAATGCGCTTTGCGTGGCTTCGTCGGGAGTGTCTTCGTCCATACTCATCTTATACATCATCCTGTATTCATCATCTGCGTCGGGGCCATTAACCCACATCGAGGTGCGAGGAAACATAAACTCGTTTTCGCGGCCACCGGCAGCAGCGCGCATCGCTTCTTTCATGGCAATTAGATAGTCGCGAGTGGATTCATATCCTTTGGGAATTCTACCGCCCATTTGTCCTTTTGGTCGCAGTATCATTTTAGTCACTTCCCATTGAACATATTCTTTTATAGCGTCCATTCCTTTAAAGCCATCCATTCTTTCAGTTTCAAATTCTGGTGAGCGAACTTCAAAGTCAATAAAGTTGCCTTCTCCATCATCTCTTCTTGATGCTAATGCGATAGGGTCGCCAGCAAACATAATGAATATTTCTGATGACTTGTCGGGCTGGTGGTCAAAGGTGATTGGTATCTTCTTAATCAAGTCATTAAAATTAACATACGTTGTTGTTTCGAGTTCAATGCTTGTGGTGTCGTATTCGTCATCAACCTCGTAGTCCCACTCATACCAGCTTTCATCTGCAATTGCGCTTGCTAGTTTATGCAGACCTCCACCTTTAATGATGCCTTCGCGTTTAAGATAGCTTTTTGCAAGGGTTGTGATGTTGTCGGCTTGGTCGTCATACTCATCTAGCTTTCGGCAAATCTCTCGAAAGTTGTCGGGATCATAAGCATAACCTGCACCTTCTTCGTTCGCTTTTTCCATATCCACCGGGATCTCAATGGTCACTAGTGATTCGGCTTCTTCTTGCGCCAACCTTATAAGGTCTGCCCAATCTGCATTGTTTGGGTTTGCCGTTGTATAACTTACGTAGTCGTTTAGCCAATCATAGCCATATTCTATTAAATGGCTGGGAAGATACTCAATTGATTTTCTTGTTGCATCTGAGAAAGCAGTTGAGATAAACTCGTCTTCGCCAATAGCAATATTAAGTTTAGCACTCACCTCAATATATGCTTCGCCTGCTCCGTCGTCTTCGGCGTGGGCTGAGATTTTGATTGCTTGCATCCTATTGTTCCATTCGTCTCGAATCTCATTTACTTCTGCGTTCCAGCGGTCCATCACACTGCCGTTGACTGATAGGTTATCTTCTTGGGTGCTGTCGTAGTGCGTATTGCCTACCGTTTGAAATCCCAACCATTTAGTAATGGCTTCGCCGGGATAGTCGCCGCCATCTTGATAAGAACCGCCGTAGCGTTCCCAATTACTAAGATTAAACTTGCCGTTTTCATCAAACGCGCTATCAAAGGGGTTATCAGAGTTTTTAGAGTCATCTATTTTTTTAAGTTCTTCGGCTTGTTTTTCTTTGGTGAAGGCGCTTATGTTGTTGTAAAGATTGGGGAATCTTTTTCCGTACACTTGTGTGCTGGGAACTGCAAGAGACATTTTCAAAGTGGGGTTGACGAATTTCTTTAAGCGAACGCGAGAGAGAGGCTCAATTTCACCAGTCCCTCGTTCGGTATCCAAGAAGAGTTCTTCGTCGTTCTCTTCTATAAAGTCTAAAAGCTCTTGATGAGACGCTTCGCTCGGCAGCGCAGAATCAACCAGAATGCTATCCAAGTCGCTAGTCTTAACGACATAAGCAATCGGGCCGTGACCGTGAGCTTCTGCAACAGCGCACTTGTAGTAGCTGCCCCCACCTCCGCGTGAGCTTGGTGAATGGCATGTCTCAATCCTATCGAAGTCGGACATTCGCAATACATCGAGTGGGTGGCGCGAGTAGACAATTGAGTATTCGCTGCTTGTTGTTGCGTCACCGGCAGCAGCTTCTGGATTTTCGCGGTAGAAGGCTGACTTTTTATTCCACCAATCGGCTAGCTGTTGATAAGGGTTTAACGCCGAAGAAGGTATTGTTTGCGCACCTTGAAAGACATCGAAAAGCTTTTGTCTTTCTTTTTTTGATTTGTCTGTCGCTGCCTCATATGCTGCGTGATATTCTTTTACCTTTTCTTCGTCATTATCGGCTGCTGGGTCGTCGCCCGTTGGAGATATGCCGAACTGATCTGGATACATCTCGTCGTGGACTTTCCACGCTTCGTGAGCATTATCATAGAGGCGCGACCCTTTTTGAAGAAGCTTTCCTATTTTTATTTGTTTCTTTTGTATCTTCTTTTTTCTTTTCTCGAAGCTTTCGTCGGTATCTGTTTCTAGCCTTTTTATTTGCCCGTCATCATCTACGAGATGTTCCATTTGCTCGGGTGTAAGAATAATTGTCGTTGGCTTGTCGCCTTCGCGCATAGCGGGAAGCGAAAAAGAATAGTAATTCGCCAAACCTGTTGAAAAGTCTGGCTCATAACCCGATAGTTTGAGTGTCCGCTTAAGAGCTTGAAGGTTTCTGTCTTTGGTTTTCATTGGCGTTATTAAACGCATCTTGTCGCCAAAGATGTTTCCGAACGAAAGGTCTTCTGGCTTTAGGTCGTGAAGAATCTCATCGATGTCTTCGAGTTCTTCGTCCGTTACTTCTTTGAGTTCTTCTTCGTTGAGGAATTTATTCCAGTTTTCGAATAATTTATTGTAATTGTTCATATTCAGCCCTTATATAATTAGTTTGTGGTCGCCAAAAGCAACCTTCAAGATATCTTTTCCAAAAGAGAGGTTTTGATGGTTACTTTATGGCCGCTCGACCAGAAAACCAATGCATATTCATATATTTGATCGGGTTCATTCTTTGGCATCTCGCTGCGGCCGTATTGAACTGATAAGACTAAGCCAATCGTTTTATATCTAGAAAACATTCCTTTAATGAAATCGCCACGTCGTTGTACTACTAAGTCGCCGACCTCAATCTCATTAACCATCTAGATCTATTTCCCCTTAGTTTCATTTAAAACTATTTCATATTTAATTATATCTTCAAAACTTTCTAAACACCACAGCGCATCCTGCCAGAGAACTTTGGCGAAATATAAATCCGTTCCTGTGACGACTCCAATCATATTCTCTTGAATATTGTCTGAAAAAAATCTTCGTGGTTGTCGGTATTTAACCAGATCTCCCACTTTATACTCATTTTTTATCTCGTCCACTTTATTCGTCGCTTGTTGTTCCTAAAATGCGATCCCAAAGTGGAGTAGTGACACCCCAATTGGCTTCTTGGTTTTTTCCCATATGATGTGTATAATGCCATGGCACGTGCTTTTTTCCCCACTCAACGTCGCGATGAGCCTTTTGGTGTACATAAAAGTATCTAGCGGAAGATGCAATTAAAGTATAAAAAAACCAGGGTGATATAAAATAAAAGGGAAGGTGAAATATTAATAAAGCGTAGAGACTCAATATCTCGCGAGATACGACAGTCGGAAGGAATTTGTTGTAATCACCGTCTTTATTATCGTTTTTACGGCACGTTTGGTGATGGACGCTCCAGTGGAAACTAAACCAACTATTTTTCTTTTTACCGAGTTTGTGAAGAACATATTTGTGTAGCACCCATTCTAGCCACGTCGCATATAAGTAGCCAATGATAACGCCAATAATTATGGTCATTTAACTCCTCCTAATAGTTATTTTAATTCCTTTTTTACCCTCTTGCAAAGGTAGCTCCATTTGTTGTTTCTTTTCTTCGGGGTCTGGCCAGTATTCTTCTTCTTTGGCGGGACGACCAATTAGATTTTCATCTTTAAGATATTTTAGGGCTAGTTCATCGAAATTGTCTGTAATCAGCGAATCCCATCTTGTCATCGTTCTTAGATAGTGTGCGTATTCTTCGGGTGAGCCATAGCCGCTCTCAAAAGTAACAAGAAATTCATCCGGGTGGTCATATTCTGCTTCGATATCTTCCCAAAATACACGTGAGTCGCGCAATGCTAACTTCGCAGCCCTCTTCATTGCCTCTCTTTCATCATCTGTTATATCTTCTACATTTATTTTCCACTCTAAGCCCTCGGTATTTCCCTCAACGGCGGCGCCCAAATCAAGAAAGGCAGTCGCGTAAAAGGTTGGAGATGAAGCGCCGGTTTCATAAGGAAACTCCAAGCTTACATTAATATGTTGGCGCTCGTCATATTGAGCATTAAGACTTTTGTATGCTTCTTCGCTTGGTCCCGCTGGATTCTCTTCTGCGTCTTGTTCGGCCCAATCTTTCATTTGTTTAAACAAGGCATATGCTTTTTCTCGAATCTTCTCATTGGCGTTCAAAGCTTCGCCTGCAAATCCCACTCCGGTATCAGCCAGTGCGGAATCCCACATAATGTCTAATCTTTCTAATGCTGCGAGGTATTCGGCCTCATCTTCATCTGTTGGGTCGTCGACGTGTTGGTCGCCCTCGTAAAACAAATAGGTCATTAATGCGCCATCGGCTTCTTTTTCGTGCAAGAGGTTAGAGACGAGCGCGTGTGTTATTTCGACAAGGCTTAAAGAGTTATCTTCTGCATCAAAGGTTTCATCATATGTGCTATTGTGGACCGGGTTATCGCTGTCGACAACCATTGCTAGTTTTTTATATTTGTTATCGTTTGATAAGTGGCCTAGCATAACAAAGTAGAACGCTTTACCATCAGCAGTGTATTGTTCGTAATAATTTTGCGACTCAGTTGCAGAGATGCACCACTTTGTGCCCTTTCCGTAGTAGCAAGAAGCTTCTTCTGATTCTGGACGAATCATTATATAGTCGTCGTTGTTTACGATTACTCTCGATGTTGAAGAGGCTGCTTCTCTTTCTTGTTCTTTTTGCTTCTTGGCCTTATCTTTGTCTTGTTTCTTTCGGTCGGCATTTGATACGGCGCTGTTTAATTCCTCCCAAGTTGTATAGGATGCGAGGTCGCGACCTTTGGGGTCAATGTGAGGTAACAATTCGTGGAACTTGTTTATTTCTGTTGCTATCGTAGTAGCTAATCCCCAAGGCGACCAGAGTTTTTCGGTATCAAAGTTGGTTACTACTTCTCCATCAACGCTGTCCAGTGGCCATTGCTTTTCCCAGAAAGGTTCCAGACCATTGCGCTTGTGGATTGCGAATTGATTGTTTAATATTTTAGCTGCTGCTGCAAGATACTTTTGATTGCCGGATGGGTCGGCTTGGATAAGGACGTCCAGTACGCTTTCGCCGTCAAGCCCTTCTCTTTTCTCTGCTAGCTCAGGATACTTCTTTTTAACGTCGTCGATGCGGCCTTCGATAAGAAGCTGTTCTTCTGTAAGAATTGAGTATTTACGGAAGTTCTCGAATAAATCTTGCATGCCATAAGTAGTTTGTTTAATTATCATTTCTTAATAGTTATCCTTATTCCTCTTCTCTTTCTATTCTCCTCGAGATATCCAACGGGTGCATATCCGGAGGTTGAACCTAGTGGCATGAAGAAGTTGGACTCAGCATAATTCCTAACCTCATCGGCAGCAGACTTCAAGCCCTTTACTAATACACTGCGAACAATGCTTTGGAACTCATCGAAGTTCGCGTCGAAATAATCGATGAACTCAACAAGTGCTTTCATTTGTTCTTCATCGTCTCCTCTCTGCAAGGCCATTCCCAATAAAAGCTCTACAGAGTTCTTAGCTATGTCCAGTGTTGCCCAATGTATTTTGAACTTTGAAGGGGTAACGAGTTGTCGTATCTCTGCTGCTGGAATGCCGGGAAGATTAAGCTGTCGTTTGGCTTGGTTTTGTGCTTCTAGAAAGTGTTTGCTCAGGGCGTCAAGCAACATATTGGTTCCAAAGGAAAAGTTTGTAGGGCCAATTTTCTGACTGAACAATTCCTGGAATTCGATATTCAAATACCTTAACACTTTTGCTTGGTCAAAATCTCCAAGGCCCAGTTCATTCCCTGCTGCTTGTATTTCCCTTGTTACGGTTCGAACGATTTCTCCTATCTCTGGTAATTTAAGTTCCATCTTTATAGAATAGCTAACTGTTCCTCTGGAAGTGTCTGCTTTAAAGTGTTTGTATTCTTGTGTCTTCGCCGTGTCTCGCAGTTGTCCGTATGCTGTTTTCGAGATATCTAGCGCACCCTCTTCGATGAACATGTCAATTAAGTCTTGGCGCGCATCATCGTATTTTGCGTCGGCGTCTTCTAGGCCGGTAACAAAACTACTAAACCTGTCTATGTCTGAGTCTCCATAGGAGCCATCCTCAGTCGAGATACTAACGTAAATTCGATTATCGTAGAACTCTATCTCATTTGGATAAATATAATTGTCGTCTAAAATCGAGCCGATTTCGTTCGAAAGGTCGAGTTCATCAAGAGTTTTCTCGTTCCATCCCTCTAAGTCATCGAAATCAAAAGCGATTGAAGCGTCCCATCCCCAAGTCCCAATATCATATTCTTCAAAAGTAACATCAATGTGTTGTAAGTTCGCGTTATCTAAGATGTCTTGGAAATCTTGGTCCGATGGACCTGCGGGGTTTTCTCTCGTATCGTCTGCGGCGGTCGCTTCCATTTCATACCACACTCCATTAACAGTTTCATCATACCACTCTTCTACGCTTTCTGGTTCATAACCATCTGCTTTTAATCTATCGACCAGTATTTCATATGCAGTAGGGACCTCTTCTTTTAATTTCTCCATATCATGATAGCGAGTGTATTCTTGCCATGCATCACTGACTTTGCTTCCTAAAAGATTGGTTGCAATTATTTCTATAACACCCAGCTCGCTCATATGTTGATCGGTAGCATCATATGCTTCTTCGAATTCGCCGAGGTTGAGAAAGACGAGAGCTAACTTGCCGTAGGTTTTCCAGAAATCATCTCCTTCAAAATTATCTTTATTCTTCGACAAGAGAAAGTAAAACGATTTACCTTCGTTGGTGTAGCGATTGAAGTAGTTCTCTGACTCCCTTGCAGAAATACACCATTTTGTGCCTCTTCCCCAATAGCAAGATGCTTCTGCGCTTGTTGGACGCACCATCATAAAGTCATCATTGTTAATGAGAATGGTTGATTCTTGCATTGCTTCTTGCTTTTGGCGCTTTTTCTCTTCTTTGACTCGTTCTGTATCGAGTTTAATACGTTCTAGGCTTTGAACCAATGCTATTAAATTATCGAGGCTAGTAATATTATTAATGTCTCTGAATTTTTTAGCTCCTTCACGGATGTACGGTTGGAGCTTGTGGAATTTTTGAAGATACTCGGCTATATTATCTGCTTCTACTTGAGCGGTAGCCGGATCTATTTCAGGTGTGCGGCCTAACTCTCTGTCGAGCATTTTTGCTGCCCACATAAGATACTTTTGGTTGCCTGATGGGTCTGCGTCGATGAGAATATCGATATAGCCATCTGCTGCTAGTTGGGGGTATTTCTTCTTCGCGTCGTCTTTGCGACCTTCAACGAGAAGTTGTTCTTCGGTCAGTATTGAGTATTTGCGGAAGGACTCGAAAAGCTTTTGCATATCATAAATAGTTTATTTTTTTTTAAAAAACCATAGATTACAAAAGCTTTTCGAGTGTTTTTTTATTTAATAGAAATCATAAGGGGCTTGACTTCTTCACGAGTCGGAACTGTGATTCGAAGAAGGCCATTATCGTACTCAGCATTCACTGATGTTAAATCTAGATTATTATCATAGTTTACATAAGTTTTGCTAAAGCTGCGACGGGCGATTCGCCTGTTGCTGTCCACTGCCTCTTCGTCCACTTTTGTTTCAGCAGAGACGGTGATACTTTTCTTGTCTGGTCGTACTTCTAAATTAAGCTCTTCCTTAGAAAAACCTGCTAACGCGAATTCCATAATGGTGTTTCCGCTATCATCTTTCCAAATATCTGCAACTGGGTATCCTTGTGTGGATTGCTGCATGAGTTGTGGAAAGTCTCTCAGGACATTATTGAAGATGTCATCAAAAACAGGTCGCCCAAGAAGGCTCGGTCGTCTGTGTAAAGTAAGTGTGTTGCTCATTTTATTTTCTCCTTTAAAAAGCAAGTAAGAACTCAACACCCCAAAGGCGATATCAAGTTCTATTAAAGTATAGGAAATTGTTTCAAGGTGTCAACCCCTGACGTTTATTTCAAGGATAGTTTTTTTTGAAAGTCGTCGCAGCCACCAATCAATACTTCATGGTCGCCATCATACGTGGTAACAAGAGGCACTGTTGTCCAGTCCCAATGTTTTTTGACCTTCTCTAGTCCGACGAGATCTTCGTCCATCACATAGACGGTGTGAGAAATGGCATTTTCTTGTGCCAGGGTTAGAATCTTTTGGCAAAAAGGACATTGTGATTTTATCCACATAAAATAATGTTTGTTATCCATTTAATACCATCTTTTGATCGCTTTGCAGCTTAGATTCCACTGCTGCGGGCGAACCCACTACAATAAACTCAGTTCCACTCGTACCATTATCGAGAGTCAGTTTGGTAAACTTTTGACGAATGTCTAGGTCTTCTGGAAATTTGCCTTCGGTGAGGTGTTGCTTTGCGAGCACATCTTCTCTCAAATAAACGACATGTTTAGGGTTTACAAAAATCTCTCTTAGGCTGTACTTGCCTGAATCTCTCACCACTTCTACTAATTTAATCATTATTCTTCCTCCACTCCTTCTAATATATCAAAGTCGCCTTCCGATGGTTGAGCCTGTGTATTGGCGGATGTAGCGGGGGTATGCTTGAATTGATAATATCCAACTAGAATATTACTTAGCTCGCCTAGTTTTTCTTCGAGGCTTACTAAAATCTTTTTATATTCGGTTATGGCACTAGCGACCTTGCCTATATTCTCATCTGTGTAATCGTCTCGAAGAATTTGCACAAGGTATGCTTCTTTTTCTCTATAGTCTTCTTCTATTTTCAAAAATAAGAATCTTGTATTGTCTAGAACCTCTTCTAGGTCTACGGTGTAGGATAAATTGACTTTCATAGTTACCTCTTTAATATTATAATAATTTATTGTTATTTTATTTTTTAATGCATAAAGGCTAATTTGTACAAAGTCGCGACAGTAAGTGTGCTAACGGAGGTGATAATTATCCATAGCAATCGCGAAGAAGTCTGCTTCCAACTTTCTAACTCGCGCAAACGCGCATACAATCCCGAATCAGGACCATATACAGATTCTTTAATTTTAGCGATATCTCCCGCCACTTCATCTTGCTTTTCTTTAACCGTCACTATATTTTGCATCACTTGATCGAGGCGTCCGTTTATCTCCGCCAAAGCAACTGCATTATCAACAACTGATTCTCTCATTGTGCCTTCCTATGCTACTACTAAATAGTTTACTTTTCAACAATTGCATAGTTAGAAGAGATTAACACACCGGCTACTGAAACGGCGTTTTGTAGGGCACAACGAGTGACGCGCGCGGGATCAATTATACCAGCATCCGTCACATTGATTATCTCATTCACCCTAAAGTCATACCCAAAGCCTTCAGTCTGATTCTCAACCAAATTTATCACAAGGTCTGGTGACTCTCCTGCGTTTAAAGTCATTTGTTTTAGAGGTTCCTTGATAGCCTGTTCAACAATCTTTACTCCGAACTTTTGCCATTCATTCTGAACATCGTCTTGTACATTTTCTACTAGACGTGGTGAGCATTGAGTTAGGAAGGAGCCCCCGCCAGGGAGCACCCCTTCAAGCTGCGCTGAATGCACAGCCTCTAGAGCATCCTGAATACGATGGCGCTTTTCTATCATCTCAATCTCAGTTGCTGCGCCTACATGTATTACGGACACGCCGGAGGCCAATCGCGTAATGCGCTCTTGTATTTTTTCGCACTCTTGAAGACCGTCTGTGTCTTTCATCACGGCTTTAAGTTTTTCTATCTGCTTGTCGACTTCATCATGATCTCCCGCTCCGCCAACGATTGTGGTAAGATTTTTTCCGGCCTCTAGTTTCTTTGCTTCGCCAAAATGAGTCAGCTTCACGTCTTTTAATTTAACTCCCGTCTCTCGAGAGACCAACGTTGCGCCGACCGAGAGAGCTAAGTCTTTTAATATGCCTCTACGCTCTTCTCCATAGCGAGGGGCCTTGATGCCAACTACGCGCATTGTTCCGCGAACGGCATTCATAATAAGCGCAGCCAATGCTTGTCCTTCTATGTTTTCAGCTACAATAACAAATGGTCGAGCCTCTCGTGCAGCTACTTCCAAGGCCGGTAGCATGTCTTCAACCATCTCAATCTTCTCATCTGTAACCATTATCAACGGATTATCATATTTTACGAGGCCTCGCTGCTCATCGTTAATGAATGCAGTGGCTAAGTAGCCGGAATCAAAGCGAAACCCCTCTACTAATTCTAGACTAGTCTCGAGAGAGCGAGCCTCTTCAATTGTAACAGAGCCATCTTTGCCTGCGAGATCGACTGCTTTGGCTACAAGCTTGCCAATAACGTTATCGTTGTTGGCAGAAATAGTAGCTACGTTTTGAATATCTTCAACGGATTTGATAGGAACTGATGCTTTTTCTACCTCTTTAACCAAGTAATCAACGGCGAGTTCCATGCCCTTCTTGAGTTCGATGGGAGGGGCACCGCTGGTTAAATACTTCTGTGCTTCTTTATACATTGCATATGCGAGAACCGTTGTAGTCGTTGTACCATCTCCGGCCTCGACATTTGTTTTTTCAGCAGCTTGCTTAATAATTTGAGCGGCGGCGTTTTGAAATGGATCTTCCAAATCAATAAACTTTGCCACTGTCACACCATCTTTGGTGGTGATAGGATTGCGGCCTTTTTGGTGAAGGATAACAGTGCGTCCCTTCGGGCCTAGTGTTGACGCCACGTTTTCTGCGACTGTTCGAACGCCCTTTTCCAGCGCGGAGCGGAGCGCTAAAGAATCATTAAATTGTTTCATATACACCTCTGTGTTATTATATAATATTATAAAGGATTGTCAAGTTGTTTTTCAATTAAAGTTCTCTATCAGAAGCCGTTGCCACTGTTTGGGCTGTCATTTCTTTTTCAATTGTTATGGTGTTGCCAACGGCAGCGTTGCCTTTATTGATTGCTTCGCCTCTTTCCGTCGTAGAAAAATAAGCATTGATGTTTTTAGATAGTTCAGCGGTTGCTTGAAAAAGATCTCTAATCGAATTGTTAAGAACGTCTGTGTAGCGATCTGCAGTTTTGTATAGATTTTCTGGTGAAAAGTCTAAGACAGCTAGTTTTGCCCAAGCTACAACATTGGTTCCCTGTTGCTTGGAGTCTCCTTTGAGGGTTGCCAACTGTGCAGGAGATATGTGCCATCCGCTGCCCTCTGCTGCTTCATTTAGGGCTTCTTGTGTTTCTTCTTCGGTGGACATCGGCTCGATTATATCAACTTCAACCTCTTCTTCTCTTTCTATTGGCTTCCTTTTAGCCTTTTTTGTATAACCTTTAGTTTCCTGTAGCAGTTCATACAAAGTGTTCCAGTCGTCTATGCTTTTAAGCATGTCATATGATTCTTCCGAGCTTTTATCGGGCAGTCTCATACGATCTTGACCAGCACTGTTAACGTTCAAAATGTCTAAAAAATTTTGACGATCAATAGTGAATTCAGCAATGTCAATAGCAGTTACTTTATCACCTTCACTTTCTTTGTATGCAATAATATATTTCATTCCTTCCGGATAGTCATTAAGAGCGTCGACTAAATTTGTATAACTTCCCTTAATCTTCGTCGTTCTCTTAAGCGCTTTAAGGCTAATCGGGATAGGAGTAGAGCCCTCCCAAGCAGAAAAAGCAAAAATATCTTGGATGGGAAGTGCGCCCGAAGCGCTCTTACCTGTTTCTTGATGGCCACCCAGTATGGCGGCGAGAAAACCCTCGAATACGAAACCAGCTGATGAGTCATTGAAAGCGTTAAAACACGCCGAAAGACTTTCTAAAAGTATAAGAGTAGAAATAACCCTGCGCGGTGAGGTTATTTTTCTGCCTTTTTCATCTGGTGCTGACAATCTTTCAAGGTATTGCAGTCGTGCTTGAATGTTGGCGCCTCCGCCCACCTGTCTGAGATAACCTTCCATCATTTTTCGAGCTTCACTATTAGGATTTCCCCACGCATCGGAAGGTGTAAACTTAGGAAGCGAAAGTATAAACTGCTCTCCTGCGGTTTTTTTAACCCCTTTAGACTTCTTTTCCTGAACTATAGAATATTTGCCTTTAAGCCGGGAGAGGTCTCCGTAGGCTGCATCGAACATCTCCCAAAGATTCTCTTTATTCAGAGACTCTCCTTCCGTTTTAAAATAATTCTCTACTATTTTATCCACATCCATATTATAAATAGTTCCTTAAATGATGATATCCGCTATTCCCATCTCCACTGCCTCTTCTGCACTGAGATATATGTCGACTCTTTTATTCAACATTGTATTGATTTGTCTCTTTGTCATACTTGTCTCGGCAATTAAAGCGGCAATGTGTTGCTCTTGTAGCCACTTGGTTTCTTTCATTTCATTTTCTAACGAGTGGAGCGCGCCATAGTGGCCTCCGCGTACTGCATGCATCATAATGCGCGTATTCTTTCCTACTTTGCGGGTGCCTTTTGTTCCAGCAGCGAGTAGCAGAACACCGGCCGACATTACTTTTCCAATCCCGATGGTATTAATATCACACTCCTCTCTTATCATACGCATTAAATCGTATATGGCAAACATCCCCAGTGCGTCACCCCCCCACGTTGAAATGCAAAAGTCAATTGGGTTTTTAATTATTTCCACCTCGCCATCAGGATCATCAGGGTCTACGAGGCGTTCTTCACAGCAGGTGTCTTTAAGGTAAAGTAAGCCTGTGCAGATGTTTTCCACCTTTTCTTCATCCAAGTCGCCAAACATATTAAGCATTCTAGAAGGCGGCGGCGAGAGAGCTGATGGGTCAAACAAGTTAATCTGAAATGGGGGCTCTGGTGTTGTTATTTCCTCTATCTCTTGTGGCTCTTCTTGATCCTTCTTTTTTTTAGTCATTGCTTTCTTCCTTCTTGGCTTCAATGATAGTTTTTCTATAATATTTGTTTAAGTGATTCATTAGGAGCTTCCAGGTTTGCGCATCTAGGCTCGCGCGGTACAAAGGAGGGACGGCATTATTAAGCTTGTTAAGGGTTTCCTTTTGCCACTTTTCCATAAAGTTATCATCCTCGTTTTTAAAGGCTGTGATTCTTTCACTATCTATACTGGAATCTTTAATCAAAAACTTATATTTTATAGCGCGTATGCTCACCAAATCCTCATAGGCTCGGCCGATGAGTTCAAACGCAATGATGCGAATGTCTTCAACAAATTGTGCTTTTTTGGAAAAGAAATCTAAATTGGATATAACAGAATAAGCTAATCCGCCAGCGGCGAACCAAAAGAATTCCCACATCTAAAACCTCATTTTATAATTCTATTTAAGACTGTTTCGAGCGTAAGAGTCGTTTAGCTACGCGAGTAGCTACTTCGTTAACGAGAGATTCATCGTCGACCACGGTAACTTCGGCAAGCTCTATCTCGTCCTCTACTTCCATTTCGACTTCTTCCCCTTCGGGACCAGCCTCCATATCCATCTCGACGTCTAGTTCTTCTTCGCCGCCCATGTCTACTGCTTCGACCTCTTCAGGTTCTAACTCATCACCTGCGCTGCGTAATTTTGTTACTACACCTTCTGCGGCGTCAAATGCAGCAACAAGAGAATCAACCTCGTCATCTGTAAGAGTAACTTCGCCTTCTTCGGTCTCGGGGCTTGGGGGTAATGCTGCTTCGGCTTCCTCGGCGCCCAAGTCAAGTTCAAGCTCTTCTTCGGCACCCTCTTCTTCACCAGCTTCTTTGCCTTGCTCGTACTCATATTTATCGACATCTGCTCTCTCTTCGCGAGATTCGTCTTCTTCCTGTACAACCTCTTGGTTATCTAAAAAGGAATCTGTAAGTGGGGCAATCTCTGCCAGTTTCATAAAGCGTCGAACGGTGCCTTCTTCTAAAAGGGTTTTTTTGTTTTTAGCCATTTGTTTTCTCCTTAAAACAAAGTTTTAGATGTGTGTGGGACATCAAAAAATTATCAGTTGTTATAATTAGTATTCTTTTTTATAAAAGCTTTTTTTCTTAACTTTTGCAAAGCACTTTTTTCTATTTGAGTTACGCGAACATACGATATTCCCAGCCTCTCTCCCACTTCTTTCAACGTGAGCGACCCATATTTTTCAATCGCAAGTTCAACACAATTCAGGTCGTCTTTAAAATCTATCCAACTTCGACATTGCATCTGTTTACAAGGGTTGTTGCCGGTCAGGCATTCTTGCGCACATAGTTTCATATATCACCTCTTTCATTTTCAATTAAATCAAATATATTTTCAATTTCGTCTTGGTTTAAACCAAAACGATCAATAATATCCTTTTCTTTTTTACGAAGCTCACGAGACTTCTTTAATCTAAATTTTCTAGCTAACATACTCTTTTCTTTAACCTTTTCTATAAAAGGTGTTAAAAGAGGGTCTTCGGAAAGATAAGCTTTAATATACTCATTAAAGAAGAAGAACTTGGTTACATCATCAAACCTTAACTTAATAAGCAAATTAGCGTCTAGCTGTCCCAACGACGGGAACTGAATCAACTTGGCGTCCTCGGGGAGTGTCTTTTTCTTTTTCATTTTATAGCTAAAATATGAGTGCCGCTTTCAAATAAGCCTGCATTTGTTTGAATAGTAAATAGGGATTTGGACTGCAACTCACTTATAGATCTACATCCAGAGTATGAAAAGCCGGAAGCAATTCCCTTTCGGAGCCCTTCTAAAATTTCTTTGACTGGGCCTTTATAGTTTACTGTGGTGCTTATTCCTTCGTCAGAAGAGGTGGTGCCCTTCCAATCTAGCTGGGCGTCTTTTGATGCCATCCCGCGATAAATCTTATAACGTCTGTCGCCGCTTGATTGTACTTCGCCAGGAGACTCATCAGTACCGGCGAGCAACGAACCTAGCATTACAAAATCTGCACCGGCTGCTAACGCCTTGACTGCATCGCCGCTGTTTCTAATACCACCATCTGCAATAATATTTACTTTTCTATTAGAACGCGAACAATCCAAAATTGTTTGAAGTCCGGGCATTCCATGCCCAGTTTGAATTCTGGTGGAACATATACTGCCTCCACCGATATTACATCGAACACTGTCTGCGCCCCAATCAGCCAGATCGTTAAACCCGTCTAGAGTGGCGATATTGCCAGCAATAATATGAATGGCGTCTCCATACTTATTTTTAAGCGCAGTGAGGGTTTTTTTCATTAAGGCATGGTGTCCGTGCGCCACGTCAATGCATATTATTTGCGCTCCATTGGCGACCACTGCGTCACTGCGCTCTAGAAAATCGCCGCTCATCCCAACTGCTGCTGCCACCGGGGCTTGACCAGTGGTTAACGAGGTGTGAAGAACAAGTCCCGCTTGTTCTTCGATAGAATTATACCGATGAATAATGCCTAGGCCACCATTGTTATGCATTGCTATGGCCATGGCTTCTTCCGTCACAGTGTCCATCGGAGAAGAAATGATAGGAAGAGGAAAGTAGATATGATCGCTTAAAAAACTGCCAACATCAACCTCTGAGCGGCTTTGTATGTTGGAGTATTGCGGCACTAATAAAACATCATCATATGTAACTGCTTCTTTTAAGATTCTTCTCATTTGTTTTCCTTGGCGGCTCGCAGCGCTTCTCTTTCTACGATTTTATTCATATACCATTGGCCTTTTTTCAAATCTTCAAGTCCACCTTTTTGCTTGTATCTAGTTAAGTATTTAATTACGTTACCTTCATCATAATCCATTGCCCAAGATTTTATGTATTCATAAGTTTCAATAGCCGGGTCGCCTTTCCAATTAATGTTGTAGTGATCTGGTTTATTGATAATGTCTGCCATTTAATTTTCTTCCTCCGACCAATTTCCATAGTCTATGCTCACATCTTCTTCTTCTAGAATTTCCGATAGTTTTTCCCAATCGGGAGTGCCTTCTTGATAATCTTCGAACAATACATATGGCCGATCCCACTCAAAACCGCAAAGATCCCTTATCGCTTCGGACTCGTCATAGTCAAAAAGTCTAACAGATTCTGGGAGTACTCCATATTTTTCTTCGAAAGCATTGCAAAAAGAAATACACGTGTGCTCCTCTTCCCACACTAAGAACTCTTCTAATAAATCTAGAGCTTCGGCTAGTTCGGGGTCAATTGCAAACCCCTTGCGTTCTTTAGAAAAAAATCTCATTTTTTCGCCTCCTTTAGTTCTTGAGCCTTTTTAATCAAATCCATTGCAATATTCCAACAGTTGGGGCAGTACAGTCGCACCTCTTCCTTCTGCTCTCTTACTACAACGTTCCAGGTCATAACCTGCTCTTTGTCTGTTTTGTCAAATGATTTTTGACACGTTAAGCATTCGTTGGGCATCTGTCCAAATAAAGAAATTTTTGTGGCCATCTCTTTTTCGGCCAACTTCTTGGCTTTATTGCCCTTTCTCCTGCTTAATTTTCTCTTTAACGATGACATGTACACTCCACGCAGCAACAGTTAGAACAGGTTGCCGAAATAGTGAGGCTATCGAGTTGCTCACCGGCCATCCAATTTTGGTCACACTTGCCTTTAACGCCAGGGACGGAACCGGAGCCCGTCCATTGCCAAACTGTCCACTCATCCCAGGCTCTAACTGGGCGTTCGGGCTCTGTGCCGCTATTATAGGATGCCACCCATAATGGATATTTCAGTAATTCGGCGAGATCGGAACTGTCTCCTCTTTTAAGGAAAAGGTCGTAAGCCCACCTTGCTGTATATACCAATGGCTTTACATTTAACTCTTTCTCTATAATGTCCAGCCATTGCAAACACCATTCCACATTGTATTGATCATCTGTCTTCATTCCCTTTTCAACATCTAGGGTGGGAATGAGATCGCCAGCGCTAAAGCCCACTTTGTTCGCTGCGTTTAAGAAATGTTCCGCCTCACGCTCGGCGTCTTTAATTCCCGCGTCGGAATCTGGGCGTCCAAAGTGATATAAGCCAGTGGCAATATTGTTATCTTTTGCCCCATTGGCTCTATCAACAAAATTTCGATTAACGTGGGTGCGTCCCTCTGTGGCCTTAACCCACGCATATTTAACACCGGAGGCGGCTACTGTTGGCCAATCCACGGTGCCATTCCAAGCACTCACATCTATACCATGGTAAACCTCAATCCCTAAGCGCCCTAGAGTTTGAGGGCCTGCAATGCCATCAACTGTCAATCCATTGTGGGATTGATAGCTTCTTACTTCGGCTTGAGTTTTAGGGCCAAACTTTCCATCTGCTGCGCAGGGCAGCTTGCTCTGGAGACGCTTGACCTCTTGGCCAATATCACCTTTTCTCAGCGTGTATTTGAACGACATGTGTGTATTCTCCCGGCTGTGTAGCCAACTCTAATTAGATTCTACCCTTTGGTTTTTCCAAATAAATTTATTACTAACAAGATAACTGCCCCAATGAGTACTATTTTTGCTGCAAGATAGGGGTCGATAATAGGCTCCATTATCTGTCCCCTGTGCTTCCAAAGCCGCCCTCGCCTCGTTTAGTTGTCTTGTTAAAACTTTTTTTAGGAACTTCTTCTATTTCACAGCAACTAATTGGAACAAGCACTGCTTGAGCAACTTTATCACCCGGTTGTATATACTGCGTTTTCCACCCAATGTTGTGAAGATTGACAAATATCTCACCAGTATATCCACAATCAACAACGCAGGCGCCCACCACTAATTGCTTCTTTGATGCAACTCCAGATTTGTTTTTAATTTCTAGCATATGATTTGGTGGGACTTCTATTTTTAATCCCGTTGGGAGGACCACGGATGCTCTTATTTCAACGGGAAGACCGTTTGAGCTAATCATTTTTTCTTTAGTCTTTGTGTCTGGACAAAAATACAAATCCATCCCTGCGTCCGTAGGATAGGCGCGTACCGGAAGCTTTGCGTCTTTTCTAACTTTAGCTACTTTTAGTTTCATCGTTTTCCTTGTTGTATGTAAGTTTAAGTTAATATTAATTATTTGTCAAACAAATTATCCCAACATTTTCCACTGGCCCAAAGAACGAGTAGAAAAGCCCCACTGCTCTTCGTACTTTAGTCGTGCCATATACGGTCTATTAATATAAATCTTATCTTTACGAGGATTTACTCCCCAGCATCTAATGTCAATCATGGCTGAGTTGGTGTCTAGAGTTTTAACAACGTAATAAGTTCTTCCTTTTGCTGTTTTTCTTTTAATGACCTCGCGAGGAATAAACCAAGCGATTCCCAAATCTTCATCATAGTTTGATATCGTAGGAATACAATTGTATTCAATTCTTTGAAGAATGTCTTCTTTGACTACCAAGTCAAAAGGATATATTCCACTAATATTAACTTTGTTTTCAATGTATTCATCTCTTGTGAAATCCTCGACATCTTTAAAAGCTTCTATGTTCTCATTCAACTTCTTTCTGGTCTTGGGTCTGTTGTCGGCGATGGATAGCCAAAAATGCTTTAAATTGTTAAACCTTTCGTCCACCAATCCATTTAAAGCGCCGACTCGAGCTAGGACATCTAGAGCCTTTTTATTCAGTTTTGAGTAGATAATTTCCTTATTATAGAGAAGCTCTTCAACAGTGTTGAAGGGTCGATGAGCGATAATCTGTTCAATCGCTTTGTCGCCCAATCCCTTAAGAGAGGTTAAAGGTTGAATCAAGCTTTTGCCATCATCGGAAATTTCCCAAACAATCCCTGATTCATTAATATTGACGGGCTCAATTTGAAAGCCTTCTTTCTTTGCAATGTTAATGGCGCGCTCTTTTCTGCTCTCGGGTTCTTTGTCAAGAAAACTCGCCATCCACTCGGAAGGATAGTAATTTAGCAGCCAAGCACACTGGAAAGAAATAACAGAATAGGAAACAGCATGAGACTTGTTAAAACCATAACCGCTGAAATACTCAAACCTTTGCCAAATCTTTTCTGCCTCTTTCTCCGATATTCCCTTAAGTCCACAACCTTCGATGAATTTTTGGTGGATGGCTTTTTTCTTTTCATTTCCTTTCCCGGTGCCCTTTTTAGTTAACAGCTTTCGAAGAAGATTCGCTTCGTCTAAGCTAATGTCTTTTCCTAACTTATGTGCCAATAAAGCAATCTGCTCTTGAAAAATCAAAAAGCCATATGTTTCTTTTGTAACTTCCTTAATAATATCGTGACCATAGCGCACTTTGCTTGGGTTCAACTTTGTCTCAACATAAAGTTCATGAACGTTAGCAGACAGTGGGCCGGGACGGTAAATACTCGTTATCGCTGCAATGTCAACTATGCTTTTAGGCTTTGCTCGTTTGCAAAAAGCTTGTGCGCCTTTTTCAGTAAACTGAAAGATGCCTGCCCACTTACCTTTATGAAATATATTAGCATACACTTCTTGATCTTTAAGGTTGATTTTGTCTGGATGTAAATTTTTGTTGTAAAATTCTTTTATGTCTTCAAATGTGGGTTCTGCAACATTATGATATCTTTGAAGAATATGATATATTGCTCCTTCCACCATCTTAAGAGTGGAAAGGCCAAGGATATCAAACTTGATAAACCCCATTGGTTCTAGATGGCGAACGTTCTGCCCTTCGGACCAAGGCGTTTGAGTTATGCCTCCGTTGTTAATCAGCGGCATATATTTATCTAAGTCTTCTCCAATCACAACGCCCCCGGCATGCCTCGAAACCGATCTAACTTGACCATAAAGAGTATTAACGTGGTCTGCTACGTTGGGATACTTGTTTAAGAAACTCTTAAGAGAGTCTGAGAATTCCATCACTTCTTCGAAGGTCGGAGTATAGACTCCTGCTTTAATTCCGTGTTTTTGTTTGGCGCGGGGCATCGCTTCAAAAAGCATTTTAGAGGTAACATTGTTCACTTCTAAAAAGGGAATGTCGTAAAGCTTTGAGATATCTTTAATTAAAGAACGTAGTTGCAAAGTGTTGAAGTTAGATATCGGAACAACTTTATTGTTGCCCCACTCTTGTGCTAGCTGTTCTTTAAGTTCCATCGGAGAACTACAATCATAATCGATGTCCGGATAATCTGTTGCGTCCTTTCTTAAGAATCGCGAAAACAAAAGGTTATATTTAATTGGATCGATCTGTGTGATTCCCAACACATATGCAACTAACGAGCCTGCGGCGCTGCCTCTACCCGGTCCTGTTATCTGCACTTCATTTGCTTTGTCGGCTATGGCTTTCATTGTTAAAAAGTATTTACTAAACCCACGTTCAGAAATGACGAGAAGCTCTTCTTTCAATCTTGAAACATACTCTGGCTTCTTTTGGAAATTAAGACCCCTCAAACCATCGATACAAGCAGCGCTGAGGGCGCTATCTGCGGTGTGACCTGCAGGAACTACGAACTCAGGCAGGCGAACAGTGTTGTCAGGTAAAAAGCTTTCAATGCGATTATGGGCGATATGATAGGTTTCGGTGATACTGTCCATCACCACGTCATCGTCATACTCAACACCACACTCTTTAGAATAGTTCTTATAGGATTCCCATATTTGGTCGCCATTTTTAGGATATAGTTCATAACCAATTTCATCTAGCCCTGCCGGTAGTTCAGAGGACATCCAAGTGGGCATCCCACCTTTCCCAAGCCATCCAAGACGTTTATATAATTCGCGGTCCTTCCAGGCGTTTGGGCCTGGATAATGACTATCGGCTGTAGATATAAGCTTGAAACCGCATTCCTTAGAAAGACGAATGATATAGGTGTTTAGCTCATGCTGTTCCGCAATGTTGTTCCATTGCACTTCTCCATACCACCTGTCGCCGAAAATGGCCACCATACGTTCGGTGGTTTCGCGCATTGCTTTCATTACAGCGTCAGGGCCGTCATCGCGATTTTCCCAATAGTTACCAGCATATACACCACCCAAACAAGCCGAAGCTGCAATCACTCCTTCGTTATACTTCTCAAGCAAATCATAGTCGACACGTGGGAAACGATAAAAACAATCTGGAGAATAAGAGTCTGAGACTAGTTTAAAGATATTATTTAAGCCAGTTTGATTCTGCGCCAACAAGATTAGATGGCGTCTACGATTAAGGATGTTTTTAACAGACTGTTTAGATTCCCCTTCGTCTTCAACGGTGGTAGCGGAGCGGGAGGTATCAATCTTCTTTTTGGCTTTCTTATCTTCTTTCGCGCTTTCGTATTCTTTCTTCCACTCTTTAAGACTAGGAAGGAAGTAGGCTTCTACACCGAAGATGGGCTTAAACTCTTTACCTTCCGCTTGCATCTTCTTAGCGTGTAAAACTTGATATGCTAAACCATTCTGATTGCCATGGTCTGTTAGTGCCAGGGCGTCACTGCCGTTATCATAAGCAAAGTTCATATGCTCTGCTGGATAACCAAGCCCGTCAAAGGGGCTGCCCACGCCACTATGGGCGTGGAGCCCTACAAAGGGTATTTTACTCTTCATTCTCTTCTTCCTCTTCTACATCAATTCCTAAAGGATTCCATTCGCTATATGATAACAAAAACTCTGGTGGTTTGTCAAGCTTGTTTTCGCCACTTAACCATTTTTTTAAACCGTCCCAACTCGTTATTTCACAAAACCAAGGGATATCAACCAGATGCGTGTCTTCCTCACCAACTTCACTAAAAACAAAATCGTGAGTAAAGTAGCGGCCAGTGTAAGCTTTATCAACAGGTATGCGCACCTTGTCTGCCGTGTGGCCTTTGACCTCGTGAAGACGGAACTTTTTTCGACAATCTATAAAATCTTGCCCACTTAAAGTAAATGGCAAAAACAAGCCATCTCTAAATGTTTTCCCCTCAAAAGCAACTGCAAATGGGCGAGCACTGCGAATCTTGGAACGATGGTCCTTCATATAATAAGGAGAAAACATTCCATAGGGGAAAGAAACAAAATACTTGTCGGGGCACGTCCACCGGCTCAACTTGCGAGAGACGCGATAAGCGTTGTCAATGCCTGTGATTATACTCCAGGCCAAGCAGTCGCGACGATCTACATCTTTAGGGTGCATCGGCACATAATAGATGGGGATCTCTTTAATTTTGGGTCGACCGGCAAACTTATACTCCTTATAATAAGTGATAGGGTCCAGCACATAATCGCCCAGACGATATCTAATTAAAGGCTGCATATCGCGAGGGCAAACAACCCATATGGTGTCACACCCAGCCACTGCGCAATCAAAGATGGCTTTCTCCACTGCGAGATAGTTTTTTCCAATCGGCGTTAAACAGTCATGCCACGGGAATTCAAAATCCAGCGGTTGACCGGCCACGGGAACTATACCGGCTAAATTAAATCTTTCTTTGTTTATTGGCGTGATGTCCATATAAAAACTTTATCTTATCAGTGTCTTCATAAAAATCCATTTGTTTGGTGGTGTCGCGACCAATCACCTCCAACACAATTGGGGTTCGTTTGTGTCTCATAATGTTTCCCTCAAACCCCCTCTCTTGTAGAAGATGTTCGCTTTTAAACTTTGCCATTGTGTCTGAAAAATTAAACTCATACAACTGCTTGTCGGTAAGCTCCGAGAGGGCATATATCTTTATTGGCGCCGTGGAGTACTTTTTTAACACATAGAGGTGTGACACAAATCTTTCTTCAGTTTTAATCATATGGAATCCGACTTTGCTAATTAGCGACTGGGGTTTCATATAATCAACAACATCATATTTTCTATTTTCCTTTTCCACCGGGGGGAGACCGCTTATGTTTTTGTCGCAGAAAATGAAAAGCGTATGGTACTTGACCTTATTGACAACATTTCCTTTACAGACCACAGAAATATAATCATCGCTAACTTGGGTTTTTTGTACGGTGTCGCCGCCTATCGTTTGACCACTTAACATCAACTTGGTATATAAAAGTGCCCACGCTTCTTTGATATATTTTTTTTCAAACTCGAGTGGAAAGTTTAACCTATTGATTATTATTTTCGTCTTGTTCTCGATAGCAAACTGCAAAGCTGCCAAGCTTGCCCCATATGTTATACTAGCAGCCATCTTCAACGTCGGCTTTTCGTTTCTTTTTAATTCTTTTAATCCACTTTTTTAAAATACGATAATGGGTGGGTGCCTGGAAACACCGGTAACGATTGGCCTTATTTACGGGTGCGCCGCGTGTAGTCTGCACCCACGCTGCAACCCACTTCCTCTCTTCTGGAAAACTCTTTGGGCACCGGTTGAGCCTTTCGTTCTTCTGGTAATGGTAGACAATCCGATTAAGCCACGTGATTGCTGCCGCAGTATAGTCGCGACGGTCGATTTTATAAGTGCGTTCCCACCAAGGCCACATCTGCACAATGCCAATCGCCTTGGCTATACGCTTGCCATAACGGTTTGTGCGCCAATCGCCTTTGGCATTCGGATTAAAACGCGATTCACGGCAGATAGCCGAGATCAACATCCCTCTTAGCGATGATGGAATTTCAGGATGTGTTTTAAAAAAATCTCGCTCCAGCTCTATCATTTCTTCTAGTATGGCTCGTCTCATTCCAAACTCTTTATGGTTAGAATGAGGCATACAATCGTTAAGAGCTTCAGACCGTATCTCATCATAATACATCGGGTTGGATTGACCCAACACCAATATCGCAACTATACTCGCAACACTCATTAACTCATCACTCCTAAAATATGATTTTCCTGAACTAGTAAAAAGTCTCCTTGGTCTAGACTGGCAGTTTCGACCATGGCATCATTAACAAGAATCAACTTGCCCAAATCTTTTTCTGAAACAATCGTACAATCGCCGGAGATTTGTGCCAACTGATATACTCCATACGCGCTGGTTTTAACCTTATAGCTGTCTGGCACCAACACAGTTGACGTTTCCTCTTCCGCTGCTTCGACAGCCGTCAAGAGCACAAAGCGGTTGCAAGGCTTCATAGCCACTACAGAACCCATTATTCACCTGCCTTTGATCCAAATTGGCGCTCAATGGCTTCAAACATATCTGAAATTTCCGTAATATCGGTGCCTTTAAGATAAATACGATATGCTTTTACTGCGGCCCAAATTTCATCTTTGGAAAGCCAGCCATTTTCGACATATTCTTCTCGCAAATCTTTTTTCTGGTCTTTGTAGGGTTGCATCGCCTCTTCCAAGGCAAGCAAAGATTTTAAATAATTTATGACGTGTTGTTCTCTTACAAATTCCTCGTCATTGGTTTCATTGTCAATTAATTTTAAAGATTTCATTATCCCTCCTATATTTTAAAGTGAAACAATACTGCAACTGCCACCGGCACACGCCAGCTCGCCAGTTAAATCAGTATTATCATTATACTCGATAACTTTCTTTAAGTCAACCTTTTTTAGAGTTGCAAGCAACTCTTCATACACCTCTTTTGTGCAGCTTTCAAAAGGGGCTTGCACATAAGTATGTTCTTTGTTGTCATAGGGTAATACACTTAGCCCATTATAACTATTACGATTTTCCCACATCCACTCACCAACACCATCCCACTCTTTCTCTCTAACACTTACAGTTGCCGAAACGTTGTGAGTGTTGGGGCCTTTACGGTGTCCGGGCTTTGTCCACTCCTCTCCAACTAACTTGATTCTTTCGAGCATATCAATAGCTGTTTCGCTTCTGAGAGTTGCCCCCCACGGAGCTTTTTGAGGAACGCTAATAACTGCTGTGTCATGAGGTCTGAAGAACTCGTCTTCTACAAGTTCGGGATGGTTCTGAAGTAAATAAGTGTATATCGCCTCGTTTTTACCGACGCGAAGGCGACGAAGGTAATAGCGGTCGTGCCACGCGTGGATGCCACTAGAAGTTCCTAAAGTCAAAGAGGTCGTCCCTGCGGGCTTTACGCAAGTGGTTCTTGCTGCCTCGTTGATTCCCAATAAAGCAGCAACTCGCTTGTTCTCTTTAATAACGACTTTTGTAGCTGCTTTCATATCAAGCTTCAACACTTTACCAGAAGCTATTCCTGTCATACTTACTCCAATAAGAGCGTCCTTTTCAGTTGTGCGGCGCCAAATATCCCGTAAATAATGGAAATCTGTATAACTCGCCTGGAGGGTGCCGATAAAGGCGGCGGCGGTTACTCTCTCTTCATAATCTTCTTGAGATGTTATATCGCTTGCATTGACTTCAACCAAATTGCAGAACTGAAAAGGCCTCAATGCAATTTCACAACAGGGATTGGTGCCAAAGTCTTTGTCGTTTGAAAGATAAAATCCGGGCTCCCCGCAACCGGATGCACGAACGCGCTCCCACAAATTCATAAAAAACTCTTTAGTGACCATATGGCGCATTAAAACAATCGAATTGTTGGCGCGACCTCGTTGCGGGTTTTGCTCCCACCAGTTTCCAGTTTTCGCCGCCAGCATTTCTTCGTCTTCGGCGCTAAAAAGTGAAATGAGTGCCGCGCGGCGGATGCCACCGGCTAGTACTGCATCGGCAATATGACAAACGATATCGTGGACCTCGATGGTGGTTAACTTATCGCCCGTTTCTTTTTCGCGCAGAATACCATCGATTTTCACGAGACACTCTTTAAGAGGTTGCGGACCAGGGGCAGTTCCTCCAGAAGTAATGAGTTTGGCACCCTTCGGTCGGATATCACTATAATCAAAACGTATCTTGGGGCCGCCTTTAAAATAGTTTCTCACAAGAGACTGTACGGCGTCGGCCCATCCTTCAATTGAATCATTAATAAGGAACCTGCGTGTTCGTTTTTCAGAAGGTTTTTGAATTTCGGGAAGAAGCTCAACGTGGTGGCGTTGTACGCTATAGCCGACGCCTGTGCCTCCTAACAGCAAAAACATTGTTTCACTAAACGCTCTCCAATCATTAATTGGCAAGTATGCACAATTGAAAATGCGGTTCGGTGCCACCTCTATAGGCTTACCGCCAAATTGCATACTACGCATAGAAGGGAGTACTTTTTTCCCATAAACAAATTTGTATGCATTGTCTATCTCTTCTTTCAAATCGGGGAATTTCTTAAGGTGCATATTTTTATTCCTTGTGACCAATTCCTCCCATGTCTCACGACGGTTTAGATGCTCGATATAGCGGGCGTATTTCATATGAACTGTAATATCTGATAGTATCTGCTTTGTTAGGTCTTGTTCCATAGTGTGTTCCTTTGTGGTTTAAGTTTTTGCTTGTTTTAACTGGCGTTGCATTTCTGTCCAAACTCGGCGCCCAGTCTTCATCTCTTCGTCTCTCTTTCTTTTTATTTGTTCACGCTTAACGTCTTCAACCTCTTCTTGCTCAAGTACTTTAATAGAGGCTGTACCTGTGTCCATAAAAATAGAATAGATCAAGGAATCCGGCCCATTTCTATTTTTTGCTATAAATATTCTCCCCGTATTAGAATTTTTATCGGCGGTTGTTCGGGAAAGGCTAACAATAAAATCGGCAACAAAGCATTTATTATAAGCTTCGGAGATAGATTTCATTGTAATCACTTCCTCACTCGAACCTTCGCGGTTTGTTTGAGAAGCTGTCACTAAAGAACAGTTAAACTCTTGAGCGAGGCCTCGCAATTCTTCATAAATCGATTCCAATTCATGACGTTTTTCCGACACAGCCGTGACTCCCCTCAAGAGATCGCCATAGTCCACGACTATCATATCAATTTCCATATGATTTTGTCTGATTTTCTCCAGATGATTTCTGAGGGTTGTTGTCGTTGCTGATTTAGTTGGATACTCTTTTACGATGAGTTGCCCATCAACATCTTTAATTTTTTCAAAGATATCATCTTTTCTTTCTAGATGTTCATTCAAATCAAACCCTGTTAGGCAGGAATCATAGCGTTGAGCTACGGCTTTATCGCTCAATTCTAAGGTATAATGAACAACGTTTTTACCCTGTTTTAGGGCCTGGGCTCCAAAGTGTACCAAAGCGAAACTTTTTCCAACGCCTGTTGGTGCCAGAACTACGGCCAACTCACCCTGGCCTAGACCTCCTTTGGTTATTTGATCAACCTTATGCCACCCCGTTGAAATGGGGTTGCGAGCCTCAAATTTAAAGCGTTCATCAAAGTCTTTAATGTAATCATGACCAAAATCCGCGTTGGTTCCCAAGCGCAACGCTCCAGTAATCAGCTTTTCAATCTCTTCGAAAGAGCACTGATTAAGGAGAGGGGCTGATTTAATCATTGCTTGCTTTAAGACTTGCTTTTTGCAAAAATCCAAGCTTGTAGATTTAACATAATCTTTGTCTGGAATCTCTGTTGCGGCTTGAACTCGAATAAAGAAGTCTAATACTTGTTTCCGAATTATTTCGCCCTCAAAGTCAAGCTCAGTATTATAGATGGAATTTAACGTTCCGTTGGCGGGATGAACTTTATATTTTTTCTTATACTCGAAAAGCTTTTTTGTAAAGACTTGAAGATACTTAAGTTCAAAAAAGCCCTCATCTAAGACCTCCATTAATTGATCGCAAAAAGGGCGGTCATAGACAAGCAATTTACATAAATTTTCTTGAAAATTTTTCCCGAATACGCCTAGATTTTCCATGTCACCCCGTTACTGATTTATAGTGTAAGTATAAAATACTTTTTTAAGGAAGTCAATCTATTTTATAAGTCAATAGAAAGATTGAATTCTTTTTTTATTTGAAAACTTTATTCTTTGCTGTTGCGAATAAAGAAGGCAAAAAAGACCGCTTCAGTCTAAGAAGTCTATCAAATTTTGCCTGATTGCGAGCGCTCGTATAAAGCGCTGTGGGTTTACGAATTTCGCCGTCAATTACTTGTGCGCCAAAATCGTAAAATTTTGATTTTGTTTTTTTCTTGGGGGTGTTGCCTGCTATAGCTGCCCCGCAAGATAGAGTAAACAAAATTGTGATTAAAAAGGTTTTCATTTTCATACATATTTTACCCAAGCCCATGGCTTTCTATCTTTAAGATATCCCTTTGTTCCATCGTTGTCATATGCTTCTTGTTCAAAAGGATTTAAATAATAGGCGTCTGCCCAGGAACCATACCTAAAACGGCCGATAAGGTAAAACAGGCCATACAAAAACCACTGAAAAACAAAAAGCATTTCAATCTGCTGATGGTAGTGAATGGTTTCGTGACGTCTTGTTTCTTCTGTCATTTTACCACGGCATACTACAAAACAGGCAAAGCTAAATGCCCAAATATTAATGGGGGCAACTTTAGAAAACCATACCGGTAGTCTGCTATTTTCAATTATGATTGGTTTGCAAGCCATACGAGGCCCCCCTATTTGTTTCTCATTTGAATTGCGCAGTGTGCCATCAAAGATAAAATACCCAACGCCAAGCCAATTTCAAATATAAATGTCATTTATTATCCCTACAAATACGCTTAAAATTCTGATACATGTCCGACCAATTGTTGTCGTGAATACCGTCCTGTATCATCATAACGCTTGTCTCCGTTTTATTAAAGCCGTATTCAAATTCTTTAATCGTCCAGTCAACACTTTGCTTGGTCTGTATAGACAAGCTTGGACTATAAAGTTGCATAAGGCTATAGTTCTCTTTAATTAGTTTCTCCGAAGTAGGAATAGCGTCGTAGGCTTTGATCTTTTTTTCTTGATTTTCGCAAAACTCTATTAATTCCAATAGAGTTACGTCTCTTTCTTCTGCAAAAAAAGTGAATCTTTTTGCAATCGTCTTTAAACCAACTCCACCAATGCCTGAAAGGTTGTCCGATGGGTCTCCAGCTATAGCTCGAGCCAGGGCGAAGTTTTGAGGGTGAATTCCGTACTCTTCAACGACGTTATGTTTGTTTAAGAACTTCTTTTGAATTGGTCTATAGAGGACAGTCGTGTTGTCTAAAAGCTGATAAAAATCTTTATCGCTGGAGACGATAACCTTCTGGTCTTCTTTAAAAGTCGAGTAGCGACAGACATAAGAGATCAGGTCGTCAGCCTCAACTTCATCGGCTATTAACTGGATTACTGGGAAGTTGTTGAGGTAATCAAAGGTTCGGTACATTTGCCAAATCTTATTTTCTTTCTCTTGTTCTTCCGTTAAGACTCTAATGTTTCTGTTGAGTCGGATGGGCGCTCTTCCGGCTTTGTAATCTTTATTCTTAAGCTTTCGTTTTCGGCTGCCTCCACGACCATCCCAGCAAACAATGATGTTGTCTGGTTTTGTTTCGCGAACTAGCTTTTGCAGCGAACGCAAGAAACCCACCGTTCCACCATTGGGTCTGCCGTCTTTGGCAATATTTGGTGAAACGATGTAGTTTCTTAAAAACGCATTCAATGCATCTATTATTAATACTCTTTTCATTGTTTTTAATAGCGGCGTCGAACGACCCGTTTACGAAGTTTACCATTTTTGTAATAACGACGAATGACACGCTTGCGTACTGGACGCTTGCGATAACGGTTGTACTTGTTCCCTCGTCGGTAACGCTTGTGGTGCTGTCGTTTATAAAGAGGGGAATGCTGACGATAATAACGGCTATTGTTATAACGTGGGTAATAATAATCGTAATAATAATTGCTGTATCGCTCCCCATAATGGTAATATCTTTGGTCATGATAAACGCGATTGACGTATTCGACGGGAACGTGTGAAGTGTAGACCACTTCGTGTGGCGATGCCACCTCATATGTACCGGCACAGCCAGTCGTTACAAAAGTCAATCCGCTAAATAAAACAAAAACTATACAACTAGACATTTTACTTCTCCTTGAAGCTATATTAAATGCAATAAAGGTGCCAACTAGCCTTCGGCCAACAACGTTTCTTCACCATTTTCTGATAAAGCGTTGATTCTATTCATGCATTTTTTATAATATTCTTTGTCCATCTCACAACCAACAAAATCTCTGCCAGTATTATGGGCAGCGACTGCAGTTGTGCCGGAACCTAAAAAACAATCTAAAACAACATCATTTTCATTTGAATGTTTCAAAATTAAATCTTCGAACAAAGGCAGACTTTTCTGTGTTGGATGAAACCTGTCTTTGCCTCCATAAATTGGGTATTCATAAATTCCTTTGTCATAGCTACTATTGAAAGTAGGCTTGCTTTTCTTTATACCCAGTATAGCAATTTCCCTACAGTTTGTCAAGTAGTTTCTTTTGCTATTAATTGGTTGAGGATTAGTTTTAATCCACTCTATAAAACGAAGTTGTTTAAACTTTGCTTCTTCTAATTGTTCTCTAAGATACGAGAGTTTCCAAAGGTCAAAAAAGACAATACAGGTGCCGCCGGGTTTAAGAATACGATAAAAGTGGTTAACAAAAGGGTTAACCTTTTCTGACGTAAATTCTGTATCCCAGGCACCGTAATTGGTTTGTACAGCGTACTTCTTTCCGTAGATGCTGCCGTACTTCAGGTAATCAGCTTTAAGCCTTTTAAGTGTTTTCTCTTTATTATCCTCGGGAACGTTCCCCACCTCAAACCAAGTATCCCACTCAGCGCTGGTTTTATAATTTAACCAGTCCTTTTCTGTCTTCATATTCTCCGAGTCTTTCTGGTCTTGTTTGATGACATGGTGTCGCCATTTATCCATACCAGAGTCTCGAGATGTGACATAGGGAGGGTCAGTTAGAACAAGGTCAATAGAGTTATCTGGAATGGTTTCTAGAAATTCTATGCCTTCTTGAAGTGATATCTTGATGGTATTCATTGTTGCTATTCCCACGTTTGTTCGGCAGCATATTTCCCTTTAATAATTAAATTTTGCTCCGATTCTTTCTGCGGTACATATAATATGTGAGCAATGGAGGATGGAATAAGAGGGCGCACTCGGTCGTTCCATCTTACAATGTGGTTATTTCCACTGGTGCGTTTATCGTCAACAGTGTCATTGGTCGCACCCTCATTGAAGGCAGCAACAACTACAACTTTGTCGGCTTTTTTATCTTGTATCTTTTCAAACGAAGATGCCTTTAAAGTTCCACTAGCAATCTCTTTTTCTGCTACAATAAACCATACCGCCACCTTGCCGTGGTTTGGAGTTTCAAAAATCTCTCCGGAGCTAAAAGTGTCCTTAATAACACGGACATTTTTAGCTCCGCTCTGCTGTTTTTCTTTCCACATTTTTGTAGTAATGCCGTATGGGTTTTGGGAGAGGAAATAATCACAGAGTTCATTCTTGTCCCAGGTGCGAAACTTCTTTTCGAGGTCCAAAACGCTTTTTCTAAGGATGTTCCACACCGCTCTGAATTTTTTTCCGCCCCATACGGGAATTTCTTTGAGACACCAGTTTTTAATAGCGGTTCTCTGTTCGCTATCTGTTAGATCCACAAATCTCTTTGTCTCCGTATCGAAATCACCTTGGCCAATCATTTTTTTAAGATTATACGCAATGTCCTTCTTCGTTGCTGGTGTTTGATGCCGCTGGTTAGCATTTTCTTGAAGAGCGTACTTTCTTGCTTCGGCTGGTGTACCGAAGTGGACGTGTGTCCAGATGTGGCCCGGACGACAATCTGGCGTCTCTATAGCCTCTGCATCATTTTTTTGCTTGGCGCGGAATCTTGTGTTGCCATAAATCATATAGCCTTTGTGGTCGACCATTATTGCGGTTTCTTGCCCGTTGGCCGCCATATCACGCGCCTTTTCTTCAACGTCTGTCGCATTGCAGTCGTTTATGCGCGCCTGATCACGAATAAGTCGATCTATTTTTTCAATCGGCACTTCATATGCCATATCCATCTTGCCCCTTACGGGACAGTAGATACGTCGTCGCTTCTCGTTGCCTGTTAGTATTGAAATACTGACAGGCGGGACTCTTATTAAATGTGTTGCTTGTTTTTGTTTTGTCATTTTTTATTTCTCCTCTTCTTCATAAAAATCTGAAGCATTGCCAATTCTTTGGTCGAATTTCTCAATGAGTTCTTCGTCCATGATTGCCAATACTCGGTTTTTAAACTTCTCATTTTGAAGTTTAGTCGGCCAATGGGCAGATTGAAACTTTTCGCTCGTCCCATCTTCATATTTAAGTTCATACCAAGCTCCAGAACGTTCTAAATGCTCTGAGCTTTGAATAGCATCGAACCAACTCTCTTCATCTTGTACGCCAACACTATCACCCCAAAGGATCTTAAATTGGCATTGGCGACCTTGAGAGCCAAAACGTGATTTCTCAAGCTTAATTTTAACTGTGTTTCCCACTCTGAATCCTTTGTCGTCCATAACAAAAGAGGCCTTTGCTTTCGGGCGAGTAAGCCAGATACGCAAAGAATAAGAGTATATTAGGGTTTTGCCTCCCGGTGTCATATAAGGCGTTGTCATTGCTTCTGCCGGGGAACGTGTAATATTTGCTTTAAGTTGATTTAAAACCAACAAAGTGCTTTGTGAGTTGGCAATAGAAACGAGTAGCTTGGACATTCCCTTAGAAAGCACTCTTGCTTTCATTGCCATCGTGGACTGAGGGTTATAATCGCCCTCGATATCAGAAATGGCGGGAGTAAGAGCCAAACTATCCCAAACAAAGAGCATACGACTATCGTTCGTTTTAAGAAGCTCTTCGATTGTTTCCAAAACAAACTCAACGCTTGTCGCCTGTACATAAAGAATATTGTTTACGTTGCAGCCTGTGCGCTCAAGAAAATTATTATCGAGTGCTGATTCTGAATCAAAGTAAACAACATCGATGCCCATTTTCTGAGCATTTGCGGCTACTTGTGCTGCCATATATGATTTACCAGAGGATTCCAATCCGGCGATTTCCGTGACTTTTCCAACCGGAATTCCCGCAAGCTTGCCACGACAAATCATACTGTCCAGCCAGCGCGAGCCAGTCGGAATCCAATCCGAAACATTTGTCGGATTATCTTGGTCGTTTAAATCATGGGCCACTTGCATTCCTGCTTTTTTATTAATAAGTGCCCTCATTTGGTCCATTGATAGCTTTCCAGCTTTTGCTGTTTTTGCTGTTTTTTGTCGTGGCATTTTTTTCTCCTAATTTCCGACTTTGAATGAGTGAATACAGCTACGGAAACCCCTCTTGTCCATTCGAATGCAGACGGTTTCACCGAAATCTTCAATGGCTAAAACATATCTGCGGCTCCGATTCAAAAGGTTTGTAATGTCGCTGTTGTCTGACCAAAAAGTGACATAGCCTTGTTTTATATCACCCTTGTGCGCGTTGACAGCGCTTTCGGCGTCAGGGCCTCCTCCTTTGCCTTTGAATCGCTCTGCTATTTTTTCGACGTTCTCCAGAAAATCTGAGTCGCCGCGCTTATAAACTTTTTTCATTTTTCCTCTATTGAGAAGCGCTAAAGGCGCCCTCTTCGTTCGATGGTTCAGGTTTAATTAAACCAAAATCATCTCTCATATTATACCAATCTTCATAGAGATTGTCAAGTGTTGTTTTAACGTTAATTTTCTTTATTTCATAGTTGGCACTCGGAGCGCTGAAAAATTTAAAATATTTAACCCCTCCGCTAACCCCAATTGAGCCACAGGAACATTCTCTAAAATCATCTTCTGTCCTAGAATAAACAATATCTCTGCAATCTTTGCATTCAACTGCTTTAATTAACAATTTGGTTTCCTTTCGTAATTTGTATGTGAGATTGAGACATCTGTAAACCCATGCCTCCCTGCGGTATTCAACTTAAGCCAAAAGCTCCTTAAAAGCTTTATCAACTTCATTAACGGGTGCGCCACCGGCAGGCATCGTCTCGACAACTCCGCCATCACCGGCCTCTTCACTGTTCAAGAAATTAGTGAGAATATCTTGAACCTCGTTGACAGTCTTACGACTGGCGGCGAAAAGGTCTTCAAAGTCTGGAACACTTTCCATCATTTCAACCGCTTTTTTCTCATTCTTGTGAAGCGGAGAAGACTTACGACGTGGTGTGATTTTGGTTTCAGGAAAAGAAGCTCCTGAAGGTTTAGTGTAGATCACAACCAAATCGGTTCCCTCTTTAGGGTCTGTGATGTCGCCATATTCTGGGTTCAACACAAGAGACAAAAGAGTTTCGTAAGCGCGCTTTCCAAAACCCCATACGCGAACACCCTCGTCTTCCTCTCCGCGTACTACTACGGGAGCGAAAAAGCGTTGACGTGCGCCGAGTTTTTTGGCAAGGCGTTTGGATTCTTCTGAACCCTCTTTCCAAAGTTGACGAACATAAGAATCTAGTGGATCGTCTTCACCGAAGTTACGCTTCGGACTCAGAAAACTAGATGCATCGCCTACATTATAGTGGAACCAGTAATCACGGAAAGGGTCTCCATTGGCTGGTGCGACAAGACGAACAGTCTGCTCTCCTTCTTGTGGCTTCCAAAATTTGTTTGAAACCGAGTTTCCGTTATTCTTAAGAGCGGTCATTCGCTCTTTCATTTTAGACATATCAATACCCATAATTTTTCTCCTTGTGTTATAGTCGCTCTGACAAATCTCTCAGAACGCTAGTTTTTGTATTAAAGTGCTGTTGTTTTCACAATAGACCAAAGGGTGGCTGTATTCTGTAGAGTATACCGAATATCCTACCTTCATTCTATCATGCTCAATACCATTTTTAACCTGTTTTTGGATTTTGGCCATCAAAGAACTATCCTCCTCCAACATTTTTTTAGGTACTCCATAATAATACCTCTTTTCTCGAGGAATGTCAAGAGAAAAAAAGTATTTTTCTTCTTCTTCATCAAAATCGACCAATCCTAACGTAGAAATACGAGAGGTGTTAATGCGTTTTGTAAACGTAGTAAACACGGGTCTCGTATGTTCGAAAACATTAATCATATGATAAATCGAAGTAATCAAATTATTATTTCCTTCCCAATATTTCACTATTGGAACTGGACCCATTATATCAGAAATTAATTGATTGTCAAGCAAAATTATTTTTTCAAATACTGCTGACCGAGCATATTCCTGAAAAACGTTAAATAACAACTCGTTCTGTTGCCGGTGGGTGTCAGATAACCCTTCCGGGGTAGGGACAATATACATTAAAGTAATTTTTGTTTTTGATTTAATTTTTTCTAATATCTTTAAAGAAAGACCTGAAACCATGCCACAACTTGTAATGAGCAGAGTTTCGGGATGAACTTTATCTAAATGTTTTTTAAGGCCATTGGGGAGCTTCGCTTCTTCATATAGCTGATGGGAGGCCTGGGGCTTCACAAGGACTGACCCTTTTGTTCTCTTTAAACCTGTGTCTAATTTGATAATGTCGTATTGTGGATATTGTTTGAAGCAATCCGCGATGTTGCATCCGGCTTGACCTAAACCTATTATAGTTTGCATTATACTCTCTTAGTGGCTTGGCTAGCCTTCGTCTTCGTACCCCGTGTCTGGGCTTGTGGGAGCGCCTTGTTGGAGGCTTTTAATTTGATTCATCAGAATGTTGCGGAGCGCTTGCGCGTTCATCCCGTAGGCGTTGCCGGTGGCTTTAATATGGCCAATGACCTTGTTTAGCAGCTGCTGGGCTTCCGCTTTGTTATTGACTCTATCAAGAGTCTTTGTGATCAACTCAACATCGGCCGCAGTTTTCGGAGCCTCGTCTTGTTCCCCCAATACATCAAAATTCTCCAACTCTTCTTGTATTAGCTGTTTAAGTCTAGTTTTTGTGATTTTCATTTTCCTCTCCTCGATTTGTGAGTTACTTATAAGTAGTTATTTTATATTCAATTTTCTCATTTCAGCCCAATTTTTACCCCCCAAACAATTAACTTTGAAATCTCCAAAGCGCGTTTGGCCGAAAAGCTGTCGAATTTCGTTAACTTCATATTGGTCATCTTCGTGAAGATCAATCATAATCGAGTCATGATTGCAAAACTTAATAAAGCTTTTTTTATCTTTCAAAAATTCCCATATTTTGTACATCTGCTCAAACAATAAATCGGCGGCTGTCGATTGTACAATATAGCTAATGGCATGATCTTCATCGCACTCAATATTTCTACCATATGGAGTTATAACATAATTTTCTTTAAAATATAAAGATTTTAGCTTTTTCCGGTCATATATGCGACTAATCTCATCATCCTTCCTTTTCGGATTATAAAGCCAAGCAAATACTCTTTTTTTCGCATTTTCGCGATCTTTTGCATCTTTAAAGACGTGCTTTAGGTTCCAATCGTGAAGATCTTCTAGAGGTTGTGTTTGGTCGAGAAGAGCCAACATCGTTCTGAGTTCGCAGGCATTAAAATCAAGTTCGAACAGCCAATCGTTGGTGGGTGTAAGAGCGTTTCGGTATTTCTTAGCAATTGTCATTATTGGAAACGAGAGCGGCTTTGTTGTTAGACGACCTGTGACTGCTTTGAATTGATCATAATCTATATAATTGTTGTTTCTTTTCAACAACTTATATGTATTTCTGTCTTGCACTGATAGTCTCAATATCTTATTTAAATCGAGAGACAAGAGGCGGTGCTTTATATCGGCAATCATTTTGGCTACTTTAAGCATGTGTTCATAATTTGCCGGTTTTTCATATTCGCGAAAAACATATTCACATATCTTATTTTTTATAACTGCAATATTAACCAATAAATGTTCGGGTATTAATTCGTAAAGACATGTCTCATTTAAGCTTATTCCTGTGGTTTTAACCGATTTGAGAACTGCATTAATTTTTCCTTGTGCCTCTTGTAATTCACCTTGCCAGTAAATAGGACATACGCCAAATAGAGATTTACCGCCAACATACAAAGAGGCATATTCTATATTCTTGTCTTTCAGATAGGGAGCATAAGACCAAGTTGCTGTGCAGTCTTCTGTTAAATTATCGTGAAACGAGGCGTCTCTATAAACTTGAAAGCAGTGTTGTTTATCATCGAATGTTTGAAATAGCATCAATACCCACTATTATTTTTTAAGCTCAGAGGTATACTATCAGGTTTTACGACTTTTAGCAAGCTTTTTCTTTCGTTGCGACAAAAGCACGTTAGAGATATATTCAAAGGCGACGACTGTGCCGAATTTCTCTTTACGTCGATTTATCTGGTTTAAAAATCTTTTATGTTGTTTGGGGTCTAGCGGCGTTTGATTTTCGAGCAACCTCACTTGAAGATATTTTTCAAGCAAATAATCTTCTGAATATGTGTCCACGAACTCTTCCCACGTTCGTTCTACTAGTTCCATTGGGCGCGGAGTTCTTTTCACAACAGTTATGAAAGTAGAATCATAAGTTGATTTTCTAATAAAATTTTTGACTCGACTGGTTTCGAGTTGAGGCTGGTAGGCTGTTAGTGTCAAATAAGACATCCAAATATACTTTTTAAAAAGTTCGAAACTGGTGTATTCTGCTGGTAAGTAATTCTTGTCAAAACATTGTTGTGTGCTTGTGATACCGTATGGTTCCATATACTTTTTCATCCCTTTGGAATTTAGATTGGCCACAATAGACCAAGGGACATTTTTATCAATATAAAAACCATATGCGCCAGCTAACTTAGCATAATCAGCAAAGAAATCATTAGATAAGAATTTTTTCCACTTAACATTATCATGGTCGTAGTAATCATTTGTAAATTCAATGATCAGTCCGCTTACCCTATTGCTGACCTTGTTGGATGCTAAGTAGGCAATTTGAGTGGCTGGTAGCAGTGGGTTGGTTCGGACGAATTCTATAAACAAATTCACATAACTATTAAAGTCAACAATTTTATTTTTATCGCTTCTCGTTAGAAACACATTGGTAAAGGCATCGTCGACCACATTAATATAATAATCGTGAAAAAGACCATTAACGTCTTCCCAAGCTTTTTTGGGCTTATCAATAGGAATCATTGATGTGACACTGGTTCTTTGCGCGGTGGCGGCTTCCATAACAAAAGTAGAAAAATCTGCATATGCATCTGCTACAAAGCTAAGAGTAGCTAAGTTCTTGTAAATATACGATAAATTCACGGGATTGACAACCATATATTTTTCCTTGGTATCAATCTTACCAAATTGCGGTCTTTCATTCCAAATATCAATAGGTTTAGGAAGACTTGAAGGGTAAATGATGGGCTCTGTGTTATAATACTTCCTTTGGAAGAACATATAATCCGCCGGAAGGTTATTCTTTGCAAAGGGTTCAAATAGGATTTCTCTGGTCATACAGTAATTAGCCTTAAAGCTTTATTTTGAAAACTTTTATTATTTAGACTTTTTTGTGGCTGCAGTCTTGGCGGCATCTGGCAATGCTTTAGGGACGGGGGGTGCTATACCTGAATCGGCGGTGTCGACTTTTTTCGTGTTTTTTTCCACTTCAGCAACATCCCCTGCTTTAACAACTTTTACGCCGCCTTTGTTGGGGGCACCAGCGGGGCCTTTATTCTTTTCGAGCATCGCTGACGACATTTGCAAAGGTCCGCTAATCTTTGTTGTATATTGCCCATTGGCACTAAAGGAATGTTCAAGAGACGTAATTCTATAATACCCCCCTAGATGAAACCATGGTGCTATTGAGCTTATGGAAGCAGTGTCTAAATAAAAAAGAGTGCCTAAGTGAAAATAAGGAGTACCTAGCAGCGTCAACGTGCATTGAAACATCGCCGGAAGAAAAGCACGTTTTTGGGCGCTCGGGGTGCCATCTGCGTTGGCCTTTTTTTCAGAATTTCGAGCATCCATTATCAATGCCTCTTTAAACTTAGCAATTACTTTTTCGGAAATATCAATTTTCATCAGTGCGCCTGTGCCCTGACCTCCAAAGAAGAAATGAGGAATTCCCTGAGCGCGATGGGAGGCAACCTTGCCATCAAAGGCATCCTTAAATATCTGATTGGTTACATAAAAAATAATACCGGTGAGTACATTAGACGAATCGTTAACCTTTTTGCTTATTTTGAGACCCCCTCTTTCTTCCATTGCATAGGGGGCAAATTTGGTTACATATTTTACACTACTCTGCTGAGAAGGGTCTAAGGATAGCTGTATCTTCTTAAGTTGTGCCTTTTGAATAATGTCCAATAGTCCTTGAAAAAGCTCTTGTATTGTCAGTGTTGTACGCTGTGTTGCCACTACATTGTTAACAAACCAGCGTTGAAGTTCATTTACGGCTATGGGGATGTTATAGAGATCTCTTACCTTCTTCTGCGCGCCCCAGGCGGCTTGGAGTTCTATGGTGGTTAAGAAAATGCGAGTTTGGTTGATTCTTTCCTTTTGACCGGCAGTCTTCCCTCCGGTGCCATCACCATTAAGTATCCAGTTCATCAGAGCCCCTAAAAGATCTCCAATGGTCACAACTTCAATATATTGAAAGTTCTTCAGCTCTTCTTCCAGCTCTTTGAGTCCCCCCAAGACAGGTAGTTGGTTCGCAATTTGATCCCTAATGGCTTGTGCGTCTTTAAGCTTTTTGTTAATGTTTTTCTCTTCCTTGCCAGCTGCCTCATTGATAGCCTTTACTTTTTCTTTAGTCGACTCCTCGGCGGCTTCGCCGCCGCCGATGATACCAGCGTTTTTCCACACCCCTCCAATCCCCTGGGCGTTAACATTGTTTCCGGAAAAAGCACCAGCATAATCATTTGTTGACGTAGCTTTTCCTTTTGCTTGTGCGTCTGCCACTTTCTGGGCATAAATTGCTTTATTTCTTAGGGCCATTTTTTTCAAAGCCATAACTCTGCGCTGCTGGGCAGATAATTTTGATGCATGCTTGCTGCTCTCTGCTTTCGCTTTTGCGTCCGTTTCACTATGGGAAGATGGCATTCCGCCGCCGGAATCGCACTCTATTATAGTTTTTGGATTATTGGAAGTGTTTGGGTTAAAGAGATCGCGAACAGTTTGTGGTGCCACATCTTTACCTTCCCGCATTCGATCTATATACTGCTGGACTTCAGCAGAATTAAGTTTTAATTTACAAAACATTTTTTGATTAAAGATGGCTTTTTGTAAAACTGTGTTTATGCGATTAGTTCTATAAACGTCCATTTCCGTTTGTAAAAATGATGCGTCGGCTTCGTCGTCGACTTTAAGATTCAGATCTACATCGTGCTTTTTCTGCAAATTTGCGCTTATCTCTTTGGAAACCTTGGTAGCTTGAACCGCCCACTTGTTGCCAGAGTCTTCACCCATCATACCGCCGAAAGCAGTAAAATTTTTATTTTGACCTATTGCTCCTGCTTCATATGTTGCATACATTCTGGTGCTTAGTTGATTGATATGGTCAGTGTGAGTTTGGCTATTGATGTCGGGCCGGGCTGGTTTGGGGCCTTTTTCTCCGCCGTCCTCCCACGCCTCTATAGCTTTTGAATGACGTTCTAAGAGTTGTTTTTTGGCTTCCTCTGCAGCATAATTACCGAGTGCGCGCTTAAGTGCAGCTTGAGATTTCTCTATCTGTGCGTCAATTTCTTTTTTCTTTGTTTCCGCTGCTTTGTGTCGATCGCCCTTTTGGGCTTTCAAATTTTTATCCAGCTCTTTGCGTTTTTTCTCATAATCCAAGTCAAAAATATCAAATAATGTCACATCTCCCCAGACAAACTCCTGCTTAGTTTGAAATGTACACTTTACGATTGTTTTTAAATTTTCATCAATCGATAAATCGCTTTTAATGAATTGTAAATAACCAACGTAATTTTGGTTATTCAAGTCATACGTGCTCATAATATTAGGATTAGCAGACGTCCAAGAAATGGCAACCTTTAATTGATAGGCTCCCGAGCCATCAGAAGTAGGATTAGAGCGCAGAACCTCGGCCCAGCTGGGTCCAGCGTCACCAGGAACACCAGTACAGGGAAGAAAAAAGGTGTTAATAGAATCAAAGACAAAGGACATTTCAATATTATAAATCTTACCAGTAACTGGATTAGTGCCTCCGTCAACCTTCATATCAAGAGATTTAAGGCCAGCACTAGCGCCTGAATAAAAATGTGGTGAGTTAATACCTCGCTCTATTTCAGTGGGACTGCACAATGCAACTTCAGTCTGTGATCCGCCTTGGCCCACAAGAAACATTCGCACTGATGGAACTAATTGTGCTTTTTCTTCCGGGGAAACATTATCTATGAAAGTCAGGGCGGCGCCTTGATGCTCCAAGAAAGAATTTATTAGATTTTCCGAGATTTGTTGAACCAACGGGCTTCCCATTTTTTGACTAAAAAGAGCCGAAGAAGCGTTCTCGCTATAATAATCTAACAAAAACATCTGCTTGTTAAACGTAACACTGTTAACAGCTTTATTGTTATTAGTTTGGTTGGCGCCTTTCCCGGCGCTGGCCCGGTTAGCTAGTGCTTTAGCTTGTAGGGAAGGGTTGTTGGAGCCCGGATTGTTCTGGTTGTTTTTGCCGCTCACCTACTAGACCTCCATTGCATTAAGTATAGCACCCAACGGAGTTGGAATTAATATTTTATCTCCTACACTAACGTCTGTCTCTAGGGGTTTGTTGTTGAAAAGAGCAATAATCCACCAATATGTAGGATCAGAATAATAGGTGTGAGCAAGTTTGTAATAGCGATCACTGGGTGTCCATATGTGTGGGTTTAACATAACATTGGGAATGTCTTTTATTTTAAGTTCTTTGAATTTGGAAAACGAATAGTGGAGCATGTCGTTAATGCCTCGTTTTTTAAAGATTTCTCTATATTCTGGTCTTGCATTAGTTACTAGTTGTTGATATCGATATCTAGATATTCCCATTTTTATTCTCCTTCTCCGTCTATTGATGATTGGTTTACAGGAGGTGCAGTGTAATTCTTTACACTTTCCACCGTATCTTCAGAGCTAGCGCCCATCGAAGTTGCTACATCTGATATAGATGCGGCAACGCCGCCAAAAGCGTCTTTTGTGCCTTCCCACATAGTTGCGAAACCCGAAGCTATGTCTTGTCCTTCTTTTTTTGCGGCCTCTACCATGTCCTCTATCTTAACTGCCGCTTCAGGCTTGTTGGGCGCAGTAGGGGGGGTGGACACGTCACCGTAAAACACGAAGCCACTGCCATTACTATTAAAAGCTTCTCCGACATATCCCACAACGTGGGAGTGCAATACCTGAAAGCCAAAATCAATATCGTAGCGCCTTTCAAAAAAGCGGCCTTTGTCATCAACCAGCGGCACTACTAGTTGATCTGATCCGGGTATTATATTTAGGTCAGTAATATATCCTTTTAATTCTGTATAGAGTTTATTTTGTAGGCAACTTATTTTAAAAAACGGAGGGGACTTAAGGTGTAAAACGCCGCCTTTGCTAGCATATTGAGGATAGTTAAATTGAATAAAACGTCCTATTTTGGTCTGAAGTTGTTTGGCCACCGCAAGCTGATTGGCTAATAAAACCATTTTGAATTTAGCGGTTCTATCGACACTAGAGAAGTTCGCTATGGGGTCCATCTTGCCGTATGCTTTTTCTGTTGACCAATTGGGTTTAAACTGTTGGGTGACATCCAGATTCGCACATTCAAAGTTGATTGTTTTGTTAACATGCAGTGCTTTTATTTTGACATTTGTTATATCGCCCATTATTCAAACTCCAACATAGTATTCACTACGTTTGTCGCCACAACTGCTGAATGTTTAGCCAAAACATCATTGTCTAACTTTAAAGTGACATTGATAGTCTGTTCTTCGGGGCGGCCTCCGGCGGCTGCTTGTTGTGCTGTTCCGCCACCAACTGCACTTTTAAATGCTTCAACAAGAGAGCTTATTGTTTCTAGATTTGCGTTAGTAATTACACTACTTCCTTGCGGCACTGTGCGCAGCTCTGGACCTTTTTCGCCGACGATGGCAGCGCCGCTATCTGTGCGATTATCAACGCCTTCCGCAAATTCGGGCATCATATCTACCGTCATCGAATAGGCCTTTCCGCGCAAATTGGTGCCTTCAATGTCAACGCCCGGTATAAGACTTGCGAGACCTGCCACGGCGCCTGTTATAAGGTCAATGGCACCGCCTATTATCATCATGATGCCGCCGATCCAACCTACTATCACACCAAAAATCCCTTTCACAATAAACTTAACCGCGTCAACGACGCTTTCAGCAATCGAGAGAAACATTGGACCAATATCCTCCCAATACGCGTATAAAAGATATAACGCTCCCATAACAAGCGCAATTGGTCCAAGAATCATGATCCACGCTTTCGCAGCTGCGAGACCGGTTGCCATAAATGAGGTTCCGAGTGTGCCTGTGGCAAACGCCATGGCCTGGATTACCATTGTTACTATAGCAATTATTGGAGACAAGGTATTCATAACGCCGCCGAAGCCAACCATAATCTCATTAAGCGTTTCTATTGCACCGCTCATTTTTGACATAACATCTAGCATTTTTTCGTCTGCGGCGGCTTTCTTTTGAGCGGGTGTGGTAGCCTTATCTGCTGCATCGCCTAATGAATTAAGGCCATCGGCCTGGGCTTGCACTGCTGCTGTGGCATCTTTGATGGATGACAGGTTGTCGTCGCTGAAAAGCTTTTGGGCTATGTCGACGTCTGTACCCATTGCGGCAGCGATGGCTTGTTTCTCGAATTTATTCATCTGATCGAATTGCTTACCACTCATACGAACTGATTCACGAAGCATTTCGATTCTTTCTTCTTCTGATGCTGTCATCAGCTCCATTGAGTTTAGAAGCGGACCTCCAAGGAGCATGTTTAGCTGACCGGCAGACTCAGCGGCACTTTCGAAAGTGTCAAATTTTGATGCGATACCCACTAGTTTGTCCATCTCAACACCTGTGCTTTTAGCTGTAACAGCTAGCTTTTTCAGCATCTCGACACCCTTCTTCTCGCCATAATAAGACATCAGGTTTAAATTTTTGTTAAAGGATTTTAGCATTCTGTCGGGTCCGATGCCTAATGCTCGACCGAATTGCGCTAAATCAGCGGTTGTCTTGTTAACTGCATCTGGGCTCTTGCCGAAGGCTTTAGTCAGGCCGTCGATTGATTCTGCAAATGTGTCGGCTGACACTCCCAGACGAGTGAGTTGCGCCGACTGGACGACCAAAGCTTGTCTTCCTTTTGCGGTAATATTCGAAAAGGCTTCAGATTTTGCAAAAAGCGTTTCATATATTTGCGAAGATTCTTTCATTGTAAAGTTCATATCGCGCAACACGCCAACCATCTTTTTACTTTCATCGCCATACTTCTGGGTGGCGCCTGTAGCCTGAGTAAGCTCTTGGTCAATGCGCTCATATTTGGCAAGAAGAGAATCGACGCCGAACATTTTAGCTTTTGCATCGGCTCCAAAGGCCTTGATATCCCGCATCATTTTTTTGGCGACATTTTTTACAGTAACGACTTCTCTCATCTTTTCCGCCATCTTTTCAAGGGAAGCGGTAATTGATTCTACATCGCCAAAATTGTCGATAAAAATATCAGACATTTCTCCTTGAGTATCTTTAAGACCTAGAGAGGTTCTCAACTGTTGTTCGATAATCTTGCCAGTGGATTGAGCGGCTTTGGCTTGTCTCTCTGTTTCCTCAGTGATTTCTTTATATTTCGCGTGCTGCTCGTTGAGTTTGCCCAAAAGTGTTTCAGCGTTGGCGTAGGAGGTGCCGCTCGCTTCGTTCATCTCTGCTAAAAGTTTGTTAAGTTCGGCTTGGGCCTTTGCCCTGGTCTCCGCATTGGCGGTTTCGCTCTCTGCAAGCTTTTTGAGGCTCTCTACCGACGCTATTTGAGCTTCATTAGCGGCGAGGTTTAATTTAGCTACTTCGTATTTTCTTTCAACCTCGAGTAAATACTCTTTTTGTTTGCCGAGTCTTCTGTCTAAAAGTTCGTTGGCGGCGGTGTCGGCCTTATTAAGTTCAATGGTTAGCGCTAGCTTCTTTTCTAATAACTTTATATCTTGTTGGGTGAGATTTTCGGTGGTGTTATCATCGGCCATGGGTTAATTCCTTATTTCAGCGGCCACTTGATACCTGTTTGAAGTTCAAAGCGCCCGACTGCGCGCTCTAGGGCATAGCGACTGCGAAGGACGCTAGGGTCATTCAAGCCATTTCTAAGAAACGCATCCATATATTTTTTTTCCGATCCTAATGCTGTTAGAAACAGATCAATATCCTTGTTATTCCCTTTCAGGTAAAACTTGGCCATTGAAACGCCAGAAGGAGCAAACATATAATAAAGCATTTTTTCAACCTTAGCGCCAAACTTAATCCAATCGTTTACATTATCTTCTTTAAGAAGCTTAAGTTTGTCGAGGTCGATAATTCTCTTGGTTTCCATACAGATAATTAGTTTTGTTATCTAAAATTCGGCACTTTGTAGTTTGAGTTTTTCCTGGTAGATTCTTTGACCTTCTCGCTTTCTTCTTTTTTATGATCTGAAAGTAGCTCAAAA
>Ga0209756_1000165_pt1 | contig 62837 bp, 73 predicted proteins | sample ETNvirenome_6_85_FD_184071 | JGI IMG/M metagenome (GOLD analysis project Ga0209756, IMG submission 184071) | Marine viral communities from the Pacific Ocean - ETNP_6_85 (SPAdes) (version 3) | ecosystem: Environmental > Aquatic > Marine > Oceanic | place: Pacific Ocean | collected 2013-06-19 | reverse complement strand
GTCATAAGGAATTACTATCATTTACTATCACGAAATCGAAGCGAAAAAAAATGCCCCAACCAATTAAGGCTGGGGCAAAGATTACTCAACTACTCCTTTTCTGATAATACTGGCGGGCGTTCTAATGAAATACCAAGACTACACATTAACTTCTTGATTCCATTACCTATTTCATCCGCTCTCTTATTATGTTGCGTAGCGTTTCCATAAGTATTAAGTGAACTAAACAAATTACGCTCCAGAGTCCAGACTAATCGAGCAGCCGTTAGTTTGCTATCCTCATAGTCGGCATAGGTCAACTCTTTTGCCTCTTCGATTTCCTTTTTCGCGCTCTGGATTGTTTCCGTAAGCTGGGCATTTTCCCTGTTTAAGAGGGTTTTCTCTTGCTTAGTCCCTTGCCAGTCGTTCAGCTCATTTTCAATGACGCCTTGTCGTTTGAGTGCCGTATCGCTGCAAGATTGCAAGGCATCGACTTTCTCATCGATGTACCGTTTAAGCGAATCCGCCTTGAACATTTTAGCCAACCAGTTGTTGACATTTTGGTTAATGTTCTTACGTGCTTGAACAATATTATCTTCACCGCGAATGTCGGACACGCTGTACTCTATCAGCGCGGTAAGAACAGACCTCAGTACATATGTTTCTGGTGTCATGCACTTAGTCCTATCTTGGCTCGATAATCCCATATAAAAAAACACGCTACTACCCAGCTCGTGTTCTCCAATAAAACGCTCAAACGTTTTACCAGCTTTGCTGGTGGCCTTTCTCGCGCTCGCTGTTTTATCAGTGGCCTGTTTCATACAACTCCGGACAGCCGCGTATGAATCACTACCAAAGATATTATCCAGTGTGCCCGCGTATAGGTTCACCGTACTCATGCTATCTTCTAGCACTTGCACAACTTTAGATACATCTTCGAATTCACCGTCAGCATTTTTAACAAATGTTTTCATGCTACTTCTCCTCTTGGTTTAAGAGATTAAAATTATCTATATAGGCAGCTATCTATATAGATAGTTACCTAATTAGACGTTTAGAACCAAACGGGATTGCCTGATTCATGGTTCCCATTGTATCACAGCGGTGCTCTATCCGTCAAAGAAAAAGTATAACGGAGCTGGGGGTACTAGAGGGGTACTAGGGGGGCATCCCCCCAAAATAAAAAAGGCTACCGCCAGCCATCTACTAAATAATACACTCACTAAAAGAACAAATTTTCAAAATCGTCTAACTTTGTGGTACAGCAGTACCCCTTTGGTTTTCACCTGCAGAAACCCCCCCGTCACTTTTTAAAAGGGTCCCATACTATATATGGTATATTTTTATTTTTTATTTACTCCCCCTACTTGCACACCCACAAAAAATAAACTAAGCTAATGAAATTAGCTTAAACAGGTCACAAACAACCAGTGGGCACACAGAAAGTAAACATCGAACCAGTAGAAGGTATTCCCGTACCGTATGATTTAGGTGACGACGAGACAGGGTCGCTAATTGAGGAATTGGCTGTTGCTGGTAAGACAGCAGAGCTAAAAGAAGCTCTTGGTGCTGAATTATTCTACGAAGACCCTGCTGATGCACAGAAAGAGGCCCGACTACTTAAATCTGTAGTATCTACTGGTAAGAATAAAAGAGCTTTAAAACGACCCGGTGTGGCACTCGCCGCCAATGGGTTCCTCAAGACATACGGGCATGAGCTCGGTATGAACATCGGTGCAATCCGCTCGGCGGTTAAAAATAAGCTGTTTGAGATTGCTAACTGTGGTGACCCACGCTACGAGCTGAAAGCCTTGGAGCTACTGGGTAAAACGTCAGACATAGCCCTATTTACTGAACGTAGTGAGATTAATATTAACTATAAAAACTCATCTGACCTTGAGGAAGCTATCAAGGAGAGAGTGAAACGCCTGTTAAATGCTACTGTAGTAGAGACGGTGCCGTTGAGTATTGAGGAGCTGGATGAAGAGTTAGGGGTGTTTGAGCCAGAACCTGCTAAAACAGAGAGTAAAGAAGATGTGTGCGAGTGATGAGCTGAATAATGCGACCGTTTTGGGTGTTTTAGAGCTGTGCAAGCAGGAGTTTTATAATGACCACCCCTGCTGAAATAGACAATATCTCCATAAAGGACATACCCAGCATACTACCTATGCTGTCGGATGCGGAGCAGTCGCAGATACTCGCTGAGTTGGATAAGCTTGAGCAGTTAAAGTTTCGGGAGCTGTGTCAGGAGAAGTTTATAGCCTTCGTTAAGCATGTTTGGCCTACCTTTATTAGCGGCCGACACCACCTGCGGATGGCGGAGGCGTTCGAGAGAGTGGCCAAGGGGGAGTTAAAACGGCTCATCATAAATATGCCGCCAAGACATCGTATGTCATTGAAAACTAAGGTTTTTTCTACTGAGGGGTGGAGGACGGTAGAGAATATAGAGGTAGGGGAGTATGTGTTTTCTCCGAAAGGGGAACCTGTAAAGGTAGTAGGGAAATCTCCTATATTCCAAGAACAACTTTATGAAGTCGAGACAACAGATGGACACATTGTAGAGTGTGATGGAGAGCATTTATGGACGGCTTCGTTTTTAACTCGTGGGCATCCTAATTTTGATTCTAGTTTTAAAGAATACACAACAAAGGAGTTATACCTCAGAGGGAAGCCCGCTCGTGGGGGTCCATACTTACCTGATTGGTCAGCAGTACAATTTCCCACAGCTAAACTACCTATAGACCCTTATATATTAGGAGTGTGGCTAGGGGATGGTAGTAAATATGGAGCTATAATAGGTTGTTCTTATATAGATAAGGATGAGATGGGGGTACTAATTAGGGGTTGTGGGTATTCTGTTACTACTAACGACAAACACCAAACCTTAAATGTTCAGGGGCTACATAAAAAACTTAGAGAAAATAATCTACTAAAAAATAAACATATCCCGGAGAGGTATTTTACTGCGAGCGAGGAGCAGAGAATTGCGCTACTTCAAGGGCTTATAGATACTGATGGAAGTGTGGGTAAAGCAGGACGAGTAACCTTTCACCAGACAGATTATAAGTTAGTAAAACAAGTTTGCTCTTTAGTAAATTCTTTGGGAGTGAAAGCTAGGATAACTAGCCGACAAACAAAACCAACTTCTTTAGTTAAAAATTCGAAGGTTTCATATAGAATTAATTTTAGACACCCAAAAGCAGCTAAACTTAGCCGAAAAGCAGAAAGGCTTGGGGGGTTTAGTAAGTCAGGAGGTAGAGCATTAACTATACGAAAAACAGAGAATATAGGGCGGGTACAGTGTCTTCAAGTAGATAACGAAGATGGGTTATTTTTGGTAGGGGAACATTTTATAGTTGGACATAATACAAAATCAGAATTTGCCTCATATATTCTCCCTGCTTGGTTTCTTGGTCAATACCCCCATAAAAAGATAATTCAGTGCTCACATACAGCTGAGCTTGCGGTGGGTTTCGGACGTAAAGTTAGGAACTTGGTGGATAAAGAAGAATATAAAGACGTATTTCCGGGCGTAGGGCTACAAACGGATAGTAAAGCAGCTGGAAGGTGGAATACTAACGCTGGTGGTGATTATTTCGCTATTGGTGTAGGCGGTGCTGTAACTGGTAAGGGTGCTGATGTACTTATAATTGATGACCCCCACTCAGAGCAAGAAGCGGCGATTGCAGAAAGCAGCCCTGAAGTATATGACAAAACTTATGAATGGTATACATCCGGTCCTAGGCAGAGGCTTCAGCCGGGAGGGGCTATAGTCATCGTTGCTACTCGCTGGAGTAAGCGGGACTTAATAGGAAGGGTTGTTAAAGATTCGATAGAACGGGGTGGTGAGGAGTGGGAGGTAATTGAGTTTCCTGCGGAGTTACCCTCGGGGAATGCCCTGTGGCCGGAATTCTGGGCAATAGAGGAGTTAATGACGCTAAAGGCTGAGCTGCCCAACAGTAAGTGGATGGCGCAGTACCAGCAGAACCCCACATCTGAAGCAGCTGCTATAGTAAAAAGGGAATGGTGGCGTACGTGGGAGAGGGATGACCCCCCGGTATGTTCGTTTGTGATGACAGCATGGGATACGGCCTTCGAGAAAAACACTCGTGCGGATTACTCGGCACAAACTACATGGGGAGTGTTTTATCATGAGGATGAGGGGAGTGGTAAGACGGAACCGAATATTATACTGTTAGATGCATTCAGGGGGAAGTGGGAGTTTCCGGAGCTTAAAAGAAGGGTTTTGGAGTACTATAAGGAGGAGAAACCGGATTCTTTGATAATTGAGAAGAAATCCAGTGGTGCCCCCTTGATATATGAGCTTAGGGCTATGGGTGTAATAGTAACTGAGTTTACCCCAACCAGAGGTAATGATAAGATTTCTAGACTAAACGCTGTGTCAGATGTGTTTGCGTCTGGTAGAGTATGGGCACCGAATACTAGCTGGGCCGAGCAAGTTCAGGACGAAGTAGCTAGTTTCCCAGCAGGAATGAACGATGATTATACAGATACGGTATCTATGGCTTTGGCTAGATTTCGCCAAGGCGGGTATGTCGGAACGGCTTTAGATGAGCCGGAAGAAGAAGTATACTTCAAATCTAACCGAGCAGCGGGGTATTATTGATGGGGGGTGTATATGATTTATGGAAAAGTATTGTCCCTATGCGGGAGCGGTTTTACCTGCAAACTTTGTTCGGGGATAGGGAAAAACCCCTTACTGAAGAGGATTTAACTCCAGATGATCTTAAATCTATTGAATCTACGATTCAAGAAGCGCGGGGGAATAGGATAAGGGACGCACAGAAACAACTTTCATACTCGCTTTACTTAGATAAAAAAAAGAATGAAATGGAAGCGGCTATTCCAGTACTCGAAAATGCAGCTAAAAATGACCCAGATTGGGTAGAATACCAAACACTTAGTTGGGAGAAAGATAGAGACCGGAAGAGGGAATTATGGGAAATATTAGAAGATAAATATTATAGTTTGGTTGGGTCAGAACAGGTATTTTACCCTATGTTGGATAAGCCAAAAGAAATAGGTTCTGGTATTAAAGACTATGTAAAAAATTATTTGGCCTCGTCGCCTCTTAAAGCTCAAGAGGAAATAGCTAGGTTAGAGTCTGACTACCCATCGAATGATGTGCAATATGAAGATTATTTAGATAGTCAGGATACTGGACTCACGACCACGTATCTTATTGACGATGACTATGTAGGGGACACGCTGGGTAGGTTTAATTATAAAACAGATAATGAGGGGAATAGAGTAGTTATAGATGACTATAATTTCCATAATGAAACGCAGGAAAAGTACATAGACGAGTATGAAGAAATGGGGCCCTTAGAGAAACTTGTTCAGATAGCAAAACAGGGAGGGGCTCGGGTTGTTCAGGGACAAGGTATAAAAGGTATGGCGCAGTCAATAGGTAACGCTTATGTAGGTAGAGATGGGCGTAAGGTAAATATTAAATACGACCCAGAAGCTATGGCTTCCGGGGGTGTGGTTATAGACGATAATAACCCGGCGAAACGTAGGAGACTTATATAGTGGCTATTGTAAAAACGATATATCCAGACCCCCTGAAAGACGAGGGCATAGGGGAAGACCCTATTGAGATAGATGACGATTCAGAACTTACAACAACTTTCGAGATTGCCGTTGAAGATGAGGACGGAGACCTTGAAGTTATTCTCGGTGGCGAAGAGGATGAGGAGCTACCAGAGGATATTCCGTTCGATGCTAATTTAGCGGAATATATGGATGAAAGTCAGTTGCGAGAGCTATCCACTGACTTGTTAGAGGCTTACGAGGGAGATGTTTTATCCCGCAAAGATTGGATTGAAACCTATGTAGAAGGACTGGATTTATTGGGTTTGAAGCTTGAAGAACGCACAGAACCATGGGAAGGCGCTTGTGGAGTGGTACACCCCCTACTAAGCGAGGCATTAGTAAAGTTTCAAGCCGAGACCATGATGGAGACGTTTCCGTCAGGTGGGCCGTTGAAAACTAAGGTGATAGGCAAAGAGACAAAGGAGAAGCTGGAGGCGGCGAAACGGGTTAAGGAGGATATGAATTACCAGATATTGGACACAATGGTTGAGTACCGGCCGGAGCATGAACGCATGCTATGGGGATTGGGCTTAGCAGGGAATGCGTTTAAAAAATTATACTTTGACCCAGCTATGGATAGGCAGACGGCGTTATATATACCCGCAGAGGATGTGGTTGTTCCCTACGGTGCCAGTAACATTGAGACTGCTGAGCGAGTGACGCATATTATGCGGAAAACCGCTAATCAGGTTAAGAAGCTGCAGAATGCAGGGTTTTATTTGGACGTAGAGTTAGAGGAGCCTACGAACACTTTGGATGAGGTGGAGAAGAAAATAGCTGAGAATATGGGGTTTTCTGCTACTTCTGATGACCGCCATAAGTTGCTGGAGATGCATGTGCATCTTGAGTTGGATGACTTTGATGATAATGACGGTGTGGGGCTTCCATACGTAGTTACGCTAGAGAAAGCCAGTATGAACGTGCTTGCTATTCGGCGGAATTGGCGGGAAGAAGATGAAAAGAAGGCGAAAAGGAACCATTTTGTACATTATTCGTATATTCCGGGGTTTGGGTTCTATGCGTTTGGGTTAGTTCATCTAATTGGGTCTTTTGCCAAGGCAGGAACGTCGATAATTCGACAGTTGGTGGATGCTGGTACGCTATCTAACTTACCCGGAGGCTATAAAACACGAGGGTTACGCATAAAAGGGGACGATACCCCCATACACCCAGCTGAGTTTCGGGATGTGGATGTGGTAAGTGGTACGATTCAGGACAATCTGATGACGCTACCCTACAAAGAGCCGAGTCAGGTGTTATATACGCTGCTACAGGGCATAATTCAGGATGCTAGGCAGTTCGCCAGTGCCGCAGACCTTAAAATCAGTGATATGTCATCTCAATCTCCGGTTGGGACTACTTTAGCAATACTAGAGCGGTCTTTGAAGGTTATGTCGGCTGTTCAGGCGCGGATACACTATTCCATGAAGCAGGAGTTTAAGCTGCTGAAGGATATTATTCGTGATTTTGCTCCGGACGAATATAATTTTGACCCTACTGAGGGGGAACGGTTTGACCGGGCGGAAGATTATGAGGTTACAGAGGTGATTCCTGTAAGTGACCCGAATTCTGCTACCATGGCCCAAAAAGTCGTGCAATATCAAGCAGTTCTACAGCTTGCGGAGACAAAACCTGACATATATGACACCCCGTTCCTACATAAAGAGATGTTGGACATACTGGGTATTAAGAATGTTAATAAAATAATTCCAACGGAAGACGACCAGAAACCTCAGGAACCAGTTTTTGAGAATATGAATGTGCTTAATAGTAAGCCTATTAAGGCGTTTTTATATCAAGACCATGAGTCTCATATAATAGTACACACTTCTATGGTACAAGACCCGAAGATACAACAGATGGTTGGGCAGAGTCCGAATGCGAATTCGATAATGGGGGCTATGACAACACATATAGCGGAACATTTAGCGTTTGCTTATCGTAAACAGATTGAAGACCAAGCGGGTATACCGTATCCAGCACCAGATGCAGTTATGGATGAGGATACCGAATTGCAGGTATCTCGACTGGCAGCACAGGCAGCGCAACAGGTTCTTGGCAATAGTAAAGCTGAAGAGGCCGCTAAGAATGCTCAGGAAGCGAAGGATGACCCAATCGTGCAAATGCAGCAAAAGGAACTGGCCATAAAAGAAGGGGACCTTGAGGCTAAGAAAAAGAAGATTATGGTTGATGCTGCAGCTAAAAGGGATGAAATCGCTTCAAAAGAGCGTATAGCGGGCATGACTATAGGACAGAAAACTGCTTCCGAGAAGGAAAAGAACAAAATAAAGGGTATGGAACTGGGCATTGAAGTGGCCAAAAACGCCCGTGACGAAGATGAGCGCATGCTTGACAAAACAGGTATTTTTGATAACAACAAACCGGAGAAACCGGAAGGAGAGAAGTAGATGTCATCGCAACTACTACACGCAGTAAAAGAGAAAAATGACGCAGAAATAGTGCGTATGGGGGACGACCTCGCTTTGGGGAAAGCCAAAGATTATGCTGACTATAAGTTTGTCTGCGGGATAGCTCGGGGGCTTATGGTGGCGAATAATCATTTATTAGAACTGGATATTGCCCTAAGGGAGGACGAAGATGTTGAATAGTACAGCGAGTGCGGCGGAAACCCGCATAATAACTCCATCGCATATTAATCGGGAAGATGAAGCTTTACCGGATGAGGATAAAGCTCGGCAATTACCTGACCCATCTGGATACCACATACTATGTGCAGTACCAGTAGTTGAGGATACGCATGAGGATGGGGTGATACAGAAAGCGGATATAACGATTAAAAACGAGGAGATTCTGACTACTGTACTATTTGTAGTGGCGTTAGGTCCGGACTGTTATAAGGATAAAGATAAGTTCCCTTCTGGTCCATGGTGTAAGAAAGGGGATTTTATCCTTGTACGACCACATGCTGGCTCACGCCTTCTTATCTATGGTACAGAAATGCGATTAATTAACGATGATACCGTTGAAGGGACTGTTCAGGACCCCAGAGGTGTGCGTCGCCTATGATTTGTTCTGAAGGGGGTACCGCTAAAGCGGATAACATACAAGTAGTCCCCGGAGTATGGAACCAAAGAAAGGGGACACAAACAGCACGATTTTTTAATAAATAGCCTACAAAGGAGGCACAAAATGAGTATACCCGCAGAAAAAAATGATATCGACGATATCGAAGTAGAAATAGAAGAAAACGAAGAGCAGCTTGAGAATATCATTAAGGAAGCAGACGATACTCCGGTAGAAGATAGGGGTAAATCTCCTATGCCGGAGGAAATCGTACAGGAGTTAGAAGCTGATGAGTTGGAAGAATATTCCGGTAAAGTTAAGCAACGCCTCAAACAAATGAAAAAAGTTTGGCATGATGAACGCCGTGCTAAAGAAGAGGTAGAGCGACAGCAGGCGGAGGCGTTAGGTTTTACAAAACACCTTCTAGCAGAGAACCGGCAGCTTAAAAGTAGATATGCTTACGGAGAGAAAACCCTTGTAGAGACCTATAAAGGTGCGGCCGAGCTTGAATTAGGGAATGCAAAGCGGGCCTATAAGGAGGCGTATGATTCTGGGGATTCCGATAAAGTTGTGGAGGCTCAGCAAGCCCTAAACGAGGCTAATACTAAAATCGCCCGAGCAAATAGTTATACTCCTGCTTTACAAGAGGAAGAGAATGCTGTATATAATAGGGAGGCTCCAGAAACTCCTGATGCCAAAACATTAGCGTGGCAAAAACGCAATAGTTGGTACGGGGATAAGAAGGAGCCAGAAATGACCGCTTTAGCGTTGGGGTATCACCAAAAGCTCGAACACGAAAGAGGTAAACAGTACGTAGGTACTGACGATTACTGGAACGACATTGATTCTGTAATGAGACAGCGTTTTCCGGAGAAATTCGAGGAAACAACGAGTGGTAGGGGCGGCAAGCCTACTAGTCGCACCGTCACAAAGCCTGCCAGTGTGGTAGCTTCGGCATCACGAAGTACGGGGTCCAACCGCATCGTACTTAAGAGGTCGCAAGTAACCCTTGCAAAGAAACTTGGCATATCTCCAGAAGAGTATGCTAAAGAAGCTTTAAAATTGGAGAACCAAAATGGCTAATGACAAACGACTTGCTCGCGCAACTAAAACTCGTGAAACTGATGAACGACCTAGGCAATGGCAACCGGCGCAGTTACTACCGGAACCGGATAAACAACCGGGCTATGGCTATAGATGGGTTAGGATTGCTACGCTGAATAGCGCAGACCCCCGTAATACTTCCTCTAAGATGAGGGAAGGATGGGAGCCTGTAAAAGCAGAGGAACAACCTGACATGCAGCTGTTAATAGAAGATAGCGGGAAATTTCCCGGCTGCGTTGAAATTGGTGGATTAGTATTATGTAAGATGCCTGATAGCATGATTAAGCAACGTGAGGAATATTTTGCGGGGCAAACCAAAGCACAGATGCAAGCTGTAGATAATACTCTAATGCGAGAAAACGACCCTAGGATGCCGATTTTCAAAGAATCGAAATCTACATCTTCACGGTCTTTCGGAACTGGTGATAAAGGTTCTTAACGTAATCTGATGTAAGGAGAAAAATTATGGCTTCCGCCGCAACCCCATACGGGTTAAAACCCGTAAAGCGTTTCGATGGCCTCCCCTATGCAGGAGCCACGACCACGTATCTTATTGACCCTGCTGGGGAAAGTACTAATATCTATACAGGCTCTATTGTTATTCTAGGGGCTGATGGATATGTAGCTATTTCCACTGCAACGGGCTCTGACACTACTACCAATAACCTTGGTGGGAGTTCTATTGGTGCTCTAGGTGTCTTCATGGGATGTTCTTATGAGAATGCATTTGGTAGACAGTATGCTAATTACTACCCTTCCGGGCAAAACTACAACTCCACCAAAATTGAGGCGTATGTTGTGGATGACCCCTTCGTGTTATTTCAAGCTCAGCTTGATGGTACCGGTACCCAAACTATTATAGGCACTAACACATTGCTTCCAACCGTTCAAAGCACCAGTACAGGTAGTACGGCTACTGGGCTTTCTAATACGGCTTTGGATGCAACTGTTCAAACAACCACTTCAGCCTTTCGTATTGTAGCGCATGTATCGCCTGCTTCGGATGACTATGTGGATGTGTTAGTCGCATTTAATGCTCTCGGTCACAGATATACCAACAGCGTTGGCTTATAGGAGAATAGATAATGGCTATTTCAAGAGCACAATTATTGAAAGAACTCCTTCCCGGCTTAAATGCGCTGTTTGGATTGGAGTATAAAAAATACATTGAAGAGCATAAGGAAGTTTTCGAAGCTGAACACTCCGAGCGTTCTTTTGAAGAGGAAACGAAGTTATCAGGTTTTGACGCTGCCCCGGTGAAAGATGAGGGCGGTGCTATTTCGTATGATAATGGACAAGAAGCTTGGACGGCTCGCTACAACCACGAAACTATCGCTTTAGGTTTCTCTTTAACAGAGGAAGCTATTGAGGATAACCTGTATGACTCTCTGTCTACTCGTTATACGAAAGCGTTGGCTCGTGCTATGGCGTATACCAAGCAAACCAAGGCTGCTGGTGTTCTTAATAACGGCTTTAGCTCAAGTTATAAGGGCGGAGACGGCGTAGAACTGTTTAGTAGGCTGCACCCACTAGTTAGTGGTGGCAATAACGCGAATGAACCCGCTACACAAGTTGATTTGAATGAGACCTCTTTGGAGGCCGCATGTATTCAGATTTCCAAGTGGACGGATGAGCGTGGCCTGTTAATCGCAGCTAAACCTCAGAAAATGGTTATCCCTACTGACTTACAATTTGTGGCGACTCGTTTACTCGAATCTCCTCATCGAGTAGAGACGGCGGATAATGACATTAGCGCGATTCACGCGAATAGTGTTGTTCCGAAGGGATACTGTATTAACCACTACCTGACGGATACCGATGCTTGGTTCCTGACTACTGATTGTCCGAATGGCTTGAAGCACTTTACTCGTGCTGCCATGAAGAACAGTATGGACGGCGACTTTGATACCGGTAATGTTCGTTATAAGGCCCGTGAGCGATATAGCTTTGGTTGGTCTGACCCCCTTGGTGTTTGGGGAACCTCTGGTGGTGCGTAACCACTGGTAAGTAACGTAGCCCCCTTCATTGGGGGCTGCTTTTATAGACCGCTGAAAAACGCGGGTTGACTCCCAGACATGGGAAGGAGTAAATAATATGGCTACAGGTACACATTTCACAGGTCCAATCTACTCCGTAAACGGGTTTAATCCCGGTACGGGTTCTACCGAAGCAATAACTGCGACAAAGACTTTGGTCGCCGAGGATAACGGGAAAACTTTTATTCTTAGTGCCGCTGCTGGTGTAACAGTAACTCTACCTGCATTGACTGCTGGTATGCAGTTTAAGTTCGTAGTTGGTTTAGCTTTCGCTACTACTAACTGGGTTATTGATTCTGCTGAAGGAGATAATATTAATGGATTTATAATCGTTGATGATGCGGCTATTGTTGCTTCTGGTGAAGACCAGATTAATTTCGTAGCTTCTGCGGAGACTATAGGTGATTACTGCACTTTAATTGCGGATACCACAAATAGTCAATGGATTGTACACGGACACGGTGAAGCTACAGGTGCGATGACTGTAACAGACCCAAGTTAATAGTTGTATAACCCCCTGAAATATGGGGGTTAGTTTTACGAATAACGAATAACGAATAACGAATAACGAATAACGAATAAGGAGTAACGAATAATGAAAGATTTTGTAATTGATGTAGACCCAGCCAATGTAGACCCTGACGGTCTATGCGACGGTAATTCAAGTGCTATAACCCAACTGTTGATTGATGGAGCCTTATCTGCGGGAGAGGACCTTGACGGTTTGGCCGATGGCAACTCAAGTGCAGGTGCATCGGTAACTCTGGATGGAGCCTTAACTACAACTGAGGTATATACTGACCGTACTGGTATCCTTCGACATATTTACATATTAGATGCCGGTGGAGACGACCAATCTGGTGCTACGTATACTATTGTAGGGACAGATGTAAGAGGGGATTTTTTAACCGAAGCTCTTACTGGTCCTGCGTCGGGGCTATTCGTAGTTTCCGTTAATAGATATAAGACCGTTTCCTCTATTACTATAGCTTCTCCTGCAGCAGGTTCAACAGTTGATATAGGTGTCTTGGGGCATTTCACATCTGCGGATGGTTTAGCCCACCGATTAAATTTTATAAGTAGTGCTCATGACCAATCAGGTAATACTCTTACGATTACTGGTACTGACGCAGATGGTAGGGTACAGACTGAGTCCTCACTTACTGCTCCCGGGTCTGGCGCGACTGTAGAGTCAACTAAATATTTTCTGACTGTTAGTAATATAGTCCTATCTGCTGGTACTGCAGCTTCTACGCTTGATATTGGTACAGTTGATGAGGCTACGTCTAAAACAATCCCCATGGATTGGTATGCACCAGAGGCAGCAGTTATCCAATTAGATGTTACTGGGACAATTAGTGTAGACGTTCAGATTACACTGAAGAACCCCTTCAAAATTGAAGAGGCTGCTCCTTATGCGGTTACTGACCAAGAAGCATATAACTGGTTGAATGATGGTAATTTTACAACGGAGACTGCGGATATAGCGTTACCTTTATCAATGAAAGGCATAAAAGCTATACGTGTTGTAACTAACTCTTATACAAATACTGCTGAAGTACAGGCGTTTGTTTCTCAACCACGCAATACATATTAGGAGATAAATTATGAAAGCAAGAGGAAGTGGAGCTGCTGTACGAGGGTTTAACTTTAATAATGGTGAGAAACCTACGAAAAAGAAATGCTATAAATCAGGTGGTGCAGTGAAGAAAAGAGCCGATACAAAAAAGAGGCAGGAGAGGCAGGAATCTACAAAAAAATCGAGGCAGTAGGAGGGTAGATGACTACTTCAGGTACGGTTGCCTTTAACCTAGACCTTAATAATGTGGTCGAAGAGGCTTTTGAACGGTGTGGTTCAGAGTTACGTACTGGGGGAGACCTTAGGACAGCTCGGAGAAGTTTGAACTTACTCACTATTGAGTGGGCGAATCGGGGTATTAACTTATGGACTATAGAGGAAGGTTCTATAGCGATGGTGGCTGATACAGCTACATATAACCTACCTGTCGATACTATCGACTTGCTCGATATGATAATGCGAACCGGTTCAGGGACTGCACAAAGTGATTTAACTTTAACGCGGATAAGCGTTACCACCTACTCTAGTATACCAGCTAAGAATGTTACCGGCCGACCGGTACAAGCTTGGATAGATAGACGTTCGGGGGCTACTGAATCGAGCGGGGTTATAAATCCAACGATTACTGTGTGGCCCGTACCTGACCAAAGTAGTAAATATACGTTGGTCTACTATCGACTACGGCGGGTACAAGATGTAGGGGCCGCAGGTACAGTCACGCAGGACATCCCCTTTCGGTTTTTACCTGCTATGGTGTCTGGATTAGCATTTTATATGTCTGCGAAGATACCAGAAGCAATACCACGTCGTCAGGAGTTAAAAGCAGACTATGAAGAACAGTTCAGGTTTGCTGCTGACCAAGATAGAGAGAAGGCACCATTACGGATAGCTCCTAGGATATTCCCTATATGACAAATCGAACTTTTGCTTCAGGTAAGCGGGCTCTCGCATTATGTGATAGGTGTGGACAGGAGTATAAATTAAAGACCCTACGGGAACTTACCATTAATGAGAACAAAACGAATTTACTGGTATGCCCTGAGTGTTGGGAACCTGACCATCCTCAGAATAAGTTGGGTAGGGTTAAGGTGCTTGACCCACAGGCATTACGTGACCCGAGACCTGATGCTGCAGAATTGGTAGAAAGTAGAAATATTCAGTGGGGGTGGAACCCTGTAGGGGTAAATAATCCCTATGAATTGCCGGGGATAACAGAGGATTTTAAAGCAACCGCTTCATTAGGTACGGTAACTGTCACGACATCATGAATTACGCAACCCTTGTAAAAACGATAAAATCTTATGTTGAAAATGACTTCCCTCAATCTATTGGGACTGATGGGCTTACGTCTACTGAACAGATAGATACCTTTATAAAACTAACAGAGCAGCGTATTTATAACTCTGTCCAAATTCTTGACCTACGTAAGAATGTGACTGGTTCGGCTACTGCTAGTAACGCTTATATGTCGTTACCGACTGATTGGTTAGCTAGTTTTTCCGTGGCTTCTATTGACCCCAGTACTGGGGCATATACGTTCTTATATGATAGGGATGTGAGTTATATTCGTGAGGCTTTTCCAATACCTGCTACAGAAGGGGCACCAACACATTACGCTTTGTTTGATGACGATACTATGCTTTTTGGCCCTACCCCGGACCAAACTTATTCTATAGAACTTCATTATTTTTTCTACCCAGAAACTATAGTTACAGCTAGTACTACATGGCTTGGGGATAATTTTGATTCTGTACTTTTGGCTGGATGCCTTTTAGAAGCCTATACATTTATGAAGGGGGAGCCAGATGTGCTTGAGATGTATAGAGAAAGATATGAGTTAGCTTTAGGGTTGTTAAAACAGTTGGCTGAAGGTAAGAACAGGCAGGATAACTACACTACTCTACAAACGAGGACACAAGTTAGATGAGCACATCAGAAGTAAGTGGGTTTTTGGGTAATATTCAGGTGTATACTACTCAAGGTAGGGGGCAAACCCCCGAAGAACTAGCTGAACAGGCATTGGACCGTATTATAAGTGTGGGGAATGAGTCTCACCCGCTTATAACTGAACAGGCGCAAGCGTTTAAGAGAGAGATTAAACGGGTTTTAATCCATTATATGCATGCGGCGATTCGAGGGGAAAAGGTAACATTAGTAAATAAATTCACCAAAGCTGGGTTTCCAGAATTGGTTAAAATTCTAGAGGATTAGGAGTAAGTAAAATGGCTATAACAGAAGCGATATGTACGTCTTTTAAAGCAGACCTGCTATTGGGGGTACATAGTTTTCGAGTAGATGGAGGTACTGGTGCAGATACGTTTAAAATGGCACTGTACACATCTTCTGCAACTATTAACGCAAATACTACAGCGTATTCAGCTACCAATGAGGTATCGGATGCAAACTACACTGCCGGGGGTGGTACACTTGCTATGCTAGGTGTAACTGCAACTAATACTAGTACCAGCGCAGGTACTGGGTGGATTGATATTACTGATGAGACTTGGTCTAGTGTCTCCATTACAGCACGGGGGGCATTGATATATAACACTACTCCTTCAGCGAATAATGCGGCTAACGCTCTCGTTGCTAATGCTTCTGTAGCAGTACTTGACTTTGGAGCTGATAAAACAGCTACGTCCGGTGATTTTACAGTTGTGTTCCCTGCGGGCGCAGCTTCTACGGCAATATTGCGGATAGCGTAAAATGACCAATGTAGTCGTCGCTTATGAAGGATATAGTGCCAAGATTGGATGGGGCGAGCAGACCTATGGGGATGGGTTTGATGCTGCATTAGAGGGTACAACAGCTTTAGGTACAGAATTAGTAACTGCCGATGCAAACACCGTAGTAAGTAGTCTTACAGCAACTGGCTCTCTAGGTACAGAATTAGTAACCGCTGACGCGAGTTTAGTTTTAACTGGGATTGGGTTAACCGGCTCTTTAGGTACAGAATTAGTAACTGCCGATGCAAACACCGTAGTAAGTAGTCTTACAGCAACTGGCTCTCTAGGTACAGAATTAGTAACCGCTGACGCGAGTTTAGTTTTAACTGGGATTGGATTAACCGGCTCTTTAGGTACAGAATTAGTAACTGCCGATGCAAACACCGTAGTAAGTAGTCTTACAGCAACTGGCTCTCTGGGTACAGAGCTAGTAACCGCCGATGTAAACACCGCAGTAAGCAGTCTTACAGCAACTAGCTCTCTAGGTACAGAATTAGTAACTGCCAATGCAAACACCGTAGTAAGTAGTCTTACAGCAACTGGCTCTCTAGGTACAGAATTAGTAACCGCTGACGCGAGTTTAGTTTTAACTGGGATTGGGTTAATCGGCTCTTTAGGTACAGAATTAATAACTGGTGCTTGGGGGCCTGTCGATGATTCCGAAACTACTAGTTGGAGTCCAGTAGATGATTCCGAAACTACTAGTTGGAGTCCAGTAGATGATTCCGAGACTACTAGTTGGAGTCCAGTAGATGATTCCGAGACTACTAGTTGGAGTCCAGTAGATGATTCCGAGACTACTACATGGTCAGAAGCAGCTTAATAGGAGTAAATAATGGCTAGTACATATTCAGATTTAAAATTTCAACTCATGGCTACCGGGGAGAATTCCGGTACGTGGGGTAATGTCGTCAATGATAATTTTAGCATTGCTATTGAGGAGGCTATAGCAGAGTCAACTGATGTCGCTATTTCTTCAGGTTCAGATACGACAATATCGCTTACAAATACTAACGCAACACAACCAGCTCGACACTTCCGGTTAAATTTAACGGGGACATCCAGTGGAACAGATAGTTGTATTGTCCCTGCTATCGAGAAGCCCTACCTCGTTACTAACGCTGCTAATGCAGCTGTAACCGTAAAAGTCTCAGGGCAAACAGGAGTATCCGTACCTAGCGGTAAAACGATGTGGCTCTATATTAACGGTACTGATGTAATAAATGCCGTGACTGCGGTTGATTCTCTCACAATAGATAATATTACACTAAACGGTAATACCATTAGTTGTGCAACTGGTTCTAATTTAGAAATAGTGCCGTTTGCAGGTCAGAACATACGACTTGATGGAGCGATAGTTATTGATGCGGGAGTAGTAACAGGAGCAACCTCTATTACTTCAACGGCGTTCGTCGGAGATATCACTGGTGATGTCACAGGTAATGTTTCAGGCACAGCCGCAACAGTAACAGGGGCGGCACAAGCAGCTATTACAAGTTTAGGGACTCTTACAACTCTCACGGTTGATAATATCACTATCAACGGGGCGGCTATCAGTTCGGACACTGGGGCTATATCATTTAGTGACGAGGATATAACCACAACTGGACAAGTTAATGCTGCTAATTTTTCGTCAACAAGTACAACTGTTGGTGATGATTCTGTAACATCGTTTACAACAGTCAGCGGAGCAATATTGAAAATTGGTGTTGGTGGTGGTGCTGCTAATGCTAGACCAAACGGGTTTGTTAAGATAGAAGCCTCCGAGACTCCATTTGAAATTGCTTTGGAGAGAACGACAAATATTGACTTTTCCACATCGGCTCTTAGTGGCACTACGGGGACTGATGGTAATGTAACTATCTCAGTCAACGGCACAACTTGTTATATCGAAAACAGGTCAGGTGGCACACAGGTTTATGACACAACTTTATTTAGTAGATAGGTGATAATATGATAATTAAAGGTTATGAATTAAATGGTGGTCATTACATAAGTGCTGTGCTTGAAATGTCCACTGGTGAGGATATAACAACATCGTTCCAAGATGCAGAACTATCAACGCTTGGTAAGCAACTAGCGTCTATCAATGACTACAGTGACAATATTGAAGCGTATCCAGACTTAACAGAACTAAGGGCTTTAGCTAATGTGTGCTTCAGCCCCTCATTCGCCAAACACTTAAAAATAGATGGTGAGAGAAATATCCTAATTGATAGGGTGGCGCATGATCCATTAAGTGATCTGCCAGATATTAAGGCTGTCACTGATATTGTGCATACACCAGAAGTCGTCCAGACATACAAGGTTAAGCACCCCAAACAAAAAACCGTTAAGGTAATGAAACCTTGCGAGTGTATTGAAGTTATTGATGGTAAGGCGGTATGCTGCATTAAAGAAAAAGAAGTTGATGAGCGTGTGTTTGATTACTTGCCTATGTTTAACGAAGATGGCACTCCTGCATTAGATGCGGAAGGGAATCAAAGAACCCACCAAGTCCCGGTTATGGAAGGTGACTAAGCAACTTCTTAATTGGTTAGGACACGCGGGAGTAGCTCTACTCTTAGCCCTCCCGTTTGCTTTATGTGGTGTACCAGAGTTTGGGCTTTTATTTGCGATAGCTGTCTTATATGGTCGTGAGTGTGAGCAGATACAGGCTAAGTACCACCCCGACTTAAAGAAAGAGTTGATAGCGTATATCCCCGGCATACTTCCGGAGTGGCGCAAGGTCGATAGAATAGTAGATATTTTAGCTGGGTTTTCAGCGAGTGTTTATTTTTTCATTTAGAACATGAATATGGAAAAAATAATTAATAACGTCATGCACCTAATTATAGCTTCAGCTTTAATTAAACTAGGTAGTGTGATTTTTATCTTACACACTGAAGTAGCTGTCCTCTCTACCACAGTGGGGAACTTAGAGTATGTTGTTCGTATTGAGATGTCAGATAAGTGGACAGGTACAGATGCCGAGAAAGTTTGGAATCGTCAAAATGCGTGGAATGATATGACTGAGGAGACTTTAGATGACCATGATATGACTCTAGTTGATTTAGAAAAAAGGTTATTCCTTAGGGAAGCAGATAGGGTAATTAGGTAATGAATCTATCAGAACACTTTACTATGGTAGAGGCAATGAAATCTTCTACCGCTGATAGGAAAGGTATTGATAATTCACCTATGGATATTATTGTCCCTAGGCTAAAGCGTGTTGCGGATAATGTCTTAGAGGTAGTACGTGCGGAATTTGGTTCTTTCTCTCCGAGTTCTTGGTATAGATGTTTAGAGCTTAATCAAGAGATAGGGAGTAAAGATACATCGCAGCATGTGCTAGGTGAAGCAGTTGACTTTGAAATTGTAGGGCTACCGAATAGAGAGTTAGCTTGTTGGTGCGCTGAGAATCTAGCTACTTTTGACCAGATTATACTAGAATTTTATAACGAGCGACTTCCAAATGCGGGATGGGTGCATGTATCCCTTATAGAGGATAAACCTAACCGCGAGAATATATTAACAATTAGTAACAAAGGGGTAGTAGAGGGATTACCGGCGTAAGGGATATATTATGGAACCACAATATGTAATCGACCTATTAGAGCTTTATTGGTGGGCAATAATGGCACTTACAGCTTCACCCCTTATTGGGTATGCAGTTACACAGAGGTATAAAGCATGGAAAAAAAGACAGGGTGGGGCTAGTAGTAGTGACCTCTTTAAAGGAGGGCTTGCAGGGATTATCACCTTTACTCTTTCTTTTGCATTTTGGTTTAAGTATGAAATGGATTGGCAAGCGGCGCTATACATGGCTTTAGCGATAGGAGTTTTTCAACCTTTTATAGTACGGGGGCTTATGGGGGTTTTAAAACGCAAAGCTCCAAAAGTATACGACGAACTTGCGGCGGGTGTGGATGAAAAGACTAGGTTTACTCCTTTTGGTAACGATAGAACTAGGAGGTTAACTCCAGAAGAGGTAGAGGATATAACTGGGGCACATAAAATTGGATAGTTTAATCGACAGGCTGATACCGACTTCCCCCCGAGATTGGGTTACCCTTCTTGTTGTCGGTATTGGCCTTGTCGTCTTATATAAGATGTTCGGTGACATAGCGGCTACAGCTCTTGGTGGAATTTTTTTTCAAGGTAGTAATGAGAAGCAGAAGAAAGCTAAGGTTATTGAACAGCATTATAAGAAGATGGCTAAAGTACATATGGCTGCTGCAGAAGAGGCAAACCAAGATGCCGCAACAGTGGAACATGAGATTAAGCTTTTAGACGAGAAAGTCTTTGTTGATAGCGGAGAGAGTAATGCGGATATTGTTAATCGTATTCACAGTACTGGTCTTTAGTGGCTGCACGACTACTCGTCCGAAAGAGCCAGATGCCGTAAAGATTATGGCGGGTGTGGAGTATCTTAAAAGAGATGTTCCGGAAGAAATTAAGCTGTCGAAGATACAGCTGCCTTCATTAAAAGAGTGTGGAGAGTTTTTATGCCTATCGAATATAGACTGGAAGAAGATGGAATTTGAGATACAGAAAGTACGAGAGAAGCTATTTCTTCGGCATGAAGCAGATAAAAGCCGTAATAGAGCTTATAATGAATTAGTCGAAACATTAGGAAAAGAACAAGTGGCTTACGCTTACTCAATTTATCGGAACGATATGCTAACTGAAGAAGTACAAACACTATGGTTTACTTCCACATTTCAAAAGTGGACCGAGCGTTTAGGGTTCGGGCTTATTGTTTGTTTTGCAACTGGAGCTTGCCTCTAATGGCGTTTATACCTTTAAAGTTTTCCCCCGGGGTTAATAAAGATGTAACAGCCTATGCAGGTAAAGGCGGTTGGACAGAGACCGAAAAGGTACGGTTTCGTTCAGGTACCCCACAAAAGATAGGGGGTTGGACTAAATATATACCCGCCACATTAGTAGGTACATGCCGTCAATTATGGACGTATATTACTACTTTCGGGGATAATCTTTTAGCGATAGGCACTAATGAAAAAGTGTATCTGGAAGTAAGCACCACACTCTATGATATAACCCCTCTTCGGACTACATTAACAACCACACAGACTGATAACTCGATGACGACCGCCAGTGGGTCTACTACGGTGACGTTTGACCTCGCCAGTGGAGTTCATGGGGCTGTTACAGGGGATTACGTTACTATTTCAGGGGTTACAGGGGATATAGGGGGTGTACCTGATGCTGAAGTAAATGCTAACCATCAGATAACTCAAATTGATACAGATTCTTTTACGATTGTGGTTACTACAGCAGCCAGTTCTACCGTTGCTGGTGGTGGAGGTACCGCAATCTCTATGGCGTTTGAAGTAGCTGTAGGTAATGCTTCTCCTACATGGGGGTATGGATGGGGGACAGATACATATGGACGTTTAACTTGGGGGTCAGGGAGTGTGACACCAGTTACAAACGAACAACAGGACTGGTGGTTTGACCATATAGACAACGATTTAATACTTAGTGAGCGAAACGGGGCTGTTTATTATTGGGTTAGGGGGACTGCAACTAACCCAACTAGTGTTTTGGGTACTCGTGCAGTGACTCTAGCGAGTATCGCTACAGGTTTAGGGTATGACGCTAACGCTGTTCCCGTTAAAGTTATGCAGACTTTAGTCTCTCAGAATGACCAACATTTAATTGCTTTTGGAGCAGTTCCTTATGGGAGTGTAGCCACGGCTGATTTTGACCCTTTGTTAATTAGATGGGCTAATCAGGATGACCCTTCCCAGTGGACTCCGAAGGTTACTAATTCAGCTGGGAGTATCCGTTTATCTAGAGGTTCTGAGATTATTGCGGCCCTATCTACTAGACAGGAAATATTAGTTTGGACGAACTCTAACCTATATTCTATGCAGTTTCTTGGTACTACTGACGTATTCGGAGTGCATTCTTATACAGATACCATATCTATAATGGGGCCACGGGCAGTTACTACAGCGAACGATATAGTGTATTGGATGGGGAAAGATAAGTTTTATGTATATGACGGACGTACACAAACACTACCTTGTACGCTTAGGGCTCATGTGTTTGGGGATATTAACCTCAATGAGGGGCAAGGAGTACAAGTCGTAAGTGGGACTAATGAAGAGTGGAGTGAGATATGGTGGTTCTACCCTAGTGCCACTGCCTCTTGGAATGATAGGTATGTAGTTTATAACTACGCAGAACGTATCTGGTATCATGGGAATATAGTTAGAACTGCTTGGTTGGACTCTTCCTTACGGGATAAACCACTGGGGGTTAATTCTAATGAGACCACAACGGATGGGGTTTTATATAATCATGAAGATGGGTTAGATGACGCTGGTAGTGCTATGACTGCCTATATAAAATCTAATGATTTTGACCTTTCTGAGGGTGATAAATTAATGCTTTCCCGACGTATACTACCCGATGTTGACTTTACTGGTTCTACAGCAGGTACACCGACACTTACGATGCAGGTACAATCTCGCCAATTTCCGGGGGATGCGTTAGCTGCAGATTCATCTGATACACAAACAGTTACTAATAGTGCAGTAGGGGTATATACTAAACAGGTTTTTATACGTGCTCGGGGTAGGCAGATGGCGATAACTATACAGTCTACAGATGCAGGGGTTCAGTGGCGGGGCGGTGTTTCTCGTATTGATGTACGTCCGGATGGGAGGCAATAATGTCTCATACAGTTACTAAACCTACCCCTTTACCACAGCCTCCAATGGATTATAACCCTCAATATATGAGGCAGCTTCTTCGGGTTTTAGAGTTACAGGCTGACCTTGTAGAGAGTGCAAGGCATACAGATAATATGGCTGCGCGTAGATATGCGCTGTTGGTAGGTTAAATGTCCCATATACAAGAAAAACAAATAGCACAAGCAAGGCAGAATGGTACTAGTGCAGTATCGGTATATTCTCCTGCAGTTAAAACTACGGCGATTATAAGGAATGTAACCTTATGTAACCAGACTACGGCGAGTGCTACGTTTCGTATATTTCTGGATGATGATGGAACAACTTACGATGAGAGTACAGCTTTATTTTATGATGCGCCTATAGCGGCTAAGACTACTATATCTATAGATACGTTTTGGGCAATGAACAATGCTGATGGGAATTTAGCCTATAGAACTTCTGTGGCTAACGCGATAACTATCACGATATTAGGAGCAGAGATTACGTAATGAGTATCGACGTATATCCAGAGGTAGTAGAACCGCCTTTTTCAGACCAAATCGCGCAGGGGCTTGTTCCGGGTACGTCTACCTTTTTTGGATTCGGAGAACATTCGATATCAGGTTCGTCTAATAATGTAGATATTTGGGGTGGTCCAACTGATACTCAACCTGAGCCTGATACGGGTGGTTTTGCTTTATTTGTCACCTCTAGCAGTACAAGTGATGATGGAGACCCGGCAGGAGTAGGAGCGCAGACAGTCCATATTCATTATTTGGATACGTCAGGAGCAGAGCAAAGTGTTAGTGCTACTCTGAATGGGACAACTGAGGTTGATACGGGTGTTTCTGACTGTATGTTTGTCCAACAGCATCATATAACGGCAGTAGGAAGTAATAATGTAGCAGTAGGGGATGTAGATTGTTTGGCTGGTAGTGGCGGTGCAGTTATTAGTCGTGTAAGTGCGGCTGGGAACCAATCAATGTCAACAATGAAACAGGTTCCCGCTGGTTGTAGGTTAACGGTTACAGGTTGGCATGCCTACGGTGTAGCGGGTACTACTAAGATAGCAAATATACGAATACGCTCTTCTGCACATGATGAGGTATTAAATACTGGGGTATACTATTTCCATGATTCGGCAAGAGTTAAGGATTCAACTTCAGGTGAGGTTCCTTTATCGGTAATTGTCCCTGCTTTAGCTGTAATTAAAATAAGTGCATGGACTACAGGAACGATAGATGTAGGAGCAAGATGGTCGGGGTACATAGAAACTATTTAAACATATTTAGGAATTTATTATGAGCTTACAAGTACTAGCGAAAGGGTTGGAATCAAAAGGTCGTAACAACGATACGATGTTGATTCATATGACTCCAAATGAAGTTAATAGTCTCCACGGACTAGCACTACGTAATGGTGGAGAATTAACCATTAATCCGGAGACAGGACTCTATGAAGCTGGTTTTCTGGATGTTTTACTACCTATAGCAGCGGGATTTCTACTTGGACCAGCTGGTCCAATCGGTTTAAGTGCTATGCAGGCTTCACTAGCCGTAGGCGGGACAGCTGCTCTAATTACTGGGGATATAGGTGAAGGGTTTAAAGCAGGATTAGGTGCTTTTGGTGGACATTCTATGAGTGGTGCTGTTAGTGCCGCTACTGCTGGTGCGGGGACTGATGCTGTTACTAAAGTCGCTGCTGATACCGCTACTAAAAATGTGGTTGCTAATGAGGGGGCGAGGAATATGGCTACGGGAAGTTCAGGAAGCATTAATCCTTATGGACCACTACCATCGGAATATACGGGTGGCTATCATGACTACAGGAGCTTGCCCTTCTATAATCATTCACCACCACCACCACCACCGGTTGAATGGTGGAAGAGTAAATGGGCGATACCTGTTGCTGGAGCTGGGGTATCTCTTATGAGCCAACAGCAACAACCCGGAGCCCCTCAACCGAAAGCAGGGGAATCTAATTATGGTGGACCTTATATGCCCGTATCTCGGGAGCAAAACATACAAGACCCACAAGCTGCAGCGGTGGGGCAAGAGGAACATCAGTTTTTTAATCCGGTTAACCCCCTAAATTCTGTAAGAAATGCCCCTCCGGGGCAAGAGGAACATCAGTTTTTTAATCCGGTTAACCCCCTAAATTCTGTAAGAAATGCCCCTCCGGGGTATATGTCCATACCGGGGGCTGGTTTACCGACACCTAATGCCCAAGTAACAGGTGTTCCGTCACCTATGAGTCTTCCTGTACCCAAACAGTACTCTCCGCCGGGACACCCATACCATCAAGGGCGGAATTTTAGAACAGCTGCGGCTGGTGGGGAAATTAAAGGTTATAAAGAAGGGGGGAGTTTTCTTGAAAAGCTACCTGCAATGGGCTTAATTTCTACACTATCGTCTGGGGATTCCTTAGGTTTAATACCTAAAATTTTAGGTATGAATAAGGATGAGAAGGACCTAGAAAAACAGCGTTTAATAATAGAAGAGCAGAAGAAGCAGTTAGCTACGCTACAACAACCACAGCAGAACCAAATTAAAGGTTATCCTGCTGGTGGGGTGGTCGATAAAGGATATACTCCGGGTAGTTTATTTACTCCTGATACTTCTATGGCACCAAATCTAAATAATCCCGACCCTCTTGCTATGGTTGACCCTGCTATGAATGCCAGAGACCGACACGACGACGTACGGACTGCAGTAGCAAGAGAACAACAGGCAGCGGCGGATAAAGCGGCAGCGGCAGCGGCAGCGGCAGCGGATAAAAAGACAGCAGATAAAAAGACAGCAGATAAAGCGAATAGGCCAGCTACTCAATCTGTAGGGGGAATTTTTGATGCTGCTGCATATCTAGCTGCAAACCCTGATGTAGCAGCACATAGTGTATTCGGGTCTAATCCGTACCTCCATTACACACGACACGGTCAAGGGGAGGGTAGAGAGGCTACTTTTAATAGTCCTACTTCATATAATTATGGGGATAAAACACCTACCAAGACTCCGCCTCCGGGTAAGAACTATTTAAAATATATGAGTGAAGAGGAATATATGGGGCAAAATGACCCTTATATCGCTCCAGCTTCAGTATATAAGGCTCCGCCTCCGCCAGCTTCAGTATATAAGGCTCCGCCTCCGCCAGCTTCAGTATATAAGGCTCCGCCTCCGCCAGCTTCAGTATATAAGACTCCGCCTCCGGGTAAGAACTATTTAAAATATATGAGTGAAGAGGAATATATGGGGCAAAATGACCCTTATATCGCTCCAGCTTCAGTATATAAGGCTCCGCCTCCGCCAGCTTCAGTATATAAGGCTCCGCCTCCGCCAGCTTCAGTATATAAGGCTCCGCCTCCGCCAGCTTCAGTATATAAGGCTCCGCCTCCGCCAGCTTCAGTATATAAGGCTCCGCCTCCGCCAGCTTCAGTATATAAGGCTCCGCCTCCGCCAGCTTCAGTATATAAGGCTCCGCCTCCGCCAGCTTCAGTATATAAGGCTCCGCTTCCGCCAGCTTCAGTATATAAGGCTCCGCTTCCGCCAGCTTCAGTATATAAGGCTCCGCTTCCGCCAGCTTCAGTATATAAGGCTCCGCCTCCGCCAGCTTCAGTCCCGAACTATCTAAAATATATGAGTCAGGACCAATATATGGGGAAGGTACCGGCTTCGGGCGGTAGTAGAACTAAAACATGGTATGCTGAAGGTGGGGATGTTGGTGGTTTAGCTCAACTAGACTCAGGGCTAAGACAGGTTGAAGACGGCTCTTTCATTGTTGATGCCCGTACTGTTTCTGAAATAGGTAATGGTAGTAGCTCGGCAGGGATTGAATTATTAGCTCAGTTGGGTGGTATACCTATTCAAGGGCCGGGGGATGGTACAAGTGACTCTATCCCTGCTGCAGTAGAAGGAGAAGAAATTAGACTAGCTCGGGAAGAAGTTATGTTCCCTAAAGAAGTGGTTGAAGAGTTAGGAGGGGCAAAAGTCTTATATGCTTTGATGGATAGAGTTACTGAAGCCCGTCAAACAGCTGAGCCGGGAGATGATACGTCGGCACAGTTAGGTTTAGGTGATTTGGTGTAATATGCAGGTTTCAATGATTCCACGCGAAGAAGTAGAAAAAGTCTGGCCTCAGATTGAACCTTATATGAAAAGTGCTGCGGAGTATACGCATGGTAGATTTACAGCTGATGATATTAAAGACCAAGTATTACAGTATGACCACACTTTATGGGTGGCTTTCGATGATGAGGCTATTAAGGGTGCTGTAGTAACAGGAGTGCTATACTATCCAAAAAGGACAAGTCTTTCTATGGTGTTTACTGGAGGGATTAATATAAATACATGGAAAGACCCTATGTTAGCGTTATTACGGAAATGGGCAAAAGATAAGGGATGTGATGTTATAGAGTCTACGGGGCGACCCGGATGGGCTAAAATATTTAAAGACGATGGTCACAAAGTAGTGTGGCATACATATGAATTACCTGTAGAAGCTACAGGTTCAGGAGTTTAAAATGGGTAAAGGTTCAAGTCCACCAACTGCAACGAGTCAGGATATAACTCAAACTGACTTACCGGAGTACGCGAAACCGTACTATATTGACTTAATGGGTAGGGCACAGGGCGAGTCTAACCGTCCGTATGAGCCCTATGAGGGTCAGCGCATTGCTGATTTCACTGGCATGCAACGTAAGGCTCATGATGCGGCAGGACAGATGCAACGTCCCGGCCAGTATGGGGCGGCTACCGATATGGCGCAGAAGGTAGGTTTACAAGCTCTTGGTACTCAGTGGAATCCGGGTACATATGATAAAGGAGCTGGGTATGTAGCAACCTCAAATATTGACCCTACGAATACTTACTCAGCTGGCACGTATGGGGCAGCCTCAAATATTGACCCTACGAATACTTACTCAGCTGGCACGTATAGGGCAGCCTCAAATATTGACCCTACGAATATTTACTCAGCTGGCACGTATAGGGCAGCCTCAAATATTGACCCTACGAATATTTACTCAGCTGGCATGTATGAAGGGGGAGAGGGGTATGATACTAGTAAAAATCAATATAATACGGAAGGAGGTAATTTTGAAGCCAGTACGTTTGATAACAACTCATGGACTGCCCCGGGAACAGCACAGCAATTTATGTCTCCCTACCAGCAAAATGTCATAGATGTATTAAAAACTAAGGCTGTTCGGGATGCTGATATAAGGGATGTAGGGGCGAATCTTGATGCAAGTAGGCGAGGTACATATGGTGGGTCTAGGCAGCTTTTGGCTCAGTCAGAACGAGACCGAAACTTAGCAACCCAGCTTGGTACTATTCAAGCTCAAGGGACTCAGGACGCATATGATAGAGGACAAAGTGCGTTTGAACAAGAACAGAACAGATACCAGAATACCCAACAAATGGGTGAAGGTTCTAGGCAGTTTGGGGCAGGGTTTGGACAGCAGGACCGACAGTTTGGGGCTACCCATGGTGCAGGTCAACAGCAGTTTGGAGCACAATTAGATGCTCAAGACCGTCAGTTTGGCTTTGGTCAGGAACAGGCAAGCCAACAGGAGCAAGCACGTCAAGCTGCCCAACGAGCGCAGTTTGGGTCACAGTTTGGTGCTGCGGAGAGTCAATTTGGCTTTGGTCAGGAACAGGCAAGCCAACAGGAGCAAGCACGTCAAGCTGCCCAACGAGCGCAGTTTGGGTCACAGTTTGGTGCTGCGGAGAGTCAGTTTGGCTTTGGTCAGGAACAGGCAAGCCAACAGGAGCAAGCACGTCAAGCTGCCCAACGAGCGCAGTTTGGGTCACAGTTTGGTGCTGCGGAGAATCAGTTTGGGTATGGTCAAGGACAACAGGATAGGCAGTTCGGAGCACGACTCGAAGAAGATTCTGCACAATATGGGGGGTATTTGGCTAATAAGAACCGGGCACAAGCTCTCGCCGCTGCTCAGGGTTTGGGGGCATTGGGTAACATGCAGCAGAGTAGTGATATGAATAGACTCCAAACACAAGCTACAGCAGGTGCAGAGATGCAGGATATGAATCAGAGGTATATGGACCAATCATACGGTGATTTCTTGCGACAGCGGGATTATCCAAAAGAGCAGCTTAATTTTTATAATGCTCAGTTACGTGGTGTTCCTATGCCGAGCTTATCAAGTACTTCTACAGCTTACGCGCCTCCTCCTTCTTTGGCTACGCAGCTGGGTGGAGCAGGATTAGCTGGTTTGGGTATGTATCAAAATTGGAAAGGAGGTAGTTAATTATGGCTGCACCGTATAGTGTCAACCCAACCCCCGATGATTTACTTCGTATGTACGGTGGGGATACACAAAAATTAACTGAAGATATGAAAGCCCAGAAGGTTCCTGAGGACGCGGGGTTATTTGCGCTTATGAAACAACAGCGTTTGGAAGAGCAGCAAGCGGCCGCACAAACAGGACAGCCTACAGTACTACAACAACTACTTAACCCGGGGCAAGGACAGCCACCACAAGGACCATCACAAGGTATAGGTCAACCGCCACAGGGTATGCAGATGGCAGCTAGTGGTGGGCTTCTTAGTGCTCAAATACCACAAGGTATGTTTGCTGGTGGGGGTATGGTTGGGTTTGCTAATGGGGGAATATCCAAAAGGGAGATACCATCACACTACACTGTGCTGGACTATGAGGGGATGATGCGTCAGTGGTATAACGATCTGAAGCGGCACCCTTTAGCGCGCAGAGTTCATGACTTCACCCACACTTCTGGACCTTGGGACAGTCGGGAAGATTTTAATGCCCAAATGAATAGACAGGTAGCTCTGGAGCAAGCACGTCGCGATAGAAAAGAAGACTTTCGAAAAAAGTGGGGTGAAACTAAAGAAGACTTTCGAAACAAGTGGGGTGAAACTAAAGAAGACTTTCGAAAAAAGTGGGATGAAACTGGGGAAAAAGGAATACTTGATAAGCTCGGCTACCTATTCGCTACAGGTTTAGGGTATGACGCTAACGCTGTTCCCGTTACTGGTTCCTCGTACATACCGGGTACGTCACACCCAGCTAATATACCTACTGATGGGGTTCCTAAAAGTGCAGAAGGAGTTGAAACTAAACTCTTAGATAAGACGTCTACTGAGATAGATAACCAGTTAGAGCATGAACAGAAGCAACATGACTACAGGAACGATCCCTTCTATGAAGTTGATGAAACTGGACACCCACCTATCAGAAAAGAAAAAGCTGAGATAGAAACTAAGAAAGAACGTGAACGGAAGCAAGATTTCTGGAATAGCGTTACAAAGGGTGGGTTCGAAATGATGAAGGAAGGGGGTAGGTCTGTACCCGGCAGTACAATGAACCGAGTTCTTGGTGGGTTAAGTGAAGCAGGTGTAACGGCTATAGACCATTATGATGAAAGGCGGGATGAGGAGCGTATTCGGCAAACTCAGCTTGATGTAGCGCGTGCACAGCAAAATTCACCTGCAATGCGTACATTTGACTACTTATTGGCATCGGGTAAGTCTGAACCAGAGGCTTTAAAAGAACTAAATATAATTTCAACAGCTGTTGAAAGGGCTAAGGCAGAGGCCACGGCAAGTAATAGACGGCAGGTCCTGTTCCTACAGGCTAGAGAAGCGGCGGTAAATATTATTGCTTTGGACCCTATCCTCAATGCAGACCCAGATAAAAGAGACGCGGCGATAAAAAAGAAGACTTTCGAATTATTACGTGGGATGCAAGAATATACGGAGGGTAGTGTCTACCTTGATTATGGTGCTGATGATGAAGATATTATTGATGAAGGAGATTTACCATAATGAACGTGCAACTACGTGATGGACGGATAGTAAGGAACGTTCCGGAAGGCACTACCCGGACTGAACTCTATGCAAAATTAGGGATGGAGTTACCTCCAGAGCCGGAACCAGAAACAGGAGGGGATGGTTTTCTACGTAGTGTTGCTGACGTACCTCTAAGGGGTATTATAGGTGCATCTCATCCTGTTAGTGCTGCACAAGCAGCAGTATTAAATGACTTGTATGGTGTTGATAATGTTGTTTCGCAAGGAGTTGATTATATTCGAGAAGCCACACAGGGGTTACTGTCAGCACAATCTAGGCAAGACGACCAAGAAGCTGCCCGTATTATGGCCGAGGCAGAGGGTAAAGGCGTTGAAGCTGAAGTAAAAGCTGCATGGAAGGCGTTTATGGTCCACCCAATAGATGCTATTGCTGAAGGGATGGGGTCCTTACTTCCTTTTGGTTTAGTGGGTAGGCTGTTAGGTATAAAGGCTATGACCGGGCTAGGGGCTGGAGTAGGAGCTGGGTTAGTGAAAAGTAGTATCTATGACGGAGTACTCGAAGATGCTAAAAAAGATAAGAACATTTCATTAGAGCAAGCTAAGGAAATGGCTGATATCGCTCAGAGTTACGGAGGTGAAAACCTCGACCAGATAGCCATAGGTGGATTATTAGGTGCTCTGGATGCTGTAACAGGCGCAGAACCGATGCTCCTTAAACCACTTAAGAAACAAATACTCGGACGTATATTCGCTGCCGCACGAGGGGGCGTAACGGAAATGCTGCCTGAAGCGTTACAAGGTGGGCAAGAACGACTAGCTGCTAATATAGCCGCCGACCGCTTAGGGATGGGTGATGGTGATATCTGGAGGGGGGTAGCTGGACAAACTGCTGCTGAAGGTATTGTTGGTGGTTTTGTTGGTAGTGGAGTAGGTGCGGTACGTTCTGGATCTGATGTAGAGTCGGATGTAGAGTCGGATGTAGAGAAAGCGGAGGAGCTTAGCTCATACCAAAGGATACTCGCTCTTCTTGAGGATGAGGATGTCGTAGACACTAGGAGTGCCGCAGAGAAGGAAGTTGATTATATTCAAGACGCCGCACAGGAGTTATGGGCAGCACAATCTAGGCAAGACGACCAAGAAGCTGCCCGTATTATGGCCGAGGCAGAGGATAAAGGCGTTGAAGCTGAAGTAAAAGCTGCTGTTGCAAATAGAGTAAATGACTACACTCCATGGTTCCCTACTCCCCCAGCAGACTTTGGAGTCGTAGACACTACTCCCCCAGCAGATGCGGAGGGGCAGTTAGATTTGTTTGCTGGCCCAACTCCCCCAGCAGATGCGAAGGGGCAGTTAAATTTGTTTGCTGGCCCAACTCCCCCCGGAACAGCAGTAATGGGACCACCAAGACATCTTGAATTGGAGTATAAAAAATACATTGAAGAGCATACTGCTGGGAATGTACCGCAACAACCTGATACCACTACAGTAGAAGGTAAGAAGCAAATAACCAAGCTACGTAAAGCTGCTTTAGATACTATGGCTGAATTACATACAGAGGCTAAAGATGTTATCGGGATATTAGTAGGTAGTGCTGGATATAAACAACTACAAATTAAAGCTAAAACAGCTATTAAGAAAGCTCAGAGTATACAGGAGTTAAGCAAGGCTATAGAAATCTTCACTCAGGAATTAAATGCGGGAGTACAAAATAATACACTACCGCGCAAAAAAAGACCTACACCCGAGGATGCGGCTGCAGAGGTAATAACCCCAACTCCTTCTACACCGCAAGAGACTCCTGCGGCTCCTAGCCAAGAACAGCTTCGTAGATTGTATCCATCAATAGCAGTAGAGGGGTACCTTAAGGACCGTGATGATATACAAAAACCCTATAATCCAGAGGAAGCTTCTAAGAAGCAGGTAATAACAGCTAATGTGTTAAAGGCAATGGGACTTAAACGTACTGTCATAGGAGATCAACTCATGGATATGGACAGCAAGGTTGCCGAGGAGAGGAGTTCTTTAACACAGGGGCTGTTACTGGCTTTATATGGGGATACAAATCGCCCTGTGGACGCTAAACAGGGTGACCCGGGGCGTTATGGGTTCCAGAAAAAAACACTTCACCAAAGGAAGCAGATTAAGGATTTTCTCTATGGTATGAATTTAACGGCTGCAGAGAAACAAATAATGGACCAGCAGATGCAGGATTTAAGTAAGCTTAAAGGTTTGTTGGTAAGACGACTAGATGAGCTTAATGCTACCTCAAAAAAAAAGTCCGAAAAACCAGTAACGCAAAACATAAGCAGAGAACTCCCAAGCGTCGAACCAAGTCAAACAAGTAGCCAAGTCTCGGCAACCGAAACGTCGGTCGAAGACGTAACAGAGGAAGACCTAACCCCTACACCAGTAGCCACAACACCTACACCAGTAGCCACAGTATCAGACGAAACACAAAAATTATACGAACAGGCAACGCATACGTGGGGTAAACATAGAGTATATAAACACACCTTTCGCTCGGATGGCAGCGCTCGATGGTATGTCTGGGAAGATGGCGAGGGGCTCTTAGACAAGCCATACTGGAAGACTGTGCACTTAGGGCCTATAGGACGTAGGGGAATCCGAGGGGATAAAGGAGAAAAAACAGTTATCCCCATTAAGATTTCAGAAAAAAACCCGCTACCTAACCTAGTTGCGAAACAGTACAAAACGGTTTCTCGTATACAGGAGGCTGTAGCCGTTTTTGCCTATGAATTCCCTAATACCTATAAAAAAGCGGTAGATAGGGGGGCGACAGAAGGCAGTCTATATGCGCTATCGCAGCGAAAAAATAATGATGCTATGGAAGAAGGGGCTCTTAGACAAGCCATAGAGGAGGGTATTAAGGAACTAAAGACCTTGACTGAGGGAATACCATCTGATTTTATTAGCCCACCTTTAGTAGCTCCTACACCCCAGCCGGGTACCATAAGACAGGTGCTTGCCACTCATTTACGTTCAGCAGAACCATTTATTGATATATGGACCAAATATAAGGCTCGTATGCCTTTAACGGTTAAAACTAAAGAACGACGTTCCGCCCAAAAGAATCTTGACGCTCTTGGTGTATTTCTTGAGGCTGTAAACCGAGCAATGAATCCTCTACGAAAACTAGAAGATGTTGTACTTAATGGGGGGGAGGAGATAGAGTTAAGTGAGGCCAAGTTAAAACATATCGCTAAATTTAAAAAGGAGCAAGCGAAGGGGAAAGCAGGGGATAATAAATATAAGCAGGCGTTAAAAAACGGAGTTGCTCCAGAGTCTACAGATATGTTAGCCCTAGCCATTAAGTATCTTGGACCCATTGTAGAAACTAAGGAAGAGCGTGAACAACGGCGATTAATAGAGTGGGGGAAGAGCTTGAAGGAGGGTGTTGAGGATGATTTTGGCGGCGACGTATCCGGTACGTACGAAATAGTCCTAAATATGGATGCAAAGGAGCAGGCGCAAAGAAAACGAGCAGAGCGAGCAGAGAACGCACTTAATATGGATAAAAAGAAAAACACCAAACCTCCGTTAGAGTATATAAAAAATAAACTCACGGGGAACCCTTTAAGGGGGTCGTTGAAAAATTTCAAGGATATGAAAACTGCAATAGCGTTTATCGAGAAAAAAGGTACAAATTTTGAAAAGTTACTACTACAACAACTTAAACCCCATTTAAAAAATGTGAACTTAGTAGCCCTTCCGGAAGACCTTATTGATGTTAAAAAGCTGCATCCAGATGAGTTAAAAACAGCTCTTGTAGGAGAAACTGTTGGGACATATTTAGCGCACACGGATGGAACAGGAACAATACTTTTACTGAATAACGAGCAAACAGGGAAAAACGGGTATAACATCCATACGTTCTTGCATGAAGCCGTACATCCTGCCACACTTAATAAGATTAGGGTTTTTTTAGACAAAAAAAATAAAGGGGAACGCAGTCTCAGTGCCCGGGAAACAGAGGCTTTGTTTGAGATGCAAGAACTTATGGATAGAGCGTATAGGGTGTATACAGCAAAACAGGCTGCAGGTAACACTACACCTCTATTGGATGATTTATACGTCAAAGATGCCTTCTCTGACCTAAAGGAGTTTATTTCTTATGGTTTGACACAACCCGTAATGCAGCAGTTCTTAGCTTCAATCCCCGGCGTTTATGATGTAAAGACTGAGAAGCAGGGAGTCCTTACTAAGTTTTATAATGCGTTTCTTAAGTTATTCAACTTAGGGCCACAGTTTAGGGACGGTTTTAAAGACTTGCTACAGATTACAGATATATTAGTAAATACTCCTAATATTAACCTTCCTGCTGCTTTCGTAGCCCGTAGTCAAATAGGGGGCACTACTGACATTGACCGGACTTTAAATTTATCTCAACTGGCTACTGACATGGATGCTGGTAAGCTTGATAGGGACCTTATAAAAAGTCTGGTGGAGAGTGGGTCTCTGGTTGCTTTGGAAGGGGTCCTTAAGACGATGCCTACTGGGGACTTGGAGCGTATGGCTAAAAGACCTAAAGTAGGGGCGCCTGAGATTGCCGATAAAGTAATTCTTCTAGGTAAGGTAGTAGATAACCTTACGCAGGGACGAAATGCAAAGTTACGTAAGGCGAAATGGGTAACCGATAAGATAAAGATATTCAACAAGAAGTTCGGGAATTCAAAAGTGCAGATAGATGGGGGGACAATGACTGTTAGGACTGCTTTTGGGAGAGTAGTTAATAGGAGCACATTGTCTCAGATTAACTTTAAGGCTAACGACACCTTAGCAAAGGCTCTTAGTATGGACCCAAAGAAAGGGGACACAACGCTAGTTAGTGCTAGGAAGCTCGGGGATGTGAAAGCTGTCCAAAAACGAGAACAGGAATTAGAGAAAGCCTACGCTGAGTGGGAAGTAGTAAAGAAAGCTACTGGAGGGCAGGCTCGACCTCTATACAATACCCTATTTGATGCCTACAGGGATAATTTCCACGAGCATATGGAGCTGCTGCGGAAGGTTATTAATGATAACGCTATGTTGAATACGGAATCGAAAAATGTATTACTGGCAAAGATAACCGAGGAATTCCAGTTATCCCGGGTTATGGAAGTATATTTTCCCTTAGACCGTTTTGGAGACTATTGGTTTAAAGTGAAGGGGCGTAAGGAGATTAAAAATGAAAAGGGAGAGATTACCCAAGAAGAAAGTAAAATGGAGTTTTATCATTTTGAATCAGCTGCCAGACGGGATAGGTTTGCTCGATTGAGATTGGAGGAATACTCTAAGGAAAAGGGGGTGAACTACACCCTTGAAGAGTTGTATACGAGTGGAGACTTCAGCCACGGAAATGAACTTAGTTCAAAAATTGCTAAGGATGCGTCGATAGGGAAGATGCTTACAGATACTTATAAACTTATTAATAAATTTAAAGAAAATGGGAGTATTACCACAACCCAAATAAGTGCAATCGAAGATGCCTTATATCAGTTGTACTTATCCGGACTTGCGGAAAATGATATTCGGAAGCGTTTTAAGGAACGTCAAAACTATGCAGGTTTTAGCACGGATGTACAACGAGTATTTGCTTCCACCCAAAAGGCAGCGGGTAACCAGCTAATTCGACTAAGATATGCTGGGCAGTTGCGAAGAATAGAAAAGGATGCCCTACAACCTGATACCACTACAGAAGAAGGTAGGGAGCAAATGACCAAGCTACGTAATCCAAGAGCTAGAATATTTTTGGAGGAGGCAGTAAACCGCGCAATGTGGGAATTAAAATCTCCTGACCCAAGGGGGTTTAATCTTGAGACTTTCGCTGCGTATGGTAGGTATGGTGTGTTTTTATATATGCTTACTTCTGGTCGTTCTGCCTTGGCACAGGGGACTCAGATTCCTATTGTTGGTATTCCGTATTTTGTAGCCCGATATGGGGTTAAAGACACTGCACGTATCATTAAAGCCTATGGGAATGTGCTTAAATCATTCTCTCTGGATGACTCTCCAATGATTGAAAGAATGGGACAGACTAAGGCGGGGGTACTGGACCCAAAATGGAGAGCACCTAATATAGCGAATTCTGAGTATGTAAATAAACACCCCGATAAAGTGAGACTACAACGTGCATATGACTGGGCGGATGGAGCTGGGGTGTTCATGTCTACGTATGTCGCATCTATGTCTGATTACGCTAGGACCTCCTCTGAACAGCGTGGGAGTACTTTTGGTAGGGCTATGCAGTCTACTGGTAATTTTATGACTGGAGGGTTCCAGCACATGGAAGCGATTACTAGAAAAATAACGTTCATGAGTGCTTTTGAGTTGGAGTTAGCGCGAATCAGGAAGGACGGAAAGCTTGATGATAAAATTATATTAAATGAGGATGGTACTATTAAGAAAAAGGAGATTAAAAATGAAAAGGGAGAGATTATCCAATATGCCGACCCGGAGTTTGGAGCTACAGCTGTTGAGATAGCGGCAAGGGAGGCAGCGAAGAAAGTCGTAAATGAAGTCCTGTTTAAATATACGGAACATAACAAAGCTCCATGGATGAAGGGACCTTTCCTCTCAGTAATGTTCCAGTTCTACACATACCCTGTGATGATGGTGTCTCATTTAACGCGTAATTTTATAATGATGCTGCCATGGATGGGGGACGCTAAGGAGAGGAAAGCAGCTGCTACTATGTTCTTCGGTACTTTAGGTCTGACGGGGATGATTTCCGGGGTAGTCGGGATGCCTCTATATAGCGTTATTATGGGGGCGGCGGAAGGCATAAGAGATGTAGCGGGCTGGGACGACGACGATGCAGATGAAGACCCAGCGAATCCTATAGGGAAAGTTAACCTAGATGTGTGGATGCGTAACACATTTATACCTGAATTTTTCGGAGAAGAAAGTGCTTTAGCTAAAGCTCTGGGTTTAGACCCTGAAACGGCTAGGCTTTTGGCGCTTAGTGTTACTCTAGGACCATTCTCTGCATTAACGGATATGAATCTTGGAACCTCTACCAGTCTAGATAACTTGTTTATCCGTAATGAAATTCCTTTTGGAGACCCTGAAGAAATGTTGGGGGCGACTTTATTCGGTTTGACCGGAGCTTTTGGTAGTATGTCCAAACAAGTGCTTTCTTCTTTTACTGATTTTAATAGGGGAGATACCGTCAGAGGGCTTGAGAAATTGGCTCCTGCATTCCTACGTGGGGGGTTAAAAGCATATCGGTTAGGTACAGAGGGGATGTTAACCAGCTCTAAGCAGTTAGAAATAAAGGAGGCTGAGTTTTATCATGCCGGGAAATCATTTGCGCAAATCCTTGGATTCTCCAGTACCAAAGTGGACTTCATCCAGCAGCTTAATTTTAAAGCAAAACATGTATTAGTAAAGCTGGTGGAGGAACGCGGTAAGTTACTACAAGCATATAACCGGGCGATTAGTTATGCGGAAGATGGTAGGGATTACGAGGATGATTTAGACGAAGCCTTAGAAAATATAATGGAATTTAACCTTAAGTATGGCATGAAGCCTCTCGGAATTACGTATAAAACACTAGAGCGTTCGAGGTCAGGTAGTGCAGACAGTCGGGCCTTAGGTGACGCTCTTGGAGGGTTTGGTATACATAAATCTGAGTTGGCGGTTGGTGCTCCATTAATAAAAGCTACCCTTAAGTACTGACCATAAAAAAGCCCCGCGAGGTGCGGGGCTAAACCAGAGAAGAAACTCCCAAGAGGGGAAGCACTAAACAGTTTTAATACTAGACTATTTCCTCCATACATGCAAGCCCTTTATTCCATCCACTACTGATACCTTAGTATCCACACGCACTCTTAAGCGCTTCAATATTGAAGTAATTGTCCTCTTCGCTTCTACTGGATTATTACAAGGGATAAAAATAGAGGTACCTTTTTTGAACTTTTTCCAATTAATGGAATACTGTACCCCCTCAACTATCACTTTAATACCAGATATAGCAGTTCCTTTTTAAGCTGTTTACGCCACATCTTTATATCCTGTAACTCTTGAGCTATTTCCCTAATGCGCGCTTCTGTTTTCCGGATAGCGGGTGCCTCTTTAGGTCGCCTAAGTTTCCTGTCAAGGTTCGATGCACCATTAGCCTTACCGTTGGCTCTCCTGTCTCCTTTCGACGTACGTACATATAAATATCCTGCACTACCGGGGTTTTTATCCGCCGACACTAAATCATGTAGTTTAACTAGCTGGTGAAGCCCGCTAGATATTTGGTTTTGTGAGTATTTATACCCGCTATGGGTGCGTTTAATTATTTCAGTACATAGCATTGGATTCCCACCGTGTGCGGGTACTGCGTCTAATATACCCTGTAAGTGGGCGGTCATGTGCTTTCGTGTTGTCATAATTTAATCCTCTAATTTAGTTTAATTTAACTACGGTTATTCACTTCCTTTTTCTCCTTCTCCCTCTCCTTCTTCCTGTACAACCCCCACTATAGCGTCCATATCTATGAAATCCGTCCCGGAAGAATCTAATGTTAAGCAGTGAACTGCTGGGACAGCTATCTTCATACCTTTAGAGAGTCGTTTATTACCAGAAACTATTAGTATCCCTTTAGATTTAAGCTCTTGTATGGTTTCTTTATAATTAATCTGTTGTTCAACACAATACGCTCGGAAGTGCTTTACCAGTAAAAATGTCAGTTTAGTATCTGGCTCGTAGCGTATCAGTAGTTCCCCTCGTGGTTCCAATATAGGTACTACCTTAAGTCCGGAACGCCTATCCCCCGCGTCATTTACTGCCAATATATTCTGTATATAACGGTGAATATAGTCTCCGACGACTGACATTATATTTGTGGTAGGGGGTGTGAAATCCTGCCGCATTTCGTTTAACATAGGCAGTACCCAATGATAAATCCGTTTCATATCCCAATCAATCAGCCCTAAGCTTTTAGCAATAGTACCTCCTGTGATATTAGCGGCGATTACGGCTGACCAGAAACGCTCCCTCTGAGTAAGTTCTAGTTCCCTATCTATTTTCTTCTGCATATTAAGAGCTTGAATTACAACACTCTCCAGATTATTCACTATATGCTGGAGGAAAATATCCCCCGCATACCCATAATTCTCTATTAGTTGGTGGTCGAACATCTCTTTGGCTAATTCCGTATCTATCTCACCGTGATTTTCTACTCGATACTCTATTAAGCGCATTAACTCTCCTTCGGGATTGTTCTTGAGTTGCCCTAATTTTTCGCTTGAGGATGCGTTAGCACTACTCAGAGTGATGCTATTCCAAGTGGTGGCATTCACCCTTAGTTCATTCGATGAAGCCTTCATACGGTTCCTACCACGTCCTTGAGTCATACTATAAGTAAGCATGGAAATGGTTTCGGGTTTAAAGCTGGTTATTTCGTCGAGGGAAAAGGGTAGGTTATTCATCACCCCTAAATTATGTATTATGGATACTATTGAATCGTTAAAATTAGAACACAGTCTCTTCGGATTACCGTATACGCTATTACACATATGTAGGACTGTTGTCTTACCGGTTCCTGACTTTGAGTGAATCAGGTTAATAAGCGCACCACTCTGACCAAATATATAGAGTAACGGTGAACCAAAAGCAGTTAGAGCCCCGAAAGCTTGTGGCTCCAGACCTTCCCTATCGTATAGGCTAAACACTTCCTGCCACTTTTCTAGCGTCCCTGTAGGCTGCATATGCTGTGCTAGGTCTTTAGTAGCAGAGGATGGAGGGCTATGGAAGGTGCCATCTGCAGTTATCTCTCGGTCTCCAATGATAAACTTACTATGTCTGTCTGCCCATCCAAATTGTAGTCTCATTTTTTCTGCCTTATATTTATACTGTAACTCCTGTATGGACTTTATGATGAAGTCGAACAGGTGAGTGAATTTTTTATCAGAGGTGGCTACTCCATTCCTAGCCAACATACTTTTTAGTTCTCGTTTCTCTGCAATGAAAGCTAGGGGTAGTATAAAATCACGTACTCCTTCCATCGGAAGATGCAATTTCATGATAACTACATCTCCTGCGTTGGGGTCTACCATAATCTTTACGACATATAGGTCGTGTGCGTAGATTAATATATCATCTACTTCTTCGTCTTTCGTAGTAAGGTATACACCACCGTTCTTACCTCTATAATAAGGGAATGGACAGGTGGGTATCGTATGTGTTTCTACTTTCCCTGCTTCGTCTTTAACCTCAACCTCGTTATCTTCCTCCGTAGCAGCTAGAAATTCCTTACCAAGCACAATGGGGCTTTTGATTTTTCCTTCATGAGGGCATCCAGTACAACCCCCCGGGTTATTCATTTCAAATTTACTACAGGTATGGGGGCCGACTATATGAGCTATTTTATTTTCTGTAGTAGTGGGGTCGTAGTCTGGGTGCTTTTCAGACATACCATGGAGAGCTTTGGTTTTATCTTTACAAAATTTAGCAATAGATAGAGCATTAAACCATCGTGGTTCGGGTAAGGTGTCTTGGTTCTGGTAGCAGTCAAGCAGTTGCTTGCACCCATCCTCTCGGGCACTTCGAACCATAATTTTACTAAAACTAGATACAGAATTATCCTGCATGGATTGCATCAAAGGGGACAGCTCTCGTTTAATAAGCGCTTTGGGTTTCTCTATTACCCCTAATAACGTACTCATAGTCTCGATTGAGATGTCTGAGGACACCCTTGTATCTAAAATTTTAACCTCAGTCGGTGGGGTATCCTTATGATTAAGAGTCTCAGGTACTCGGAGAATCCTAGCTGCCTCAAAAACAGCGGGGTCTACATAGAAGTCATGTAATAGGCATAACTCCCTAAATCGTGTCGCTAGAGGCTCCCATACTTCACGAGTAACAGCATGCTTTAATATCCAATACGCATGTATACCACGTCCAGAATCTACCAATAGGGGCTTAGGTAACCCTACTAGTTTGCAGAACCCCTGCAATGCATTTAACCCGCTGGTTTTATCTAAATACCCCTCAGGTTTACCCGTCTTCTCATTAATTATGGCTTTCGTTTCCCCACAATCAATATCCACCCATAGGGATTTTAATGCTTGGACGTTACTCTTAGTTCGGTCGTTTCCTGTTGTATATTTCGCAACACCAAAATATACGTCTGCTCCTCTTTTATTATGTGCAGTTATAAGCGTGTCGGCTTCTTCTCGGGTTTCAACAAGGGTTTGTTTAACCCGTCCGTTTTTTATCCCGACGATGGCAATCCATCCACCGTCGGGGTGTACTGCTTTTAGTAAGTCCATTACGGCTACGCTTGCAAACTGTCTACATACGTACGTATCCGGGGGGTTAGGGCTTTACTAGGTTCATATACACCTGTATACCAATTATAAATTGTCTGCCTACTAACTTTAAATCTCTTAGCGACAGCCGTAACGGATATGTCACGGTCTATACAAACTCTACCTAGCTTAACCCCTATTTTCCTACCATTAGCGAGTTTATTAGCGACAATAGTGTCGAGACTATATCCAACACTCATTATCCCACCTCAGGCTCGTCGTCTACAGCCCACTTACTAATTACATCAGATATGTCGGGCGCAGGTTCTTCAGCTTTGGCTTTAGCTTTCCCTCTTCCACGCTTCTTCGGTTTTTCTTCTTCTTTAGCTTCAACCTCAGGTTCATCTGAGTGTGTAACCTTAGCTGCAGGAAGTTTCTTAACCCCGTCTGTTTGGGATACTGTTATTCTAGTATACCGAATAGCATTCGTAGAAGCTTGAAGCTCCTGAACCTGTGCATACTCATCATCAGAAATTTCACGGAAGGGGGTGAAGTTTAAGACCATACCATCTTCATCGTCATCAAACGCTACAGTCGTAACTACGTTATCTATAGACTGCCCATGAGCAATTAAAAATTTAACATAGCTTTCAAACGGGTGGGTATTATCCTGACCTTTACCGAATAAAGACTTAGCTGGTATATTGAACTGATACAGATTACCGGAGTTGTCCCCTTCAACTAATACTGCCAACCTACGCTGATAGCGGCAAGCTCTTCCACCTAATTTACCAGACCCTTTTATATTCTGAGGGCAACCCCTGCAGTTTTTATTCTGAGGGTCAGAGGCTTGTGATTCGGGGGTATCCCCTAAATTCGACCAGCAGTTAGGCATAGTTGGCTCACCATCAGGGTCGTACTCTGCTTCGTAGTAAATGCGGGATACTTTTGGAAGTGCGTTAACAATAATGACATTAAGCTCCCCACGTAAAGGTTTGCCAATCGCTTCTCCATTGAAGATGCGTTTAAATGTACCGTTGTTATTCGCTTGGATTCTACGTGAAGAACTGGCAGAAGATAATGATTTTGCCAGAGGGCTTAGTTCACGGGTGTTCGTGGTACTCGGAGTTTTGTTTTTAAAGATGATTACGTTACTCATATGTTTTCCTCCTCAGGAAATTATTTTGCTGTTGGTTTACGTACTGAAATTACATACTTACTATCTTGCTGCAACCCTCGTGGGGGTTCGTGGTCTTCAAGGAACACTTTCATATTCTTCTGGTGAATACGTTGTTCCAATAAATCAGGAGCTTCATGTTCGTTTATATACTCATACATTAACTCCCAATCACTCGCCCAATATCTTGACTGGGTTCTACGTGATACAGTCCCTGCGTTTGTTTTAAATCCGTTCTGTCCTTCGTTCTTACATATATCAAGCAACTGCGCACTTATAATATCCCTATCTGTTTCTAGTCCTGCCAGTTCTGCTTTATGTTTAGCTATAAGTTCTTCTCTAGCTGTACGTATTCTAAGATACGCCCGTACTAAGTCTTCGGATATCATTTACTTTCTCCTCTTGGTGTATAGCAAGTATAGCTATACGTTTGACTCTGTCAAGCTTTATTTAGGTGGCTAGTGGGAACCCAATCTAGGAGGTTCCCACCTATTGTAAGTGACCACACATTTAAACCATATCTCATAGTTAAAAATCGCTTACGACTTAGCCATAATTTTCTCTTTGCGGATGTACTTTTTATGTAAGTACATTGATAAGATTGCCCCCAACGAACCACCTAGCCCCATTGGTATAGTTGACCACAAAGACGACTGCTCTACCACTTCAAGCACTATCGTTATTTCAGCTATAGCCATTAGGAAACCAGTAGGTATAACTAACCTATAGTGTCCACCGACAACATTTAACTGTTGGAAGGCTTTAAGGGATACGAAAACAAATGAAGCAATGAATATTAACATTACTTTGTATCATCGTTCGTATAGAATGATGGGGCTAGGGGATTCGTTGTCTGAGCAAGTATCTCCGCGTCTTCTGCTTTAAGCTTCTCTAAAACCATTCCGTACGTATTCGCATATCCTGCTATGTCTATTACAGAATCTATATGGTCCGGTGTCTGCATTAGACGAGCTATTTTTATGCATATCATCCTGAGAGGGTGCTTCAGTAAGTCATCCATATCGGATTCATCAATAACCTTATACATGCGTGTTGCCCTGTTAAAGTCGATAGACGGGTGTCCGTATTTTTTTTGTCTTTCTCCAGTGGTTAAGTTTTGTGCCTTACCAAGGATTGTTTCATCTTCACTCATTTTTTACTCCTCTTGTCAGAGCTAAGTATCTTGTACCTCAATTACCCAGCGTTTACGAACGCAGGATTGTAAAATAACACTCTCTCCACCTGAACCACCATCCTCCGTGAGAGAGTCGTGTACTACTATCCTTATGTCATCCTCATCTACCAAATACCCTATTGTCCTTGCCACTACTGACTTGGATTTTTTAGGGTCGTCTATCCACCCAGCATCTCCTGAATGGTCGTCCCATTCTATTTCTACTAGCGGATAGTCCTTGAATGTCACCCGTACCACTTGCCCTGATGGTATATCTTGCCCCAATGCTTATGTTTCTTATCAATGACTAATGGGCAAAGGGAAGGTATAATAATATTCCCTGATACTTGGATATGCGCACAACCCGGTTGCCAATCGACAGAGTTATTTTCCATATAGGCAAAACACTCATCCCACAGGTCAGATAATGTGCCGGTCTTAACCCCATAACGTGTACCAGAATAGTCTGTCCATGGACGTATATTTAGCTTATGGTCATGAGCAGTAGCAATATTTTTCCCACCTCTTAGCACATCATTGTAGCTAGAGTGCATACCAGTATGCCAGCGATGTTTGACTATCAAGGTATCATTAAAGGTTGCACTTAGCCCTATCCGCCAACCCTTCAGATGATGCTCTAATTTTGAGCCGGGAACATTTTGCAACTCAGGAATACAGTTCGATAGTTTGCCATCAAAGCGCATATCGTGATTGCCCAATAAAAATATCCTCTTTGACTTTGGGGATGCTTTTTTAATCTGGTCAAGGCAATTAGTACCGGACTCTAGTTCGTCAGCGATACTGGGTTGCTCCGCCCAACCAATGCGATGAAACCTGCCAATAGAAGGGAAGTCATACCAGTCCCCGTTAACAACGACATACTTCGGTTTAGCATCTTCAACTAAATGCAGGAAGGCTTTAAAGGCTTGTGGCTCGTGTCCCGGTAGGTTGTGCTTATCAGAAGCTATTAGGATGTCGTAATCTCTGGTGAGGTGGGTGTTGATATTTTCAAAGGTGGGAAAGTTGCTTGCTTTCATTGACTGATGGGAATGTAAAACAACCCCCATTTCCTTTTCCACCCTCCTTCGTCTGTCCAGAACATTGCGGGTATACTTGAGATTTAAACGCTCGGCAACCTCTCTTACTGAGTCAGAACTTTCCCATACATGAATAAACTCTATCCCGTCTACGGGACGCATTCGATTAACCATATCACACTCCAATTTACAGTAGTGACATATCAGTATAGCAAATGGTTGTTTTTATTCATCTTTTACTTCATCACTAACGTGGAACAGGTGTCTATCATTGAATTGTAGCGTTTCCGATATTTATTTATAGACTATTGTACTCTTCCTCTAGCGGTTCTCCTCTTCTTTAGTAAAAATAGCCCTCTCGTCACTCACCGTTAAGTACCTCCCTATATAGGTCTATTATTTTATTGTGGATGTTAATATTAGCTTGCAGCATAGTGTATAACTTTTCTTCTGCTGGGCTCCCTTTAACATGTACAACTTCCATAGGGTGGTGTTGGCCGGGGCGGTTGATACGTGCGTTTGCTTGGAGGTACGTTTCTACACTAGTAACCGGTGAGTACCAGATGATTGTGTCTGCTGCAGTAAGGGTAACACCGTGCGCGGCTGTCCGGGGTTGTATGATAAGTACTCGTGGGTCTAAACTGCTTTGGAAGTTAGCAATTATCTCGGCACGTTTATTCACATTGACCGGCCCATCTATAACCATAGCACTTACATTATTCTTACGTAAAAATTCATCTAGCAGTTCTATAGTATGGGTAAAGGGTACAAACACTAGTACTTTCTGCGATGCCTCCCGTATTACTTCCAACACTACATTTAGTCTATTACTTACATCGAACTCTATAACCTCTCTAGTATCCGAGTACACCGCACCGCAGGAGATTTGCAATAGCTTAGTCAGGCTTGCTGCTGCGTTAACTGCAGATATATCTTCACCGTCAGCTTCGAATAGCATCTCTTTTTTTAGTTTGATATAGTACTTCTTCTGCATGGGGGTTAGTGGTGCTTCTCTATCAACATAGGTAACTGGTGGTAAGTCTAGGCAATCAGCACGTTCAAATCGGATAGCAGGTTGTAGCATCTTATGTACTATTTTATCTGCCCCCGGTTTTGGTAACCATTTAAACTGAGTTATTTTATACATAACATTACTTCTGTATAAGCCGTACGTTCTTGGTGTTCCTTCGGGGTTAACAAACTTAGCGAGCCCGTACGCATCGAGAGGGCTTTGTGCTGCCGGAGTACCTGTAAGCATCCACAACCAATCTATATTCTTGAGAACATCACGTAATACCTTCCACCTATTGGTGCTAGGGTTTTTATATGCGTTGGCTTCATCGACTACTACCATATCGAACCCTCCTTGTATAACGTCCTGTTTTATGATGCCCAACCCATCAAAGTTAACAACTACAAATTCGCTCTTGGCGTTTAAGATTTTCTTCCTTACCGCTGCGCTACCATGTGCAACCGAACAACTTCGATGCATAGCGAACTTGAATAAATCCTGTTGCCATGCAGATTTCATCACAGATAGAGGACTGATAATTAATACCCGTTTTACTATCCCTAACTGCATTAAATAATCAGCTGCCCAGATAACTGATGCTGTCTTACCTGTGCCTTGTTCGTTAAAACAAAAGGCATTCTTGTTTAGTGTAAGAAAGCTTGAGGTTGTCTTTTGATGTGCGAAAGGGATTAGCTTACCCGACCACTTATAATCCCGCAGCATGGGAGAAGGTACGTTAAGTACACCTATTCTAGTAAGGGCTTGGCATTCTTTGAGTCCCCAATGGATAGCTACGTCACCTTCCTTGACTATTGCACTTTTCTTTATCTCGGAAGTGATTTCATCGGAGAGGTCAGTTGTTAGTAGTAATGCTTTGTTATCTACTATTCTCATAGTTTTGGTTAGAGCGCACTCTACGAGAGAAGGCATAATTTTTAATGAATTTTCTCGCCATAGTTTCATTCATCTTATTATTTGCTACAACTGTTACAATAGCACTAAAAAAATCATGCTCGTACAAAGCGACCATTAACTCCCTTAGTAAAGTATCATCTCCAGAAAAGAACATATCCTTTAAAAACTCAGGGTCTTTAAAAGCTTTTTGCATCTCCGCTCGTATTAGCTTCCCTACGCTATCTTCAAGTTTAAGTTTCAGTACAGCCTGTTCTTCGGGGGTTGGTTCGCTACTCATGTTTTCTTCTTGCTTGATTTCTTTTTTATCACCCCACCCTTTTTGGCTTTAATCGCGCCACTGGGAGTTCTGGCAAAAGACCGATTGCTACTGCGAGATACTACTCGGGTGTTGCCTTTAGTATTACCCCCACCTTTAGAGATAGGTGTTTTATGGTCTACATCTTTACCATCACCTACATACGCCCTACCTGCCTTAATTGCTGCCTGACGAGCCGCGTTACGTTTAACTCGGTCTCCTACCGTTCTATCGAGGTATTTTCTCTCGTTAGCATAGTTTCGTTTTTTTGTAGTCATCTTCGTTCTCTCCAATGTTCACATTGTTCAACTGGACACCAGCCACACAGCGGGCCTGATATAGGATTCCATACTCCTGATGCTTTAGTATCACTAAGACGCTCAAGCGTCGGTTCGAACCCCTCTATATAGTTTAATATATTCTCACGTTTATGTGTTTTATGTCTAAATTCTTCGCTTACCACGAATACTAGCCCTGATTTGATGGTATCTACCTTGGGGAAGCGTAGGAATAGCCCTACTGCAACAGCGTCTAGTTGCTTGGTGTCCGCATATCTAGCATTCTTACTGGTTTTGTAGTCCAGAGATATAGCTTTCTCCCCGTCGATGACTACCAAATCAGCTATACCATGCCACCAATACTCAGGGTCGTCGAAGTCGCAAGTTACTGTCATTTCTTCTTTTACCTTCACACCCATCTTTAACTCACAATGCTTATCCCCCTTTAAGGCGATTAAGTTATCCAGTAGCTTCTTAGCGAAGTTGAATTCCTTGGGTAGTTTAGCGTCCCCACGTACGTATTTTTCAGCAGCGTCATGAAATTTCGTTCCGTATAGTGCAGCAGACCCAGCCACGTCTTTGATGTCCTGAGCTATCTTTAAGTGGTAGTACTTCTTCGGACATTGTTCGAATGTTTTGAGGGAACTATAGCTCCAGCGTTCGTTAATCATTTTTCACTTCTGCATTTCATACATTGTGGTTGGTTGCGGATAGTCTTATCCTGCTTTTCATAACAACTCTCCTGTCGATTTTAAAATATCTCCATGGTAAATATACGTACCTATATGGGACAACTTGATAAATGGATTAGCGTATATTTTACCACCATGCTTGCGCCATAACGCGCAAAACGCATAGTCTTCTGATAACAAAGCACCAGTATCATCTGTCTCGGTATAGAAAAATTCATGGACTAGGGGTTTGATATAATCCCCATGGTCGTCTTTCATAGTTGCAGTTCGGTAGGTACTTACATGAGGTTGTAATGTCTCAAACACCTTACGTTTAATTAACATGAACCCTGTAGCCCCATGCCTGACTTCGAACATACCATCTTTATTAGTGGTAGCGTCCGTATCCCCAGCCATGTTAAAGGCAAACTCTCCTCCGAAGTCTTTTAGGTCGTCTCTACCATCTATAACAGCTTGCTGTATCCGAGGCCAGTTAATCGTTTTCTTAGTGTATAATCCACACGCTATGTCTTTATCACCTGCTAGTAGAGTAGCCACATCCTGTCCCATGAAACCAATATCGGCATCAATGAACATCAGGTAGTCATAATCTGTCTCTAGGAACATACGTACTAACTCATTACGCCCCCGAGTAATTAAACTCTCATTAGTTAGGTTCGCCCAATATAAAGGAACCCCCACCTGTCGCATACGTCCCACAGTAGATAGAAGTCCCTGCACATATTCCCCATAACATTGCCCACCATACATGGGGGTAGCAATCATAATAGAGGGTCGGGTTTTTTCCTCAGACGAATCATCCACAGTATTCATTCTTCTTCATATATTGCTCATGGCAATGCGGGCATCGTAAATCATCGGGGTGAGTATTATTCCTAATATATACTTTCATAGCTGTAATTGCGGTACGGACCCACAGCATTATTGTATTCATGTTTATTTCCACGTTATTAATCCTCTTTGGTTAGTTGTATTCATGCGTTTTTCACCACGTTATCAGTAATGATTTGCTCTACTTTGCGTACTACTAGCTGATACCCCATATGTTGAACAATTACCTTCTCTGCGAATATATTTATGAAAGCATCAATAGCTAGTTTAGGTCGATGTAGAATATCCTTAGGGTCGCCCCACAAGTAATCATCGAACACCATAAGCCCACCATTTTTTAGTAGATGGAAAGCCATACACGCATCGGTTAGTGTATCTCGTGCCGTGTGTGAACCGTCGATATAGATGAAGTCGTATTGGTGCGTATTTTTTACCATTAGCTTCGCTAAACAATTAACAGCTAACCCTTTATGTTTATAAACGCCCCTCATAGGGAAGTTCTGCTCAACTAAATTTCGGTTGTATTCAAAATTAGTTTCAGCCGTGTGTAGGGTTTCATCTGCATACTCCTCTCCCCCTTCGAAAGTATCTATACAGTCTATACTCCCCCCGTCCATCAGCATGTTTTCAACTGTCCACACCATACTTCGACCTTCAAACGAACCTATCTCAAGAAAATTCTTTCTAGCTGGTAGCGTAGGGGTAAGCTTCTCCCACAACGCCGGGACCCAGTAAAACCAGTCCCGTGTAAATCTGTAGGGGATATCGCTCATAACTCTAAATCCATAAACTCAAGTAGGTATTTTGTATAAGCTACCACTAGCGTAATACCCTCAAAGACAAACTCTTCAGAGTCTTCTTTAACTGCTTGGTTGTATGCCTCCTTTAGTTTATTGTAATTATCCTCAGTTATTTGTAGTTTTTGATTACTCATTTTGTTTGCACCATGCCTCTTCGCCTTTTAACGCCTTAGTTATTTTCTCTAGCTTCCCACTCTCTTCCAAAGTAGCAAGGGAGAGCATAGCTGTGTTTGCCCTTTCAAGTAGTTCACAAAGTCTTTCCAAGCGGTCAAAGTTTGCTGTTTTCTCAACCTTTATTAATCCATCGGAGAGTTTCTTTGCTGCATCCCGTACTTGACCAGATACTTTTTTTGAAGCCTCGGATACTTCTACTTCGGTAGCGAGCATTTTGTTAACTGATGCGGTTAACATCTTAGTAGCTTCATCTACTAACTTAGTTGCGTTTTTTAAGTCTTTACTCATATGATTACCTCTATGTATAAAATATTCATCAACCTGTATTGCCTTTACTATAGCTTTCATAACAGTTTTGCTTGAGAACATCGGACCATGTTTGTCATACGATGTTGGAGTAATATCTAGCATTGGAACCTCTCTCATTACTCACACTCCCCATAAGAATCACCGACACCGGACTCGCAATCAAGCGGAAGGTCTAAACCCCAATTCGGGCGTATCCGCATACACATTTCTATATACTCTCTAGCCGTATGGATTTCATCTATAGGTACTACACTAGTGCCAGCATCATGCACGGTCATCGCTACTTTATATTTTCTACTAATATCTAGCAGTTGTTTACCAATGACAATCTTGGCTAATGCCTGACATACGTTCTCGATAATTTTCCCACCATAGATATGTGTAGTATTCGTACTTCTCCCTCGCTTAGTGCTATACGCATATTGGATTCTCCCTCGCATTACAGAAGTCTCCTTAAGACTAGGGTATTTTAAATATAACCCGTTAGGTAGTAAAATACCTTTTTGGCCTTCCACTTTTAACATATCACCCCTGCCAAATTCAGTGTATTCATTATTAATAATCGCTAAGAGTATTTTGTCTGCGGCTCTCCAGAGTTTAGGTATGTCTTTATAGGTATTACGGTAGGTGTACACGATATGTTCACACTCTTCCTCGGATAACTCCACACCCATAGCTGCTAACTGAATTTTAAATTTAGCTGCCCCCATACCGTACCCGCATCCAAGTATTGTCGTCTTACCAACAAACCTTTCAGTATCAATAATCTCACTTACAGGTTTACTGTAGATACTACCCGCCATAATTTTATATACATCTTCCCTACGTTCAAAAGCATCAACTAGGTCGTCCTGACCTGCTAACCATGCCAGAATACGTGCTTCAATTTGTGAGGAATCACAGTCGATTAATTTATGCCCTTCCGGTGCAAGGATACATTTTTTAAGTGTTTTGATGCCTCGGGAAGGTAGGTTCTGTATGTTTATTTTATCCATCCCACCCCAACGTCCGGTGTGGGCAGCGTAATACCTTAAAGGTATGGGGAGAGTTCCACGGTTAGAAATATCTATAAATCTTTGAGCGCGTGTTTCTTCAATAGTTGACTTAACCCCTGCTCTAGCGGAAGCTAGTGCTTGTACCTCAATATTTTCATGCTCTAGTAATTCCTTAAACCCCTTATCTGTTTTAGCAAAGGCGTAAGCCTCCTTACCTGTCCGTTGGCTTATTTTCATTGGGGGGTTTACACCTAAATCTCTAAGTAGACCTGCAAACTTAGGGTTACTCATTAAGTCCTCCTTGTTCTCATCAACACTTCTTAGTAGCTGCTCTTTCTGGCTACGTATAGAGTACAAGTAAGCACTAAGCAGTGGTTCATCTAACTCCAACACTGGCTCAGTAAACATACGTATAGTCATATCTATTAAATTTAATTCTTCAATAGGGAACTTCGGGGTGAATATCTTAAACAACTGGTAACATAAATGAACGTCCTGTTTACAGTACATAACATAGAACGCTAATTCTCCTACTGTAATATCTAGTCGCCTACGTCCTTTCATACCACTAATGTACGTACCCTTTTCACTTAAATTATAATATGCAGCTAACGCCTTAAGGCTACCACCAACCTCAGTCCCATGAAGGGGTCGTGCCATAGATAGAGTATCTGCAATCTTCTTCGGGCGTATATCGAAATGCCAATTAAGTATCGCCATATCAAATACTGCATTATGTGCAACGCCTACCGCTTCGTCCCAGCCATATCCATCTAGGAATTTTTTGGTTTGCTTCATGGTTCCACTGAACCATTCGGGTTCCCCATCGTTTACCTGTACGCTAACACCTACAACCTCAAACCTTGAGTCTCGGATATATTCTTCCGTAGTTAGTTTAGACAGGCTATATTCCTGAGAATAGTAAGTTTCCATGTCAACCGTCAAAACGTCCATTACTATTATTTTCCTATTGCTGTTGTTGTTACTGTTCCTATTTCGCTTAGTGGTGTTGCCACCGCCTGCCCATAAAGCTCCATCTGCCCACCATTATCAAGTGCCTCGTTAAAAGCACTAGCAGCTTGAGCTTTCCTACTAGCTGTTACGTTCTCCCCTAGTACTAGGCTCGAACCCGAATTTACATATAGGCTACTGGTGTTTGGTAGCACTCCCTCTTTTTCTGGCTCCAGTATTATCTGCATAACACACTTGGTAAAGCTATCACGTTGGATTTCCATATACTTTTTATGTAATGCCGTTATCTCTGGAGTAGTTAGGTAAGGTAAGTAAGCCCCATCTACTTCTTTTCCATGTACACATTTACATAGGCAATCTATAAACTGCCTCCATCTATCCTTTTGGTGTGTGTCTGTAGCCGTGCCAATACTCCTATATACCTGTCCCCCGAGTAAAAATTCTTCTGGGTTACTCTCCATTCGGGATAGTATGATTTTAACCCCCTGATTAAATCCTTCTGCTTCTGGAACTGTCATCGGAGTTTTCTATCCTCTTTTATTAGTTTGAAATACACACGCAGAAGGTCTTGATTATGTTCATTGATTACGAACCATAAGCCCCCCGCAAGTCTTATGTTTTTTCCTTCTCTATCTTGCAGGGCAGTAGTAGTATTATTGCCAGCCTTACACTCTATACTTATAAACTTCCCTTTATGGCAAGCTACAATATCAGGTACACCGCTACGTCCGTAACCTGCAGAAAAAGGATAGAAGTAATACGCTTCCACCTCTTTAAGGATTTTTACTACGTCGGCTTTTACTTTCTTCTCAGGAGTTTGTGCCATTAGTTTTCCTCTTGGTTTGTACCAATACTAATCCTACCTATTGACTCTGTCAAGTCCTTATTCTAAGGTCATAGATTACTATCACGGGGCGAAAAAAAACCCCGCCGAAGCGGGGCAACTTGTTAATACGTGGGGTTACCCACTACCTGCGTTACTGGTAACGCGGTTATATTCCGCGACCAACACTTTGCGTAACCCCTTAGTATATGCGGGATATTTTTCCTTGTAATACTCTAGCACCTTCTTTGGTAGGCGTATGTTGACATGCACCAAGGCTTCTTTCTCTGTATCGTCGTACATTATTTATCCTCCTTAGGATTAAGTAAAAAATAGTTATCGTTATTACCCTTATGTCCAATATCAGTAATAGCCGAATCGGGGGTCGTAAGTTTCAGCATTCCAACACCACGTTTAATAACATCAGGTAGCGTATCCTGCACATATACAACAGGTTCCTTATTATCGTGGGACACGATGTACTTATCTGCTTTTAACTGCACCATGTACCCCTTATTGTTTTTTATAGCTTCATATATTTCATCCATGCCTCTTTTCATTTCAAATCTATCGGGCAAGTCCATAAGTCTATAAGAACTGGATTCTAGTTCCTCTGGAGCTACACCAACACCCCTAAGAAACTCAGTGAACGCTTCAAAGTTCCCTATAATAGTTGGGGTTAACTTCTCCATTATGTACCGATACTCTCGGTTAAGCTGGTTGTTTGCACCATACCTCTTCTCGTTAATCTCCGTGTTGGACTGCGCCCTGCTTTTGTTAATATCTTCATTAGGGCGTGGTGCTACCAGTATCTTAGTAGCTATGGCCACAGCACGTTTAAGGTCAATAGTCTCTATGTACCTTTTCCTTACCCGTACCTCGCGTACCCTATTCCCTTTTATGTTAACGCTGCCTCCGCCATAAGATGCAATTTCTCCCACCACATCCCCATCGACAGACTTAATGGTTATGCGGTCAGCGCATATGCAAGTAATTACATTGTCGTCGTCGTCGTCGTTCAACCCTCTACGTCTACAGTCTCCAGTAAATATATGTGTCGGGAATTTTAAGGCTAACTTTTTTATAACCTCATCCAATATACCTCCTTGATATATCTCTGCCCGCGCTTTAGGGTACTTATCCCTATCTACGTGTAGCTTAATATTAGGTAGGCAATAACTTACATGTTCTATGTTCGTGTTCATTACTCTTCTCCTTATTTAGTATTAATAATTATTCGTACTTTGCCAGATGCTACTAGGTGGTCGATAGTCTCTTGCTTATCGTTCCCTCGCGGGATACCTAGAGATTTAGCATACGCACGTAACTTGTTCCGGTGGAACATACCAAGAAACAAAGTCTGCCGTGTTTCGCTATCGTTATCATCAATAATGATTTTCATTATTCTTCCTCCTCTAAACTTTTAATAAAGGCTTCCTTTAAACTTTTAATAAAGGCTTCCTCCATGTTATATACCGTCCATCGGTAGTTAACATAAGCTACTACAATTAGGCATGTAGTCCAGAAAGCTCCCACTATGGCTACGTCGCTAGTTATATACCCAAGCATGTAGCTCAACCATGTTGTAAATACTATTACGTAGTAAGGTTTCATTTTTTCCTCCTACCATTCAAATTGTTTAAGGACAGCATCAATATCAGCCTTCAACCCTACCCTAGAGTGGGCGTTCTCTTTCAAAGCCTCTATGTTTGTACCTGCTACAGCGTCCCTAAGCTGAACTCGTGCTCGCTCTAACTTCGGGTCGTTAGTTACGTTTAGATGCTTGAGTAACTCGCATAGGTCTTCCGCGTTAGTCACAAGGGAATCGTGGTAGCGTTTCTTTTTATCCTCGCCAGTATCCACTAACTTACTTGACATAGTAGTGAGTACCTTATGCAGCCTATTCCACGGCTCTTTCATGGCATCGGCAAGGCGCGTATCAAAGTTACCCTCATAGTCCTGCTTCACTTCCTCTAAGTCCTTCTGTGGTATGTCTAAGCGGAAGTCACCGGCTTCGGGTACTGGACTAAATACTAACCGGAATCCAAATAGTGCCTCAACAGCATCAGCCGATGGGTAGTCGTCTGCCTTAAACAGGTCTGCTAAATAATTATTAGCCACTGTGACAAGATGTGGGTACTGCTGTATGAAATCCTTGACCATCATATTAAATTGGTCACGCCTAAGATTTGCCTCCATCTTATATTCCATAAACAAACTGGTCGGTAACATCCGCACTCCCTTGTCTGCCCATGGTAGAGTACATATATTGTGCCAAAGCCTACAACCTGCTGCATAGTCGGCTATATCCTTCCTCAATGTCGTACCCGCCATGAGGTTCTTACGAAACTGCCCACCATCCTTCGTGGAATTCTTCGCTAGTAACACTTCATCTGTTACTGTTCGGTCAAGTTTATTAGCTGTCCATACGCTAATGTTCATTTCTACTAATACTGCGCTAGATGTAATACTCATTCTACTTCTCCTCTTGGTTTAAAAGTTGCGTTACTGGTAACGCGGTTTTATTACCAAAGCAATCAAATGCTTCGTCGTTGTCGGGCATGTCTGCCTCAAATAATATTTCATAATCTACAGGTTTCCCTTCGGAAGTCTGTACGCGCTTAACGCCTGTGCCTTCGTCGAATCTTATAATTTCTATACCCATTACAAATCTCTCGAATCAATATGAAGGGTCTTACCATGTGCAGCAATCGCGCTAGGGTTATCCAACACTACCCATAAGACAGGTGCTTGCCACTCATTACCCCAATCAGTACCTACGTACCCATCTGTAAAGATAATCACACACTCAGCGTCTATGTTCTTCTCCTTAATATATGCTGATAGGCAACTAGGGCTAGTCCCTCCGGTATTCTGGGGTTTGGTAGACTCCACCATACTCCCTCTGGAAGCCACATCGTATTCCTCATGTGGTGTATAGACATACGACCCCCAATACATTAAAGCTATTTTCTCAGGGTGAACTAAGTCACATACGCTTTTCCCCTCACTAAGGAATGCAGTCAACTGCCTCTGGACGATTGAGTTTGACGTATCCACTCCGAAAATCACTCGCTTTATACTTTCCCCTGTTAGGGTAGGCATATAAACATCTTGAGAAAGAAACCTCCTGTTAGGTCTACGCCATGATGAAGCGTCTCGGCTGCTGCAAGTAGAAGTCATGAACTCTCGTAATATCTCTCGCCAATCTATCTTAGGCTCAAGCAAATCACCGATAGCTCTGTCCCCATACCCTTTCTCGCTACCCGCTACTTTGTTAGCAGCAATCTGACCCTGCCGGAGTGCTCTGTCTACCTCCTTCTCTAACTCCTTAACTTCCTTCTCGGACATTTCCTTAGCCCCCTCCCAATCATGCTCATCAAACCCTTTGGGTAGACTACCCCCACCTTCTCCTTCTCCTTCTCCTTCTCCTTCTCCTTCTCCTTCTCCTTCTCCTTCTCCACCCTGCGGGGGTTGCTCCTGCTTTAACATATCGAACACCTGTTTAGCGTTCATACCAGCATACTTCTGGTCAAAGCAACCATATATCTTTCCCTCTTTTCGTGGCATAGCTACGAACTGTTCCTCGGGGTCTGACCGGACAATGATAAGGTTAATAACGTAGTCACAAGCAGCGTTGGCGAGATGGGCATCCTCCTTCCATAACTTCACCCATGTTGACATGTGCCTAAACGCCTTATGAAGATTCTCATGTAGCACTACAAAGGCTAACTCTTTGTCATTAAACTCTCGCATAAAGGCTAACCCGTAGGTTTCATCCCGTCCGTTGGTCAGGGCTGTTGGTAAGTCTACATCTATTGACGTAGAACCAACCACCATTATTCCTGAATACAATGCGAACTTCGGGTTACGCATAAGCCCTATCTTAATCTTCTGAAGCCTGCGCTTGTCCTTCTCTGTTACTTCTAATTTTTTCTCTGGTTTACTCATGGTTTTTCTCCTCAACTAAAATTCCACAATCATCACATACCACTTGTTCAATACTTTCTATGATATGACCTACTTCTTCTTCGGGGGTCATAGTAGGTATCTGTATATTAAACTTGTGGCTACCACACTCTGGACATGTAAGTATGCTGTCTCGGATAGAGAATGCGCAACTCATAACAAATCCTCATTCTTCTGAACCCAATCAGCAAAGGCTTTGGAACCGAATGCTATGGAGTTCTTATTAGGGTTCTTTGCTACGTTAATAGCGAAAGCTGCTTGCCACTCTGCATCGAACCTATCCAGATAATTCATGAACGGAGTCATAGTATCCTTCGTTATCTTTTCAATAGCCCCGAATACCATTACCGCACATGCCCCTGCGCTATCAGGTACAAGAGCCTGTTTAGGGTTGTCGATTATATCCTTCCACTTTGGGAGTTGGTCTTTGTAGTCGATGTACGCTTGCATGTCACGGCTCGCTGATTCTCCGATTGCCCCTGATAAAGCAGCTATAACGGTATCAGAATCTAATTTATCACGGTGACGTACTATGCTCGATGCACGTTCTAAACTACGTGGCGATACGAAACTTGCCTGTACTTTCTTGGGGTTGTAGATGTATTGATTGCTTTCTTGGTCACCATCCAGATAGGATGCGAGTGCGTGGGGGAATTGATGTACCCATGACATTACTACAGACTCAATATTATTGTTAACTGCCCACCCTAACCACTGTTCTGCGTCAGGTTTCTTTACTACTACCCTAACAATCCTATTGAGACTATGGGCTTTGAGTGTATCCCCTACGTTGTCAGTAGATAAGTTACCTGTAAGAAAGATAACAGAGTCCTCGTTAATAGCTATATCTCCGAGTCGTGGGTTAGATACCTCAAGTAGTGGATGTAGCATATTCTTAATTGCTTCTGCCCCTTTAGTATATTCGTCAAGCATAATAACTACGGGGTCGTTCAAGTGTAAGTTGAACCTACTGTTAGGGTAGTACCCAGTAATTTTCTCCTCATGGTTCACTACGGGCATAGCTATATCCCCCAAGTCCATGTTCGGCACATCTATGTATGCGCTGTTGTAATGCTTGTTAGTCATTTCCATACGGAGCTTAACTATGGTTTTCAGCAAGGAACTCTTACCAATCCCGGGTTCCCCCTGCAGTAGTACCCGTAAGTCAGGGTTTAAAGCGATTAATAATGCTGCTTGCTCTAATGAAATGGTCTTACCGAATTGTATTTGCGTACTCATAATTATATTTCCTCTTGGTTTAAAAGTTGCGTTACTGGTAACGCGGTTTTTGTTTTACTACTCTAGGTTACTGCTACTACTTCGTTAGTGGTAATCACTTTTTATTATTTACTACGCCCATTATAACACACTTGTACTACAAAGTCAAGTTTTTTGGGGGTCACTTCTGTTTTCTTTTATAATGTGCCATTATCTTAACTTCCGAAAATAGAATGATGATTTCGTTTCCTCAGTTATGTTCGATACCACCCACCCTCTCGTATCGCTCCACCGAAACCACTTACCTTTACTGTATTTATAGTAAAGCCCAGTCCATACATGCGTTGCACCTACTGGTTTATGTGGAATAATCTCACTAATAGGTATTGGCTTATTTACGGGCATAGCTATATCCCCTCATAGTTCAGCACAACGGTTCACTACGGGCATAGCTATATCCCCCAAGTCCATGTTCGGCACATCTATGTATGCGCTGTTGTAATGCTTGTTAGTCATTTCCATATGCCGCAGCCGTTCTATTAACCCCTGTGCGGCTTCTTGCAAACCACAATCCGGATGAGTGCTATTCAATAACCAGCTGGGTCGGTGCTCTTCACCCCAAACCACCCACCTCTCTCTTTCTTTAAAGGCTCGTATGAGTGTAGTATATGGGTCGTTGCTCATACCAAAGGATACTCGCTCTTCTTTTACTAAACACCTACCCGTAGTAAAATACTCATAAGCGTAGATTAACTGCCTTGCCTTTTGTGTAATAGTTTCAACTCGTACGGTAGGCTCCCGACCCCAATAAGGGTGCTGTGTATTATTCCTCCCAACCTGCATGAAGTAGGTAAACATCGTATGTAGATGTTCCACATCAGCACCTTCCTTTAGCTTCTGCATTGCTGCTGGCGATGGGAACTGTATCCCTACGTCCTCGAACTGAATTACCCCATGTTCGTCTTGCCTGAGTTTCGCCATACCCTTCATATATTTAAGCGCGGGAGCGTATTCTTTGAGCACCTTATTAGCCTCTTTTCTTACCACTTCTAATCTATACACAGGTTCAACCCCTGATGCTTCCCACAGACCGTTCTTAGTGCGCTTGAGTGTAGTAGGCTTATCTCTATTCAACAGAGTCGCGTCTTTATGCGTCCCGTCGGATGCTCTAAACCTGTGCATCCACGGATTTCCATCTTTCATCGCTATTCTTACACCTAATACCTCACCTAGAACTTGGTTGGTCGTTTGTGTGGTGTATCCACCATAGTTTAATAGTACGCGCCCATCGGGTTTGTAAGTTAGTACGTCTGTGCTATATAAATACACAATTATATCCTTACCCATTTTACCGATACGCATGTAGTCCTTACGTCTCTCTCCAAGGGGTTTACATTCTACGCGCCTCCCCCGTATTGGTTTAATAGATGCCTCATGTGCTGCTGCTTGGGCATAGGTTATAAGCATGGGAATCTCGTAGCTATAACTGTTATACATATTGCTATACATTCTACTTCTCCTCTTGGTTTAAAAGTTGCGTTACTGGTAACGCGGTTAGTGAATTGTTGGTTTGCCAAATTTGCTCGACATGGCAGTAGCACCAGTTGGTTTGTCGTCCTCCTCACTTATGTCACAATGGGCTACCACTTCCTCCATAGTTTCACGGGCAATAGTCTGCATCGCCACAGAGCACACCATCATGGATAACTGGTTGAGTGCATCAGGGTTGTCAATATGAGCGAACAAACCCCGCCCGTCAAAGTCTACAAGTATATGCCCGTCCTCCACTCGCTTATGGGTATTCACGTAGCCAAGAACAGCTTCGTGGATTGTATCCATATACTTTTGATTGCACTCTCTTATATATTTTAATAACGCTTTATCTTTCATCGTCTAATGTCTCCTTATTTTCTACCCGATACTCTATCTCACCATGTTGTAGTATGTTTACGTTCTCGTTTATCTCACCTAATCCGAGTAGTATGTTTACGTTTTGGGTTCCCCTAATATCAGCATAGTCGTCTTCAATGTGCGTGGTTGTGTATGCGTAGCAAGGCATGAACTGACTACACCAATTACCTGACTTAATAGCCTGTGCATCTGACTCCGAACCAAACCGCTTTTCCTCTACATCATCAGCATCCTCACCTACTCGCAGGTAGTACCCCTGTGCATTCTCTATCTGAGACAATGTATCCCATATCCTCCAGAATTCTTGCACATCATCATAATCCTCATAGAATTTCACCTCATCCATAGCAATACGGAATAGCCCCTCCTTCCAACCTATCTCGGGCGCGTAGTAGTGGTTTTTTACCGTTTCCCACCAATCAAGCCCGACAAGTTTAAATGTCCCGACAATCCGATTCATTGTCTTCTGCCGATTAACAGGTGATAAGTGTGGACTTGGTCGTACGTAAGCACGTACATGGCTTCTATAACCCATGATTTTTCTCCCAACGATTGAGTCTGACGTATCCACTCCGACTTCTGGTCAAATCAACCATTATATCTTTATAAGTGTTCTTCATCCTTTCATCGCTTATGTTTTGCGTTACTGGTAACGCAGTATTTTTTATTTCCATTCCCTCTCGTAGAGTGCGCTCTAACCAACCAGTTATCAAGTCCCTATCTCTTGACGGTTCTAGGATTAACTTAATAATGGAAAGCTGCTTGCGTGTACGGTATAAGAAAGAGTTATTCTTACCAAGGTTATTGGTAGTAGTGTCAGAGCCCGTTTCCATCCCTACTGCCTTATCTAACGCAGTTATCGAATTGAATATATTATCCATGTTTCCTCCCTCTGTGTTCTTCGCGTGTGTCTTTGTTCATAATATCCGATTTGATGTTCATTTGATAACTCCTATATGTTTTGCGTTACTGGTAACGCAGGATTTTTTATTTCCACTCCCTCGATTTATTAAAAGATACTTAAACTGCTCAAAATCACTCAAAATACACCCCCATTATAACACACTTGTATCACAATGTCAAGTTTTTGGGGGTCACCTAGCTAAGTTTTGGGGGTCACCTAGCTAAGTTTTTGGTGGGTGGGCTATCTGCTGCCGTTCAAACCACTCATCAATAGGGTCTGCTTCTGCTCGCTCTAGGGCTTCTACAGTAGCCGTATCAATCCTTTGTTGACGGGTATTCTGTGCTTCGGCAATACTCTGCTGCCGTATCTGCATCTGTCTGGGGGCATCAGCCTTAACCTGTTTAGCGTATTCACGTTGGGCTTGCTTCTGTTCTTTCTGTAATGCTCTAGCATCTGCAACTTGTTTAGCCATACGTTCACGAGCAAATTTATATATTTCTTCACGACAAAATACTCGGTGTCCTTTATATGTTGTGTATACGGGTAATGCTTCTTCGTGTAGTAATACACCAATATATTGCCTACTCATCTTTAAAATTTTAGCAACTCGGGGAGTATTTATTAGTTTTTTATTATTTTCGTCACGCATTTGGTTAATTTGCAAAAAGGGTTCTCCAGCAAATAACTCTCCTGTTTCGGCTTTTTTAATCCTTTTTTCTAATTCCTTTTGATATTTAAGTAGTGTTTTTATGTTTCTTGGGTAGGTCATGTTAGTTATCCTTGCATTGTGATATGACGCAGTTAGTGGTTAATAAAGTATTGTTTGGAATATAAGCATATCATATTGGTGTAGTATTGCAATGTAGCTAATGTTATGGTGCGTTAGAAAAGTATCTAACGCGTGGAGAAGCGGTGGTGGTGCGGGTTTCAGAGCATGTATGTATGTAATGTTATAAAGTTATTAATATATATAGAGCGCAACCTTTTCTAACTTTTTTTTAAAAAAAAGAATGCTAAATATATAAGCGAGAAAAAACTTAATAAAGGAATGTGTCTATACTCAAAAAGCCAATAACATTCTAACACAACTAACAATGGGCGGAAACGTAGGCTACGCCTCAAACCTTTTCTAACATTAGTTTGAACAATAATAACATTGTAATACTACATGACTAAATAGGCAGCTATCTATTTAGGTAGTTACCTATTTAGTCAAAAAAGTCCTTGATTTGCGTTTAAAAAAGTACTAAGCTCTATAGAGCTTAGTAGTACAAGCTACCGCTGACTGTTTACTGTCATGTCTACTATCATTTACTATCACTACGTTGTAATGCTACATGACTAAATAGGCAGCTATCTATGTAGGTAGTTACCTAATAAGGAACCTCAGGAACTAAACCTACCGCTGACTGTTTACTATCATGTTAGCAAGTACAACTTACCAAAAATACTGCGTTACCAGTAACGCACACGCAACTAAACCTACCGCTGACTGTTTACTATCACTACACTATGGGGAACCTCAGGAGTTGAAGCTACCGCTGACTGTTTACTGTCATGTTTTACTACTGTCATAAGGAATTACT
>Ga0209756_1000159_pt1 | contig 63365 bp, 50 predicted proteins | sample ETNvirenome_6_85_FD_184071 | JGI IMG/M metagenome (GOLD analysis project Ga0209756, IMG submission 184071) | Marine viral communities from the Pacific Ocean - ETNP_6_85 (SPAdes) (version 3) | ecosystem: Environmental > Aquatic > Marine > Oceanic | place: Pacific Ocean | collected 2013-06-19 | reverse complement strand
TTTCAAGCTCACGGGCTAAGGACAAGATTTCTTCTCTATTTTCTTTGGCCCTGTTAGAAATTCTTTCTGACCTTTTGTCTTGCCTTGCAGCACGGGCTTCACTTCTCTTGAAGGTGCGAACATAGTTTAAATATCTCCGAAGATGTCTGGGATCCCAGAGCCCATATTTGGGTGGCAAACCAGACTGCTCATTGTTGTCTTCAAGCCAGCGAACAAAATCTTCGAATTCATATTCACCTTTCACAGGCAAAATAAGACCAACAGCTTCCATGAGTTCGCGGTTTTCTCTCATAGTTTTTTCACCTGTGAGACCAAACCATTCCTCTATAACAGAGAGTATAGTTTGGTCTCTAACAGTGTTGTCCCTCTTGGTCACTCGCTTCGACCAAGAAATCCAAGCACCTTGCTGGTCGCTGTCCTTAACCCCGTGTGACTTAAGAAGATCAACAACTTTCTGCGTCAGCTCCCTAGCTCTGCCAGAGTAGGTAGCAGGCTTAGGTGTTGTTCTAGTGGTGGCTGCAACAGCGGTCCCTGCTGCTGCCCCAGTTGCTGTGGGGCCTGCTGTGGGGCCTGCTGTAGTAGTGGCAGAAGCTTTTCTGCCTTGGGAAGCCTGTGCCCCTCCTATAAAACTATAATAGTCTAAGCACGCTTTGATTAATGGATTGGCCGATGCTTGCAATTCTGCTTTCGCTTCGTCTTTGGTGGGAATAGAATCTCCTATTAAATCCGCCATATCAGTTGTTAACAGGATATCGTATTCTTGCTTAAGAAATTCATCAATCTTAGTACTAAGGGCTTGTTCTAAACTCTGTACCTTTTGGGGGGTGTTGGGAACGATGTTTCCTTCGCTGTCTCTAACTTCGGGTCCGTACTCTTGCAAAACCTTAAAGAATTGCACAGAAGCTTCGACTCTCCTCTTCTTAATCGCAGCTGACACGGGATTGTCTGTGAATTTAGAAGTGATAAACCCAACCAAATCGGTGTTAAAATTAAGAATTATATTTGTCAAGCCACCCGTAAGGTCTAAAACGAGGTCTAAGAAGCTAAAGCCTTTATAGCCCTTCACGTACTCCTGGACCTTGATAAGGAAGCTCCCAGAGAATTTATCTATATTGTCTCTCTTTTGAGAGGCCTCCTGTGAATTAGCCATTTGCTTGTAAGTTTTTGTTATGTCTCCGCGCTCTGCCTCTATTGTAAATGGGGATACAAGCTCATCCCACACCTGCCAGCCAACCATCACAGGCCAGGAAAAGAACCAACCTACCAGTCTACCTACTATACCAACACCAAGAAATCTGAGTAGAGCTGACCCGGTCCCCTTCTTGGCACTCCCGGCTGCCGCTACTAGAGCTTTGCTACCTCTATCCCCGATGAATCCCATGGCCTGGCCAGCAGTCTTTGTAGCACCATAAGCTCCTTTGGCTGCTGTCGATACTTTTGAAGCGAAGGTTCCTTTCTTAGCTCCCATGGAACCCAACCCACGAGCCGAGCTTTTCTCGGCAGTGCCCAACGGTGCCCCCATGTCTTCATCTAGTTTTTTTTTTAATACCTTAAGAGTCTCTTCCTGGATGATCTCTTGTATCTGCGCTTTGCTAAGGGAAGATGTAGAATATTTTCTTTCCAATTTCTCTCGCTCTTGCTTCGCATTAAAGATACGCTTGACTCTTTCATTATAATTTGTGGTTGCTGCATTTCGTCGCTTAATAAGTTCTTTCTTTACTTTTTTATCGATTTCTTTATTTCTTAGCGTGTCGTTGAATCCAGTTATTCTGTTTTTAAGGGCTTTTAAACTATCCTGGGCATAGTAATTCGGATTATTGAAGTCCTCATCGCTTGGATTACTATAATCAATTCCTGTGCCCTTGGGCCTCCAACCATTCGTACTTAGTCTTATTGCTTTGTCGTAAGCAAAAATCTGGGCTTGAATCTCTCTTGGGGGAACTTTATACGCAGGAGCACTAGCTGTCTGTGCGGCTGTCTGTGCGGCTGTCTGTGCGGCTGTCTGTGCGGCTGTCTGTGGGGCTAGAGCTTTTAGAGCTTTTAGAGCTTCTTTCGCCGTATTCGGTACGTCTGTCCTTTTTGTAGCCTTCTGCCATGCAGCCAAAGTCTTAGGGCCGAACAACCGATCTGGAGTAAGGTCTGCGCCTCTCCTATTCAAGATTGCCTGAACTTGTCCAACCGCTTCGCTTTTAGGGAATAAGATTCTCCCTCTCTGAGCAAGAGCAGGTGTAGAAGCAGGAGTAGCTGTTGGTTCCGCTTCAGCTGCTGGTTCCTCTTCAGCTGCTGGTTCTGGTCCTGTACCTGTTTGTACTTTGTCTATAAGGGCTTGAACGTCTTTTTCTAGTAGCGGAAAATCAATAAAAATTGATTTAAACTTTTCTGCCGCTTTCCCCACCTCGTCCTTAAGGTCTCTAGGGTTCACCACTCCAAGCTTAGTCATGAGCGCTCGTAGCGCTCCGGTAAAGCCTCCAAGAAGATACCATATTATAATTTGTTCAGCAAAAGAAGCTGTATTTGCCCCCAATTCAGATTCCCCCAGCCACTCTTCTAGCTCTTTAGATTTCGAATCTTCGCTAGTCAAAAATTGTTCAGCATTAATGTCTGGATTTTTTCTGAAATAAGGAACCCAAACGTCGGAAATAACGCCCCAATAAGTAAATTGTTTTCTTGTATTTGCAAAAAACGGTGGAATATTTTTTGCATAATCTTCTTGTTTTATACTATCAATAGCTCTATTAACTTCAATGGAGTCTTTTTCGGGCCCCTCCAACAAGATTGCCTTTGCCTCTTCAAGAATGATACTCTGTATCTGGGCTTCCGTTAATTTTAGACTCATTCTGGTTTTTCTCCAAGCAGTCGAGAACCGGCTCTCGCTATAATTAAACTGTCTGCTCTATCGTATGAAACGGGTTTAGGGTTTCCCCTATTAGTATATTCGATAGTAAAAGACTCTTCATTCTTCAATAAATAGTTCAAAACAACTTCTTTTGCCTTTTGTCCTCTTGATACTTTGATACCATTTAACTTTCTTGCTTTGGCAGAAGAGATGTGTGTCGGATTAAAGTTAAAAATGTCACGACACAACCAGGATACTATTCCATTAAATGCTTGTAGCTTTGCCATTGTCTTGCCTGTTGAGCCTCCTGTTCGAAAGAAGGTGAAGGGTTCTTCAATATAAACATGCTTAATTTGATAAGAAGCGTTCACTTCTTTTAACTGTTCGTTAATAAGCGATCCTTTACTATAGAGATCCGGAAAGTATCGCTTGTTCCTTAAGTCCCATGCTTCACATTTTATTATGTTTGCATCTTCATCTAAAATTGTATATCCTGTCACTGAAGTGCTAACATCCAATCCTAGTATCATATATCTAACTTCATTTTAAACGTAAACTCCCTGTCCTCTGTCTTCTTAACCGGTTTCGCTACAGTTGTCACGCCAATTAAATTTCTATTTTCATCATAAAGGCCAATCCTTGAAATATAAGTCTCCTTGGCGAAACTGGCCGTTGGGTTTGAAAAGGAAGAGCTAACAATATTTGTTGTTGCTAAGTCTGGCTCTAAATACGAAATTGAACTTGTTATGGCATTGTAATCGCTTTCTGCCGTACTGTGGGTTAAATACGTCGGATTATTAGAATAGTTAAGGTGACCTTTTGCTGCATGGGCAAACATAGTTATAACCGGTACTTCATTTGTGCCTGAGAAATGCATGGAGTAGCTTGCAGAATATCTTGTTCCCAAGCTATCACCGTCCGCAGGTATACCGTCATTCGTTCCAGCAGCAAAGTAAAGCCATGATGAGGTAACAGCTGTTCCAGTGTTTTTATAATCCAATTGAGCATCACTAGACGGACCAGTAGTTTGTAGGTCCCAACTACCTGTAAGTAGAACAAATCCTTGGCTGTATAGGGCAATCCCAGCTACACTGCCGGATCCCGTGCTCCCTTCAGGGCCTACTTGGATTAGTTCTCCATTTTTATTTTCATCTTTGATCTCTCCGATTAAAGTGCCAGTAAGATAATATTTTAAACTTATTGTCCCTCTCTCAAGATTTGAGCCATAAAAAATGCTTGGAATGCTTATAAGGTTTACTGGTACTGTGTCTAAATCTCTTTGATGTCCGGATCCGAAACTAGCCGAATATTTAAAATGAGGGCTCATGTTCGAATAATGGTTAATCGTACTTGCAAGTGTGTTCACATGAGAAGAGGACAATAATCCTTTAAGTCTTATGTATCTATCAAGACTACTTGAACCTGCTAGTCCTGTCGGAGCATAAGTAAAATCATCATCTATTTTATAATTAGGTAATCCATCTCCGGTTAACGGTGGGTCTGACAACGCTAGTTCTCCCCCATGATCTGTGCGTTCGGTATCAACTGTTGTCTCGTTATTCGTTTTCATTGTAGAAAAATGATTATCATCAAAGAATTCCCTTGTTATAGAAGCAGACAAGGGATACTCAGCACCACTCACAGCATTAATTGAAGAACCATAATCAGTGGAATAGTAATCACTTGTGGAGATTGTTTTAAAGGTTGTTAAAGAACTGTCTCTTTGCAGAAACGGAAAAACAAGTCCAGTGTCTGTGGAGTTTCTATCTACATTTATTTCATGAAGACTGATGTGCCCAGTAGGAATTCCAGGTACATTACTGACAAACGCTCCTACCATTTCTGACTTATTATTATAATAAGTCTTGGAGTCGTACATATCAAATTTACATGATGGGTTCGTTTTTATATGGTTAACGAACAAATCATTATCTGAAAATTTATAAAAAGCCATAAGCCCTCCTTAGTAATCTAAGCGGACCCTTAATGTTAACTCGTTCGACGGGTCCTTTTTTAGGGGCTCAGAAACTTTAGCAACCGCTAACAATTCGTTATCGGCAGAGTAAAGACCGACAGTTGTGATATACGTTAATGGATCATTTGTTCTCGTGCCATCCTTAATAACAATCTCACTAGGCCCATTGGAGGTAGAGAGGTACGTTGGATTGGCACTATAATTAAAGTCTGTATTGTTGGCCCTACAGAAATAGATTGTTGAATTAAGTTCCGTAGTGTTGTTGAAAGAGATATTATAAATTCTGTTTCTAATCTGGTCGGCAACAACATCATTAGTTGAGCCTGTGATAAAATCAAACCCATTGTAACCAAGTCCGTCTATCATTTCCATAGCGTCGGTATTGGTATTGTGTAGAATGCCACCAATTTCGGTATCATTAAACACAGAACCCGAAATAACGGCCACACCAGCTTGATAAAAAATCAAACCGCATGCTGGATTGGTAGTTGCGTCTCCTAGCGTTTCGCTCGTTAGCAAAGCAGAAGTTCCGACAGAGGAAGAGGCGAATAGCACTCCATATTCGCCAGCTGGCGAATTAACAAAGTATCCATTTGAACCGCTCGTGTCTGTCAACTTAATTCTTTTCGTGAATACTCCACCGGCTTGGTCATGGTCGCTGTTAACCCCAAGCTCTAATTCAAATGAGCCCTTCTTAATTTCATCCTTAGTGAGTAGTCTAGTAAAGTTTAAGAAGTAACACTCATTAAGCTTAGTACCACCAGAAACAATATCTCCGTCTTCGTCAAATAAGCGAACTGCTCCAGTTATGTCATATCCTACAAGGACCTGAGCCATCTGATTATAGATATTGATTTTCTTAGAATTTTGGGTGTTGCTCGCTCCCGATAAAACAGAAGTAGAGGCATACCCAGCAGTAATATCAAAAATATGATTGGCAGAAGAGCTTAGATAGGGATAATCAAAAACGCTCTCAAACATTCCATGGGAGTATGTCTTAACGTGCCCTTCCGCTCCCAGCGCTACCGCGTCTCCACCATATGTACCAGAAACTATCGAACCGGTAATTGGAATAGATTCATGCAACAAAGTTCTTGTCGTTGTTACATCACCACTACCTAAGCTTTTAAATGTCGTTGCCATATTTTACCTTCCTATATTATACTTTTTTAATGAATCTAATGGGGATATCCATACTGTAGCCAGTAGTGACACCAGTTACTCTTGCAACAGAATCAATATGATAGACAGATACGCTACTAGCATCAGCAGCGGTAATTGTTGAAGTACCGCCAAACTTTGTGAACAAAGACGTACTACCATTTAAATCTAGTGAAGCTCCTATCTTAAAGCTTAGCCTCGTGCCTCGCCTGCCATTAATAGAAGAGGCTCCTGCGCTCAGATCCGTAATCCTAGATACATAAGTTGCGTCTGTTCCGAGTCCTACATAGTAACTAGCCATGCTATGTTCGTTGACGAATGAAACACGGGCACGAGATCCGCCAGAGTTATATATCGAACCAAATCTATTATCTAATTCTACCTGATATTGAGTCTCTAACAAATCTCCCGACAGAGCAGAGACGGCCAAAACACCATTTGCATCCACACCTTGATCAATTTGCACGAAGCTGCTCAACACGGAGCCAACCTCGGCACCGTAGATAAGTCCACCTAAATCGCCAAGGGCATCTTCCGTATCGGTATCAACCGCAACTAAAAAGGAATTGGTACCAGCGTGTCTTGTGCTATCGCCACTTTCAAATAGTTCCAAAATGGGAAGGTACAAAAGGTCATTCCTTCTTAAAGAAATAAGTCTATGGTGCATTTGAGCTTCAGGATCTGTAAACGCCTCTAGCACAGGGGTTTGTAGGATCTCTAAGTCATAATATGCCGAGCCACTTGCATGACTTGGATTATAGAGTCTATAGTTTATCTCATCATCACCCAAAGCAAATTTTGCAATTTTAAAACTGCCATCTCCTCTAGCTAATCTTCTTCTCCCCACATCAGTTAAAACGGCATCAAGTATGATATCGCCACTGTTATCTAAAAAAGCCATATTTATGTCTCTCCATTTTCTAAATAGTCCTTATACTAAATAGTCTCTAATTAAGTAAGTCCTCTTTCGTCCTTTTTATTAAAGGTCATATTAAAATCAATCTTTTTCCCAGTCTTTTTGGAAGTTAGTCTCATCTTAAATTTCTTGTCCCAAATTCTATCTTCATCAGCTATAGAGTCTGAGCCGAGCGTGATATCAATGGGATCGTCCGGATCTTCTGCTGCATTCCCGACGCCATCTAAGAAATTTTGGCTTACATCTGCGGTGACTTGTTCTAGTCTAGGGAGAATCTCAATAAATTTCTTCATTGTTTTGGAAGGAACCTTATCAGATATAATTGGAAATTCGTAGGTCTGCATAAGCAAATACACTGCGCCGCCATCATCAACCAATTCTATTTCGTAAACAGCCGTTGGGTTTGATAGGTTTCCATGGAAGTCTACTGCCCTAAAGGTATAATAATACTTTATATTGGGCTGTAATTCTTCTTTATAGTTGGCCGAAGTAGATCTGATAAACTCATCCGAATCGGGTATCAAAGTTGATATGGTAGCTTGGAGTTTACCAGAAAAATCAGAATAGCTTGAAGGTGCTTTATCCACTCTGAGTACTTGGAAGAATGATGGAATGTCGTCTACCTTGAATAAAAGAGGATCTCCATAATTTACGCCCTGGGCCTTGGAATGGTGGAGGAATAGGTTTTTTTCACTCTCTTCTATTATGACTGGACTGGCTATGATCTCCATGTCTGTCGCTATAAAACTGAATAATAAAGTATCGTTCACTCCGCGATAAGGTATAACCGATATTTCTGGTGGTGGAGGTGGGTTTGACAAGATAGATGTGGTAGAAGTAAAGTAAGGAACCTCTACTATTTCAGCTGTTGGGTACATATTAAGATTATATTCTGCCTCATACCCTGTGGTAGTCACGGTCGTTAAACCTGCTCCTGGTTCAACAGCCTCCACACTTCCTACAGTCGGATTACCAGTCCTATAGCGATTTTCAAACCCGGTAACCAGGGCCACGGGTGTCGAGAGGATTCCGGATGATATAGGCAGAACATGTCCCGAAGGAGGGCACCACATTTTTTTTACCCTCGCCCCCAGATCGTTTAAATGTGAATAATCCTCTCCCTCAATTGCTCCAAACCATAATCTTAGCCAGCCTTCTACGCTAAAGTTTTTAACCTTACTTTTAGTGTTTGGCCCTAAGTTCCATTCGCCATCTACCATCTTGGTGGCGAGGTCTATATCGGCAGAGCCCTCTGTAAAATTTACTGGTGTGGATTCAGTGATCATATCTCTATCGATAACCGTTGTAGGAAAAGGGCCTGGGCTCGTCAACTCCTCCCAAGTCAAGTTAGAGCTAAAAAATTCTTGTAGACTCGCATTCGTATCATAGTCTGGGTTAAGGAGATCCTGGACTTTAAGGAAATCACCCCTCATGGGATCAACATATGGAAACCCCTGGGGCAATATAGAGAGGGTCCAGGATCTTTTCAAAATCTCATTAAGCCTGACTATTGATAGATAATAAATATTTTCATCACTATATGTAGCGTAGTCATTGGCCATTTCCAATTCGCTACCTACTCCAGGGTTTGCTAATTCAGCATAGACGTGGTGTGGATAAGCGGGGCTACTTCCAGGGTTTGGGGCCATCGAGTCAGTAGCCGCCTCCCAATCATCAAACAAATTTGACATCCCTGTCCATTTGACTATATAGCCAATTACTGTTGCGCTCTCGTCAAGGACGGTTTCTACCACAGATATCCCAGGCGCTTTGTGTTCTTTGTATTGATATTTCAATCCAAACAAATATTTAAACGCCGAGACTTTATAAGTGTATACTTGTCCGTATCTAACTTGCGTGTCGATATATTCAATGTTTGATCCGTAAGATCCTACACTATAAGGGGCTAATATACTTGTACCTCCCAGGTCGGCTTTAGAATTTGGGATCCACATATTTTGTATAGGCGCAGCAGTTGTATCCGTTCCTCGATATTTTGCTATTCTATACATAACGGTTTCGTTATAAGCTGTTTGGCCATCCTCAAAAGCCCCTGTGTATAGTCGACCAATATCTGTTGAGTCTTCATAACCAAAAGAAAAGTTTGCTTGATTTACTATTCCCCCTTCAAATCCGGCTCCCAAAAGTGATGCAAGACCAGGCTCGTCGTGGGATAATCGAGTGGTTTGCATCTCATAATTTTTAAAAGCCAAATACTGTGCGATGTTTGGCACAAATGGATCGGTTGGGTCGTCTATTCTAGCCAAATCCCTAGCAAAATTTGTTTCATACGTTTCGTAATCTATAAATAATTTATTTGTTATATCGAAAGATTTAGCAGAACTCGGAGGAGTATTGGACAAAAAGCTAAAAACTGAGAAAGGATATGTTAATGCGGAAGTAAATGAATTATATTTTGCATTTGTGTTTGAGAAGGTAGGAAGCCCTGTTTCATAGACATCCAAGAATGAAGAGACCAATAATCTAGTTTCTTCTCCTGATTCGTCATAAAAAGTCATCCCTGAAAAGGCATATTCATTATCTATGTTTAATCCAAGATTCGGATCCTGATAAGAAGAATCATAAACCCCAGCTATATGTGAACCAAAAGAAGAAAAAAGTGAATTCCCTGATATAACTTTTGCTATCGGGTCGATTGTGTGGGCAGGAAGAATATTATCTAAACCAGCTTTGTACTCTTCCGATGGGAAAGAGACCGATGAGTAGAAGGGCATTTTATCCTTTACAGGAAGTATGTTATTCATATCCTCTTCTATAACGGCGGTACCCAAAGTAGATATAATAATATTTTTACTTCTATCTTCAATTTCCTGTGCCTCTCTAGAGTCTAATTCTACATAATTTTTAGTCCACTCCTCAATGTATTTTGTATATTTTAAGTTAAGAGTGGCTTCCAGGTCGGCATCTATATATTCTGCAAGGCTTAACCCGCTAAGAACAATGTCAGGTACAGTATAAGAATCCTCATAAAGTCCATCATCTGTTATAATACTTGAATCGATTTTCCCATATAACAACGCATGATCCAGGTTTTCCTGATATGTGGTAACTGTAGTGGGCACCGACGACAGAACCCCAGCGCCACCAGGAAACAAAGTTAATCCAAATTCATCTTCTGTTCTGTCTATAATATTAATATTATAATGGTTTGGAAGAGCCGTTTCGTACACGGATGGAATCAGCGCTTCATAGGATTCGACAAAATAATTATAAGTCGATGTAGACGAATAGGAATCTACATCCGGTACCGTATAACTAAAGCAACGATCATGATAGAATCCTTCTGAGTTGCCGAATAAAAAAGCCAGATCATCCCTAAATTTGCCTAATGAATCATAGTCTGCTGCGGTGCCGGTTACTTTCAATTTTAGTTGGGCCATGCCAAGAAGAGCGTTTCTAGCAAGACCATACTCTTCGTGTGGAATGTCTAAAGAATTTTCTATTCTTCTAACTTCTAGTTGCCTAATACTTTCATAAGAGTTTTCTGGCTCGATGAGCAGGACGGCAGGATCGGCAAAACCGCCAGTAAACCCAATTCCCGGATCTGGTATTTTCTTTGCATCAGGGTTATATTCTAAATCCCCACTAGTATTGACCACCCAGTATTGGCCCATTGTTTTTCTAAAGTTATCCCGAATCGTACCAAATGTGACATCAGGGCTAATATATTTTTTAATAGCCATTTGAGCTTCCTCCGCTGGGGGTGTCGTTTTCTACCCTGACCCTTCTGAAATAAGCCTGCTGCTGCTCACTTGTTGCTGTAGGTATAGTCTGGGCTTCGACCGTCTGGACTACGGTAGATGGTTGCGAAACTATAATCATTTCCTCTTCTGGATTTGTTGTTACCACTGTATCCTCGCTACTGTCTCCACTGTCATCTCCCCCGTCATCGTCATCTGGCATGTCGGGTATGTCAAAGTCATCTGGTGGCGGGGTAGGTACAACCACGCTAGTTTCACCATCGCCCGGTGGGGTTACCTTAACGTCTTCGCACCTGCCCGTCAACACATTCCAGCTCATTCCAGGTGGACAAGGGTCATTAGTAGGGGGTGGAGGTAGGGAATCTATTTCTTCTTCTTCTGGTCCTCGCTCTATTTCATCGCATGGCTCTTCATCTTTTATAATTGTTTCAGTAACATCTTGGCCGCTCCCATAAACCAAAATAGAATTATCGTAGATATATATTTCATCAACAAAGTTGCCAGTACTGTCTGTCTGCTTGGTTTTTACAGTTGCTACAAACGGTAAGGCTGTCAAAGGGGGGTCAGCTTTAATTATTGGCTGCATTTTACTATCGTACCCTATGGTATACTCAACTTTGACTGTGCTATTATAGACTAAATCATTTTGTTCGGGCGGGATGTCTATTCCTTCATTTGTTTTCTTTTTGTATGATCTTGCTTGTATGCTATCTTTTTGATTTGGGTTTAAATCTATTTTTTCGTTATCTCTTGAGGCTCCCAAAAAATCAGCAGTAGAATCTCTGCCCGTACCTCCGAAAACTCTTTTCATCGCTTGGAGTGAACGATCATCAAAATCCTGATTTTCTATATTAGATGGTTCTTGCGTTTCTTTTTCTTTAAAGTTGTCTGTTTCTCCAACATATTCGACAGAGTCAACAAAATCGTCATTATTCCCAGACTGACCCTGTTGTGTGACTCCAGAGGTTATCGTTGCACCTACGCTTCCCAGTTCGCTTAAGAGAAAAGATAATGTTTCTTCCGTCTCTTCTCCTCTCACATCACTTAGTATGCCGCTATTTGGTAGGTCTTTTCCGTTTTTCTTCTTAAGGGAAAGAACGTGAGCATGTGATAACAAATCCTTTTGTTCTTTTTCATTTAGCTTGGATAACTTGGCAAAAGAAATCTCACCTGATGGATAATTGACTGCCATCGGAGATAAATAAGAGTAGTAGTTCCTTCGAAAACCCTCTAAATATGGATCATTAATCTCGTTTTTACGCTTCCCCACAGCCTCGGGAAAGAATTTTCCCACTTCAACATTGAACCTATTTATAAGAGAACGTCTTGTAGTAACAGGTAAACTATCGCTATTATAAGTTAATGTTTTCCTAAAATAGTTAAAACCATAATTTTTATCTAGTGCGGCATTGAATATTGGTTTAAATGTTTTTTCGTCTAACAACAAATTACTCATTTTACTGCCATGTCTCTGAACCGAGCCCCTTCTTGTGGTTTCCGTTCCTAAATCATAAAAAGATAATTTATTTATCAAACCATCTAAAAGCAAAATGAATTTTTCAACTCCCTCAAGATCCCCAGAAACGGGATATAAAGTAGTGTACAAATCAAGCTTCTCAGACTTTGTGAATCTTGTATCCGTTAAATTTTCTAGCACTTTAATATAAAGCACTGCCGCAGCCCTCCAAGGAGCCTTTATCTTCTTCTTTCTCTTGCTAGTCGTTACCTTGCTACCTAGATTATATATTGTTCTAATATATTTTAAAAACTCAGGAGAAAACCTCGTTGTGCCTGGTATAAAATTTCTTTTCCTATTAGCTCTATTGTAATAGCTGATTATGATTCTTTTTGCCATTTCTAGGCTTTGTATCTGTGTTTTGATGAATTTTGTAGTCGGATCTTCAACAGATATTTCAAAACCATATTTATATTTGCCTGATTCAAACTCTGCAATTTCGGAGTCTACGAAAGTGAATGTTCGTTTATTGCCTGTGCCTGCTAGTTTTATTTCCCTTATCGCACCAATGGTTTTGTCTATGACGCCATCCTTATTCGAATCTATTCTATTTTGGACTTTAGCCAGTGTGGATTTGTGCGGAATATCACGGGACGTACAGACTACATCATATAAATCTCTTTGGTCCTCTACCCCAAAATCGCCTGGCGAGCCTTTGACCACTTTTGTTCTAATGATACTTAATTTCTTTATCTCTGATAGAAACAGCATCTCCTTTACATTTCTCTTGGATATCAGTCCATTTAAACGGGAATAATGCCTAAGAAACCCAATAATATCAAAAACGAATAACCCCCTAGCTTGACCAAGCTGGTCTCTAGACAAACTCAAATCCGAATAAAGCTTTCCTTTTTCTTTGATATCTTGGGTTAAAATTATATTTTGTTGTTTTTCTTCTAAAATATCAAATATATGATAATCTTGTATTTTGTTATTTAGATGTTCTACTCGCTCCAACGTTGGATGATAACGAGAAGTGTGCTTTGCTCCTGCCATCCATCCTTTACTTGAGTGCTTGTGAATCGGTCCTTTCCAGACTTTACCATCTGGTAGGTAATACACATGTGACTTTCTAATTTTTTTATTATTATGCAGTACTCTTTGGATCGTCCTTCTCCCAGGTTGACCAAGACCTTCTACCTCGCAAAATGCAAAAAATGTCAAATGATTTGATTTCACTAAGAATTTTTCTGTTATGTATAGTGAACATAATTTATCATTATAATCCTCTAGTTCCTTGGATACGTGATCACTTAATGCTTTTTCACTTGGGATTTTAATAATTTTTTGAGTAACACGATCCCTGTACTTTTCTTTCAAATCAGATATATCTGTTATGCTACCATCCTTTATCAGCTTTGTGGTCTTCTCACTATCACTTTGTAGAACTTTTATGTTCATCGAAGGTGCTATCCCAGTATTGTACCAATGACTATTATTGAGTAAATCATTTAAGACAAAAGTAACCTCCGCGATATAAGGTTTCTCTACCTTTCCTTGACTATCCTCAGATCGAGCAAAAGGTATTTTTTTTCCAAATCGATTTCTACGAAAAGAAGGGCTGCTTGTCTTAGACACTAAGGTATCTTCCTCTCTTAAGGAAGCAAAATTTTTAAACTTTATGCTTCCTATAAAAACATAAGGCACTATATCGCCTATTAAGCTTTGGATTATCTGACTCTTACTGGCCATTAGTATACAGTTCCGGGTTCACATGGGTCATTCAATTCAGGACACGGTTCAGAAGCAGCATCCGTACTGTAAATATCAACTAAAGAAATATTTTTAGTATCTTTACATTCAACATCTGTATCTACATATAAGCCCTTTAATTTGAGTTCATCAAGAGAAGAGCAAATAAGTTGTTTATTGATTTTTCTGCCTACCTTCACGTCAAAGTAGTATTCTACATATTCAGGGGTTAAGGGCTGTGTGGAGATATCCACCTCATCTTTGTCCAGTAGCACGTTGTCTTGTATCAAACTGTACGGTCTTTTGAATTTTAAGGGCCTTAACTCTTCTACTGTCGAGTCTATCATCCCTGGGAGGGGGCCGGATAAGACCTCAAACACTTCAATGTCAAAGTTTTCTTTTGTGAACTCTGCGTTCTTTTCCAGGACCTGGGCGAGCAGAATCTCAGGTTTAACATCTAAATATTGTCCATTTGGGTATTGTATGGCCAACTCCGTGTCGGATATAAATTGCCTATCCGACACAGTATTAATCTTGTAAGTCAGGGTTACATCTAGTTGAGGGATGTTTATCACAGGCGTATTGGACCCAGTTATGGCTTTCGCTGAACCGGTTATTTCTCCTCTTAGCATACTCACTGACCAAGCTGGGGCGTCTGTTTTAAGAATATCTGATCTGCCTAGACAATGCTGTAGTCCGTACTTGTAACGTTCAAAGAAGGAATCAGTGATCTCTCTGGGATCCTGAGAGATGTTGTGGGAGTTTATAAGAGGATGGCGGATGGGGACTGTTATAGTGGCTCCCACTACTGTATCCACGTCAGCGAGCGCTCTCTTGACAAACCCTTCTCTATCTGAGAAGACAACTTGTGTTTCTAATTGTGGCGTATCTTCTTGAGTTCTGGGTTCAATATTATTTTGAGAGTCAGCATAACCGGCGTACTGGGACTCATAAAGAATGTTGTCATCATAAAATGAATAATATTCCGGCTTAAACCGACCTTGAGAGATCAGGTATTCCCCATAAGGAGTTAGCTGAATGTCTAAAACTTGTTCTTTTTTGTTCATAAATTTCATTATTCGTCCTCTCCCCTAAACTCAACCTCTGCATCTATCTTGACCATCTCAACAAGAGAAAAGAAATCATAAGGCCAGTTGTAACTATAGTCTATCTCCTTTGTTCTCCCAGCTATCTCGAATTCAAATTTATACCTTTTATCATCTAAATTATCTCCATGCTTTGATGCTGTCTTGGAAAAATAGTTTTTAATTGCCTTCTTCTTCACTTTGAAGACCATCCACCTAAGCCCGGTTGGCATTCCATCAATTCCGAGTAACTCACTAGACAGAAGCTTATGTGTGACAGTAGCCTGCTTCTCCTCTATTCTATCTATAGATTTTGGTGGCAGATTCTGCCAAATATGAGCTAAGTCGTCTTTATCGAAGATGTGTTCAAATTCAAAAACATACATAGCAAATGGTTTCACATGCTTACACGTTAAGAAATCCATCTTGGGCGGCAAAACATAATTTTGTAACTTTTCAACCATTTGACGAATAGAATTGTCTTCTTCAAGATCACCCGCTAAAGCCTTGTTTATAATCCCTCTTGATATTGGAAAAAACTTTTTAGTTGTCCCCTTCTCGACAAAAGGTACAGCTATAACGGCCTCGCTAACAGTTTTGTGTAAAGCCACCTCCCCAAGTCTATGGGGGGTCTGATCGAATCCAAAAACATCTACTAAGGATTTGACGCTGCCATTATTATAATACTGAGCACTAACTCCTGGGTGGTTCTCTAACCAATCTTGAGGAATATCGGTTATTTGCAAAAAGATTCCCTTATCTGGGGAGTCTGGTGGAAGTCCAAACTGGTGCCACATCCCTCTAGGAATAGATCCAGAATGGTCGGGGGTTAATGTTAGATTTCCAGCGGCATTGGTTATGGGTCGGACCCCAGTATCTCCAAAATCAAACATTGGAGTCTCCCATTTAGGCTGGACAACCCAGGCCACATGGTTTGCTGTTGGGTCGTCCCTAACAGCTGTTGGTCTGCCAGTAACCGGGTCAAAATCAACAGATTTAATCCTTGCCCTACCATCAGTTATAAGAGTATCCGTAAGTTTTAGTATGTTGTCCCTAAGGCGACTTTCGTGGTAATATCCTGCGTCATTCCCAGGAGTAATTGTGTTGTTGTCAAATCTCGATTCGAAAACTGTGTCTATGTCACCCAAGACCTCAGCCAATGTATATTTTTTAGTTGTATCGGCTGTAAACTGTATGTCCAGCCAAGCTTCCCCATGATAGTATGGTGGAGTTGCTACCCAGTTATAGCCGCTATAACTATCTAGCATCCTTTGCCCATAGTTTCCATCATGATCTGTGGCAGCAGTGAGTGCTTCTCTTCCTGTGACGGCATGGAAAAAGGCTGTGGGCCTGCTGTACATAGTAAACGTTTCGCGAAGATTGTCTTGCAAGGGATTGTCTTGCGGCATGTCATATGTACCCGCCGAAGATGATCGAGCTGCGTTCATACTTCTAAACATTTTTATTCTCATTGCATAAACACTACCGCTTATAGCATTGCCAAATCTCGGATCACTTTCCGGGAGGGAGGTTATTGTTGTTACATTTCCTTGTGGCAAGAAGAATTCTGGTACCTCTCCAAAGAAGTTGTGTGCCATCATGCTATAGAGGGGGTCTCCTCGACCACTCCAAGATGCGGTTAAATTAAGTGAAGCACTAGGGTGTGCTTCCATATCTACCAAGGGAACCCTAGAGAGATACTTTTCTGGCTCTACTGCCGCTTCAAAGTCAATCATCCTAAAACTGCTACCATTATTGCTTGAACTAATCGCATAGTAACTACCCAAGGCTTGTACATCATAACTTGATGTAAGTACAGGATATGGAACGCCAATACCGGATTTAATAGAGTTATAAACCACCCCTGGAGCGAACATAGTTTCCAAGAATGGCCTTATCTTTGCATTTTCATATGTAGAATCCGCCCCGGTATATTCTACGTGATTCGCATAGGAAGAAGAGAATTGTGTCGCCATTTGAAGAGTTCTTTCTGCCGGATAGAATCCATTATATGGAAGAAACTTCATTAAAGCCTTACATTTTAAAGTAACCGATTGATCGTCTGCTATTCCTTCATGATCTCTCTTCACAACTTCAAAATATTTCAAGAAATCTGAATTGGTATAGACGTTGTAGAATTGTTCTTGACTGCTTTCTGTTGGGAAATCAGCTGAGCTTGTCGCTCCAAATATATCAAAAGAAGCGCTATTAGCAGCTAGAAAATCTCCTCGGCTTTTGTTAATATAGAAGTCTAGGTGATCGCTAATCCTGAACTCAGGGACGATTGAAAAATCCTTGTTCTTGCCTCGCAATTCCAGAGCATAATCCTCATAAGAATCATAAGCAGGACTTTGTCTACCTGCCGAGCTTGAGACAAAAGCACCGTCTTCGATACGACCAGAGAGCGAGCCAGCTTCCCATAAAGCATTCCCCCCACCGACAGTTAAGAATCCAAAAATACGATCACCCGTACCAGCCGCACCAGCAGACTCAGCTATAGCAATGCCAGACGGTGCAGCAACGGATGCTGTCGTAGCAACCCAATGCTTAAGAGAATATAAAGCAGAAGCTGTTATATATTGCTTGTTTCCATAATGGCCATAAGTTCCGTAGTTTTGCAGCTCCCCGGCTGGGGAGGTGCCATCCGTTTGAGCGGTAACTGTCGTACTCGTTGCGAATCCATTTTTTGCATCCATCGCCCAAATACTATATTTACTTCGACTTCCTAAACTTATCTTGTTAGCTTTATTATCCTCCCGAGTTTGCCTATTAGAATGCCAATAGTCGATTGTATATCCCTTTCTGAGTCTAATTCTATTATCATATGCATTCTTTTCAGCTGGGTACACCGATTCTGAATATCTCAAATAATTAAAGTCTGCGCCATAAGCTGACTTAATCTTATCATATAATTGTGGTTGTTGCGGAGGAGCGTAATTCCTGTTGAGAGCAAGATTAGAATAATAAGATATATTGTTTCCATATGTAGAGCCGATATTTAAGTCAGCCATAGACTGAATTATGGGTTTATGTTTAGAAATAACTGGAGACTCTCTGTACTGGGTAAACCCTCCGTGTCTTTGCGCAGGCAAGACTCTTCCACCTGATGAAAACGTTTGCTTGTCGTTATTTTCTATAGATATAATGTGGCTTTCTCTTAGCACCCTAGCAACAGGATGTTCTCCAGTCCTTATTTGTCTCCATGTACTGAACCCAGAAAGGCTTCTTCGATGGGCCATAAGAGCCGAAAGAACTTGACCACTTCCGACATTATTGGTGGGATTTGTGTTGTAGGGACTACTAGTGGATCCTGCATCTGTGGTTAGCGGGTAGCCCAACGTTTGCTGCGAAGCCGATATCGGCTCGTTTACCACTGTATTCAGCCCAATCAAATCTACTGGGATTCCGGTGTTCGCGGCTGCGATATGACTTTGACTTGCAAATGTAATGGCGTTCACATAACCGGCTGAAGTGGAAACCTCAAAATCTCTAGGGGCGTACCCAAGCATTGTCCTGCCACTTGAGCGTGTGCCGCCCAATGCTGTTGACTCATAGGAGCCTGTCAGCCATACATATTGTAAATCACTTTGTGGTATGGGGCGTGTTATAAAACTGTTATCATTCACAGAAGCCGTAGCCACTGTGCCCAAATCTCCCGTGTAAGCATTGCTATATAAAATTCTGTTTAAAGTATTTCTATTTATTTTATGGAAATTGGCAGTCCCAGAATAATCTGCCGATGTTGCTGTCGCTCCTGGCCTGAATCCAAACTGTGAGGTAGAAGCAGATAGCATCGTCCTGAGTGGGACTCTAACTAGGAGGTTCCTATACGGCAAAACATTATATACACTGTACTGCCCCGTCTCTGCGTCAAGCCCGCCTCGCGATACGTCAGGCCCCCCAGGAGCAGAAAATATTTCCGCTATTACGTGGGCTGAGCTGCTAAATTGAGATATCTCGTGGTCCACAATTCCTGTGATGTCTCCTGACACTATGTGGCTTATGGATACGCCTTCGTTCCTGACAAATTGACTATTATTTCCAGCCCTGCCAGCGACTTGCACAACTTCTCTAATGTTAGAATAGTTGCCCAAAGCACTACTACCAGTAATTTTTAAATTCTCTATGTTTACGGGACGTTTAGCCTTTACATTTCTAGTAATAGTGTCTCGCGGTTTATCTGTATCTGGGTGAGCAAACGTAAGGGAAGTAGAAGTAGTTGTAAGTTTCCACGACTCAGCACGGTTAGTTATATCATCTGACCCACTATTAATTGGGGTATGTCTTGAAACATGGCCTCCGACAAACTTCTCCGTGAATGGACTTTGCAATGGAATTTCTCCACCAGCATGGTAGGCATCAGTATGAAGGTTTACAGCCTGAAAGGTGCCGAAACTAGAGTTATACCCATCTGCTGATCCACTTAAGACTCTAAATGGAGCAAACGTTTCTCCTTTTAAACTATTATTAGTTTCTTCAAAAACTTGATATTTTTTATGCATAGGGTGTATGACATCGTTCACATCAATCACATTCTTAATATTATCAAATACAAATCCATCTGCGGTTCCAAAGCTCACCACGTCCCTATAAGAGCCGACCTTCTTGCTGCGAGCTGAATTTATCCCGCCATGAATAACTCTACGTCCTGTGCCGTGTCTTGATACTTTATCCTCTATACCCACTTCGGCACTAAGTTTATATGGTGTTCTGTATCTTCTATCTCTCACCCCTCTCTTAGATCGTATTATTGCATTTCTTGATAAGTTTACATCAGCATTGCTAGAAGAAAGAATAGGATGGGTAGCCTCTGCATATTTCCAATAGATTGTATTGTCAGCTTCGCTGTCAGAGATGGGAGCATATGCATATCTCCAGTTTGGTATTTCATCTGGTTCAAACTTATTAATCCCATTTAGGCCAGCAATAATCTCACCAGATTTAAGCTCTAGGGCTGGGAACTTGTTGTAATATTTGTTTCTTTCTAAGACGTGACTTTCAATCATGGTCCGAACATCTTCTGATGTATTTGCAGAAGCAGGGATTAACTGTCTCAGAATAATGGAGAGTGAAGAGTCGATCCACCTATAAAAATCAACGTACTTATCTAAGTCTGGGACGTTCTCTACATTCTCAAAAAAGAGATTACGCAGCTTAGCCATATCTTTGTATTCTTGGCGATACCTGTTAACAGGTTCGCCAATTAAATTGTTGAAACCAACAATTGTACTAAACATATTAAGCATTTCTTCAGAAATGGTTTGATACATACTCTTTTCGATCGCAAAGAAATGATTAATAGTTCTACTATCTTTTTCAAAAATCTCATCGTCAAAATCCATGATATTTGTCATGTCATAGCTTGTAACAACCTCTGGCAATGACTGGACTGCTGTCTGCACATACTCGACAGAGACAGAGCTTGTGGAGCTGGCTGGGAAGAAAAAACCACGTCCTGTGTGTTGGTTGCCGACTGATTCGCCATAGTCCCCTGGATATCTTGTTCTCTTCTCTATAGAGCCAGATGAAAAATCATTAATTAGAAATTCCCCATCAGTATCAGACCCAGTCACATCGTCTAGAGCCCAGGATAGGGATAAAGTTTCTATCTTGGGAATATGATGCCCTTGTGTCCCAACATCATATAGGTGTGTGCTTTCAAGAGGGTCCAAGACCCCATAAGCATTAGTGTTTTTAGCATGAGAGGTTACCTCTTCATTAGTTAAAAAAGATTCCCAGTGCCTCACGGATGAAACTTTTATGTCAGATTTTGTCGTTATAGACCCGGTAAAGTCTACTCTGTGTGCCCCTGCATAATATCTTCTTGGACTAGTTATGTATCCATTTGCCGTAGCAGACTGAGCCGTTGAAGCAGTAACCGAAAACTGGTTCTTCACAATGCCCAATTCAACATTACAGCCATAAAGCTCAAATATAATATCGCTTTCGCCTGCCGTTCCCGCCGAACCTGAAACATAATCAGCTTGCTCCTTCTTGGAAAGGTACGTTCTGATGGCAAAATTCCATTTAGTGTCATCGTATAAGTCTTGGTATACACTACTTGTTAGTCTAATGGTCTGGGCGGGATTCTCTAGTACAAAATAAGCATCTTTTGATTCTACAAATGGACGAACAGCATAAAGTTGTAGGCTTCTATCAGCAGAAGTAGAATAGCCAGAAAAATCTTGTATATCTAAACTTGTTTTAACTCGATGGTAGCCAAAGACAGAAGAACTTAAAAAATCAGTTTTGAAATACTGTTCGTCGCTTGGTCTGAACTTTTTAGGAAAGATAACCTCGACCTCAGCAGTTCGGGAATTCCCAGTTGTCCCGGATATATAGGTGACATCTAGCGTATTTATATTCGTACTAGAAGTTTGGTGAGTTATTGTGGATTCAAACCTAGTCGGATGATTAAAGTCCGCATACGTTTTCTTTGTGACTGACGATCTAAAGTTGTCTCTTAGTTTATGTGTTACATTATTTCCATAAAGATTGACCTTAATTAATTCGTCGTCAACCCCATAACATCGAATAACATTTCTAAATGACTTTTCTGTGCCCTTTGTCTTATAAATATAAACTAAATTATTGTATATATTCTGGTAGATGAGATTTTTAATCTCGGATAGATCCTTATCATAAAATCTTGTTTCGCTTTGACCTTTTATGTGCTCTAGGACTGAGGCGTCAACAAAAATCTCAGGAGCAAAAAGACCCGCTGATTCCAAAAGTCTATTAGAAAATGGATAAGGTTTTAAGCTAGAACTTAAGTAAGAAATGTCTTTAAGCCTTGGGACTTCTGCCATTTGAGCGTGAAGGGTATCAAAATAGCTTGCCACAACCTGGGTAAGATTTAATATTTCTCCACTTTCATCATCTTCCTCTATAATCCAAGAAGGCAAAGTATAATAAATTGAAGAGTTATTCTGATGGTCATAGGCAGAGCCGCTTATAACCAACTCAGCCCTTTTGGCCGTAACATCGGGATGGATTGAATATATAATCGGATCTTCTAGCTCATAAGAAGCGGCGCTTGAAGACACAATAGCAGAGCCCGTATTCCTTGCAGTCCCGGCTGGGTATCCAACCCAGACTCCATTACTAATCCTACCGGAATAGTCCAAAACAGATGCGTCTGTAGCAGCAATAGTTGTTATCCCTTCGTTAAATTTAAAGTATACGCCGAGTTCTGTGTTGGCTATGTCGGCATTAGCCCCGCCATCGACATGTCTAAAATAATTCTTTGCTACCTCTTCGTGTGTCCTCTCAGCCTTCCAGTATCTAAACTCATCCAACGAAGCTGAAAGTTTGCCAGCGCCAATCATGGTTTCGCCATGATAAATATTGCCTGACGGGGTTGTTTGCAGTGCCCCTACGAAAGCGTTTAAAGATCCGGTAATCTCTCCAAAAGAAGTCAAAGAAGTATTAGTTTTGGTTTCTTGTAACGCCCCATCATAATAAAAATCAGATTTTAGCTGCGTGGAGCCAGTAACAAATGTTAAAGCTACGTGCTTCCAATTGCTAGTTAAAGATGAGGTTAATACTGTGGATCCTCCATAAGAGATATCCCAGACATTTGATCCAGAAGCCAGATGGGCCCTAATCGGGTCTTCTCCATTGGAACTACCGGTTAGGTAGATGAGAAGTCTGCCATACCCTGCGCTTGAAGAGGCCTCTCCATTCCAGAAATCGAAAATAACTTCCTTATCACTCAGTGAAGATCCAAGCCATGTTCCCTTATTTATCCAAAACTCCGTAGTCACGCCTCTGGTGAGATCAAACTTTAAATTTGATTCTCTAGTTCCTTGTTTGCCCAAGGAGAGAACTCCCTCAGTATCGTATATGTCTCCATCGTAAATATTCGATCCTGAGAATCTGGAGTGTATAGTTTCTCCTATCATTCCACCTGAAGCTGTGTGCGGGCCACCTATAATATGAAGATATTCAGTATCATCCGTTACCCCCCACGCATCGTCGGTGCCTGCTCCGGTACCCTTAATCGTAGAAGTGCCCCATTGATCTGAGGTTAGGGTTATATACCCTGTTGTGGTTGGATAGTCATTATCAAAAAGATGTAAATCTAAATACGAAGAGCTATTAAAGAATTCATGCTTCTCTGCACTTGACCCATCATAAGGGTATTCATTGGTAATTCTATCAAAAGCAGTCTCATAATACTTTTTTGCAGAGCCATATTTGACAAAGTTGGAGGCAGAAGAAAAATCTACATTTGGAACAAATCTATTTTTATCTAAAACTTTAGCTCGAACATTCCTATAAGACTCCGCATCCAGCCCCAAAGTGTCTGGGTCAACCGAAGAGAGTACTTTATATGATTTCCCTTTGTCAAAAAGGTTTTTAGTGCTCATTTCTCAACCCTAAATTTAAATACCTCAGGTTGTTCCACCCAATCTCCTATTGAGTTATTGTAATAAGTAAATTTAATTCCATACATATAATCTACTTGTAGTATTGACATGTCAAGATCAAAGTAGTTGCCAGATAGATCATAACTCATTGCCGTATGTAAATCACTACCAGTTCCATAAGGTATAACGTCAAGTTCATCAATAACCCTAAATACTTTATAAGAACCACTTTCTATCTCCGTGCTTTCAACTACTGTAGTGGCGACAGTATAAATTGTTGGAGACCAATCCTTAGTCCTGGCGAACACCCTAAATCTAGCGGTCTCAGTATTTGAGTAAACAGACTTAAGGTTTGTGATACTCGTTACATACTTATCAGATGGAGCAACATCGTAAGAATCTAAAGTTTTTGGTCTAATGGAGCCAGTATGATATCGGACTAATGCGTCTGAAGCGTTGGTGATGGTATCCCCACCTTTAAACCATACATCATAAATCGTCGTGAGAGGCGTTGACGCGCCCGTGAGGGACACGCTCCCCGTATAGATACCTGTAGTCGAATAAGACCCTGTGACGACTGTGTTGCGTGCTGCATCAGTCACATGGGTGCCATCCACGACCAACTCTAAGGCGCTACCATAAGGAGCGGAATCGTCAGCTGACCCAGAGTAAAAACTAATATAAATATTTCCAGTTCCAACATCAGGTATGTTCCTCAGTTGGCCACGGAAATAATTATATAGATAAATTTTATTTAAGTTTTCGTCAGGTGTCGCCAAAGAACTACTATAGATAAAGTTTCCTCTGTTATCTCTTTTTCTAGAATCCCACCGGGCTTCTAACACGGGCCTTTTGAAATAAAATTCTGAACCTCTAGCGAAGAACTTTTTAGTGTAAAAGGACCTGAACTCTGCGGTATGGCTAGACGATAGCATCACACCAACACCATAATTTTGTTTAAGACCCATATTCACAGCAGTCTCTGAGTTTGCCGACGAACTTAGCCACTGCTCTACAAGAGTTGTGATGTCAATTTCTAAATCTTCTACGCCATCATCAAAATACTGTGTGAAAGAAGAAGATAAATCCGTGTCTGGGTCCGCGTAATCCCCACCAGCAGTAGTCCATGCCTCACTTCCAGTCATATTTATCCAGTTAGAACCGGTAATATCCTGCGTAGAATCAGAGTAGCTTTCCATATCAAGGCCATACCCCTCTTGCCAATCTCTAGAATTAGCATCGGACCCAGTCACAGCTTTGACTTCCATATAATAGTTTTGTGGCAGGGTTTGTCCATGATCCGCATTGAACATCTTTAGATAAAAAGACACACTACCACTAGCCGGGATAGCACCGCTAGTCCTGTCAGTGGCCATAGTGGTCGTCGGAAAGCTAATAAGAATTCTAGCCTCTTCCAAGCTAAGACCTAACGAGCTGGAGGTTTGCCCATAAATGGAAAATATTTCTGAAACGTCTGACAGTCCCATATTTGAGGAGGTCGCACGAGTACTCAAATCAGGTTTAAAAGCATTTGTAATAGTATTGTCTTTTGAGGCAAAATACCTTTTAATAGCCATTACGAAATTGCTCCTGTTATGTCAGAATTTGGATACTTTAGTTCTAGCGCAACATTAATAGGAACCGACAAATAGCGACCATCAGCAGACAGCGCTTCGTTTATATCAAACATTGTGCTTGAATAGTTTGCACCCTTTTTCTTGATTATGTTGACCCTCTTAGTATCCACAACCCCACTTACCTTATTTAGTGCGCTATACATATCTGTAAGATAAAGAGGCTCTCCGATAAACGGAGCAACAGAAAATAATTTCTTTATTGCCTGCGTGCAGTCAGACAGAACCTTAAATCGATTGACTTCTTCATCAACAACAACTTCGTATTCAACACCAATATTGACTATTTTAGCGTCTAAAATATCAACTGTATCGCTAATCATTTTATTCCTATTTAGCCAAACTTTAATATTTTCCTTAATAGTACTGTTGGTGGCCGTAAGCTTACCAGCGGAGTCTTCAGAAATTAAATACAAATTTAGGTTTCGTCTAAGAGAATCGGAATCTCTAACAATTCTACACCTCTTGACAGAACCAAACTTTTCTGGCATTGCATACACCAGCGCTTCATAGTCAAGTTGTGTCACAGCCCTATTTTGAGTTGCAAAGAAATCAATAGTTCTTCTCCTTAACTCTTCTGCGGACGGCAGTGAAGTATCACCCGTTATTGGCTCATTATTATAAGACTCTAAAGATGTAGATATGTTTGTAACCTTGGAATCTGTCAGATCCGATCTGTTGCTGAATTCTAGAATTGGCCGAATAACTTTAGTTACCGAACCCGCAGCAGCGTTAACGTTAGCCGCCGTATTTGTTCTATAGGTGATGGTCAGAGTAGTGTTTGCAGGAGCAATCCCAAATTTGTCAGTAGTCAAAAGCCGATAAGGATCAAATGACTTATCTGTAATATAGTCTCTCCCGTTTAATTGTAGGACGACATTTTTTGGATCGGCTACCGAGGGACTTCGTATTTCCGAGGGGCCTCCATAGCCAAATTGCAGGAAGATGTTATCCTGCTCTCTTTCAACCACAAATCTTCTTGGGACTATCATGGGTCTCAATAAGGAGGGCACGGTTTCTTTATTATCTCCTTTATTTACGACTTCCTTATACACAGTGTTCTGTGACAAGTGCTCAACCTCAAGATACTCGTTCCCTTCCGAATCCACAACAGATAGAACCTCTGTTATTGTATCGGAATCAAGTTTTGTCCGTCGAAATCTCTCAAAAGATCCAATACTAATCTTTTCAACTCCAAAGATGCCAGAAACGATTCTTCCGTAAGCCCTTACAGCATAGTATGTAGGAAGCCCTGTTGAGGTATCGGTCCTGGCTGCCACTATTTCATTTGCAGGGTCATCGAATCTTACATCCTCATCTAGTATAAACGTGTTCCCTGACGTAGATGATAGCTCGCTTCCCTTTTTAAGGATTGGCAGATAAGCGCTATCTGGACCGAGACCAGATGTGCTTGCTGGCACTATTGCGTATATAGCGACGGTGCCATAGGATGATGGGTTTGCTTTATATTTAAACCCCATCTGGCGGCTGAGTCTGATAATATTGTTGTATTCTATCGCAGAATCGATAAAGGATTCATTAACTTGGTAGTCGAGGTAAAAAGACAAGATGTCCCCAACATACGCTACGGTGTCAATCATTAAAGCCCCAAACGAAGCTTCGTTAAAATCTTTAAAGGTATCTGGGTAGTATCGCTTGGCATGTTCGATCAAATCTCTTTTAATCGAATCGAATTCTCTGCTTGTGTACTTTATCGGTGTTTTACGAGACGGCATCTATTAGGTCCCCAATTCTTTAATAATTAGTAGTTGAAATTAATTTGTTGGAATTTCTAAGACATCTCTAACGGCCAGCTTCTTTATGCTATAGGCTATTGAAACTCCTAAGAAATTTTCTGCCAACTCTGGCCTATCTTCCATAGATTTAAATAGAATGTTCTCAATCTGAATATATGGTAGATACTTGGATGTCTGTTCTCTTATCCTAGCATCTATCCTCCCCTGTGTCGTCCTGGTATTGTTCTCGAATAAATAGGCCAATATGCCAACTCCAAACTCAGGATCCATCATTCTTTCCCCTGGGTTCGTCAAAACAAGCATTTTAAAGTTTTGTTTAGCGACTTCCTTAAGCGTTTTAGTCAAGGTATATCCATCATCTGGGTCTAGCGTTAGCGGCAACTTTGGCGAAAAACCAGCCATTTTTATTCCTCCTTACACGGTGAGGGGCGTAACGAACTCCATTGCCACCACTTTAAGTCTACCCCACTATTTCTAGTTGGACTATCATTTTCTATATATACTTCTTCGGGGGTCATACCATCTCTGTCCACATAATCGTAATTAGTGTAGCAAGTAGCTTCTAGTATCTGTCGAGCCGTTCTTTTAGTATTTTGAAAGGAATTCACCATCCCCTCATTCCCTCTCCAAGTATTCATTCCACCAAATTTGCCCAGACCTATCCAGCGACCACCACCAGAACCATCGTTCTTAGCAGCCCAGCCATCTTCAACATTAGCCAGAGAAGGAACAAATGTCGTTCCACAATAGATAGCTAATAACGCCATGTACTTTGGCATTGGGAAACAATGCTCAAACAACATCTTATACTCTGGGGTTTCTATGAGTTTGCAAATTAGATTTTGTAAATAATCGTTGTAAAGCTGCGCTGTATAGAGTTCCCCTTCATTTATTTCCAACTCGGCTTCTGCTAAGGGAATTGCATTTTTATAGTATGAGTGGTAGGCTTTATTCATATAACCAAAATCTGCGGTCAAATCCGAGGCTGCTGGGAATTCAAAATCGCTTGCTACAGAAGCTCCTAACATTTCCGGAATAAATGTTAGTCTTAAACCAAACCTCCACCCATCATCTGCGACGATCGAGTGGCCAGAGAGTATATTTTCCAAGTCGGCAAGATTAGCTACATACCCAAGTTGTCTGGCGTTCGCACTGGCGTCTGTGAGCGTTCCGCCAATGACAACATATCTTTCAAGAATAAATGGAAGGCCCCTACCCCCTGGGTCTGGGTCTTCCAGCCTCTCTAGAGGATGATCAGCTGAGGCTCCTGCCGCCAATGAGGCATAATATGAAGCAGAAGGCACATCTAATGGGCCACCGTCTCCACCATTCGTCGACGTGTCTATTGCCCCGCCAATAAGGCTTCTATTTTTTAATATGAAGTCATCTATATCTGTATAGTCTGATTTAACAACCTCCTGAAAGATTTCCGAGGTTCTTTCAAATTCTTCTAAAACATATCTTCTTAATATTGTCTTGCAGTAACCAATGACTGGCGAGGGAATATAAACCGGAAGGCCTGCGGTTGGGCTTGCAACCGCACCTTGGAAAACAGCGTCCCACTTTTCTTTTCTATCTGTTGAGGTTTTTTTAGCTGAGAACAGCCCAGTAAACACTTCCGGTGGAGTGTACGTCCAATTATTTTTTACATGTTGGTTAATTAAATCTCTCGCCTCTTTTTCCTCTGGAGTCTCGTCCAATATTATTCCTTGCTGAACTTTTAGGCCAAAATTCTGAACCACCTGTTCTAAGAATAACCACCAATAATCTTCATACTTCTTGTTATATCTTTTGCCCCGACCAGAGGTAAGAAGGCCCTTCTCCATATTTTCTATGATATAGTCAGCAAAAACATCACCATAATTCCCTTTTTCCATGCCTAGCACGCTAAGAGCAGGCAAAGCTTTTAACATAAATTCAACAGCATAAACTCTTATAGTCGCTGCTATTGTACCCTCTACTACTCCAAGAGCCGCTTTGGGTAGTATTCTGTCGAAAGGAGATTCTACTTCAGTTGTAACCCCGTCAACCTTTCTCCATCCTCGTGGATCATCTTTTATTTTGCCAGCGAAAGCATCAGCTACTTTAGCTAATTCCTTAAATTTTGGAAAATTCGTAGACCCGTCAGGTGTCTCACATGGCTTAAATGAAGGAATTATATCTTGTGCTATCTTTAAAAACCCTTGAGGATCAGGATATCTAATATAGAATGGCGGATTACCTTCGGAACCTCCATACCTTTCAATAGCGGCGGCTATGTCGTCAAATTCGGCAGTCTGGTGAAAGTACACAACTTTTGGCGGTTCGACTTCACCATCTGCGTCCCTAAACCCATAGTTGAATATACGATCATTCGAAGCTAGTTTAGCCGCTAATTGATTTATAAGATTTCTGTTAATAGGTTTAAAGGTAGAGCCTCTAGCACTAGGGGAAATTTCGCCCCCAAATGCTAAGTCTACCTTATATTTAAGCAATTCTAACCAAGAATAGTCAGGCGAGGTAAATTTAAGATCAAGATCCAATACAGTCTCCTTAAAATCGGCCACCCCTGGGGAAACAGAAGAATTTACATCCATATAAGCAAGAGTTTCGGTAAAGGAGTCTCCCGTGCCTTCCCAGTCCTCAGAAGTCATAACTACCTTCATTCGATGACCATCCCATGTATACTCCTGTCCTTCTGGAGGGGGAGTCCAATAATCATAACTAAACATAAATGTTAAGGGATTTTCTTCTTCATATCCGATCCAAGGTATAACCACAGAGTAGGGGTCAGCAGGGGCAAGACTATAAGATACAGAGAAATTTTCTAAAGTATATTGTAAATGTCCTGCGACCTTGTCGGGCAGGCCACCAATAGCTGGGGGACGACCATGTGTTTCCGGCGCCCCGTCCCCGTTTTGATCATTATCAGGATCACCCTCAGCTTCTGGCTGAGTCCCGTCAGCACTAAGTGGGTTAAACAAGAAAGGCAACCAGAAGAAATTTGCTGCGTCGTCAGTAAAATTAAGAGGCCCTGTGACCCAGCCATTATGGTCTTGCACCTTGTTGCCCTCTGCTCCCTTGCCCCACTCATCGCGAGGAGGATGTGCTCTTGTCCCATAAGAACCGTAAAGGTTAAAGAAAGAAGGACCAAACATTTGTTCAAATTTTAAATGCTGGTTATATCCACGACCTCTCGAATCGGCTAAGACCATATTCAGAAAACCACGACGACCTATTATATCTTCTGTAAAAGAAACAGCCATGGCATCAAACATAGAATTAAACATTGTATCCATAGCTATACTTTCATCCGGTAATGCCGCTGGCAGCAACGAAGGCTTATCTGGATCGTTAACATCATGAAAAATATTTGGAATAACACTGTCAAATATACCAGCTTGTAATAGGCCCATAAGGTCTTCTAAATCTGATACGGTTCTTTCCCTTAATTTGCATAGCTGGTCTTCTATACATTCCTCGTCTACTCCCTTTTCGCGGAGTGCATCTGCTCGAACCGATCTGAATACATTGAGAAGGCCAAGATTATCACATACTTCTTTGCTAACCGGAAGGTTTGTTGCGTCATCAATACAAAGAGCCTCTAAATCAACAAATACGCCGATTGATTTGAAAAACTGGTGGACAGAGGGTTTATCATATAAACACTCCGAGAGGGGCTCAGTAACAGGATCATTTTTAGTTATTTCAATAACAAGATCATAGAGATTATCCGAACCTTCCCCGGTAATAAGGTCAAGTAGTTCGCACTGTGTGACTACTGAAGCTACATTGTCTATGTACCTACCAAGAGCTACTGGGTCAGAACAAGAACCTATGGACCCCATAATATTTCCTAAAGCGTCATCCATGACCGCAGAGTCTACGTTGAGGTCCCCACATATTCCATTAAGCATAGCTTCACGCAAATTCAATGGATCTGCGCCAACCCTCGTTTTACATAGTTCCTCCGCTATTATCTCAAGAATTTTCTTTAATATTAAAATCAGAAGACGAATTAATAATTCTTTTAGAACCCTCCATGCGTTATCAATTAATATTTTTCCTAGACTATTAAACCTTATCTTTGGCATTATAGGCACGGTTATTCCGACTTGCAATTCACAAACGTCTATATTCACACCAGGAATTTTAATAAATTCCTTAAGCGGTGGGTAGAACAAAGGAGGAACAGCACAAAATTTATCTATTTTTTCTAGGATAGACATGGCTATCCCAGCTCCCGGCAAGGTATTCAAGATGTCTAATAAATCATCTGCGTTTAGAAGATCGTTCATTACCAAGTCAGCAACAACATTTTTTAGTTCGCCGTAATCTTGAGGTGTTGGGTATCGATTGTCTCCCCCAATAGACCCTATAGAGCCTGGTGGATTGCTTAAGGAGACCTCAGCAGTAACGGCACCAGGACTTTGAGTAATCCCTCTGAAAGACTGGTCTCCTAAACTACCAAAAGGTACATCTGTACTTGTATAACTTGCCCTGTTGTCGAAGATTGGCTCTATAACGGCCCCCTCGCTATCTACTATAGGAATGCTAGTAAAGCCAGCCAATAATGGCAGTAACTGCGGCGTAGCTTCGTTAAGAATTGCCCCGCCCAATTCGGAAACAAGTATTTTATTTATAACCACCTCTTGCATCTCAGGAGACATGCTATTGATAAAATTACCAATAAATTCGTCGCCCATCCCCCTAATAGCTGCTGCCACAATAATGCTAACCGAATCATCGTATCCCAAGGCGTTAAGTGCACAATCCACAGCAGCTTTAATTAAGTCAAATAAGCCACACATACCAAGATTGTTTAACATGCCACCGTATAAAGCGTTAATATCATCATATCTTCCCCTCACCAAAAGCTCTGGGAGATCGTTAATAAACCTATCGCTCGTCAAGTATTCCTTAAGAGTCATATCTGTTATTTGCATAGCAAAGTCTTCTCTGCCCTGGTGCTCAAGGATTTTATGATCAACCAGGACGCAAGGATTTGCGCTTAATTGGGAAAGGAGAGCGCTTTTGATATCGTTTACTTGGCTCATTGCCCATTCGCCAGCAGTTGCTTTACCCTCGAATACACCAGCGGAGGTTCCCCCAGGACAAGCCACTTCAGAAAGTTTTTTAATGCCCTCATTCCCCTCAACCACTGGGGAGGTTAAATTGAGACCATAGCTCTCTTCTATCTCAGGGTATCGATATTTTTTCACCATATCGTACCATGTCATAGAATTCCTTGCCATCATATCTGTTTTTATATTTGGCAATTGTGAAATATAGGCCATTGCTGTGGCATCTGCTGCCACAGGGCGATTTATAAAAGAATCAACTCCTTTTTCCAGACTAAACGGAGGGCTAAATGGCTTTTGTACTTTTATATACTCAATCTTATAAGTTGGTGAAAACCCTATCTCTACCCACTCTAAATCATCTTTGGGGTACCCAGATTCTCTAAACAAAAGCATTAGTTCTTTGTAGAAATTCATAATCCTACTGGATTCTGCGGTTAGATTCAGACCCTTTATGGTTCTTCCTGTCTCCAAATGCCAATGAGCATAAGAATTTTCGTATAACTCAAGGCCATAGCTTACTTTATCAAATATGCTCTGCATCTCTGATACCAGAAAAACAACAAAAGAAGATTCTCCGTCGTAATGGACAGAGGATAGAGGTTGCTCCTCTACTGAGGGTGTCTTATCGAGTATTCTATTAAATTCTTCGGCAGATACAGTTATAAGAACCTTTGTTTTGGCCAATGGTCTTGGGGGAATATAAAAATCCTTAACTCTTGCCGTGCCAGAAAAGACTATACCATCCAAATAGAAACCACTGCTTCCGTCTATCAATGAATCTTTTGAATTCAAATTGACCCCAGTACCATCTGATAAGTCTAAGAAAGTCGTTGTTTTCTCTTTATTATAGTAGCTTAAAAGCTTGTCCATCGCAGATGGAATAAAAGAATCTAAGTATGCTTGGCTACAATCGGGAGGATCGGCCAACATAACAATAGAGTATTCGCAAGTTTTTTGATTTAAAAACGGTTCTTCCTCTGTCTGGTTTAGCCAGTTGGGAGTCAAGGCTTGCGGGTTTGGGATACAAGTCATGTAAGTTTCAACTATAGGAGGGCCTACTATATCTTTACAATCGCTTGCATTAATCGGTTGGAAGTCTAAGCCAATATCTATAGCCGACCCTATTGAGTCGCACTCTACCCCAATAACTCCAGAATTCATTATTGCTTGGTTTAGGATTTCAGTGGACAACGCTGGGGATGCGTTATGGCCTTCCAAAAAAGAATACCAAAAATCTAATGAATCAGGGTGGAGTATCTCATCGAGCGAAGCACTTCCGCTAAAATAGATCTTATCCACCATGGAACGAAATACTTTCATGCTGCAAGAGTTGGTCCAAGAATCGCTAAGAGCATCATAATCCATAGAGCCCCCATAAGGAGGGAGGCTGCATTCAGTCTGAGTTAGGTTACCGTACCCTGCATCTTCTAGGATTCCGTCGTACCACGACGAACCGGGACCTATCCCAGCATCATCCAGAATAGTTATAGCTTTTTCCAACCATGTTACGAATGCCCTGTAATCAGCATCCACAATTCTTACTGAGTGTCCTAGAAAGTGTTCATCCCTATCTGGGCACCAATTGGAATGAATTGCTCCCCACCCACGACCATCAATGTTTGTTACGCCGTCGTCGACCGAGCTAACTGTTTTTCGGGCACCTTTTTTGGGATAATACCTAATAGAAGTTGTGTGGGAACCCTGTGGTTCAGGGTCTAATTCGCCAGCCCATACTGGGAGTCCAGCGCCGCTTCCAACATTTGGTGCGCTTGGAGAGCCAGCTTGTTTTCCTAACTGTGTTCTGTCAGCAAATTCCCCAATCCCAGGCACTGTTGTAGTCTCCACATCATGCGTTTCATAGCCATACCAAAACATCTGACACCAAGTGAATTTTTGCATACTAGTTTTAAGCCAATGCTCATCTGAGGTTTTCTTGTCTTCATTAATGTGCAGAAAGGAATCTAATACTTCTAGTAAGAAAGCAAACTGAAGGGCATCAGTCATTGGATCGTCAGAAGTACTTCCAAGGCTGCCTGGCCCCTCTTTAAAAACATCCTCTCGCAGCTCTTCTTCAGTCGAGAACCAGTTTTCCCAGTATGTGTCAGATCTACCCTTTTCTACATATCTTTCATAGTCTACTCTTAACATAGGGTGAACAACCAAACACCCGGCCATGCTTATCCAATCGTCCTCCTCGTCTGTCGTCGTCCTCGTTGCATCCACTGACCATTCCTTTATACTATAATCGCTAAATATAGTATATTTAGGACCCTTTATATAGTAAGGCAAAGCCCCACTCCAGTCACTAAACCCACCAGCTTCTATAGTACTATAATAATAGGTCTCCGGAAGTGGGTCGTCAAAAGGGGTGCCGCTATCTGTATCTATGTTTATTTCTAGACCTTCTTCAAAAACATTTTTATTAGTATGTGAGCTAAGTTCTGTGCCATACCTCTGCTTGAACGCATCGATTAAAGCTCTTGCATAATAAATAAAAGGATCATCATCATAAATTTCAATTTCTGGGCATTGTGCCATAGCTTAATCCTTAATTAGTTTTGTTGTTTGGAGAGAGAATACAAAGAGGACTACTAGCTTCCAGCCAGTTAAATTGAGTTGCAATTTTCATATTTGCAACATTTAGAGAATTTTTCACTAGAGTATCTTGAATAATCTTTATGGTGGACGATGCAGATCCCGGAATCAGCGATGCAAAATCCGGCACTGCAACGCCAGGAGTCGCTGAGGCCACAGTGTGAGAATGTTCTGCGATTCGCGTATTGTATTTTAATTGATACATGGCAAAATTATTTACTGCGTCTGATAAATTTTGTATATCTTCTATTAAATCTTTTAAAAATGCAACCAACAAATCACCCCTTACCATTGGCTGAACCTTATTAAATGGTCCACCATATAGTAAGTTTGCCGATTGCACGGTGGGGTCCAATTCACCGATAACTCCAGTACTGCAATTGGCTATAAGATGAATACCATTATGGGACTGAATATTTCCGCCTTGAGAAGTTGTTTCTTCTACCTTTCCTGAACCCTTTGTGCGGGCATTAGTATAAATTCTTACTCCCTCTCTACCGATTATCCTTACCGCGTCTGCTTTTATGCCTATTGCTGACCTATTTTCCGATGGTAATATCCCGTTAGCGTCATCAGGAGATAAATTAAAATATCGATCTATATCTCCCCTTTGGGTCAAATAAATTCTAGCAGCATCAGTAAAAAAATTAGGTCCCACCACAGTCCCTGCTTTGGGCTCAGGACCTCCGCTACCCACTACGATGTCTATTGACCCGGCAGCAGTACAGCCCCGCCCTCCATACCCACTGAGGGCCTCTCTCGTGTGCCTATCGCGGCCAAATGCTATCCTATGCCTACCCCAATGGGTATTCTTTCTTGGCAAAACTATTTCACTGTCTACCTTTTCATAGGTGACCATTGGCTCCTCAACATCACCGATGCCCCCTTGGCCGTCTAAGTTAACATCTTCTCCGCTGGCCTTTCTGGCCAAGCATTCCTCATCTCTTTCATTTTGAGCTTTAGTTCCCTTTCTAGCAATTTGTTTCGTCACTATTCTTAACCTCCGTTAAATGTAAACTCTTCTTCAGGCTCACTAAAGTTGTACTCTTCTCCAGGCCCAGGGCTAAACCCATATTCAGCCTCGATCTCCCGGTCTTGGGCGGCATTCTTAGCGGCGGCTACTTCTTCTACGAGGGCGACCGCTGCATCGAGGACTGCCAAAGTCGTGGGTGCGATCTCTGGGTTGTTCATTATTTCTTCAGGACTAGAAGATGAGCAGGGCGAAGCCGATTCAGACGAATTTACAATGCCAAGATACTCTCCATATTGCCCGCCATTAGAAGAAAATAGATCAACTTTAATTTTGTTGCCCGGCTTAGGAACAGTTTCATTATTCTTCAAAACACTATAAAACACCGGGTGCATCAATATCGCTAAATTTCTAAGTTCCACACAACCTAAAGCATCGTCTGGCTTTGGGAGACTTGCATGAAATTCGGGTATCCTCGCAATAACTCGCAATAAAAATCCTGGTGTTTTTGGTTGGACTTGTAGTGGGATCTCGTTTGTGGGATCATTGCTGGCAGCTAAACAAATTGCTTCGTAAGGCCCAGTGCTATTGTCTTTAAGAGCATTTGAATAAACAGCCGACAATGCTTGTCGCATAGAAGCTACATTATTAAGATTATATTTGTCTTTCCTTATCCCAAACCTTTCATAAGTATTATCGTTTAACTTGCCCATAGGGGTCTCATCGATCAATTCCGCTAAAGTGGGCATTAGTTATCCTCCTGAATCAAGCTAAATATCTCTTCTTTGTCTTCCTCGGATAAGCCTATGCCCTTTTCTTCTTTCTTATGGATAAGGGTTGCAACCTTTACCAACTGTTCGTTGGACCTTTGGAGCGTCTCTACATATTTTGATGCAATCATTCCTACCTCTCCATGTCGAGCCTCATCTTTACTTAAATATCTAACGACATCATCAAGCAGTTCTCTTGTAATCTTACGATCACTTTCGATATTCTTAATTGTCTTTTCTAAGTAATGATCTAATTTTTTCACAATTGTCCCTCATCCCAACGATGTTTGAATACTTTGTATTTAGTTCTTAGTTTATTTAAGTTGTTCACAACTTGCTTAGTATTCAAACCCGTAATTTCTCTAATGTATAAATAAATAGCCTTTTTGTTAAAAATTAGATTAGGATTATCCTTGTCCTTAAGGAGGATTTTTATTGCCTGGAGCACCTTTTCCTCATTTACTTTCAATTTCATTTTTTCCCAACCTTCTATTTCCTTCCACAGAAGCCCCCAAAACTCCGCTTCTTGTCTACGTTCATCATATTCAATTTCTACGGACGCATACCTTAGCTGGTGGTCAACACTTAAATCTTCGATATTCATCTCCCGTTTATTTTGTAAATTAGTTTTTTTAACTTTCTGTATGAACCAATTTTTGGTTATAACACTAAAATAAGAAAATGCTTTAGATCCTTTCTTTGGGTTGTACTTGTCCAGTATGGTTGTCAAATGTATTTTACATTCCTCTCTAAGATTGTCTATATTAGGCAAAGTAGTAAACTTATATGTAAACACAATTTTATCAACCATCTCATTGAAAGCTGGCTGGATATAGGTTATGTATAAAGTGGTCCTCTCTCTTGAATCTGAAGTGGCGTTATATTGAATTATAGCGTCTTCATGTACTTGAGTGAAATATTGTCTCTTCTTACGTTTAGACCTCTTCCTTGCCATCAAGCAAATCCCCCTCTTCGTCAAGGGGTTCAGATAAAAGAAAAACATCTTCGTACTTATCTAGTTCCCCCTTTACTGCTTTGGAGTGTTCTAACAAACGAGTTAAGGTAGGATCACCATAGAACCTCTCAAGCTCATATACCTCTCCTAAATGTTCCCCAAACTCCGATATCACATCATGCAGCAGACCTAAGTTTTCCGATAAATACAAAAGATTTTTTAATGTATTTCGTGTGTACCATATTAAAAATATATTCAGAAGTATAGATAACACTAAAAATATTATTTCAATCATTATGCTCCTCTTTTAGTTTTTGCTTTTCTGCTTCCACATCCTGCTTCGCATCGCGTATAAATTCATTTACAAGCTTGCCCGCTTTATTGGGTTTACAGACAGAAAAAGATAAGAACGGAATTCTTTGTAGTTGTGTGCTCTCACAATAACCACACTTCTCTGTTCTTTCTAGCATAGAATGATATACTTGGAATTCTTCACCACACTCAGAACACTTATAATTATACTTCGGCATCCTCTTCTTCCTCACCAAATTTAACGAGCGGTGGATTCATGACCATCAGGCCAGCTCGACACAGCCTAAACTTAAATCCCCTAAGAACAGGGACGATGTCAGACTGCTCCATCAGAGATTTTTGTAGTGCCATCATTAAAGCGCCCATGGCTTGCTCAGTCAGCTGTATATCTTCGTTATTACTCATTTTTAACTCCTTTAATCAAATTATAATCTTCTTCATACATAAGCTTTGCTAGTTCTTTAAATTTTATTTTTGGTTCCCACCCCAAATTAAGCTTAGCTTTTGTTGCATCTCCCAGTAACAATGGGACCTCATGTGGCCTAAACAATCTCTCGCTTATCCTCACATGCTTTTCAATGCCTAATCCCGCTAATCTAAACACCTCTTCTAAAAACTCCTTGACTGTGTGCGTTTCTCCTGTCGCGATAACATAGTCATCTGGCTGGTCTTGTTGCAGCATAAGCCACATAGCCCTGGTATAGTCACCAGCAAACCCCCAATCCCTTTTGGCATCTAAGTTACCTAGATGCAGTTTGCCTTGGAGTCCTAATTTTATTCGAGCAGCTGCTTTTGTTATTTTGCGAGTTACGAAGGTTTCACCCCTTCTTGGGGACTCGTGATTAAAAAGTATACCAGATGATGCGTGCAGATCATAAGATTCCCTATAATTTCTCACTAAATGATGAGCGTAAACTTTAGCACAAGCATAAGGAGATGCTGGCTGCAAAGCTGTTAGCTCATTCTGTGGGATCTGTGGGTTGTCGCCAAACATTTCAGATGACGAAGCTTGATAAAATCTTGCACTAGGAACTACATGTCTTATTGCCTCTAACATCCTGATTGTACCCATCGCGATAGTGTCCGTTGTACTCTCTGGTATTTCAAATGAAACTCTAACGTGAGACTGCGCGGCGAGGTTGTAAATTTCATCAGGCCTATACTCGCTTAACAATCTCCACATGCACCCAGAATCGTTTAATTCGAAATATCTCATACTAAAATTTGGATGATTAAAAATATGGTCTATACGTTCAGTGCAAATAGTAGAAGTCCTTCTTTTAAGGCCAATTACTCTATAACCCTTACCCAGTAGCAATTCAGATAAATAAGAGCCGTCTTGGCCAGTTACACCTGTCACTAGCGCTGTTTTCATATAACACCCCTTATTAAGGGATAATTATTTTTAACCCACAAGCATGTTTTGGTCAAACCTTTTTCTAAAGAAGTATACCATCTTCTATCCCAGCCTAAATCTAAAAGTTTTTTATTAGAACTAGGTTTCCTATGCTGCCCAGTTGGCATTTGTGTATCCCATCTTACCTTGCCGTCATATTCTAAGATAAAACAAATCATTTCTACAACTTGCTTGATAGAATACTCTTCGGTGTTTCCGATATTAATTGGTTCCGGCTCATCATAGTTTTCTAACAAAAACATTAGTATTTTAACGATGTCTTCAGAATATGTGAATTCTCTTAATGGTGAGCCATCCCCCCAGCATCCTATAAATGGCTTATTATCTATTTTAGCTTCCCACACTTTTCTTATAATCGCTGGTATGACGTGACCATTCTCTAAATCAAAATTATCATTTTCACCGTAAAGGTTGTTTGGAATAGCTGTGATAAAGTTACATCCGTATTGTTGGCGGTACGCACGAGACATAACGTCTACCATTCTTTTTGCGTATGCATAGCCAAAGTTAGACGGGTGTGGTGGTCCGAGATGCAGTTGATCCTCGGTAAGGGGGTAGGCTGCATAAGGAGCATCAGGATAAATACAGGTAGAAAGAAGAGATACTACCTTATTTGCTCCCCCAAGGTGGGATGCGGACAATACCTTTTCATTTAGCGCAGAGTTTTGGTTATAAAAATCTGCCACTTGTTCTGTGTTTGCCTTGACCCCGCCAACCTTTGCCGCAAGATGGATTATGTTTTTCCCTCCAAACTCTTGTTTATGGAAATTGCTTTTTAATATAAAGTGTAGTTCTTGGCGAGTTGGATAAATGGCATCTGGATATACACGCAGGAATGCTGAGCCTACCATTCCTGAGCCTCCTGTCACTAATAGGTCCATACTACAGGTACTCCTTGCCAAATGTCATTAAGTCTTCTACCATATTATTTTTAATATATTTCTCATAGCCCTTTAATAATAGCATCTCTTCGTACACAGAAGGGTCAAAATTAATACCATCTATTATCTGCCTCGGTGTGTTAACTTCCATAAAGTTTAGCCCATTAACAACTGGGTCGTACTTAGCGTTTAATGTTTTAGTTGACTGATTAAACGTATGATATTCGTAATGCTTATACCTTAGCTGCTTGAGAGCATAGAATTTCCTGTTAATTGCCTGGAGGTGGATAAGGCCATACTCTTTTGTCCTTGCCAGAGGCAAATTAATGGGTGCTGTACGGGGTGTGTGAATTTTTATGTCCCTGTATTTGTCGAATGTCATCGTATGCTTCACGGGCATTATAAATGATTTATAGTTTTCAAGATATAAGGGGTCTTGGCGCATAAATTGCAAACTATCAACTACATTGTACCAATAATATTGTATATTATATTTGCCATTTATATGCAAAACATCTTTAAAGTTATCAACGAAATTAGAAGATAAAAGCTCATCCGCATCAATGGCAATAACATAGTCAGCGCCCTGGTTCCTGCTATGTTCGAGCATCCTAGACCTATAATGGGTCTCGTCAAAAACTGGTAGGTTGTCGTTTAAGACAGTAACTTTTGAATCAATCTCGCTGTTGATTAAGTCAATTGTATTATCGGTAGAAGAATCGTTATAAATAACCCACTCGTCAATCGGGTATGAGTTCCAATGAGGCAATACTTGCTCTAATAAAAGGCTCTCATCTTTAATCATAACATTTGCATGTACTTTCCTCATCTTTTGAAGTGCTCTCCATATTGTGCAACAGCTTTCTGGCCATACACGTCTGTGTATTCCCAAAACACTTTTTTCTCTTCTAAAAATTTATGCTTACGTTTTTTCGGGTCGGTCGTAAGCCCAGTGGGGTTGTGGTAATATAAACCATAAACACCCTCAATCATCATAAACCTGCTACCATTGCGAACGGCTCTTAGCCACATCTCCCAATCGCCTGCAAATTTATAGCTATCATCAAAAAGTCCTGCCTTTTTATGCATGGCCCGCCTCCACAATGGCTGACAGCCTGGTAGGCATTTAACCATCATCTCCTTAGAAAACGGGAAGGATGGATACATTTGATACCCGGAAGAGTTTTGATAAAACGTCTCATAGGGCTTGTGGGTAACAAATGTGTGACTGTAAGCCAAATCGAGACCTGCGTCACTATCCAGAGCAGATACAAATCTTTCTATTTGGTTGTATGCCCTTCTATCGTCCACATTTGCATTTGTTAAATAATCACCAGAACTATTTTCTATTGCGTAGTTCCAACAGCCGTATATACCTGGGTCTTCTTCCAGGCGATGATAAAGAATATTGCTGTATTGCTTTTGATATTTAGCTATCACATCAGATTCTTCCCCAGGCGATGCTCCATCAATTATAACAAGTTCGCATTTATCAAAGTATGTCTGTTTTACTATATCCTCTAGAAAGTCCTCTATTTGATCGTCTGCGTTATATAATGATGTGATGATTGAAACTCTTGGGCTATGCATTTAAACTTTCCAAAACAATATTTATTATTTCTTCTTGCCTATAACGCATATATTCGATTAAGTCAAGTCCTTTTTTTGAAAACCATTCTTCATGAATAGCGCCTATATTATTAGTAGTCCTTGTCTTCATCCCCATCATCCTAGCCTCTACGACAATCCTAGAGAGAGTTTCAGGAGTCTTAGGTAAGAAGACCAAAGTAGTGTGTCTACCTAACTCAGATAAGAAGGTGGTGGAGTCTGAGGGTGGTATAAGTGCATAGTCCAGCCCCAGAGCCTCACAGTATTGCACTGCCTCTTGAGTGTTCTTGTGAAACACTGGAGAATTCATAATTGCATATGTATCAGTTTTAGGTTGTTTACTAAGTTTTCCCAATAGAACAAAATGTTCTTCGGACCATAAATTACCGCCCAAACTAATAATATTGTCCAATTCTAAATTCTTTCTAACTATTTCGGCATGAAAATTGCTCTGGCACAGCACAGCTTTCGCATTTGCATAAAATTCTCTATTGATAATATGCTCCTTGGGAGCCTGGTAATTGGGGTAGACGTTGGGGTTCCTGTTGGCGAGGTATTTGTGATCGTGCTCGTAAATGATGTAGTTTCTGCCTTGTAGTATTTTTTGATAACTTTCAATTAAATGTGCGAAGCTTGAGACAATAGTGTGTTTACTGTGTAATAAATCCAGGTCACTGACTTTGTGACTATGGATACTTCGAACAGTGTGGCCTCGATGGCGCAATTTGTTCATCAAAACATCGTCATTTAACTCCCCACCACCAAGTACTTGGTTAACAAAGAAGTCAGCTATAAAAAGTATATCAGCCATGCTCTACCAAATCGGTATTTAATTCTTCAAGCCAGGACTCTACATCAACTACTTCTCCGTATACCGAATCTGCAAACAACTGATGCTGGTTGTCCGAGTTAAACGCTTCAAGAACCCATTCTTGTAGGGTCTTAGCCTTCTTAACCCATTTGTCGTAGTTCTTACGAACTTGCCGCAGACGCATCTTGTAGTGACCTTCATGAGGGTAACACCACATACTGTCCTTCTGAACAACACCGTCCCAAACAGCAGAGTCCTGTACTGGTGCAATATCATAATTAACATCAGCAAACATAGCTTTATTCTTACCATTTTTTTGAGGCATGTACAAGAAATCACAATGACCTGACCACCCTGGGGCAATGACAGGCACCCCATGACACGCGGCATCGAAAATAGGTAAGCCAAAGCCCTCACCATGACTAAGACTAATTAGTGCCTTAACTTTCTCATGTATATAGAGAGACTGCATTTGTGCTTCCGCGAGGTCACCGTGAAGTAGGTATACTTTACACTTTGCGTCATCAGGTAGAAAACTATTTACAATTGTGCTTAAACCCTTGTGTGTGTGCTCTCTATCCATTATAGAATTGTTTTTTAGTGATGTCTTGACAATTAGCCCAACTTCTTGGTCATAGTTTTCTTCAATCCACCACTTTACGGCGTTCTCCATATTCTTTCTAGGTCCCCATTGGGAAACCAACAAATAATTAAAATCGTATTTTAACTTAATATCTAGACTCTCTGGCTTTACTTTTTTCACTGGGTAGTGTACTATCTCTACTGGGACTTCACATTTAAGAGTCATTGGCTGTTTAGTTTCGCTATGCATACCCTGATACGCTGTGTTTTCTAGCACCTGCTTAGAATGCTCCGAGATTGTAATTACTTTATCCATCACGTTGCAGCGCTCCAGCCACACTGGTGCAACTTTAGTTGTCTCTATGCCTGCTGTGACGCCTATATTGTACATAGCTAACCTCTCCCACTCATTGGGTATAGTAACCTGTACAGACATGTCAAGATAGCCCCCAGACTGGGTATAACGGTGTGTCTTTAGGATAATCTCATCAATCCATTTCCTCTCTTCTGTATCTTCAGATAGCCAGCCAGTCTGACCCCAGTTAACAGAAATTAGATAGACATCGAACTTATCAGGATTAGCCCTCAAAGAGCGTAGAAGAAAACGAGTATGTTCACCATACCCGGATTGAGTTAGTGCTGGGCCTCTTACCAATACTTTCTTAATCATGCCAGCTCCCTCATTTCCCAACTCTTGTAACCACTTCTACTGTCCCAAGAGCCATGCTTTTCATGTACATCTGTCATTATTTTTACCCAACCTTCACAATATTTTTCAAAGCTATAGTTCCTCTCAACATGCTGTCTGCCCTTTCTGCCTAACTCTCTGCGTTCTTCGGGAGTCATGTTGTAAATTTTATGCAATGCGGCTTTAAAATCTTCCTTATTTATCCGATCTTCGTAGATGTAGGGCACCTGTTGGGAGCCAATGACAGTCTTTGATGATGGCTCAATACCCACACCAAACCAATCCTCGCCATCTGTCACTTGCTCTTGCAATCCACCAGTCATAGTAACGACAATAGGTGTTTCACATGAAAGAGATTCTAGCGTGGCTAGGCCAAAGCCCTCAGCATCAGAAATGTTGATTGTACATGAGGACATGTTATACATGTCCGATAATATCTGCGGTGGAACCTTGGTGCTAGATATCATCATTGTGCCATCATTATCAAGCTTTTCAATAATATGCTGAAGTGGCTGTCCATGTACATCGTTGGGGTCTGTGTGCATTATTAACCGAACCTTGTCTCGGCCCACTTCATTAGCAAACTCGTCAAACCAGAACAGTAAAGAACCACTTTGCTTACGGCGTGCGTTTCTATTATTCCAAAAGAACAACATCCTATCTTCTTTGTCCTGTGGGAAGTTGTTCTTTCTTAGCTCCTTTCTCTCTTCATCTGTCTTGGCCTTAAAGATGCTTGAGTCAACTGCATGGGGATGATAGATATTATCAACCTCCGGTGCTGCTTCCGCTACAACGTCCCTTGTGACCTTAGAAATTGAAACGATCAGGTCATTTGATAAATAGAATGGACGGTTAAACATTGGAGCAGGGTGGTTATCCCAAACATGGTAATATACCATAGGAACTAACGGACGAACTTCATTTTCAATAAACCAAAGCCATTCATAGAAACGAGGGTCAGTCATAAACCATAGAATGTCTGGCTTCTCGTTTCGAATAACTGATCTGATCTTTTCAGCATCACCATACCCGTCAATGGGTATGACCATCCAATCATCTTCAAAGGGGGCAATCTTTTGGGCCTCATAATTGTCATGCTTCACAGCACCCCCCAAACAAATAAATTGAAACTTTCCAGTCTTCAGGAGAGCTTCAATGAAGTATTTCGTTTGAATTCCAACACCAGATGGTGACAAGGGGTGGTCTGACAGGGTCAGAACCTTAATTTTTTTCTCTTCCATTAAATCCTCAGGGGCAATGTTCTGTTTCAATGAACGGACAATACTTACAAGATAATCTGTTTTTAATATATCTTTTATTTGTGATATTATATAACGCTTTGTTCAAAAAGTCAAGTGAATTTTTCGTTTTTCTTTCCCCACTCGTAACTCTAAATAATTCTACTCTGCTTTTCTTACTTGTCCGCTTAAGCAATCCAAAGTGTGTTGAGATTACTCGTGGATTCAAATTATGTTTTTTGGAATAATAATATTTGTATAGCACCAGCTGTCTGGTAAACAGAATATCGTTTTTCTTACGAGCATGCCAACCCCATGAGCAGGTTTTCCAATCTATCACATGGTAGTGACCATTCCCGTCTTTTAAGACGAGATCAATAAACCCCTTGAAATCATAGTTCATAATCTTGGTTTCGGTGATCGGTTCTTTAAGGGCTTCTTCCGTAGCGAAAACCTCCCAGCCGCCCTTACTGGCAAAATATTCATTTAGGGCCGGGACAACTTCTTCGAAAAGCCCAACGATTTGAGTTCTCATTCCAGATGCCAACTCTGAGTCCTCTTCTAGACCTATCTTGCGAAGCTCTCCTGTAAAAACCTTATCAAAGTATGTATATGGATTCTCAATTTTGCCCAGGAGCATATTCTCAACGGTTTCATGAACAGACGTACCAAAAGCAGTGTGCTCATTGCCCTGTCTTACTATGACCCTATCTATATAAAGTAATTTGTGTCTCCAAGTACATTCTGACCAATTTTTTACTTCTGAATAAGAAATATGCGGCAACCTACACCCCGCTCTTACAAAGATAATGGATCTTTTCATAGGCAACAGGACATATTCTTCTCATATACTTTGGGTCTCCTATTAAATACTCTTCTAATGCTGTAGCGAAATATTCTCTTATATCAGTTACCGCATAAGGCCTTATGAAGAGGCCTGAGCAGAAAGTTTCTAGTTTGTCGTAGCCCAAATCTTTATATAAATAATCGTCTAATTCTTTAGAATATTCTAGGTTGGCAAAGGATACCTTTCGCCCGTCGAGATATCCATACTCTCGTATCATGCCTTCAAGTCTCTTCCTTTTCCCAAAAAACTCCTCCTGTAGCCTCCCATCCGAATAAATAACTTGGACGTATATATGTTCTGTCGCATGTGCGATTTCGTGGACAATATCATCCACCATATCCATCACGTCATCTTGATCGTTTGTAACGTATACCGCCCCGTCCCGATACATAGCATTTACTTGTTTCTCCTGAAACTCTTTAAAATTACCCACATAGAATACATCAATTTCGCTTGTGAGGTGGAAAGGGACCCTTTTTTCCACTTCTCTAATTACTTCTAAGATATTTACCCCACTAGGCAACGGATCTTTTATAAAAAGGTCAATTGTGTTAAATATTTTAAGACATTTTTGACTTCTTTGGCTTTTTTGTGAGGAGTTCCTTATAAAATTTTTCATATCGTTAGGCATCTCACTTACTCTCGTCTCTTAAGTCTTGAAAAGCTTGCTTGTATCCTCGTACCCAATTTTCTTCAGCCAACAGTAGAGTCAACTCAGGAAACTCTTCTGCCATAACTTCAACAATCATATCGATAGTCACATCATCATTCTTTGGGTTTAACTTCTCCCCTACATAAGAAACCATCATCTCTTTCAAGGGAGAAGTTTCATTATTAAGAAATTTACAACCAGCCCGTTCGGGGTCGTCCTTCCATTCTATGTCTAAACTCATTTCATCTCCTATAACATAGTAACACGTTGTCTTAATTAGTCAAGAAATTTATAATACTTTGGCTGCTAAAGTGGCCACCTTAGAACGTTCGCCTTTCTCTAGAGTTACGTGCCCTGACAGGTCAAAACTTTTCATCTTTTCTATAGCATGGGTGAGCCCTGAAGACATTTCATTGATATAAACATTATCTATTTGTTCGATATCGCCTGTTAGAACAATCTTGGTCCCTTCCCCCACTCGGGTAAGGATTGTCTTAATTTCGTGCGCTGTGAGGTTCTGGGCCTCGTCTACAACGATATATGCGTTAGCTATTGATCGGCCTCTAATATATGTTAGAGCTTCTATTTCTATGAGGCCACGCTCCATGTAATCATCTAGTGTAGTTTGATCATCTCCCGTAAGGAACTTAAGATTATCTTGTACAGGTGCAAGCCAAGGTGCCATCTTTTCATTTATTGAGCCTGGTAAGAACCCTATATCGCGGCCCATGGGCATAACAGGCCTAGAAACTAAAAGACGTTTATAGGGAGTTCTACAAAAAGAATCATCTTTTAGTTTATCCTTAACTTTTTTGTTATATACAACCTGGTCTAAGCCTGCGGCTATCGCTATTAAAGTCTTACCAGACCCAGCCTTACCAGTTAAGGAAACAACCTTAATGTCTGGATCCATCAAGAGGTCCAGAGCAAACGCCTGCTCTTTGTTCTTTGCTTTAACTCCCCACACCCCATCCCTAAATTGAATTACTTTTTCTAAGGCCGTAGGATAGCTTACAAATTTTGATAAGGCAGTCTTCTTTTCGTTTGAACTGGATACTAGCATTACAAATTGATTTGGATTTAGATTTGGATATTCCTCTTCTTCCATAAAGACTGCCTCGCCTTCATAGAAGAAATCTATTGTTTGGTCATCCACTAGGCAGGTAGAGAATCCTGAGTATAAGTCTGATTCTTTATTAATTGCTCGATTCTCGGTGTAATCCTCGCTAGTCAAGCCAACAGAATCACAGATTACACGCATATTGATATCTCGACTTACAAGAATAGTTTTTCTATTCCCATTATCTGAATTCTCAGCTAGGGCTGTCGATATTATAATATGATCAGCAAGATTTTTTTGTAGGTCACCCGGTAAAAGATCGAGATTTCGGGATCGAATCTTTAAAATGCCCTTTCCTTTCCCTAGGCGAACACCGGCCTGTAGTGGCCCCTTTTTCCGTAGGTCATCTAGTTCCCTAATAATTCTTCTAGCATTAACTCCTGCGCTGTCTTGACGTTTTTTATGGTTATCAATTTCCTCTAATACCTTCAAAGGAAGCATGATATCATTATATCCATAATTGTGAATACATTCCGCATCTGTCAAACATACACTTGTGTCAAAGACATAAGTTTTTTTCGCCATTAATTCCTTCCTGCTGGGGTTACTATTGTAAGTAGTTAATACGTTCGTATATCATCGGGCTTAATCCACACAACATCTTTTTCCCCGCCGATGCCTATATCGCCTTCTATAAATCCTTTAGCCACTTTGACAGCTACAAGCTTCTGCGAACTAACCCATGGTAATTTCATTACCACCGCGTCAGAAACAAAAATACATTTTTTATCTTGGTCAGGATAATAAAAGGCACCCCACCCCACCAGTGTTCCATAACAAGTTGTCCCTTTCCTGACCATCTTCGTTTTAGAAGAATGCATTATTTTGTCTCCGGTAGCTGTACCCTTTCAGCTATTTCTTCTTCTAAGCAATCTTTTATTAAGAATATATCCCCACTGTCATATCCAAAGGCACTATAAATAAATGTACTAACTAAGGTAGCCACTACCGCCCCCATTATGGTTCCCAATAGGAGCCCAACTTCAAACTTAACAAATTTACCAAGTTTAGATAACATTTTATATTCCCTCCTTTTCTGCTAATTTGAATTAAAAAACTCATTTAACATTCTGTTCGTATAGTGATTTTGCTCAACAGCCGTCTTTTTTCTATGGCAATTGGCACACCTAATCTGACACTTCTCTGCTTCTTTTAGAATGGATTCCCAAGAATATTCTTTTCTTAATAATGTACTAATATTATGTTTTTTATTATTGATATGATCAAAATCTAAAACTCTAGGATCGGATTCTCCACAATCAATACAAGGATGGAGTTTATAAAATTCCATCATCTTTCTTCTTGTATCTTCTCTACGTTCAGATCTTTTACACATGGAATATGTTCCTTTCTTTTCCATATATAATCTTGTTTCCAAGCTTTGTCAAGCCTCATTTTCTCAGCAGTGTCGTAGTAATTAGTCTTGTAGTTCCGTTTTCAGCCACAATATGCGGTTCATGTTAGACTCTTAAAAAGTGGTGGAGGTGAGCAGAATCGAACTGCTGTCCGAAATAATTTCCAATTCAAGTCATTCACAAGCTTGTTCTATTTTTCAAAATAGACAAAAAATGATCGAGTTCCAGCCACTCTTACGATCATTGAGTCCACCTAATACCATCAGGGTAACCATTTTTGATTTTTTATTTTCGCAGGAGTCTACCTGCTATCTGATATAGGGAAATAAGGTCATCAGAGACCCCATGAACTACGCTGCTAGAGCAAGTTCAAATTGATTATTGTTGTTGGCAATTATCAAGTGTTTGATCTTTAAAGTCATCACGACTGCTTGCACTATTCTTTTCTATTACCTCGTCGAAACCAAAAGCACCCCCTAAGTAACTAAACCAGAACAAATCAAATAGATAATAAAAGACTATTCCTACTATAGCTCCTAATGTAGTTAGGACTACTGAAGTAAAAATCTCTTCAAGAAAGATATAATTTAATATTAAAGAGACTGGTATTGAGACACCAAATCTCCATATTAGTGATTTCAAAAGAGCTTCTTTCTTAGTCATATATGCTTTAAAAAAAAATGAGATAAACGGTTTACTCGCATTGCCGTTGTGCTATCCTCACTTTATTTTAGTTATCAAAATAATATTTCTCTTTTTTGGAATCTTTATTTCTTTGGTAGGATAACAAGGTTCGTTAGAGATATAGAACCTAAAAAATCTTATATTCTATCTCATATATATATCTATATAGTTATATAGTTATAGATAAATACATATATCATATTTCTTCTTTACCATAATCATTAAAAAATGAATCAATTTGGTATTTTTTCATTAATCTATTAAACTGAACGTGTTTCAACCCTAAGAATCTCATTGCTTCACCCTGTGAACGGGTTGCTGATACTGCATACTTTAACACGGCTTCTTGTGTTATTCTAACAAGATTATCCCATATTGGCAACCCATAAAGTCGATTTTTTATTGGTCTTGTGGAGAGTTCTAGCTTTAAAGCTATGATATCCTCTAAAGATAAATTTGATAACATAGATTCAAATTGTTTGTTAATTTTATTTTCTTTTGTTAATTTATTAATTATACTATAATATTTTGTTTTAGTCTTTCTATCAACCTTAGTCTTCCAGGCCATCTACATGCCTGGTGCTTCTTCAGGAGGTATTAGTTCATCTCCACCTTCTCTTCTTTCTCCTGCCTTAATATATTCCTCCTCAGACGGGGTTGTAGGCTCCTCAAGGTCAGGGGTTATATCTTCTTCAAACTTGTCAAAATATAATTTGAGGTTTAGAAGTAGGTAATCTCTGAATATTTCTCTCTCAGTCTCCTCTCTCCCATCAACTATAGTGTCTGCATCTAGTTTAGAGTATTCATTCTCAATTTGATTTTGGATTTTATTGAATGATTCATAGGCAGAGTTTCTTCCTGTTTTGTCTAACTCTTTAGCTTCCAAACCCTTAGCAAACTCTTCCTCGGCAGGGAGTTCTTCTTCTGGCTCGTCATCATCCTCATCTCCGTATATATCGATGAAGCCCTCAGGTTTTTCACTATCAACTTTAATTGTAATTTCTTCTATCTCACCTTCAATAGCTTCTGGATCGGCATCAAGACTATTAAGTAAATTTTCTGTTGCATTTAAAACATGCTTTCTAAACGAAACTCTTTGTTTTTTAGCAGAGGTGAGTTCTTTATAATCTTCTTCAAGATTTGGGATGATATTTTTAAGGAGGTTCTTTAAGAAATTAATAGCTGTTATATCCGAAGGAGCCTCTGGTGCTCCCCCAGTAGCCTCGGCTTCTATTATTAACTTGCGAACTGCTTCTCTAATTAAATTCTCTTTTTCATTATAATTCTTAATTTCAAGATTCACTTCATATATACAATGCCTAAGGTATGAACGTAGAAGGTTATTATCTTCTTTTAACATCATTTTTCTTGTAGACTTATCTTCTTTTAAGAGGTGGTTTATCACCTTTTTAAGAGTTTCTATATTACTCATTTTCTTCATCTCCAATTGGGCCCGCAAAGCCCCCCACATTTCCCCCAGACATAAACGACGTTTCTTCTAGTATTTGCAATTTTTCTTCTAGTACGCTAACTTGTTCCTGTAGCCTTCTAAACGACCTTGTAATTTCTTGAAGGTGTTTCCTGGCGACAGCAATTTTATTCTCATCTCTTTTAGTTGCTGGCCTCATTGTGGACAAAACTTCATTTAATGCTTGGAGTAAGGCATTGGGACTTATGTCTTGTCTTCCTTCACCCATTAAAAATCTTCTTGTCATTGCATTAAAATCTATTTTCATGTTAATCAAGCCTCTTGGTATAATTAGTTACTTCTCGCCCTTACTGCCTAAAGACGGAGAATAAGAAGTTGCTCTGCCCCTTAGGTGCCTAGGGCCAGGTACCGCCAAGGAAATGGGGACTTGCTCGCCTACTCTAGTGTACTGTGAAGATAACCTATCAACTACGGAAGTATTAATGATATAGTCGTCAGATATATGTTCAGAGGGGGTTGTTTGTGAAGGCATAATTTAATCCCTACGTCTCAAGCCTAATAGCTATGCTGTTAGCATAATCTTCATGTTCCATACCCTCATGGGCCTCGTCACAACTCTGGCCTGGATGAAGATGTGCTTCATCCAATTCTTCCTCTTTTTCCTCTTCCTTTTCTTTTAAATTAAACTTTTCCATCAAAAGACGATTAAGTTCATTTTGTTTCCACTCTTTGGTATTCATTTTTTATCTCCTAAATTAAATTTTTCTAATAAAAGTCTGTTAAGCTCTGCATTTTTCCATTCTTGTAATGATCGTTTTTGATAAAGGCTAAGGGGATCAAATTTCTTCCTGAGTAGGCCCATAGAAGTTTCCCAATGAAGATGAGCCCCCGTTCCAGCCCCAGTCCTTCCGACATAAGCGACTACGTCTCCAGACTTAAATTCTTGGTTAATAGTCGGCAGATTATCCCCAAGATGCATAAAAGTATGAAATATTGGTCTCTCTTCTTTCGTTTTGAGAACAATATAGTTTCCTGCTGATTTACTCCCAGTTTTAACCTTTATTATCTTTCCATCAAATGGGGCAACTACCGGAGTTCCAATAGCGGCTCCAATGTCTACTCCTTCGTGTTTATGGGGACTAGAATATCGCTTACACATCTTTGGATTATATTTAGCAGAGTTTCTATCACAATGAACGGCAGCTAATTTGTGTATTGGGCCTCTCATTCCGAATCTGCTGGTTATCCTGCCACCACCCACCGGAAATACATAATTTCCAGAAGAGTAGACTGGTGAGTCCTCCATACTTACTGATTTTATCTCCCCCTCTTCGCCATAGTGTGAGCTAAGGGAATAAAACTTTTTTATTTCTGCATCGGAAAGAGAATTCCAGGCTGAGACTTCAGGGACTTTTAATTTCATCCCCACTTCAATATAATCTGGGTCTCCACCGACAATATCAATGTTATGCTTGTAGATTAAAGGCCACTTGTGCAGATCGCCATAGTGTTTTTGCGAAATACCGGCCAGGGTATCACCTGCTACAACTTGATATAAATCCTCTTCTTCTGGCTCCTGCTCTCTCATTAAACTTTCTTTGAGAGGCATAGATATGCGTATTTTACCTGTTTTTATACCATCTTCCCAATCTCTGAGGCATAGGTTTCCGACTTTATAGGCCTCTTCCTCCATACCCCTTAAGTGATCATCCGTTTGTGCGTACCCAGGAGCCGTGTCAGGAGTCTTTCCGAACTCTCCCCTACAGTTTTGACCATGATGTACTAGCTCGTGCGAGAGGGACCTTAGAACGTCTTTAGGATGTCTTCCCGTAATATAAAGTGTTATATGCATAGTGGTTGGATCATAGTGAGCCGTTTTGCCAAGTAACCTTTCTGCGTTTCTTGCGTCCGATTGGAAGAAGATAGTTGGAGGCTTGTTGAATTCCATTCTTTTCCGAGCAAAGGGTAAAAAACTTTTCAGGAGACCCTGGATAGGGTCAAGGTCCTCTTGGCAACGTTTAACAACTTTAAATTTCATGTTTAGGTTCCTTAACACTATAAATAGTCATTACTATTTAGCTTTTGAAACTAAATTTAATTCTAAAACCAGGACTTCATAGTGGAATGTATCTCTAAATGATGCAACTCTAGCTTTTTTTATTTGCCTACCACCCAACTGTGCGTTATATATTTCATATATCATGCCTATGTTAGTCTTTTCTCCCAATTTCTTCCAAGAAACAAGATCGCCACACTCAAAGTCACATGAAGAGTTCTCGCCGAGAGAGTCAGAGCTTTGCATATTAACCTATCTTTATTTTTGTCTTTTTTCTCTCATGAGGGGGTGTTAATGGTTTTCTTCTAGTTTTGGATAACTTTTTATAGCCTGTCTTCTTTTCAATTGCATCGGTAAGTGTATCGATTTTCTTCAACAAACGAGGAACAGAGGTATAAAGAAATTCTTGAACATCTAACTTTTCTAAATCTGCTGAGTCATCATTAACAATAGATAGAATTCTATCTAAAATATCAGCTGCAGATCTAACATACTGAGAAAATGGGCCAATCTCAGAATGCACTGCACCTGTCCCCGTGGGTAATGAAGGGCCAGTGAGGGAGAAATATTCTTTTAATTCACTTTCCACGAGTTCTCTGATTGATTCTTCAGATAGTTTCATGCTAATAACCTCCTTAGTAAATCACGAGAAACCTTAAAGACCTCTTCAAGACTTTCGTCTTTGGTTCCGTATATTGGTTCTAAATGTGCGATCGCATCTTCGTAGTTTAATTTGCCGCTCATAGTCAAAAGTTTCCTTAATATCCCTTTCTGTCGTTTAGGTTGCGTGGCAAATTCTGCGTAGTCAAGCTTTAAATTTTTGTATTTTTCTCTTTCCTCGGGGGTTATATCTATCTGCTCATCAAACACACCGACAACATCTGTTACATTAAAGTCGGATAGGTTTACTTTCTTACGGCTTTCGTTGGGTAAAGTGCCAGTGTTCATTTGTTTAATATATTCGACAGAAATAATATTGATGACACTGTCTTTTAGTCCTCCTGGAACATCGGAGAAAGCATTAAGGGCCTTAAGTAGGGCAGATTCTCCACTTGGTTTCCCGATAGACTGGGCTTCTCTAACAGCGGTCGCAATATCACCCTCTTGATTTAGGGAGAATTTAGTAGAGTTGCCTTTGACAGGCGTCGTCCTTAGGTATATCTCTCCCTTTTCGGACACCAAGTCAATGGAATTGATATTACCTGCGAAGGCATTTTTTACTTTTTTCTCTCTCTCGGAGGCCGAAAAGCTCTCGTCTGCTTCCTTTTTCGACAACTCTAATTTCTGTTCCAGATCTTGGGCGGTGAAAGCGCTCTTTTTGCCTTTCCCTTTTATTTTGCCATCTTCGTTAGTAATCCCATTCCTAAACAAATTTTTTCTAAATTCGGACAATACTTTATCGCTATCAGCAGACTTTTTCCCCTTGTATTTATCTTTGATCTCTTTAAAGTAGGAATCTATTTCAGATTGAACATCTGTTTTATTGAGTTTCCTAGCCCTACGCCTGTTAACCACAGGAACTTCTGGGACTTCGTCCATCTCGGGGGGTTTTGTGTCTTCAATAGTCTCTGGAGCTTCGCTTGTATATGCCTCCTCTTCCGGGACTTCTAGATTCCCTTCTTCTTCATCTTTTACCTCATCTTTATACTCCAACACTCCATCCAACATCGTTTCTAAGTCGGATAAACTTTCTATCTCACCTGCTTCAAATTCTTCTATCATTTCGTCACTCGTGTCTGAACTGTCTTCTAGTCCGTGTTTATCGAAGAATTCAGCTACTTTTGAACGGATTGTTTCTTTGGTGAGTCCTCCTTCCGACTCTTCCTCTGATTCCTTCGCACCAGATTCCTCACCATAATCGCTGTCTCCAAGTCCTGTTTGGTCGTGTCCACTGTCCCCTCCTTCAAAGTCCATGCTATCTGGAGCAAAATCGACTCCGTCATTTTGTAGATAATCTCCAATGTCTGAATCTAGGTCTCCCCTTGTTTTTCTGTTATCGGGTTTCCCTTTATATTTCTCATGCATTTTCTTTAGAAAAGAACTGTCCGCATCAGACATGGAGGATTTAGATTTCGGGAACCGCTTAGGGTCTAGAGCAGTAGCAGCAGCTTTTATTTTAGTTGCGGTAAGGCGAGCACTTGTCGACTTAGGTTGTTTTCTGGCAGTTCTGGTAGCCGCTGTGGCCCTTCCGAGCCTTACTCTAATCTCTTTTTTGGTTAATGGGGAACCCTTCTTAAAACTCTCTTCGACTTCTTTTTTGAGTCCATCAAGCTTTGCGAGAACAGCTTTCGCTGCTTCGCCTTCCTTCAGTGCCCCCTCTTTATTCTCTGCTCTGCTCTTTAATTCGTCTTGCAGGGTTTTTACTCTTCGGACCACATTTGCCATTTGTTTTGGTACAACAAAGCCCTTGTCTCCACTCACAAGTTCTCCGCTTCTGGTACGCCTCAGGTTGGACGCTGTCCTCTCCAGTTCAGCTTCGGTATCCTCGGTTGTCTTATCATATGTATCTGCCTTTTCGGCAAGCCTTTCTAAATACATGGCATTACCATAGGCTTGTTTCTGAAACTCTTTAATTTCTTTTTCTATGAAGTACAACCGATCTTCTAGATCATTGCCGTATACTTCTTCGCCGGAGCTAGGTTCGCCACTGGGAACAGCCTCTTCATCTGGAAGCTGTTCTCCCTCGGGCGAGACTGAACTATCGTCAACCTCTTCAGGTGGGACTTCGGGCACACCTGGTGTAGCTTCGGGCACTTCAAATAAGAAAGTTTCAAAAATACCTTTCTCACCGGAAAAGTCAAGAATAGATTTTGTTACATCGGGGATGGGAAGCTTGGATAGGAAGCTTAAAGTTTCCTTTTGCAGATCTGGTGGTAGCCCGCCCGCAACACTTTTATCCTCGGCCTCGCCATCGACTCCCCAGGTTTTCCCTGGAACAAATCCTTTCTCTAATGAAAATTTTCTTTTAACCCAGTCAACATTCGCCGATGTAAATCCCCCAGGGTACTCCCCAATAGATTTAAATTTAGGCTGCTCTACTCCAGAAAGATCAACATCTGGTATTACCATCATTGAACCGTCTTCTAAGTTTAATCTAATATTTCTTTCCTCCAAACTCACTATAGCAGAAATGATAGATTTCTTATCTTCATTAAGAAGTCTCCCAATCCTATTGGAAGACACTTCTAATAGGTTCTCAATTTTATTTATTAATTTAGCCTTATTGTTGGCATTATCGGGCAGCTGTTCTTTTTTTGCAGGGATAAAGGCATCTTTGTGAACCCCAATTAGTCTAAAATATTTTTCCAGCCCGTACAGCGTATCTATATAAGTTTGGATCGGGACCTTAGCATCGGCGTCAAGCTGAACTACTTCTTTCTCAAATAGCTTTTTATTAAGGATACTCTTACTCAGTTTCCCTTTCTTTTTGCCACTCTTGTGATATTTGACAGTATAGAATTTATTAGCAAATTCCTTTGGGTCCATTGAGTTGTCAATTATTTCTTTTAAAGTTTGGCTGTACTCTTGGACAACCCCATCAGGGACAACTCCATCAGGGACAACCTCATCAGGTTCCACTTCTCCCTTTATCTTATACCTACCTTTGACTAACTCAACATCCTCAAGCGAGTCAAGTACTCTTCTGATAATATTAGGTGTGGATTTAGTTTTACGAACGATATCATTTATAGAAGCCCCATTAGGGCCCGCACTAGTTAGTGCATTTATTATTGCATTAGTGATCTGGTCTTCGGTCTGACCAGGTCCTTGAGTTAGTCCCAAAGTGGGAGCTGCATAGGTATCACCCTCTGTATCAACAGTAGCTGCCGCCCCCGGTTCTAATGAAGCACCAAATTTTGCGACTTTGCCCATTTGTATAATTTCCTCTTTATTGCCGGTAAAAGGGAATCTAACTTTAGCCAATCTAATAACCTTCTGCAAACTCATAGCTGGGTCTGGTGCGTCGGCATCATAAAATCTCATTACATCATTATAACTATCAGTGTTTGGCACTAACCATGCAGTGTCGCCACTTTCATGGAATAACCAAAAGTCCTCATTGTTGTCCTTTGTCAATTTTTCATAGCGCACCAATTCGACGCCCTCTAAATTAAGTCCACCTTTATCCAATAGTTCCTTTAAGAACTCTTCTTTGTTGCGAGATCTCAATCTCGTTTTTCCCAAAGCCTCAAGAAGCCCACGCTCAGTAATAGCCGTCTCGGGCTCGCCCTTTTTCTGTTGAACGACTGGCGTATTTTCGATTTCAACATCTCCCTCTGCATCAACAGTAGCTGTTGTATCTACTATGGGGTCTTTTTCATCGGGCACAGGCGTCGGCACACCCTCTGCTTCCGCCTGCGATTCTGGGCTGCCTTCAACGTTGGCGGTAGCGACTAGAGCCTTTTGAATCTCGCCTATTTGTTCAGCAGCGAGAACCGCCTTCAGAACCTCTAATTTGTCATTGTCTGTGGGAGCTTCATAGAAAGCTTTGGCGATTTCTGGTTTAGCGAGGCCCAAAGTAACAACAGTCTTGGGTATAGGAGGTTTCCAAGTGCCATTTTTGCGCAGGTATCCGTCCTTTTTTCTTTGGAGTCCCCCAGCCGTCTTAAATTTCAAGTCTGTCAGGGGCCGGTTGGTTTCTGTGGCCAATTTCCTAAACCAGCTCTCAGGACCACTCGGTGGCTGGAATAACCTGGTTGCTGGAACTAGATTTTTGCCTATTCTTTTAAGATTAGACTTATCCACAAACAAGTCGTTGTACTGCTTGTCTTTACCGACAAGGTCTTCCTGCACTCTGCCTAGAAACTCTCTAATATCGCCTTCCACCTTGTGGAAATAGTATTGTTCAGCTTCTGGCTCCTCGTTGGCAGTGGGATCTTCAGTGGCAGGAGGAACGGCAGGAGGAACGGCAGGAGGAACTTCATCGGCAGGAACTTCATCGGCAGGAACTTCATCGGCAGGAACTTCATCGGCAGGAGGAACTTCATCGGCAGGAACTTCATCGGCAGGAACTTCAGTAGGATCAACAGTAGGATCAGCCGCCTTCAGGGGGTCATCCACTCCTGTTTGGGCTTTGGGTTTTCCCAGCTCTGTGCTGGTGGCAGCTTGTTGTTTCAATGTCTGCTCTGCATCAGCAACTCTGTTGTTAATGATATCAATTTCCTGCTGCATTGCTTCTATATCACCTGCATCGGAGCTAGGAAGATTTATCAGAGCATCCTCGAAAGATTTTCTCACAGATTGACTGAATTCTTTTGTACTTACGACATCAACCATGGCGTCCGTAATTGGGCCCCCAAGCGAGCCTCCTTTAAGACCCATAATAGAGGGCATTTCGCGTCTGAAAGCATCCACGGTGGCCTTAGAGAGGACGTTGACAAGCTTTTTCCTCATCCTTGGATTGCCACGATACATTCCATAGATATCTCTTGTGGGCAAACGTGTAATAAAGTCCGTCAAGGGTTGGCTAAGCGGGTGGTCTGAGGGAATGCCTAGAAAAGAAACTACTCTCTTGGCCAAGAATCTCTTGGTTTCGGACATCCCCCCACCCAACAGGGCACCAATAGTACCAAAGAAACCTTCTTTTAAGAGCTTATCATCTTTAGCTAGGTAAAGGGCAACTTGGCCCAATTGATCTTCAGTAAGTTGTTCTCTTAAGGGGTGGGCTTTTAATTCAATTAGTGTACGATTTCGTAGATATTTCTCTAATTGTTTGCTGTTCATTTCTTAGCCCCATAATATGCTTCAACTTCTTCTCTTACAATTCTATCTAGAGATTCTTGAGTTAGACTCGCCGGAACCCCTGGATTGAGTTTAAGACCCTCTTTGGTCGTTATATCATCTGGATCTACATCAGGATCTTCCTTAAATTTTTTAAGTTCCTCGGGCGTCATGTCACCTTTGGGGTCTCCTTTGACAAATACTGCCTCTTTTCGAGCTTCATAGATAAGTTTTTTAACAAGACCCTTAGATAGTTTTTGCATAATAGTGCCCTTTTTGATAAATTTACATATTAATTAGTATCAAAATTCACATTCATACAGTTTACTTTTTTGTTCAATGATGCTGCTAGAGACTATCACTGTATAGTCTCCGCACTGCCCATATGGCCACAATGAGATATCAAAGCCGTAAACATCTTCAATAAAAACATAGTCCTCTTCTAAAGTCCAATATCCTTCAATATACCCAACTTCTGGTTTATATCCCGGATAGTGTACTCGTATTGCCTGATCTTCAGAATTTAGATGAAAGCAAGTTCCATCGTCAAAAAAGCTGTTTTTATCAAGTTCCCACCATTTATCAAAAAAGAAATCTATCGACATCTCCGAATAAACAACCCCAGGCTTACAGGATACCAAGCCCAATAAAATCACTCCCAATACACGTTTCATATTAAACCCCCCGGCCTTTATACAATAACTAGGGAACTATTTGGGTTATTTCTCAGCTATTTCGAGGTTCGGCTTCGTTTTTTCTTTATTTGAAACTGGCCTAAGTCGACCATTACCAGTTGGTTGGTATTCGGTCTCATCATCACATTTTCACTGTGGACATCTCTTGCATAAAAACCATATGTACCAAGGATATTTGTTGCTTCAAGAAAGCCCGCAGCTTCCGGAAATAGCTCTGATTTGTCTCTCTCCATATCTAAATGGTGAGCCTTACCTTGATGGGCGATAGGGATAGGAAATTTATTGAGCTTATATTTTATAATATCAGATGCCTTCTCGATCATTTTATCTACAAGTTTGCCATAGAAGGATTTCATCCCCTTTTGGACGCTCCGCTTGTACTTAGAGACCATAGCGTCGAGAATCATACTCAAGCCAGTCTTCATATGGTGGGTGATAATTTCCGTCAGTTTAATTCTTGGGTCAGATATCCAATCGGGGTAAAGTTCAGCGTTGTCCGAGATTTCGTGCCCTCTTGAAAGTTCGCCTTGCTTGGTTTTGTTGATGGAGCTATCATAAAATGCCTTCCAGTCTTTAATAATTTTATTTCGCATTATGTTCAAGCTTCTAGGACTGACGATTTCGTCTTCTACAAATTGGTCCGTTAGTCTCAAACAACTGCTAATTATATCCTCAACAGAATCCCAGTCAGATAAGATTATTGAATCTTTCCTGCCCGTTAGGATGCCCTCAACTCGACCGTCGACCTTCTCATCACTCTTGGGCATAAACAAATCATCTTGGATTTCTGGGGGCAAATCTTCCAACACTTCCATCATTATCAGAGCACTTCCGTCTTCCGCCCTCTTGACATCATAAACTTTTGGTAAATAAGACCGGGCCTCTTCGGGTAAACTCTTGCGATTCTCATAAACCCAAAGGTTGTTCTCTGCTTCTTTGTTGCCAACTTCAGGTGAAGTCTTCTTTAGGGCTCTCTTTTCAATTGTTTTTTCGCTTTGGATAATGTAAACTTCACCCTCTTTCCCACTGCCAGCCTTCTCGACAACAAACCAGCCCTGCTCCGGGTAGGCCTGAGCAAGTAAACTGTCGACCTCATCGAAGCTTTCAGTTACTTCATTGACATATCTGCGCCAACTTTCAAATAATAATTTCATAGTTCGAGTTCCTCTTGTTCTTGGCCCCCGCGTGTCATAAGTCTCATATAGTAAACGGGAACTTTGAGCCCAAAAGCGCGAGCTATATTTAGCCTGCCTCTCCCATCACCCAAGATATCCTTATATTCACTGTTCTGAATCATATATACTGGCGGCAGTTCGCCTGCTTCGACCCATTCCATCGCACGATCGATAAAATCCATTCTGTTTTCGAATTCACCACGATCGAATTCCACCTTGTTGCTTAGGTATTCAGATGCTGCATCCGTGTCAAAAGACCTCGTAGTGGGCTTCCAAAACTGTTTAAAATCAGCAGGGTCCAGAACTAGCCATTCTGTAGTTTCATCAAGTCTACTTGCAAGGTCATCGGCGTATAATTCACCATAATACATAGTCTCAAAGTCGTCCCTAGAATATTTATCCTCTTCACCCTCTTCATTATTGAGGTGAGCAACGGCCTCAAGCTCATCCCTGGTGTTCCTTCCGGGGCCCTCTTGTTCGTTGATATATCTGCGCCAACTTTCAAATAATAGTTTCACTTGTTCTCCACCTTTTTACAACCCTTAGGTAAATAGGACTTGGGGTCTTTTTTGTACTCCTCCAATTTGGGCTGTTCCCATTTGACAGCAGGGCAAAGACATTTATAATCTTTTTTGTCTTGCAGATAAAGTTCTAAACCAAACACATTGCCTTTAAGGTCCTCAATCTCCTTCTGACGGTCTTGGAGACCCTCTTCCGTGTCTTGACTCTCTTCTTTAACCGAAACGTCTTCAGACGGCTCTGGGAGGTCCTGAACACATACTACGGTGGGTATCAAAAACAATAGCCACCTCATTACTCTGCGACCAGTCTTTCAATCCGCTCTAGAGCAGCTCTCATATACTCTATATCTTTTTCTATAGATATAATTGCCTTACTGTTACTTTCGGCTTCTTTGACCTTCTGCCCAAGAACAACAACACCGGACTCAACATCGCCAAGATCATTTTGTAGTTGAGCGACCATAACGTTTGTATTCCAAACCCAGGCCCCTAGTGGCACTATCAGAACCCCTAGGACAATCGTAAATATCTTCCAAATCCATTCTGCGTGTTTGCCGTTTATTGTTCCCATACCTTAAATAGTCTATACGATTTCAATTTACACCATAGTATAGCAAAACATTCCGTCTAATAGTGGAAACTTGTGGCCGAATGATCTTTATAAAGCTTCCTGGGATTACATATAGTGTTCCGTAGCGACAATCTCGTATACCAGGGCTAAGATGAGTGTATCCAACCCCCACTTCGCCACGTTTAAATAAGCCTTTGGGGTCCCCGCAACCAACAAAATATGCAAAATAGTTTATTTCCTCTATATCCCCATCCCCCAGAATATATAGAAACTAAAATATAATTATTCTTTCTATTTCGCGTTGGAAGGCTTATATTCTTCAATCAAACGCAGATCCAAAACCCTGTCCGGATGCATTGACATCAACAATAAAAAATCCTCGACCTCCGCGTCTTGCTCTTCTTCTTTTTCGGCGTCCACCACCACCCGGTACAACAATCACCGCATCAGCCGTGACCGATACCCCATCCGCGACAGTTAGCTGGACGGTGTAGGTTCCGGCAATGTCGGGCGTGAAGGCTGCTGTCGCTGTCGAGACGCCTAGGCCAGTCTTACTCTGCTGGTCGTAGATGTCCCCGATCTCTGTCGGGGAGAGAGCGCGTGACCAAACAGCAAATTCATCCAGTAGCCCATCCCATGCGTAGGTAGTATCCCCCGCCGCTTTAGCCCCCAGTATGAAGTCATCTGTTCCGGCAATCGTCGCAGGAGCTACATCGGTGTACACTGCCGCGCCATCCAGATAGCCGGTTATTGCGGTCCCAACTCGGACAAGAGTGATATGCGACCACACCCCAGCTGGGATGGTCATGGTGTTGTTGTTGGCATACCAACTTGAGCCATCACCAGACTGAAATCGGTAAGTGTTTGTCCCGTAGCGCTCAAGGTTGTAGCCCTCGCCTGTGGTGCCTACCCTGTTGCTGAACACTTTCACCCAAGAGCCCTGTGATGCGTCGGGGTTCATCCAGAACGAGAACGTGAAGTCACCTGTAGTGAAGGCCAGAATCGACCCATAGTCGATGTAGTCGTTCGACCCATCGAAGCTATAGGCGTTTAAGCCCACCTTGCCGGTGACCTGCGTGGCTCCACTGACCGCGCCGTTCCGAGAGTTGCCCGAAGTGTCGTTGGCGTTCCCTTCAAAGTGACAGAGAAGTTCATTATCGACCATCATCGAGGTTGCGCCGTTGTCGGGCAGCGCGATTGGATAGTTGCTGATCGCCGAGCCGCCTGGAAGACTGGTCCATTCCCATGCGTAGTAGTGGTGGAACTGCGAGCCAGATCCGTCAAACGTCGCAAGGACTGTCGGTGCCCCAGAAATGTCAGGCAGGACCGCAACGGGACTGGGCGGTATGACCGCAACCTGGCCGACAGTCCCATATAGCGCAGCCGAATATGACGGCGAGTCAAGGACTGCGACCTGGGCTACAGCCCCATAGAGCGCCGCCGAATACGAGGGTGAATCAAGGACTGCGACCTGGGCTACAGCCCCATAGAGCGCAGCCGAATACGAGGGTGAATCAAGGACCGCAACCTGGGCGACGGCTCCATAGAGCGCCGCCGAATACGATGGTGAGTCAAGGACTGCGACCTGGGCGACGGCCCCGTATAGTGTGGCGCGTGCCACTAGGCTGTCACTCGAAAGCCAAGCTCCATAGCGTCGATTGCAGTCACATCAAGCGCGCCACCCGCAGCCTTTACCGTGGTGGAGATCTCGGCTGGAGTTGCGCCCGCGCCGAGCGTTGTTGTCGCATCTGTGATCGCGCTGACGAAGTTGTCCTCGGACATCTGTAAATCAGTAATGAAGGTGTCTTTCGATGCATTGCACCGCACCGTCATCCCCAGCACAGCAGCGGGTGCGGTCCCGCTCAAAGCGTCGAAAGCAACGTCCATGCGGAGTGGCTTGGCTGTGACCGCGTCGGTCGTCTCCACTTTGGTCGCCGTATCCTGGCTGTTTGCGATGTCGATGTCGGTGGCCGATCCGGTCCA
>Ga0209756_1000155_pt1 | contig 64027 bp, 46 predicted proteins | sample ETNvirenome_6_85_FD_184071 | JGI IMG/M metagenome (GOLD analysis project Ga0209756, IMG submission 184071) | Marine viral communities from the Pacific Ocean - ETNP_6_85 (SPAdes) (version 3) | ecosystem: Environmental > Aquatic > Marine > Oceanic | place: Pacific Ocean | collected 2013-06-19 | reverse complement strand
CATATGCGTTGGATGTTTATGGAGATGGGCAGATCGAACGAGAGTTCATTATTAAGAGAATGCAATTATTCGCGGCACTAGAGAAGGAATCAGTACCCTTCTTTCCACGTGATTATTTTTTAAATACCGAATATTCTGAAGAGTTTGATGATTATCTTTATAGGATAGTTGGATATCCGCTCTTGACATCATTAACTACTAATATGTTTGCATCTCCTTACGGTGCTACGAGTTTAAGAGAATATTTTGCCAATGCATTTGAAAAATACTTTATGGGAGAACATGAAGCAATAAAGAACTTATCTCCGCAAGCTTATAAAAAAATAAAAGAGATGATAGATAAAGAAGAGGATGAAAAATATGGCAACATATAATATTAAAAAAGAAAAAGAAAGAATAATTGTAGAAGTAATCGTACCTCCATTGCCTCACTTCGCACGCGAGGCGCGCCTAGTGAAAGAAACAGTGGTTCTGGAAAATGTAGAACATTACTTAAAGAGAGCAGGCATAGATCACTTGGGGTGTATGGAGAACACAGTGGTCAGGAACGGCGAGTCAGGAATTTTTATTTTTAGGCGCTCATACATCCAACCCTCTGCTCAAAAAGAAAATGAGGTATCTCCAAAAAAAGACTTGACACCACCCCCCGAACCTGTTATAATAGAAGAGCAACCTAAAAAAAGAAAGCGAGTTAAGCGTGTCTCTAAAACAGGAAACAAAACAACTAGTTGAGTATGTATCGTTTAGTGGAATAAAAGATTGGGAATTTTGTCCCAATTATTATAAAATAACAAGGATAGATAAATCATACAAATTTAAAGGCAACATTCACACTGCATTTGGTACTGCAATGCATTATGTGATGGAGCATATGATTCTTGATCGTAAGAAGAAAAGTAAAGAGTTTTTGATTAATGAATCGAAACGAATGTTTGATAGGGCATTTCATAAAGAATTAAATATTTTACCTGAATATCCGTCTTCTAAAGACGTATTAGAATTTAAACAACATGCACCACCTATCATAGAACAAGTATTAGATGTTTTAGAAGAACATTTTGGAAAAGATTTTAGATATATATCAACGGAAGAACAGATAGACATTTTAATTGATGAGTATAAATTAGCGGATTATGACTTCCGAGGTATTGTGGATTTAACGATTCAAACGTCGGATGGCAAGTATCATGTAATCGACTGGAAGACATGTTCATGGGGATGGGACCACAGGAAAAAGTCTGATCCAATGGTCACATATCAACTGACCTATTATAAGCATTTTCTAGCAAAAAAACATCAAATTAATTTAAAAGATATAGAAACATACTTTATACTATTAAAGCGTGTAGCAAAGAAAGATAACGTGGAAATTTTGCGCACATCTAGCGGCGAGCGGAAAACTTCGAATGCCTTAAGGTTGCTGGAGAGTGCAGTCCACAATATTGATCATGGAAATTTTATAAAGAAAAAATCATCATGCCGCAAGTGTGCGGTGTGGAAAACATTATGTGAGGGTTAGTGTGAGCGACAAAAAAATAAAAATTTTAACTATTAGTGATCATCCCCTATCGCCATCGGGCGTCGGCACACAAACTAAATATATTCTAGATCATCTCTTGCGAAGTGGTAAGTATTCAGTGGTATCGATTGCTGGCGCAGTTAAGCATGAAAACTACCAACCTCAAAAAACTGAAGAATTCAAGGACGACTGGATAATTTTTCCGGTCGATGGTTATGGGGATGCAAATATTATCAGATCGATGATACACCAACACAAACCAGACATTCTTTGGTTTATGACGGATCCGAGATTTTTTCAATGGTTGTGGGATATAGAAGACGAAATTAGAGCGCATGTTCCTATGGTATATTACCACGTCTGGGATAATAAACCCTATCCAACATTTAACAAAATAAGTTATGATAGTACCGACGTAATTTGTACCATCTCTAAAGTTACTGATGATATTGTACGGACAGTGGCCCCGGATGTGGAATGCCACTATATTCCCCACATTACACCTCCTGAATTATTTACTAAATTACCAGGAGACAAGGTAGAGGAATTTAGAAAGCAGTCTAATTTGGGAGATAAGTTTCTAATTTTTTGGAACAGTAGGAACGCGAGACGAAAAATGTCCGGAAGTTTGATTTTCTGGTTTAAAGAATTCTTAGATAAGGTGGGACACGATAAGGCAACTTTGCTGATGCACACCGATCCTAAAGATCCTCATGGTCAAGATCTCGAAGCGATTATTCAGGAGTTGGGACTAGCAGACGGTCAAGTATTATTTTCTCTGAAAAAATTGCCCCCTCAAGAAATGTCTATGATGTATAATATGGCAGATGTTACAGTGGGCATTTCCGACGCCGAGGGATTTGGGTTGTCTACTTTTGAATCTCTTTCCTGCGAAACTCCTATTATCGTCACGATGACCGGAGGACTTCAGCAGCAAGTAACGGACGGTAAAGAGTGGTTTGGAGTGGGCATTGAACCTGCTTCAAAGGCAATTATTGGATCGCAGGGCGTTCCTTTTATTTATGAAGATCGAATTGCCGGCAAAGATTTTGTAAATGCTCTTTTAAAGATGTACGAGATGTCGCCCGAAAAGCGCGCTCAACTGGGTCGCAAAGGAAGAGAAAATATTATTAAAAATTATAATTTTGAACAAACATTAGAAAAGTGGGATGAACTATTATCTCGGGTGTATCTAGAGCGTGGTTCGTGGGAGAATCGCAAAAAATATAAAAAATGGGAAGTTATATCCTTTTAAGGGAGCAGGGTGAATATGAAAAAGAAAGTTTTAGTTAAAGGGCCCGGGCTGACCTCCAGTGGTTATGGAGAGCATGCTAGATTTATTTTAAGGTCACTGCGTGCTTATGAGGAATATGTAGATATTTTCTTCGAAAATATAATTTGGGGACAAAATGGATTTTTAATAGAAAGTAGCGAGGAAAGGAGATGGATGGAATTTTTGTTAGGCAAGACACATCATCATGTACAGAACGGCGGAAAATTTGATGTTTCTATTCAAGTTACTATTCCCCTAGAGTGGCAAAAGATTGCACCAATAAATATTGGAGTGACTGCTGGGATTGAGACTACGAAGATAGCGCCCAAGTGGGTGGAAAAATGTCACCAAGTAGATAAAATTATTGTACCATCGACTCATGCACGCTATGCTTTTGATCATACCTCATATATGATAAAAAATGAACAAACCGGGGAGCAAAAAACATTTAAAAATATTACCCCTATTGATGTCGTGCATTATCCCGTGAAAGATACTGTTCCCCAACCCCTTGCTTTAGATTTGGATTTTGATTTTAATTTTATCACGGTGGCGCAATGGGGGCCCCGCAAAAATCTGGGAAATAGTATAAAATGGTTTGTGGAAGAGTTCAAAGATGAAGAGGTTGGTCTTGTAGTAAAGGCGAACACACGAAAAAATAATATTGCTGATCGCAGACATTGTGAGGCGCGGATAAATGGGTTTCTAAAGCAATATCCTGAAAGGAAATGCAAAATATATTTAGTGCATGGTAATATGACTGAAGAAGAGATGTGTGGATTATATACTCATCCTAAAATAAAGTCAATCGTCTCCGCCACTCACGGCGAGGGGTTTGGATTGCCGTTGTTCGAAGCGGTTTACAGTGAGTTACCCGTGATCGCTCCCAATTGGAGCGGACATGTTGATTTCCTGTATGCCCCTAAAAAGGATAAAAAAGGCAAAATTAAAATGAAGGCCCATTTCAGCAAAGTCGACTATACTATCGCACCAATTCAAGGAGATGCGGTATGGGATGGAGTCTTAGAGAAGGATAGTCAATGGTGTTTCCCCAAAGAATCTTCTTTTAGAAGTGCAATGCGAGAAACCTACAAAAATTATGGTATGCGTAAATCTGAAGCAAAAAAATTAGCAAAACATGTAAAGGAAACTTTCACTCGCAAGGGCGCCCACGAAAAAATATTTAACATTGTGAGTCCAGAGTTTATTGCGCCTCTTGAGATTGACCCTCAGCCAATTACTGGAATTAGTTTTTGTATTCCCACCAACGGGAAGAGAATTGAAAAAACCAACCTAACAATGAAGAGTATTAGAAAACAGAAATGGAAAGATACGCCCTATGAAATAGTGATAGGTGGCGTAGTCGATGAATTTAAGAAATCGAAAGATGTAGAGTTAGTAGATAGAAAATCGGACGCGTCCACGGGTAAAGTCGCGGCGTTGCGAAATGCCTGCGCCGATAATGCTAAATATGATGTGATAGTTTTTTGTGATGATGATATTCTCCTAGATCCTAATTGGTTAGAAAAAACTCTAAAGTTTAATAAAAGTAAAGGATGGAAAGTTTTAGGAAATAGAATTCTTAATCCTGATGGGACACGCCACTGGGATCGGGCCACAATGACTCCTAGAGTTTTGGTGGATTATCAACACCCGAGCGGCGATAAGAATCTAATGCAGACTTCTGGATTTTTTACCATCCGGCGCGAAGTACATGAGGAAGTCAAGTGGGATGAGTCTAAGATGGTATATGCTGATCGGAATAATCAAGGAATTCCCGAAGATGTACAATATAATCTAGACTTACATAAGCAGAATATTCCCCTCTCGTTCAATGAGAGCACATATGTGTGGCATAACGATGATAATTATACTGAGTTTGGAGGGGGAACTCTGTTGAAAGAGAAAATTAAAGAATTTAGCGGAATAGAATTTTTTCCTCCCAATTGTGAAGAATATACTAATTTTCTAGAAGAGGTGTGAGGTGCATTTTAAGATAATTACTCCTGCCTATAATGTAGATAAATGGATCTCTACCAACTTAATGAGCGTTCTGGGGCAAGAACATCAAGATTACGAAGTGATTTTGTTGGACGATATTTCTACTGATAAAACTGTACAGACAGCAAAGAAATTGGTTGAAAATGATTCCCGATTTAAGATTGTTGTTAATGATGAGAAGTGCGAGGCACTTAAAAACATCTGTCGTGGCATTGATATGCTTAATCCCAATGATGAAGATATTATTGTATTATTGGATGGCGATGATTGGTTGAAAGATAAAAGAGTTTTATCCAAGGTTAGGGAAGTTTACGAAGAAAAAGACTGCCTAATGACTTACGGTTCCTACATCACCTATCCTCATGGACAAACGCCATGGAATGTTTCGCAATATCCTCAAGAGACAATCGATAGCATGAAATACCGCGAGGATCCCCAATGGCGCGCCTCACACCTGCGCACATTTAAATATGGGTTATGGAAGCGCATCAAAACAGAGGATCTACAAAATTCTAAGGGTGAATATTATATGTATGGGTGGGATCTAGCAATCATGTTTCCCCTTCTGGAGATGTCTGGAAATAGACAAGAATATATTTCTGAACATCTTTATGTTTACAACCGAAGCAATCCTCTCAATTGCGATAAAATAAATCATCAACTTCAATTAAGTGAGGATCGAGAAGTCAGGCAGCAACCCAAATATGAGAGGGTAAATTATGATAACTAGTTTGCTTCAAGGCGGTCTTGGAAACCAAATGTTTCAAATCGCTGCTGCTACTTCCTTAGCAAAAAAAAATAATGATGAAGCATGCTTTAATGTGCACAATCACCATCTTCCGAATCAGGGGCGTAAATGCCACAACTATATTGATACTGTATTTCGAAATGTGGATTTTTCTTCCCCCATTGGAGTTCTTCATACTTATCATGAGACATCTTACGAGTATCGGGAGATAGAGTATAACCCTCAGATGGCATTGGTTGGATTTTTCCAATCAGAAAAATATTTTAAAGAGCATCGCGGCGACATCCAGCAGATGTTTTCTATTGATTCTCATAGTTTAGACATTATTAAAGAAAAATACGGATCTCTTCTAGAAGGGAATACAGCATTTGTGCATGTGCGCCGAGGAGATTATGTTAAATATAAAGATCAGCACCCTCCATGTTCCCTTGATTATTATAGAGAGGCAACATCCCTATTTCCCGAAAATACAATCTTTCTAGTTTTTAGTGATGATATAGAATGGTGTAAAGAGAAGTTCGAAGACGAGAGGTTTGTTTTTATACACAATGACGAAGATTACATAGATTTATATTTAATGACTTTGTGCAAAGGTGCCATAATGGCCAACAGCAGTTTCAGTTGGTGGGGCGCTTGGTTAGGTGAGAAGGAAAAAGTAATAGCCCCATCACGCTGGTTCGGGGAAGGAAGCACAAACAACACCAAAGATCTTTATGCACAAGAATGGACAATACTGTGAGTGAATTTCATCGATGGTTTTCAGACCGAGGAGACGATACACACCGACTCAATTATGATTTAAGTGAGGATAGTGTAGTGTTTGACGTGGGCGGATATAGAGGCGACTTCGCTGCTAAATTATATCAAAAACATAAGTGTAATATATATATCTTCGAACCAGTCAAAGAATTTTATGATTCAATTGTTAATCGCTTTCATGCAATAGAGAAAATTATAGTGTGTCCCTATGGACTATCTAGCGACACGTCCCATCAAGAAATAAGTTTATTGGGAGATTCTACGAGCACCCATAGACCGAGCGATAATACGCAAACAATTTCGTTACGTGAGATTGGAAGCGTTATAGAAGAATTAGAGATTAAAGAAATAGATTTAATAAAGATAAACATCGAAGGGGAAGAGTTTCCTCTTTTGTTTCACTGTCTTCGGGAAAATTTAACTATTAAAATGAAAAATATTCAAGTGCAATTTCATGAATTTGTAGAGCACGCACACGTGCAGCGTAACGCTATTCGTGAGCAATTGCGCGAGACGCATACCTTAACTTATGATTATACTTTTGTATGGGAAAACTGGAAAATAGATGAGAAAAATTGCCTTTAGTTCTCCATGGGGAATAGATAGTGGCGCTTTGCTCAAGGGTATGTTGAAACACACCCCCAATGATGATGGCGTATGGGAAGATTTGGTGGGCATCTCTAACCCATACGATGCAGATTGGATTGTGGCGACTGAGGATTTAGATCCTCGACTTGACATATCACGCATTGATCAAAATAAAGTTATTTTATGTGGTAGGGAACCGCCTTGGATTTCTAACCCTAATTGGGCGCGCCATTCCACCCCTTACAAATTTAAACATACAATGGGTAATTCTTATTTATTGGGAGGGTGGTCTTTTCCTATCTCTTATAAAGATATGGAAGATCTGCAACGTGAACCTAGAGATAAAAAAGTGTGCGTGATTACCTCTAATAAGAGAATGTGCATCGGTCATCATCAGAGATTAGAATTCGTGAGAAAATTTTGCCACCATTATCCGGGCACTTTAGACGTATATGGTTCTGGCATGTCAGGCGAAGGACTTGGATCACACTATAAGGGCATGTCTACATTTGGAGATGTTAAGAAGTTGGAGTGGTTACTCCAGTATGATTATGCTCTATGTCTTGAAAATGGTCAACTAAATGGATATTTCTCAGAAAAATTAACAGACGCATTCATGGCGCATACTGTTCCTATATATTGGGGCGCGCCCGATGCGAACAAGTATTTTTCCGACACCTCGTTCTATAGTTTAGACATTGCTGATCCCGCTGCTTGTCACACGTTAAAAGAAATTTCGTCTAATCCCGTCTCTCCCGAGATGGTTGATGCTGTATCGGAAGCGCGCCAGAGAATAATGACCAAATATAATTGGTGGCCAAGCATTAAGAGGATTATCGATACGGGGAGGGTACTGCCATGAAATTGCATTTAGGTTGTGGCGAAAAGCGCATTGAAGGATTTGTTAATATTGATTCTCGATATCTTCCTACTGTCGATAAGGTAGATAATATTAGATTTTTACGTTCTTTTGAAAATAATTCAATTGATCTTATTTATGCTTCGCATGTTCTAGAGCATTTTTCGCGTTGGGATTATAAGGAGTGCCTCAAGCGATGGCATGAACTCCTTAAACCACGCGCTACCTTGCGTATAGGAGTACCAGATTTCGAGAAAATAGCAAAGCATTATTTAGAGTTTGGAGACGTACGGGCCCTTTCGGGAATGATATACGGAGGGCAGGATTATCCTGAAAATAATCATTTTTGGTGCTGGGACTTTAAAGAACTTAAGAAGGATCTAGAAGAAGTGGGATTTACCGGTATTCAACGATATGACTGGCGCTATACTACACATTCCCACATCGATGATTGCAGTCAGGCGCATCTCCCACACATGGATAAGGAAAATGGACTACTGATGAGTTTGAATGTTGAGGCGGTTAAATGAAAAAAAGTTTGTATGATTATAACGATGCGCATGCGGGCGAAACGATTTATATAATTGGATCCGCTGCCAATCTTGCTTATTTAAATGAGGCGGAGCTGAAATCTTTAGAAGAAAAAGTAACAATTGGAGTAAACTTCACTTATGAGGGGGTCAATGATTTAACTTATGCCCTCTCTGCTCATATAGCGCCCGCCGTATACCTATTTGAACATACTAGAAAGAAGATCCCCCTCTTTGTAGCAAATAGCGGAATAAGGAAACAAGCGTTTTCCTATATGCAAAATTTCTTTTGGGATGATGAGAGGATCGTGGAATTTTCTTCGGATCCACCCGCTCTCCCTATCTCCAAAAAGCGAGGACCAAGCGATGTGTCCCTTCAAGGCAATACCAGTAGTTTGCTGTTGGCGACTCATGTAGCTCTTATTATGGGCGCATCTGAAATCGTCTATATTGGTTTTGAGGAATTGTCGTTTGCTCACTTTTGGCATCTAGATAAAAAGATAGCAGATAGGATGGAAAAAAACATAAGAGACACTTTGCTAACTAAGAAGTATTGGAATGAATACTCTTATAGTAATGAACACAGTTGCATTGCTATGAATATTCATAAAGAATTTGAATATGTTCTTGGAGAAGTACCCGGGTTTTCTGGATATTTTAATTTGTCCGAAGAAGAATATAATAAAAGTTTCGCGCAGGCACACTTGCCTCCACCGCAGCAAAACGTACGAGACTTTACACAATACGTTCAGTATCTCCACTCTATAAATATAAAGACATATACGCTTGCGACACAGGGTATCACGGTAAATGCTGGATGCGAAAAAATAAAGACTATCCGAGAAGGAAAAGGGAAGGTGAAAAGATGAATTACGATAATTGCTTAATAACAGGGGGAACGGGAACTTTTGGCACCTCCTATATTATGCTAGCTATCGAGAAGAGGTGGCATAAAAAGATTATTGTTTATAGTCGTGATGAGTATAAGCAAATTAAGATGTATCAGTTTCTTAAAACATTTTTTGCCGACTCCCTAATTGGTAAAGAGTTGCCTCCCTATTCTATCACCATTAACGAAACTCAAATTCGCTTTTTTATTGGAGATGTATGTGATTATGAGAGACTGTGTACGGCAACTAGAAAAGTGGATCTCGTTATTCATGCCGCCGCTTTAAAGCACGTGCCCATATGCGAATACAATCCCATGCAAGCAACCAAAATTAACATTGGGGGAACGACCAATGTTGTCAATGCATCAGGGACTAACGGAGTGAAAAAAGTAATAGCTCTTAGCACTGACAAAGCCGTAGATCCAATTAATATTTATGGTGCAACAAAGTTGTGCCTGGAGAAGGTTATTTTGGGTGGCAATAATTATTATCCTGATATGAGCATGATGGTTGTTCGTTACGGCAATATTATTGGAAGTCGGGGATCTATTATTCATAATCTTTTGACATTTAAGGAAGAGGAGATAGATTTAACTGATCCCGATATGACGCGTTTCTGGTTAACGATTGAGGAGGCCGTAGAACTTGTACAGAAAGCAGTTGGTATGAGTGGAAGCAGCGTTGTCTGTGTACCCAAACTAAAAGCACTTCGGTTATCCGATCTTTTTAAGATGGTCCGACCTGATTTAAAGGTGAATATCATTGGCGCCCGACCTGGAGAAAAAATTCATGAAAAAATGCTCACCGAGAATGATTTACCCAGCACTTTTGAACATAAGGAGTTAGACTGCTTCGTGATAGATGCATCGCCCAGAACAAGTGATAATCGCGCCCCCTCTCTTGTAGCGCCATTGGAGAGTGCAAAATTTCGCCAATATACGAGCGATGTGGTAGAGCGGTTCCGCAAGGATGAATTCCTTTTAAAATTAAAAGGAAGCATCATTAATAAAATTTATGGAATGGAGAAGATACTATGAAAACTTTACAACAGAATACTTGGGCGGGGGAATTTGGGAAAGAGTACACTTTAAGGAATTCATTTATCGACAAAGACGGTTTTAATTTCGAGAATTGGGATAAATGTTTAGTAGAAAGTATTGGCATGGCCCACACTGAAATAAATGAATTGTTTTTTAGAGATTTAGAGGTGGATTCCGTGCTAGAAGTGGGATCCAATATGGGGTTACAATTAAATGGTTATGAAAAAATGGAAATGTTTTCTAAAATTTGCGGCGTAGAGATACAGCGCAGCGCCATTTCCAAGTCGCGAGAAGTTTTCCCGGATGCCCACTTCGACATTGTACGGGGTCTTGCGGAGGATGTGCCGTTTAAAGATTCTAGTTTTGATTTGGTAGTTACTAACGGACTACTCATTCATATATCTCCGGACACCCTTAAGAATGTGATGCACCAAGTGTATAGGTGCTCCAGGCGCTATATATTTGGATATGAATATTTTGGGGCCGATGAGAATGCACAATATAGAGGATCCGCAGAGTTGCTTTTTCGTAGAGATTTTTGCGCAGATTATTTGAGGGAGTTTCCGGATTTACATATTGTGAAACGAAAGCGTGTTTCTCACTCCTCTAATTCCTCTAATATCGATGACATGTTTCTATTGGAAAAGCGAAAAAAATAGTATGAAGTGTTTTGAAACTCATATAACTTCCGCCGACATTGCCGAAATATGTAAAGTCCTAGAGACGGGAAATTTAGGGTTTGGCGAAAATGTACCCAAATTTGAAAATAGATTTAAATCATTTTCCCAGAAGAAGTTTAATATCGCCACTAACTCAGCCAGTGCCTCAGCTTTTATGATTTTTTCTTATCTAAGAGAAACTTATGGCGCCTGTGATGTATTTACTACTTCCCTCGGGTTCACGTCACCCGCTTGGGCGGCTAAACACTTTGGACACAATCTTATATTTGTGGATGTGGACGAAAACCTCCAGTTTGATATCCAAGATTATAAAGACAAAAGAGGAGTAAGGTGCGAAAGATATTCCGATTGTTTCGTGAAGCCAGTTGTGATGCCAGTGCTTTACGGGGGGGTTAGTAATATTGAGGGATTTAATGAATTCTTTGACCAGAGTGGATACAAAGAAATTGTAGTTGTAGACTCTGCCCATTGTGTAACGCCCACTATTAGAAGTGATTATCTTTTCTTTTCCTTTCATCCCTATAAACCTATTTGCACATCCGACGGCGGAATGATCTCTACGGATAATTCTGATGCTAATGATTATTTTAGATCTTATCGCAATTTCGGAAGAAAGCAAGCGGGAAGTTCTTACGATATAACTCAGGAAGGTTTTAAATTTTATATGAATAATTTAAATGCAACCATTGGACTCACCCAACTAGAGAGATATGAGGAGAATTTAGAAATCCGAAAGTCCAATTATATGAAAATGCAATTATCCCATCAATACGATCTCCTCCCTCATGATGCCAATTCTTCCTTTTATTTCGCAACAGCCTTGACAGATCAGGCAGATCGTGTTATAATGAATCAGGGACTGGCGCGCCACTATCCCATGTTGCATAAGATGACCTATTACAATGATAATCGCACTCTTCCTCGATTGGAGTCTCTACATCATAAGATTTTGAATTTACCATTGTATGCCCCGATACCCAAAGGAGAGTTTTAAGATGACAGATCCCAAATCAAATTCCAAGAAAGCAATCCCCAAGAAAAGCAAATACCAGCAAGAGTATGAAGATAGAAAAAAACTGATAGCACTGGGAAGGGCATCTGCCCCGGTTAAGATTGATCCTCTGGCGTTACTTACAGAGGAACCAGTTTGGGATATTGATCCTGAACTTAAGAAGAAAACAGTAGTGCTTCTTAGACCCTTTAATGTCTATCACTATTATAATTACATTCCGCTTGGACTTGTGTGTATCGGGTCTGCGCTGGAAAAACATGGATATAATGTAATAATATTGGACGCCGGTTGGGATCCTAACTTTCAAGAGAAGATGGAAGCGGCAGTTAAAGATGCTCTATTTGTTGGCATCGGGTTAATGACCTCAGAGATTCCCCACACGCTTGAGATATTAAGTAGGGTAAGAGAAATTGCACCCCAAACTCCGACTGTTGTCGGAGGGTGGCATGTTTCTCTTTTTCCCGAACAAATGTCCGAAAGCGATCTGGTGGACTGGGTAGTTATACAGGAAGGCGAAAACGCTGTGGTGCACATTGCCAACACTATTGCTTCCGGCATGAAGTGTCCGGAGATTCCCAATAAAAAAATAATCCCCCGCGAAATTCTCAAAATGGAGGAATTGCCACACCCCAATTATAAAATATCTTTAAATCATGAAGACTACATTACCAGTTATTTAACTGATAGTCTGACTGCCCACGTGAAACAGCCAATGCGATGGTTGCCCTACGATTCTAGCAGGGGATGTCCATCTCAATGCACCTTTTGTATTAATGTGGTGGCAGGTAATATGAGGTATCGAACTAAGTCAGCAGAGAAGTGTGTGGAAGAGATTGTTTCGCTAGTGGAAGAATTCAACTTGACTCATGTTAAGATTATAGATGATAATTTTTTTGTTAATATTCGTCGAGTACGGGCAATTTTAGAGGGTATAATTGAGGCGGGACTAGAAGTCACTATTGATGCTGAATGTCGCACAAATTATTTTAACGAAAAAATGATAAATGATGCGACATTAGCGCTAATGAAGAGAGCGGGCATCGTTCAATTGACGCTGGGAATAGAGTCGGGATCCCCCGACACCCTTGTATTGATGAAGAAAGGCGCAACAGTAGAGCACGCCGAAAATGCAGTGAGGCAATGCAACAAACATGGAATTATTGCTCGCTCTTCATTTATTTTAGAGTGCCCGGGAGAGAAGAAATCAGATATCGAGGAAACCATTCAGTTTATTAATAGGATGAGAGAATATCCCCTCTTCTCTGCCGGCGTTGGGACTTTTAGACCATACCCTAAGTGTGAAATGACCACCTCCATTATGGAGCGCGGATTATTGAAGGAACCAGAAAGTTTAGCGGAATGGGCACTAGAAGAAAACATACGAATGTGGACATCTTCGGAAGAAGAGCGCCCATGGCAAGTGGATCCTGAATTTTCAGCAGCAGCGGCCCACTATATTAACATTGAGTCAGAAACCAGAATATCCCTCGACAAATTATCCACTCAAGCGGAGAAGGATATTTTAGGATTAATAATCGAGATCGCTAAAGTAAGAAATAGAAATATGGATTATGCAAAGGGTGGGGATCTTGATATCTATAAAAAATTCACCACCGATTTTTATCGGAACAGATCACAGACGGACGCCGGGAGTAAATATCCTTTACCAGATCCGCACCACGAGGATAAGTAAATATGAAAAAAATTATAGGAGTTATAACAGCGCGCATGAGTTCAACGCGGCTTCCAGGCAAAGTTCTATTAGATCTCTCCGGAAAGTCAGTATTCTCTCATCACGTGGAGAGGATGAGAGAAGTAGAGGGATTGTCCGAAATATACCTTGCGACTTCGCTTGAACCACAAAATAAAGAATTGGTAGAAGTCGCGCTTGATGAAGGAATTCAGGTTTATGTAGGCGCCGAAGAAGATATTGTGGAGAGGCATGTGGAAATCTGTGCGCAAGAAAATGCGGATGCCGTTATAAGGGTGACGGGTGACATGCCATTGTTCCATATCGACGCGGCATCGGAATATGTCTCTATGTTCAATGAGAGAGAGTGGGATTATATAAATTCTTCTAATATGACTGCTATGCAAGGCACCGTTCCGGAATTAATTTCGCGTAAAGCGCTACTCAAAATTCATGAAGAATATAGGGGAACTGCCATAACTCAACCAATAAAGCAAAATTTAGATTTGTATGATGTTGCCAGTGTGGAATATCATCAAAACCTAGTTCGACCAGAGTATCGGTTGACTCTTGATTACAATGAAGATTACATGACGATTATGGCAATTTATAATGAACTCTACGAAGAGGGACCGATATCTCTGTTTGATGTTTATAAATATTTAGACGATAACCCAACCATTGCGGCGTATAACTCCCACATGAAAATGAAAGATGTAAATGTTTTTGCGGCAAATTTGGTAGAGGCACCCCTTTATTCAATAGTTGAGAGCGGATCTAAACATGTTATATTGGATAAGGATAAATGTGGAATAAGTTATTCCACATTTCAAAAAGAGATGAAAGATCTTTTTAAAGGAGAAGAGTAGGGTGAAAGATAAAACAGATTTTGATATAATTGATGATATACAGAATATAAGAAGCGAAAATAATGTTAATTGGATGGACGTTTTGAGATTAGCGTTTGAAGTCGATGCGCAGCGGGCCCGAAAACTGATAGGCAAGATCGATCAGTGCGATAGTGCAATTGGAGATTTAATTAAACAACTAGCACGGAATGGAGGATAATGTGAAGATTGCCATTTTAACCTCCCCAGATCAGTGGTTTATTCCCTACGCAAAAGAACTACAAAGTAAAATAAAAAATTCAAAGTTATTCTACACCCACCAGTCGATTGAAGAAGAACAGGATGTAATTTTTATTCTTAGTTATCACAAGATAATACCTGAAAAATATTTAGTTAAAAATAAACACAACATAGTAATACATGCAAGCGCGCTCCCTGCCGGCAAAGGATGGGCACCTCTCTTTTGGCAAGTGCTGGAAAGTAAAAGTGAAGTGACATTTAGCATGTTTGAAGCTTCAAGCGGAGTGGATAATGGTGACATATATATGCGATATAATCTTAACCTTACCGGGACTGAACTAAATAAAGAGTTGCGCCACAAACAAGCCGTGGCATGCATGGAGATGTGTATAGGATTTTTAGAGAACTATGAACGCTATAGGATTCCCACTCCACAAGAAGGCGCAGAGAGTTTTTATGATAAAAGAGGTCCCCAAGACAGCAGACTAGATTTAGATAAGACGATAAGAGATCAATTCAACCTCCTCAGAATTGTCGACAATGAATCCTACCCTGCTTTTTTTGAAATAGAGGGGTGCACCTATACTTTAAAGATAGAGCGCCAGAACAGTGAAAGGTAGAAAATTTTATGACTTCTAAAAATACTTTTATTATTGGAGAAGCGGGCGCAAATCACAACCGAGATTGGCATTCCGCAAAAAAACTAGTCGACGCTGCTGTGAAGGCAGCATGTGACGCAGTGAAATTTCAAACCTATTCATCCGAGACTCTCTATGCAAAGAACACTCCAGATTTTGCAGGATATAAGAATATCAATAAACTCATTAAGGATATCGAATTACCACGCCATTGGCACAAAGATCTAAAACTTTATTGTGATGATCACGGAATAGAGTTCATGTCCACCCCGTTTGACGAGCGCGCCATTGACGAACTATATAGCATTGGAGTTAACCGATTGAAGATAGCCGGATTCGAAGCTCGGGATCCGAGGTTAATTAAGTACGCTGCGTCGACTGGATTGCCATTAATTATTACAGCTGGCATTGGTGTAGATTTAGTGAGTATTGCCTATATCATCGGATGGATTATGGAAAAAAATTCTAATCCTGATATCACCTTCCTGCATGGAAATAATGCTTACCCAACCCCATTTGTGGATATATGTTTGGGGCAAATCGAAAGAATTAAGAATATGGATTATGATTGGCCAATTAAAGTTGGATTGTCTGACCATACTGAGGGTATCCTTATACCCCCCGCAGCAGTAGCGCTGGGCGCTACCACCATAGAGAAGCACTTTACACTCGACAGGGCACTCCCAGGTCCGGACCATGCATTTGCAATAGAGCCCAGTGAGTTGGTTCAAATGGTTAAAAACATTCGAACGATTGAAACCACGTTAATCCCAAAGTGGAATTCTGTGTCATCGAGTGAGCAGGCGTTTGTTAAAGGCATGAGATCGGTGGTATCTAACGCTAAGATTAAAAAAGGAGAGTTACTTTCTCCCACCAACATAACGACCAAACGGCCGTCAGTGTCGGGATGTGTTGGTGCACAAGAATATTTCGGCATTATGGGATTGAGGGTCAATAAAGATATTGACGATGATCAGGTACTTCTGTGGGATGATTTGTCAAATTGAAAAAAGCGTATATTACTTAAAAGCATGCTGTTGTTGCGCGAACATTATTTTCACAAGGGAAGATATTTGAATTCTTATATTTATAGTCTGCTAAGGAGGGAATCATGAAGTGGACCTTTGGCATTGTAACTACTGGCAATGCGGAAGAAAATATTCGTCTTATTCACGATTCTATAACAGCGCAACATGCGGATGACGATTTTGAAATTGTTGTAGTTGGCGGCCGCGATATGTCACTTTCTAAGATGAGACACTTGCCATTTGACGAGTCTGTACGATCCGGTTGGATAACAAAGAAAAAGAATTTAATCGCCCAAGAATCTATGCACGATAACATCTGTTTGATGCACGATTATGTATTTTTGCACGAAGATTGGTATAAGAATTTCAAAGAGTTTGGGGATGATTGGGATGTATGTATGAATTCTATTGTAAATCTTGATGGGCAAAGATTTAGAGATTGGATCACGTGTCAGGCATGGTGCCCCGAAGGAGACATTATATTTTTAGATTATGATGACTGGAACCGAACGCACCAAATGTATATATCCGGTACTTATTTTTGTATAAAAAAGAAATTTCTGCTAGAGAACCCTCTGGACGAAAATCTGGGATGGGGGCAGGGCGAAGATGTTCTCTGGAGTAATGAGATGCGAACAAAATGGAATTATAAGTGCAATGGAAATTCTAAAGTAGGACTTCTTAAGCAAAAACCAAATGATCATTGGTATCACGACTCTAATAAAAGGGCACGAGAAATATGGACACAGGGAGATAATAGATGATTAAATTAGTAATATTTGATTTAGATGGAGTGTTGGTAGACGCCAGAGAACTTCACTACGAAGCATTAAATGCGGCACTTCGGGAAATAGATCCCGCTTATATTATAGATCGCGCAGAGCACCTCTCGACCTATGATGGATTATCGACTTCAAAAAAGTTACATATGCTCACGCGGAATAAAGATTTACCCGCACACTTACATGATAAGGTATGGCGCATGAAGCAGGATAAGACGTATGAGATTATTGATGGATTTGGAGAAGATAATCGGATAAGATTGATTTTACGGCGCCTGAAGAAGGAAGGATATGCTGTTGCCTGCGCTACTAATTCTATTCGAGAAACGGCAAAACTTCAACTAATCAGAAAGGGATTTTTTGAATATATTGACTTTCTCTACTCTAATCAAGACGTTAAGAACTCTAAGCCTAATACCGAAATGTATCTGAGGTGTATGATTAGAGCGGGAGTCAATCCAGACGAGACGATAATCGTGGAAGATTCTCATGTTGGCAGGCGCGCCGCACTAAGTAGCGGGGCACATTTGTGTGCGGTCACAGATTCCGATGATGTAACGTATGAGAAAATAAGTAATTTAATTAATAAAGTTAATCACACGGGAGAAAACAATCCGAAATGGCAGGGAGGGAATATGAATGTACTTATACCCATGGCTGGTGCCGGCTCTCGGTTCGAGACAACGGGGTATACTTTTCCCAAGCCTCTTATCGAAGTTAATGGAAAACCCATGATACAAGTGGTGGTTGAAAATCTTAATATAGACGCCAAGCATATTTTTATTGTTCAGAAAGAACATTATGAAAAATATAACTTAAGATATTTATTAAATTTAATAACCAATGACAACTGTGATATAATCCAAGTAGAGGGTGTCACAGAAGGAGCGGCATGTACGACTCTCCTGGCAAAAGAGTTTATTGACAATGGGGATCCACTTGTAATAGCAAACTCAGATCAGTTTGTAGAGTGGGATTCTAATGAGTTTATGTATTCTATGATAGCAGACAATATTGATGGAGGGATCTTATCCTTTGAAGCCACACATCCCAAGTGGTCCTTTGCCAAACTAAACCAGGAAGGGTTTGTGGAAGAAGTAGCAGAAAAAAAACCTATATCCAACATTGCCACTGCTGGAATTTACTATTGGAATAAGGGTTCGGACTATGTAAAGTATGCGGAGCAGATGATCGAGAAGAATATTCGTACCAATAACGAATTCTATGTATGCCCCGTGTTTAATGAGGCAATTGGTGACAACCAAAGAGTTAAAGTATTCCCTATTGAAAAAATGTGGGGATTAGGCACTCCCGAAGACTTAAGATTTTTTATTGATAATAGGATTGAGAGGAGAGGGCGATGATATATTGTATTGGAAATAGTCATGCTAATTTTTTCACGGACTCGCCACCTGGAACTTCTGGCACTTTCACGACGGGCGCCAATGGTATGTTCACTTCGCTTTCTTTAGGTCCTATTATTTCTTATAATTTTACTCAACATCACTTTGCCCGAGCACACCACATCATATCTAATATTCCTAATTTTTCACGTGAAAAGGATTATATTATGTTTATAGTAGGAGAAGTTGATTGTCGCTGGCACCTACCTCTACAAATAAATCAACAACAAAGAGAAATGGAAGAGGTTGTAGGAGAGTGTGTTGATAGGTTTTTTGAATCGATGGTGGTTCTTAAGAATGAAAATTACAATGTTATCGGATGGGGCGGCCACCCCTCTACTACATCCGGACATGACTCTACACCCCATTCTCCGGTCTATGGAGATTGTTTGTATAGGAATAAGATTACGCGTCAATGGGTAAAACATCTGGAAGATTTATGTGGTACGCATAATATTCCTTTTGTCTCTTTGGTCAATGATTTAATTGACGAAGACGGGTTGACGAAGATGGAATATTTTAAAGATTATTGCCACCTCAAGACTCCGCCTCTGCTTCCGATGGTAATTGAAAAGATAAAAAAATCTGGTGTTAAATGTTGATGATATCGCATAGAGGAAATTTAGATGGAAAAAATGAATCTCGTGAAAATAGTCCTCTCTACATTGAAGAAGCTTTAGAGAAGGGGTATGATGTAGAGATAGATGTGTGGTATATCGACGGTGCACTATTTTTAGGTCATGACAACCCTCAACATGAAATCGATATCAATTTTTTGAGAAACGAAAGGTTATGGTGCCATGCTAAAAATATTGAATCTTTAGAGCAAATGTTGCACAATAGTATCCATTGTTTTTGGCACCAGCAAGATGATTATACTTTCACGAGCAATGGACATATTTGGGCTTATCCGGGACAGCCACTGATACCGAGCGCCATATGTGTAAAACCAGAAGTAGCACACTATGAAGAAGGTGAGTTGCTGCGCTGCGCTGGAATATGTAGCGATTATATACAAGAGTATAGGGAGAGATTAGAATGAAAGCATTAGTCACCGGCGGCGCCGGGTTCATCGGCAGTCACATTGTAGATAAGTTACTCAGTCTAGAGTGGGAAGTAATCGTCATAGATAATGAGTCGGCCGCATCAAACGAAGGATTTTATTGGAACGATGGTGCACATAACTATAAATATGATATTTGCGAGTATGAGAAGATCTCTCCTCTCTTTGAGGATGTAGACATAGTGTTTCACCTTGCTGCTGAGTCTCGGATCCAACCGGCAATTGAGAATCCGATTCAAGCATCCAAGACTAATGTGGTAGGAACATGTTGTGTTTTACAATGTGCTCGCGAAAGAGGAGTCAAGAGAGTAATCTATTCTTCTACCTCCTCTGCCTATGGAGTCGTGAATGAACCTCCACTCCAAGAAGAAATGCTTCGTGATTGCCTCAACCCCTATTCGGTAACAAAGTGCGCAGGTGAAGATTTGTGTGCAATGTATACCAAATTATTCGGATTAGAAACAGTTATTTTTAGGTATTTTAATGTTTATGGCGAGAGACAACCCCTTCAGGGGCAATATGCGCCCGTTGTGGGCATTTTCTTACGACAGACCGACGATAACGAGCCTATGACAATTGTAGGCGATGGAAAGCAGAGACGAGATTTTACACACGTTTCAGATGTTGTGGAATCTAATGTCTTGGCCGCTCTCTCTACCAACACTAAAATAGTGGGGGAGATTATAAATATTGGAAATGGAAAAAATTATTCCATTTTAGAAGTATCCCAGTTGATTGGAGATGATTATATTTATATTCCTCCTCGCTTGGGAGAATCACGCGTTACTCTTGCAGATACAAGGCGCGCCCAGACATGGCTCGGGTGGAAGCCAACTACTTCACTCGATACATGGATAAAGAAACAACTTACAAAAAGGAGAAAAAAGTTATGAAATTATCAAATCAAGCACAAGGTGCTCTTATGATGGCACTACAAAAATGTCTTTTAGAGGAAATTGATATTATTCCTATTTTAGGCGACATGAAGTTTGCTACTGATGAGGAAGGGAATCTGTTTGTGGAAAATCCCCCTTCTTTTGAGGTAAAGACAGCGGATGCCTAACTACACTTACCACTGCGAAGAGTGTGATAGTTATTATGATATATCACACACAATGACAGAGCGCGTGGAATTGCAATGCATAGAGTGTTCGCAATCTTTGGTCAAGATTTTGTCCATTCCCCTGTCTTTAAAATCTAAGAAAGTGGACGCCAAAACTGGCACCATGGTGAAGTCTTCGATTGAAGAATTTAAGAAAGACTTAAAACACCAGCGTGACGAGGCGTCGAAGAAAGAGATGTAGATGATGGTATATGTAATTTTAATAATATCGATTGCGATAAATGCGCTTCTCATGTGGTATGGATATAAATTAATAAAAAGATCTTTATCATATTCTGAAAATATTTATTTTTTAACAGATGATGTGGAGGATTTTATGACTCACTTGAAAGCAATTTATGAGTTAGAGACTTTCTATGGCGATGAAACATTACAAAACTTAGTTCTTCATTCAAAGCAACTAAGAGACAGCATAGAAGTATTTAAACAAAACTCGATTCTAGAAATAGAAGAAGAAGAAAAAGGATTAATTGAATATGAAGAAAACAGTGAGGAAGAGGCGGGGCCGTAGAGGCGGTACCAAACCCTACTTTACGGTAATACACGAAAATGCGATTATAAAATATGCAACCACTCCCGATCTCCAAGAGAGGGAATTTTTGTATGTAAATTATATTGGACCAGTATTTAATGAAATGGTTGATAAAATAGTTTTTACGTACAAATTTACTAATTTGCCAAACATTGATGATTTAAGATCAGAATGTAAAATTTGGCTCACCACTATTTTGAATAAATTTGATCCTGCCAAGGGATCGAAAGCGTTTAGTTATTTCAGTGTAATAACAAAGAATTGGTTTATCCACAAAGTCAAGCACAATGCTAGTCGTGCCAGTAAAGAAATAAATTTTGATGATGCGAATATCTCAAAGGAATTGAATAAACTCGTCTCTTATAACACCTATGCTCAAGATAGGGAAAAAGAGGAATTCTGGTCGACTTTGAATGTACAAATTGATACGTGGAAGGACGAAGCAGTCAAACCTAACGAAAAAAGGGTGATTGAAGCAATTAAAATCATACTATCTGAACCCGATGCGATAGAAATTTTCAACAAAAAAGCTATTTACTTATATCTAAGAGAGATAACAGGACTGAACACAAAGCAAATTGTGAATAGTTTAAATAAAATAAGGGTTAAATATAAATTATTTAAAGTAGATTGGGATTTATGATGCAAGACAAATTTCAGAGACACCTAGAAGAAGCAATCGGAAACATCCACGATGATCGTAAGGTAGCGACTGAACTTCTTAGAGACGTGTCCGAGTATATTGGTAAAAACAAAGAGCGCCACAAAGACGTAGGACAAGTGGCAGCGAAGTACCTAGAAACTCTCCAGCGATCCAACGAGCAACTTGTAAAGTTAACTGGCATGCTTCAAAAGACTTTTCGAGATGATTATGGAAAATTGTCCAAAACAGATACAGATGCTATTTTTGATTCATTGGAGGGGAGCGAGTAATGGGATTAAAAGAACGTGTATTCCCAAGAAGCAGGAAAATAGATTTCGCGCAAGATGATCCGATCAAGATACTGACATCCGCTGCAATCGATGCGCTCTACGAAGGAACTGGTGAAAGTTTAGGTGAGTGCCTCGCGGCAGTTATACGCGTAGATAGTTATATAGATGGAAAAGCACGTGTTGTTTGCCGCCTGATGCCACCAAAAGATACCTTTGGCGACATTAACAACAATACTGTCTTCGATGCAGCCCTCCCTAATCCCTGCGAATGGGTGAGTAGTCCTGAAGTAATATCCGATTCTCAATATCTAATCGATCTGCATCGTGCTTATGAAGGATCAACAAATAGTAGACCGGTCGTCGGCCAAGCTTGCTTAGTGATTGTTCCATACGGTAATCCTCATGGGGTGGATGGAATGTTGGTGGAGATGTACGATTATTTTTTGGAACCAGGATTCAAAAGTTGCCCAGATGCAGGAGATGGGCCCCAAACTGCGGCTAATGCCCCTATAGATGCCGGCGGACCAAACATACCTACAGAAGGGGTTGGCGAAGCGCCCTAAAAGGAGATAGAACTGTAAGTGGCAACGTGTGAGACTAAATTAACTCCCGAAGAGATGCGAGAAAAGAAACTTCTAAAGAGAATAGACGGTATTGCCTTTCTTTATCCCGACTTTGCTGACATAATATATGATTTATCTTTGGTAATGAGGCAGCACCAAATGCCTTTTAAAATTTATGAGACTTACCGAACTCCTTTGCGCCAAAAGAAGTTGACTTCCTTGGGATTATCTAAAATAAGGGATCCCATGGAAAGTACGCATGTGCACGGTGTCGCAGTAGACGTGATGCTAGATTACAGAGCAGTGAGAAGTGTGAAGAAAAGTAAATTATCAAAGATTACTGAATCTGATTTAAATCAAAAGAAGAGTGATATTTCTGATGATTTTGGAGTGGTATATAATCTTGGTGTCAATGTACTTGGATCGGAAAGTCGAGATCCTCGCACTGTCGTAGAAGATCAAGTAGTTTTAGATTTTTGGAATTATTTGGGAAAACTTATTGAAAGACAGTTTCCTGATTTAGTGTGGGGCGGTAAATTTAATTTAAAGGAAGGCGAGTTAATAGGGACTGATCCACCTCATATTGAATATCGCTACGCCCGCGAACTTATGTCAAAGAGAGAAACTTTGATCGCCCTCAAATCTAGAGGGAACCCGGGATTATAAAGGAGAATTAACAATGGCAGAAAAAGACGAACCGACATGCAAGGAGGTGGCACACCTACCCGAAGATCGACAGTCCCTTGTTCAGGGAATGTTGGGCACATATGATGCTTGCGAAACTATTCCAATCTTTAAAGCAGGCGGCCGCGAAACACTCGTCGGCGACAATAGAAAAGTAAATGCGCAGATAGTTTTAGGTGTAGATCGTCCGAAGAGTGTTGCAAGCGGATATGGAGCTAAAGGAAACATGCGCGGACCATGCGCCACTATCGATTTAGTGGTAGGCCGAATGGGTAAAAAAGCAAAAGCAGTCGTTGTTGACAACAATTTCACCACTGATGCAGCGCGAATATATATTAGTCAAAAAACTGATGTTGATAAAAATTTTAGACTTAAGGGCGGATCAGTGGGACAATCGGTAGGCAAATCTGCGATTGCACTTAAAGCAGATGCGGTAAGGCTCGTTGCACGAAAAGGAATAAAACTGGTTACAGGGATCGATCAACGCAACTCTCAAGACGGCGAGAACAAGTCGATTGCCGGCATTGATTTGATTGCGGGAAATATTGCAGGTATGAAAGAATTTTTAGATCCTGAGAGTCAGACGACTAAGTTTATAAAAGATTTGCAACCTCTAGTAAAGGGAGATAATTTAACGGAATGTCTTGAGAGAATCGTTGCACACATTGACAGTCTCAATGGGGTTGTCGATCACCTTTTGACTACCGTCGTTAATCTTACCGAACCTCTAACCCACCACTTTCATCACGAGTCTCACTATGTGAATGCTGGGATGCCATCGGATTCGCTTGCGGCAAAAGGAACGAAATGTATGATCGATTTTTTACAAGAAGATAAGGGTTCGCTGATTAATCATAAATTTAATTTAACTAATATGATGGAAACCTATTTGCATCCTCAAGGGAAGAAAAATATTAACAGCAGATGGAATAATACCAATTAGGAACGACTAAGAATATATGTCTTTTAAGAGTAGTGGATATAAAAGCGTTAAAAGAGGTTTTACTCTAGACTGGGCTACAGATTCTCCCAAAGAGCCTGTGTTGGACAGGGAATTTGTAACCTATGGATGGATTGTGAAGGGGAGTCGGGAAATGGGACTCACCTCCATCATGAGCACTAATGAATCCGGCGAAAAAGTGATAGATCAGGCAGCGCTTAGTTCGGTTCGAGAAGAAGCAGTAGGTAAATTAATTGCCTTTTATCAAAAATTAGATACTGAACTGAATCGCGAAATAGTAAGAAGCAACGCGATTGTTAAGGATATTCATATTCCTTCGCGCCCCAACTCTAAAGTACTTTTTTATGTAACTGTTGACGCCAGAGCATTTGATAATGTTCCAAATAAGGGCAGTTATACTTTACAGGCGGTAGGAAAAGATGCGACTCTCCATACTTTAGCAGAGGAATATAGAGGGTTTTTTGAGATCAACGCTCCCACCGAAGCGGGACACAGGGCCCGCCTTGCCGAGATACTCAAGGCAAATAATATTGATATAGATATTGCCGATGAAAAAATGATCAAAGAATGGATTGCCGCCAAGAATCAAGACCCCACTAAAGATGTAAAATTTAAAGAAGGCGTACAGATATATTTGCCCATCGTCGCGATGCCGGAACCACCCACGCCTGCACACACCATTTCGTTAATGATTGGGGATATCGAAAGTACCATAAATCAGGCAAACATTAATTTAGAATTTTATAAAGAAAAGATTAAAACTTTTCATGGAAAGGTTGAAAATCTTAAACTTCAAACACAAATTGATTTGTTGAAGAAATTCTATGATTCATTGCGAAAACACTTATCATTTAATGACGTAGAAATAAAGAATGTTCTTGCAGACGATGTAGATATTTTCCTAAATGAAGATTATGAAGTAATTTATTTAGCAATTGATAGATCTGGTGAAAAAATACCGCTCTTGAAGGGGATGCCATCTCTATCTTCTTATTCCCCTTTTGATGATTTGCGAACGATGGCGCTAATGTCCTCCATCACGGAGATTAGTGAAATTGATATCAATGAGATAGAATGGAAAGAGTTTGTAGAAAAATATATTTTTCCTCCCGTGACAATAAGAAATTTAGATCCCAACAATTTGTTTGATCAATATCAGGCCGACACAAGATCCGTGGTGGATCAGATTGGGGATAGATTTAATAAGTCTAGTTTTAAAACACCAAAAGAAGTAGCGGATGAAAATGCTACTCTGGCGGATCCCAAAGTCATGGGCGCTGCCGTCAAACAAGAAACGGCTTTAGCTAAGAAAGATCTTTCGAGCACTGATTCATTCGTGAGTAATTTGCCAACTACTTCCGACAACATGAGAGTCGCCGCCAGCGCCGGCGGTCAAGCAGCGATTGATGCAGCATACAGTGAAGTTCTGAATAAGATAAGCGTCGAAGAACTTATTAAACTTGCTGTCCAGTGTTTGAGTAAGATTCTTGATTGCAGTGAGATTGTAGATGGTGTTCTAGGAAAAAATCTATTGCTAGGATATGGTACTTTCAAAAAGAAGTTGCCTATCGATGCTCAACACTTAGCAGACCGTGCACTACAGGTGGCACAGACGGATAACTTTGACTTATTTAATGGAGCATATGCGGCCGCAAATTTACCTAAACATAATACTTCAGGACTTAAATTCACCGCCGTATTAAGACTCGCGATGGAAAAGGAAAGTTCTATACAATATGACGTGATTCTAGAAGAAGTATGCGCCGACTTGCTATCTTTGGTTAGCAATCCACAGGGTCTTTTTAATATTCCTCTCATGCTGTTCCCCGACAACCTTCCCACTGTCGACCTTCAGGGTACTATCGGCAAAATGTTGCAGAATGCTATCATCAATCTTCTAGTAGGGTTGGTGGTAGAGCTTGTAAACATGTTGTTGAAAATCATCGTAGATGCCTGTAGTGATCTTAATGCGGCACCCCCCGAAGCAGATTTTGGAGCAGCTAATCTGGTGGATGCTATAGCAGATAAGGTGGGTGGGCCAGACTTGGCACAAATTTTAGCAGACCTATTTGATTCGCTCGGCGGCAATCCCAATGAAGGTTTGGGACAAGGTGCACTGGGCCCAGGAGGTACCTTAACTGGCGAAACCGCACCGCCTCTTTCTGACGCCGCAGGGACGACACAAGACACGGGCCCACTGGGAACTTCACTGGGAACTTGTACTTTTCCGGATGGACACCAAGAAGCCCTAACTCAACGTGCTTGCGAGTTAGCAGGAGGGGTGTGGAGTCCAGATCTTTTAGGATCCGGAGCGAGTGGTTATATGGATCTTTCATCGCAAGGCACTTTGTCGAAGCAAGATTTAGCAGACATTGCTAGGAAGTGTTCGCTTATTAAGAGATTATTGAGTGATTTATCTGTTATTCTTACACCTGCTGAAATTGCATCTCTTTTCAATGGGATGGGAGGAGATAGTGTCTTGGGGACAATTCTTGATGTTATTAAAGAGCGTCATATGGAATTATATGAGAAAGTCGATACAAAAGAAAAGGTAGCGGACTTGTTTATTAAATTAGAGAGAATTGTAAATGTAGGTGCTATTTTGTCTGAAATTAATACTATTAGTCGAGGATTGGGATGCACTTTCGAAAGCAAATGCATTAGAGATGATTTACGAAGAAGAAATATCAATGATCTATTTGGTGACTTGCCGGGGGCAATCCCGGCCGGAGATGATATATTTGATGATTTTGGTGATCCAGCGAAAAGCGCTAAAGATAAAATTGGGGAATTGATAGGCGGCGGACCGTTTGTAGATTTGAAAATGCCAGATACTCTGTGCCAAGATAAGGGAAGTAGTATCGACAAGGGACTGGTACCTAGAACTAACTCATCATTAATGTTTATTTTGAAAAAAGTTGTCAATGTGCTATATGACGGGATTTATATGGCGTTTGATGCCAATGCATTGCTCATACCCGAAGGTTTATCCATCATGAGAGAAAGACCAAAGGTGATACCCCGCACTACACTTCAGGGCACCAGCATTGGATTTGATACTTTTAATTTTTATAAAATGCAAGAAGAGAAGTTTACTCTTGATTTCCCCGATTGGCTCCCCAAGAAGACAGTAATAAATCCAGAGTTTCAAAGATTGGTGGCGCAAGGGTATGTTCCACCAGATGGCGATCCGCAGGGTCAATTTGGTCCATACACGACGGAAAAATTGAAACTAGTGGGGATTTTACCCACCCCATTCAATTCAGCACCTCTAGATGACGTAAGAATCGCTGAGAAATATTTTATATTTGCTGGCGACTCTCAATATGGATTGAAAAAGATTAATAAGATAAAAATGGGAAAGGATACTGACGCCACCGGACTCAATAGAATGTTCTTTGCCCTCACGGAACCATTCAAAGAAGGTGGTCAATTTAAGCCGAGCACTTTTGCGATTAAATTGTCCTTTAATGCGGCCAAGAATAATAATGATTATAAGAACACCTTTATGCTTCAAATTGGAGATATCCCAGTGGATCCTAGTACGATTCCGGTAGGACAAAATTTAACTCCCGGAGAGGTTACTCCGTCTATTAGTTTTGGACCGCTAGAGTCTGCAATCTATAGGAGTCGGTTAGGAGGGGTAGTAAGCGTAGACGCAGAAGCCGAAAGAGTTATAGGAGTTCTCCAGGAGAAAACTGGTAATAATCTTATAAAAATTGGAGGCATTCCTCAGATTGATGTATTGTACGGATTTATTGAGATGGTGGTGGATAATGGGGGCACTGGAGCACCCGGGCCACCGGTGATTGAGGTATCGGAGGCAACCGCTGAGAGAGGCAGTCGAAGTTCCGGAGGTACTCCACCAGCGACTAATTTAATTACCGCAGCTGCGATCCGGCAGGCATCGAATGAAGATCTCAAAGATTTTGTTTATCAAAAGATGTATAATGATCTAATGCTCCAGATTGTAAAGGGGTTGGGAAGTGAGAGTGTGGCATCTCCTCTTTTCAAGAAAACCAAAGAAGATGGCACTCGTTTTATTAAATTGATTGACTGGGCTCCGATTCCAACAGACGCGGAAAAGGAGTGCGATTTTGATCCCCACATCTTGGCGCTAGATACAGTAAAGCGCAGAACTCGCGAAGCGTATGAGCAGTACATCAAGTGCTCCCCTATGGAAGACGAGATTAGTGTTGATGGATTGGGTCGACCAAATATGTCTGCTCTTGAAGTCGCCGGGATGACCGGGTGTGTTATGACAACGCTCAGGGCGTATGGATTGGAACAGTTAATTCGGTCTATGTTTCCCGTTTCTGTATTTTCTGGAGAAGAGTTTATAACTAAATTGATGGTTGAATATATTATCGAGGAAACCTTGAGAGGGATCAAGCGAATTTCTCCGGGATACTATGATGCATTTCTAGATCAAGTAATGTTCATTTTTGGATTGCGGATGAAAGAAAATAATCCTTTTGGATCAATACCTGAGATCTTAGCACAGAGTAAGGAAATGGGTATTAATTGGATGTATGCCCAAGCTGCGGTCGACGAACATAATGGCAAACCAACCGGGGAAGAGGTGCAGATGGAAGAATTTGACTCTGTGCATGCCGGCGTGAATGCCCATTGCGATGCCGATGATGTTGCATCCGGAGTTGAAACTAAAACTTCTATTCGTAGTTCAAAAGAGCAAATGGTTCGAAGTCGTATAAGATTTTTAGCAGAAGAACAACTCTACTCGGTACTTCCCAAATTACAAGATTTGATTTGTTTGAATGGCACATTTACATTTGATGATAATTTCCTAAACAAAAGACTTCCTCTTTTTGACGTTCAAAAGGAAAAAGGAGAAGTACGCTTCTCTAAGATGTTTGAAACTCTGAGAACCATGGAACAGGAAGAATTAGTCCGTACTTATGGAGAGTATTTAAAATCATTCGAGGAATGGGAAAGCACTAGATTAGGCAATCTAATCGGAAGCGGATTTGCCGCCATTGCCGACATTGCCGACACAATTGGAACGAGCATGACGTGTTTGGGAGATGCAATGGTATTGGATTTGGATCTCGATATACCTGAAGTCCCTGAAGATGCGGGAATTCTTGATGGAGGATTGGACGCCATTTGGGATACCGTCACCGCACTTCCGGGCGCCGTCGGAAGCATTCCCGGCGCCGTTATGGGTGCTTTCGATGACATGGGCGGATGCCTTGATATGGCAGTCGCCGGCGGAAAGTTAAATGAAGATATTCCTCTGGTTGGTGGGCATGAAACATCTGGTGTTGTTGGTGCTCTTGAAAACGCACTAAATGTCATAACGGATTCACCGCCAACTTTGGAATCATTTGGTAATGGATTAGAGAAAGGCACTATTGATAAGATTGGAAATTTAGATGAGTTCGTTAGAGACGGCGAAAAAGGAAAATTTCCTATAAGCGATGAGTATGGAGGGGTCGTTCTAGAAAAATATATTAAGGTGAAGAAAAAGGGATATGTCCCCTCCCTTACAATGACAGGCATCTCTATTCCTACATTCTCCAGACAAAATCCCAGCATTGATATACCAGGAAATATTGGCGAGAATCATGGTCCGTATATACCTCCCCAACTAAGCACCTCTCCTGTTGCAAGTTTTGGCGCAACTACAGCAGATGGACTAAGCATTGCTCAGATACTGTGTCCGAGAGAACTTCATAACACTTCAAATCGTTTTGAGGCGTTTGCAACTAATCCAGTAGATGCTACTCCGGAAGAGGAAGTTCTTGTGAGCGACACCACAAATGCATCGGTGATTCCAGAGATCAACACCGAGACTGAGCAGATATACAACATTGAAGAATGGGGAGAGATATTTAATGAGATCAAATCGGCTCAACCAAATACTAAATTTAAGGACCTATATGAATCGTGGTCTTTCGGAGTGAGAATGGTCTATGTGGCGCCCACAAATGATTTTGAGGAAGTTCCAGACAACACAGAACCGGGCGTGGCTTCACAAACCCTAAAGATACCTACAATTGCTGGCGCATCCTCCAACCCAGTAAGATTTGTATTTGATGAGGAAATAGTCGACTCCTCTAGAAGTTTTCGCCTATTCGAGAGAATAGAAGTAGAGAAAAAATCACAAGCTCTAGATTACCAGTTCCCAGCAGCTGCCGCAGATGAAATCAACCATCACGGCGATGCCGTTATTAGCGGACCAGAAAGACACGACTTAGATGCCGCGATGGATAAATTCAAAACATATTCTAACACCGGCGCCGGAACTGAAGCAGGCGAATCCGCTGCCTCTATCGGACAAGTTTTTGGCGATGACGGATTTCAAATGACTCCTTTTCCAGAAAGGGACAGTCCTCTTACGAGCGTGTTTATGAATGATCAGTTGGATTCTGCTATCACGAAGGTTCAGATGGAGCGAGCGATTACTATTTTTCCACTTTCGGAAGTGGAGATCCCCATCAATATTGATAAGGATAAAAAACTTTCTCAAATATTATCTTCAATAAATATTGGACGAAACAAACCAAATAAAGATTTTAATGAGTTTTTCAGACGTAGATTTATGTGGAAACTCATGACTCAACTTAAGGATTCTCCTGGATATAGATTGATTTTTAAATATTGTGCACCCTCGCACACCTTTCTCTCTTTTAGTGCTATTTATGCGAACCTATTAAATGAAATGACGGATGATCATTTTGATAATACAAAGTATGAATTGAAAAAGCTTTTTGAGATTTTGCTGAATGGTGGAGATTATACCTTTGAGACAGACGAGGAGAAGAAGAGGGGCGGAAACAGAGAAGCTTATGCCTTTGCTAAGGCAAATGCAGGAACGGATGGCGGGGCGCGCAACCCGGGAATGCTTGGAATGGCAGTGAACGCTTCCAAGATGGCGTTTAAAGGGTTGACAGAATTCATCGATCCAGTCATTGCTCCAGCGGCACTAATCGTAAAGGCAGGAAAGGCAGGAAAACTTTTGCCCAAGTTTATCAAGAAATTAGATAAAGAAGGCATAGAAACCGCCGACAACTATTTGATGGAAGCTACGGTTGGTCCTTATGATTTGCCACCGCCAATGGGCAAATTTTCTATACCACTTCCGGAATTCCTTCAGCCGGATGATTATGTTGAACCCTTTGACGGGTTATCTAATAATCCATCAGAGAATATCACTTTTGAAATGCCAGTGTTTGAACTGAAAGACACTATTACGGGAGAGTCTCTTGCTCCGTTTTTTCGAGAAAAGATTTTTAAATTAAAAAGTGGAAACGCTTCGGATAGAGAGTTATTTTATGAACTTTCTCTAGCAATTGCTCAATTTAATGCACCGACTATGATACAATTGGTTATGAAAGTTTATTTAGCGGGAATGCAAGATCCTTCATGTCCCGAATGGTTAATTAAAGTTAATGGTAATCCAGTCATTCCCATTCCCAATGTAATTTTTCCAGGCGATAAGTTAGATTTGCCGATTACACCGGTTGCCATGGCCTCTCTTCCAATGGATATGCTCATGGGATATGGTCCTGGGCCCCCACACTCGCCTCTTGGATACATCTACCATGCTGTCGTAGCAGCGGAAGGATTGGGCATGCCAGACATGGAAACAAAAGCGCGCCTCCGAAAAAAGGCTGGAATGGAGAATAAGAAAAAGCCCAAGGAAAAACTATGTATAGATATAGATCTTCTGCGCGATGAAGAAGATAAACGAAGAGGGTAAGATATGGCAGGTTTTTCACCTTCAATGCCGATTAGAAGAGACGGAGATCATGGATTTGCCTTAACCCAGAGTATGGTTGAGGTTATTAGGCAAAATCTTAGGAATCTGTTGCTTACTAATCCTGGCGAACGAATGATGATTCCTGATTTTGGAGTCGGGATTAAAAGATTTCTTTTTGAGATGGATCATGGAAGCACATATGGAAATATCAATTCCGCCATCGAATCGCAAGTGGAACAGTATCTGCCGTTCATAAAGTTGTTAGATGTGACGTTTGATACCGATCCCCAGTCTAATCCAGGCGCTCTATATATAAAAGTCATATATGAGATTCAACCGTTGGAATTGACAGATGGGATTGAGTTGACGGTCGGACTACAAGCATAGGAGAATTTATTAATGCCTGATGGAAAAAAAATAGCAATCAATTATACGAGCAGAGATTTTAATACAATCAAGAGAGATTTAGTAAATTATGCTAAAACTTATTACTCTACTACTTACCGCGATTTTAGCGAGGCAGGATTTGGATCTCTCATGATGGATACTGTAGCTTACGTCGGGGATATTCTATCTTTCTATTTAGATTATCAGGCAAATGAAAGTTATCTTAATACCGCCGTTGAGTATCAAAACATTATAAAACTTGCGCGCCAAATAGGATATAAGATGAATGTCGCGCCCTCCTCTTATGGAATTGCTTCGTTCTATGTTTTAATACCCGCAGATACAATTGGAAGTGCACCAAACCGTGCTTATATACCTCTCCTCAAGAGGGGATCCCAACTTTCAACGACGACTGGTCTGGGGTTTGTTTTGAATGAGGACGTAGATTTTTCCAAAACTGAGAACAAGATAGTAGTAGCACAAGTCAATGATGCAACTGGATTGCCAACATCCTACGCTATTGAGGGGTTCGGGCAAGTGGTTTCTGGTCGTTATGCAGAAACCACATTTGATGTGGGGGATTTTCAAAAATTTCCTAACTTTCCAATGCCTTCTCCCAACGTGTGTGATATCATTTCCGTACAAGATACCGAAGGAAACGACTACTATGAAGTGGATAATCTAACTCAAAATATAATTTATAAATCTATACCCAATACTGACACTGACGATAGAGAATTGACGCCATCACTAATTCAACCTACGGTCGTTTCACGAAGGTTTACGGTGGAAAGAGAGGGAAGTCAAGTTTCACTCCAATTCGGAGCGGGAAATGAGGCGAGCGATGCCGGATCGGTATTTACCGAGCCTAGTTCCGTTGTTTTGTTCCAGAATGGTAAAGATTACATAAGTGATACTTCTATTGATCCCACACGACTTCTTGATTCTAACAAGTTGGGAGTGGCGCCATCCAACACTACACTTAGGGTAATTTACCGCGTTAATACGGCAGGCGCCGTCAATGCGAGTGCAGGTACCCTAACTCGCACAACCAAAGTTAATATGTCGTTTGATAATATTACGGATTTAGCGCCGACTATAGTCGATAGTGTGGTAACTTCTTTAGAGGTTAATAACACAAGTCCTATTGTAGGGGATGTGACACTGCCCACTGCCGAAGAAATTCGCCAACGCGCTCCTAGCGTATTCGCCTCGCAAAACCGCGCAGTTACACGAGAGGATTATATAACTCTGGCCTATTCAATGCCCGAAAGATTTGGAATGGTAAAGAAAGCAAATGTCATACAAGATGACAAGTCGTTTAAGCGTAATTTAAATATGTATATTATTTCTGAAGATGCGACTGGCGATTTGGCATCCTCCAATGATTCTCTGAAAAGTAATTTAAAAATGTGGTTAAATAAGAATAGAATGATTACGGACTCGATTGACATTTTGGACGCGAAGGTTATTAATTTTGGAATTGAGTTTGAGGCAGTCGGAAAAATGAGTCAGGACAACTCGGATGTCTTATCCGCCGCGATTACGGCATTGGGCAATAAATTTGGCAAGAGTTATGATATATCAGAAAATTTTTATATCTCCGATATTTACTCTACCTTAAAAGATGTAGAGGGAATATTAGATGTAATAAGTGCCAAGATAGTTTTGAAAATTGGAGGTAATTATTCTGAAACTTATTTTGACTTCCAGCAGGAGACATCTGTTGATGGAAGAATGATTAAGATTCCTCAAAATGCCGTCCTAGAATTAAAATATCCCAATGTAGATATAAAAGGAGTTATTAGATAATGTCAGTTAAAAGATATGTAGCCAACTCAGACAACACCATTACTAATGCTTTTGAAGCAAATCTAACAACCAGAGGAACCGAAGCTAACATGGGCGAGTCGGATATCCTTGAGACTTTCTATATTTTTGCGCAAGCTAATTCTGCCTCTTCGGAACTGAGTCGAATTCTTATTGATTTTCCAGTTAGCACCATCTCCTCAGATCGGACAAGTGGCAAAATTCCTGTAAGCGGTAATGTTAATTTTATTTTAAAAATGTCTAATGCTCCCAACTCTCGAACTACTCCCACAAAATTTAATCTGTCGGTTCTTCCTATTTCCCGGTCATGGGAAGAGGGTTATGGATTAGACATGGAAAACTATAGTGATCTTGGCGTGTCCAATTGGATTTCTGCATCTACTTCTGCCTCTCTTGACGATGGTGGGTGGATATCTGCTGGAGGCGATTATTTAACTTCATCTAACTATTCTCAATATTTTGAAAACGGAACTGAAGATCTGGAGTTGGATATTACTGCCTTAACTGAGGAGTGGATAGCAGGAACCACTCCCAACTATGGCGTAGGAGTTCATTTTACTTCTAGTGAGGAAACGGGTGATCGAAGTTTTTATACTAAATTATTTTTTGCGAGAGGCAGCGAATTCTTTTTCAAAAGACCCTGTATCGAAGCGCGATGGGATGCCGCAGTCACCGACGATAGAAACGATTTTGTATTGAGTAGTTCTTTGCTACCAGCGGCGGACAATCTAAACAAACTTTACCTTTATAATAAATTCCGAGGCAGACTCGTAAACATTCCAGAAGCAGGAACGGGAAGTATTTATGTGAGCATGTACTCTGGTACGACTGCACCCGTTGGATCTAGACTTCCACTTCAAGGAGGAGTTTTTGTGGTCACGGGCGGATATGTGAGTACCGGAATTTATTCCGCTTCCGTCGCTATGGGAACTAATCTAGATCAGGTATTCGATGTTTGGCATAATAATTCTGGGTCGAGTCCCACTGAGTATTATACAGGGAGCGCCATTACTGTGCGAGATCATTTAGCATCTACCGACGATGCACCTGGAGAATACATTACCAAGATAACAAATCTAAAGTCCAAGTATGCCACCGCCGAAACACCTAGATTTAAACTATATACACGCGCCAAAGATTGGTCCCCAACAATATATACTATTGCAACTAGTCAGATTGAGAATACGACCATAAATAATATGTACTATAAACTTTATCGTGCATCTGATGGTTATGAAGTTATTCCATATGGCACTGGCAGCATTGAATTTACCAAATTGTCCTACGACAAGTCGGGCAACTACTTTGATTTTGATATGTCAATGCTTCAGCCAGATTTCGAGTATGCTTTTAAATTTATGATATTGGAGTATGACGAATACAAGGAACAACCTGAAGTATTCAAATTTAGAGTAGAATAAAAAATGGGTTTTAAAAGATCACAACGAGATGCTGATACTAAAATAGTATCTCTTACAAATAAAACAGACGCATCGGAGAACATAGAGTCTCCGGATTATTATTCTGCCCGGATAGCGCAGAAGAATAAGTTTGAACCCCATATTGACTATTCTTCTGCTTCCAACTTTGCTAAGTTTGGTTCTGCTGAAAAGTATTATACTGATACAATTGCCAACATCTACACTTACTATCCTTTCGATGGTTCTTTTTATGAGAAGACCGAGTGGGAACTGAGTGCTTCTGGCATTCAAAAGTATATTTTTGATCAGGAATACCCAAGAACAAATGGTTATATAGATTTTTCTTATGGCGGGTGGGGAACGACTGCCTCTGCCGAGTTTTTTGGCAAATATTTACTGCCCGACAATACCGAATATATTTTAATAAAGGGAGGACCCAACAAGGATCCGGATGGAAGCGGAAAATCTTTAGCATCTATTTTTCAAGCATCCGCGTCCAACTTTTATGATACTTCGGAAAATAGAGAGTCAAATTTAGAGATGGGACTCGCTGGCAATACTGTGGAATGGTGGATGAAGAAGGATGCTTATATCGCCACCGGATCTCAAGAAGTGGTGTTTGATTTGTGGGCGTCTGGATCTTCGCTAGCTGCTGGCAATTATGGCAGGCTGGCAATTATGATAAATAGCTCTTCGTCGCCGATCTCCATGACCTATCTTTCGGCAGCTTCTGGATTTGGAGTATCCTTTACTGGCCCCAACAAACCGACCATGGAAGAGATCGTCGATAGCGCATGGCACCACTATGCCATCTCCATCCAAAACCAACCTTGCAAGGCAGATCTTTATATCGACGGAGAGTATAGAGATTCGATCACTGATGTCGACATTTGGGCCGCACCCGTAACAGGCGCTCTGATGGCAACCGTCGGATCTTATTTTGAGGGTTTGACTGCCGATACTCTCTCATCTCTCACTCCCAATGTTCCCGGATGGTGTAAACTCTCCGCCTCTATTGACGAATTTCGTTTCTGGAAAACTGCTAGGACTGATAAGCAAATAGGAATGAATTGGTTTACTCAAGTTGGTGGAGGAACAAATCAAGATGACGCCAACACTGACTTGGGAGTATATTATAAGTTCAATGAAGGTATTAGTCTTACTGCCTCGGTAGACGCGAAAGTTTTAGATTACTCAGGAAGATTTTCCGACGGAACTTGGACTGGATACACAGCAGGCGCCCGTAATACTGGATCGGCGATGGTACTAGCAGGCGCCACAAAGAGTGAATTTAAAGATCCTATTATCTACTCTTTCCACCCTTCTGTCGCTGCTCTTATAACTGAGAAAACTGCGATTGGTAAAGAATACGATTACCAAAATGCTGCTTCCATTTATAATAGCATTCCAGGATGGCTGATAGACGAAGACGACGGAAATCTTTTAAATCTCACTCAGATTATATCCAGTTATTTTGACTCCTTTCAATTGAAAGTAGAAGAATTATCTAAACTGAGAGATGTTCAATATTTAAGTTCATCTGTAAAACCTTATCCGTTTACAAATAATGCTCTAGAGTCATTAGGATTTTCTACTCCCAACTTATTTATCGAAGCCGATATACTTGAAGTCATTGCTAATAGAAGTGACACAGAGCATTTTGAAGATCAACTTTATGATATAAAAAATCTTATATACCAGAACATTTACAATAATCTTGTTTACATTTATAATACTAAAGGAACAATGAAATCGTTTAGAAATCTTATGCGATGTTATGGCATAGACGAGGAACTTGTACGCATTAATTTGTATGTTGACGGACAGACATTTAAGATACAAGACGATTATAAGTTAATGGCACTAGAGAAAAAGTTTGTAAACTTTGCTGGTACTGATAGGTTTAATGGCACTGTCTATATGACAGCATCAAATTCTAGTGAAGCAGATTATTTCCCTGCGAGCACATTTAATCATCCAATCACTTATGAAAGTCAAGTGGTAGTTCCTTCTAAATTTCCTATAGATTCTACTTTGTGGTTTGATACTTCTTTCATATCTGCGTCCCTCTTTGGACAGCATGAGTTAGATCCGACTTATGATACTTATACTTGGGACAACATCACCGATGATAACAATTTCCAGGTTTATTTGGTGAAGGAAGAAGTCGAATCTTTAAACGCTAAATTTGTACTTACAACGACGGCCGGCGGAGTTTTGCCAACCCTCGAAAGTCCAATATACAAAGATGTATATGATAATTCTAATTGGAATATAGCGGTAAAAGTAAGACCTCAATATGCTCTACACGATCCGGGATCTGCTGCTCTAGCAGGAAGCGGCACTTTAGAGTTTCAAGGAGTTCAAACAGAAGGAGATTTTGTACGGAACGAATTTCTTATGACTGCATCGCTGTCTCCAGCAGACTTGACGAGTTTTGTACAAAATCCTTCAAAGTTTTATGCTGGTGCTCATTATACCAACTTTACTGGATCACAGCGTGAACAAACCGATGTTAAAATAACTAACAATAGAGTGTGGTATAGTTATCTTCCTCCCGAAGTTATACGAGTTCATGCAAAAGATAGTACAAATTATGGTACCAAAAATCCATACAATGATGCTTACGCTGCCTATGGTGAGATCGCCTCTGCAATCCCAGAGATTGATACGCTTGCCTTGGCATGGGGATATGATACTCTTAGTAGTTCGGATGGGGGAGATGGACCAGGATACACAGCAGGATTTACAGTCACGGATCTACACACAGCATCGGTAGGTAGAGATTACGGGTTGCTGGCGCCAATGCTAACTTCCTCACATCCAGGACGAGGCGATAAATTTTTAGCAAATGACGACGATGTAATCCAGAAAGAATATTTATCCAATGCAAAACTCCAAGGACCAGAAACAGTTCAATCAGATGATCTTGTAGAGATTATCAGCAACGCAGAAGAAGAGATCTTTACTCGCGAGTCGCGTCCTCTTGATTATGTATATGCGATTGAAAAAGGAATGCAGCAAGTTATATCGGACGAAATGATTAACGTGTTTGGATCCATCGTAGATTTTAATAATTTAATTGGCGCACCAGTTAATCGGTATCGAAGAAATTATGACGAGATGGGCAAGTTGAGAGAGATATTCTTTAGTAGAATTAAGAACACTCCTAGTTTAATAAAGTATGTAGAGTTTTATAAGTGGATCGATGGTTCCATCACTTCCATGATTAAACAGTTGATACCAGCGACTGCCAATCTCTCAGATAAGGTAGCAACAGTTATTGAGAGTCATATCTTAGAAAGGAATAAGCACTGGAATAAGTTTCCAACGGTAGAAGTAGATTTAGATGTTCCCGTAAGTCCTATTCGTGGAGGAGCAGAAAGGAGATACCCTTACGAGGAAGGAAGCGCGCCACTCGCCAGCTCACCATCTCCAGAGAACCGCCACTGCTATTGGTGGAAACATAGAGCAGATGCAGATGATGATCCAGCATTGGTTCCTTCGTCTGTTTTTGCCAACCGAGAACAATTGGTCAAAGTATTTCATAGTTCTTTTGACAGAGAATTTAATGGGGTTGTAGTGTTTCAAGGATCGGTGATTGAAAATACTAACGCAGGTGTGATAGAATTAGATGTAACTCGCCAAACAACAAAATTTGGTTCTGATGGATATTTATCTATCAACACAAGTAGTTTTGAGGAAGTGGATTGTTTAGATGACGCATAAGAAAATAAAATATAAATCTGGCGATATGCCATTTAGTATATATGAGCGCCCCTGCTTCTGGGGCACATCCGAATATCCAGGAGATGCTTTTGTCAACCTCAAGTGTTTGAGTATAATAGGCGAAGATGCTGCTCCATCAACTGAGGGATCGTTTCTTGAGATTGTGTCGCCAACTGGTTTGAACTGGAACCCCGGTACTACTAATTTTACTGTTTCTATTTGGTTCAACCTCCCGCCAACCGCGCCCCCAACGAGTCTTCTTGTTTCCAAATGGGATATGTCTGCCAACCCCGCCCAATATGCAATATATATGAACGTGGGCACTCTTAGGGCAAGATGCGGCCTAAACGTGATCACAACGGGCGCGGATTATCGCGATAACAAATGGCATCATGCGGTAATCTCTTGCGAAGGCGCCGATGCATCCCCCGGGTATTGGTTTTATGTAGATGGCGAACTCATAGGATCCACTACCGCAACCTCCACGACGGTTGGTGTTGCCAGTCCAATGGTGGGTGCCGGTGACAGTGCCGGTAATGGATACCAGATTGCCACGGGACTATTCGACGAGATAAGTTTTTGGGACTCATATTTTATTGCTGACGATGTGGCGGCATTATATAATAATGGTGTTCCTACTGACTTAACTACGCATAGTGAGTATGCCAATTTAGCAACTTGGTTGAGAATGGGCGACGGCGCAGGAGATGCTCTTCCCACAATCGTAGATCAGGGCCCCGATGGCAATGACGCAACTTTAAAAACCCGAGGAACCCCACCAGGCCCTGCTTCGCTAATTTTATTGCCGTGCGATAATTCAATGAATGTTTCTCCCACTCCGGGATATGAGTTTACCAATTTACATGAAGATACATATGGCGGCATAAAAGATGCTCCACTTCAAGGACCATTTACATATCAATATGTTGGAGGCAATCAGCATCGGCACGTTCCTCTGAACAAGGGAAGTGATAATGTTGCTAACCGTCCGGAGTTGTTTAATATAAGTCTTAATTCTTCTGGTGAGATAATCGTTACCAACCCCGCCAACTCTTACTTGACCCCAATGGAAAGTGCTGAAGTCGTGGTGGCGGGGACGACACTCATTAAGGGCATTGCCCTCGATATAGTCGCCGGCAAAATATATTGGTCGGATGAAACCGATAACGATATTAAGAGAGCAGACTTGACAGACGGGGGAAATGAGGAAGTGATAGCATCTTCGTTAAGCAACCCAAGAGGGATTGCTCTTGATATCGCCGCATCGAAGATATATTATGTTGATCAGGGTACTGAAAAAATCATGCGCGTAAATATGTCTGTCGGAGCGACGCCGGAGGAATTGATTGATTTGTCTTCTGAAGCGACGACGCTTGAGTCAATCGCTCTTGATATAGACGCTAATAAGATGTATTGGACAGATAGGGGTACCGATACAATTCGTCGTGCGAATATGGAGGTGGGCGCCACCGTAGAAGATTTAATAACAAGCGGATATAGTTTCCCTTTTGGGATTAGGCTTGATATAAGTGCCGGTAAAATGTATTGGGCAGATTTTAGTGTCGGCATCAGTCGTGCTGACTTAGACGGCGACAATGTAGAAATATTAATGGAGGTGGGAAATCCATATGGAATTGCCTTGGATGTAAGTGCCGGTAAGATGTATTGGACAGATTACACTGATCAAGTCGTTCGACGTTCAGGTTTAGATGGGGACCGCGTGGAAACTCTGATTGCCCCAACTACCACTGAACCATCTCTTGGAATCGCCTTGGATGTAAATGCCGGTAAGATGTATTGGGGAGAGAATAGCACTGAAGATAATATTAAGCGTGCCAATATGAGTCCCTATTTCCCCGCACCCCCAGTTCCATACACTAGAGGCGAAGTAGCAAAAAGACCAGTTAACATAGCCAACCATAAAACGTATAATCCTATAGGAAACTTTACATATGATTATGAGACTATTCAAACAGTAGGTAGAACTTCTAATAACAGATCATTTGTCGAAGCAGAAGGAGTAGGATTTATTGGAGATCCCAATCTACCATACAGTGGATCTTTGGTCACACAGTTTGTAAGACCAACTTCTCCCTTTTGTCCTTCATGGGTTTTGGATCCGGCTCATGATGGATATGAAAATAAAAAATGTTTATCCATAGATGGCGGCGGTACCTCCACCGACGGATCTTATCTTGTTATATCATCACCGTTTTCTGGTCTGAACTGGACCCCCAATACCACTGATTTTACAATTTCTGCTTGGTTTAAGTGTGACGCAGGACAAGCAGGGGGATATATTGTTACCAAAGGAGATGCCAGTATTCCCACATTTCAATATGCTATAGGGGTCGACGCCTCTGTTGGTGTTTTTGGATATGCTGGATCCGTCACGAGCACGACCACCGGAGCAGGCACTCTTATGGATGGGGAATGGCATCATGTGGTTTTATCTAATGAGGGATCGGGGGATGCTAGTCTTTACATTGACGGCAGCCTGCATAGTACCGTCGTCAATGGCGCGCAAACAACCGGCAAGGAACCCACCATTGGCATGATGTGGTTTGCTGCGGGACCATCAGGAATGTTTGAGGGTACAATTGACGAGGTAAGTTATTGGGATGCAGAGTTTAGTGCTGCCAATGTGATGGAATTATATAATGCCGGCAAACCCACTAACTTAACTGGCCACTCCGAGTTTGCCAATTTAGCAACTTGGTTGAGAATGGGAGATGGAACCGGCGATACGCTCGCCACAATCATCGATCAGGGTCCGGATGGTAACGATGCTACCCTAGTCGATGTTGGCACCCCAGCAACACCTGCCTCATTACAGGAACTGACTTGTCAATCCGATTCAATAATTGCCGGCACCTATGTAAATATACGACCTTACACTCAAAATTACGCTCCAGATCGAACCCTTCCCGTGTTTACTCCACAAGAGACAGTCTTTGTCAACCGATTTAATGCCCCAGGAGGTCCTGACGTTAGTTCTAGGGGCGTTTTGGATACATACGCGGAAGAGTACGCGCCCAACAATGCGATGCCCTGGAGAAACAACGCTGTGCGCTCAGTGCTAAGAACAGATTTGGCGAGACACACTCCAAAGGCGACAGATGCAGATCCCGTACCAACGTGGCACGTTGAAGGTTTTGAGCAACCTACTCCTTCGGCGTCTCATGGTGACGCTGATTTGATGTGGTATGGAAACTATAATTCAAGTCTAAAATGGTTTAACGGGGCCCAAGTCCCTAGACCTCCCGTTACCGGAACATTGAGCGCACCTTATGGATTTTTGCGCCGGCAAGGTCCAGTTAGCACCGCCAACACCGGCCCGGCCGGCGCCGCAGTTGGAACTCATTATGCTTATGCGGAGTCGAGTATGGGTAACGCGTCTTATTGGGGCCCCCAAGGCATAGGTGGTCCAAACATATTTTATGCAATCTCCTCATCAATTGGATCCGGTTTGCTCTCTCAAATGTCCTTTAGTTATTTTATGTATGGAGCCAATATGGACACTCCTGGCATGGAGGCATTTTTAAATGTTTCCGCCAGTTTGGACGGCGTTACTTGGAATAATTTAGAACTCGATGCTAACGGAGTGTCCACTTATAATATTGTAGGACAACAACAAACCAGCATTTATGATTCGTGGAGACAAGCAATCGTGCACTTGGGTGCTTATGCCGGCAAACCCAATGTTTGGGTAAAGATCGTGGCGAGAACCGGGGACGGTACCTACAGCGATATTGCAATAGATCAGATTGTTTTGATGACAAACGTAGAACAATGCCCCACCCATTTTCCAACCAAATATCACACTGATAATAGAAATACAAGGTATTATAAGCAGACGCCCGCTTCTTCGTCCATACAGACCGTCGTTGCTGATCCTTTGGGAGGCGCCGCTATTTATAGCATCGCCGTAGATCCTATAGGAAAAAGAGTGTATTTCACTTCCAACGCGACCGAAGGTATCGCTAGAAAGCCTTTGGATACTCCGGGCACCGCCGGAACAGAAACAGTTTATACTGGAGCGGCGTCAACAGCAATCAGAGGAATCGCGCTAGATCTCTGCGCTCGGAAGGTATATTGGACAGATAACGATAATACCTTGGGCGAGAGCATTAAACGTATAAATATGGATGGCACCGGCCCAGTGGAGACGGTAGTCTCGACCATGGTTGGTACAAATCCCTATGGCATTGCGCTGGATGTCCCGAAAGGAATGTTATATTGGGTGGATTATAGCAACAATACGCTTTTTAGATCTCCAATGGACGAACTCGGAGCAACAGCGACTACGGTACTGGCGTCAGGACTTAACGGTCCTGTTGGCGTCACCGTTGAATCAGACAGTGGAAAATTATATATCAATCAGTATGATGACAAAAATATTCTTAAAGCAAATTTGGATGGAACAGACTTGGAAACAGTAATCCCAGAGCAAGTCCACGCAATATGGGCGCCCACAGTGATCGACAACAATCTTGGAAAAATTTACTGGGTTCTTTATCACTCCGGTGACGAGTCCCCGATCTATCGGGCAAACCTAGACGGAACCGACATCGAGGAAGTGCTTCCCGGAGGAATTGCGGTTCAGGCAAGGGGCCTTGCGATGGATTCCGAGGAAGGCAAAATGTATTGGGCGGGTAATAGCAGTGCCACAGGGAAAGCCATTTATAGAGCAAACATACCAGAAAAACCACTTTACGACAATGGGTACGTAACACATGCCATTCCACAATGTTCACTACAATATGCATGGATTAAGGCATCAGCGATAACAAACAGAACAGAATTACTAGGATACCAAACGAGCGGTTCATACTAAGGAGAACACATGACAACAGGACCATATACAGATATTGATTTCGTACTTTCCGGTTCAAACGGAAGAGGAGATTTTATTGGAATAAGCGGATCTGCTTTGGATAAAGCAGGCATCGGCGTATTCACTTGTGAATCTGGATCTGTTAATTTTCTCTCTAAATCTGCCGGCACAATGCTGAATGTATATAACGGACCTTATCAATATGCCTCTTGGCAGCAGACGAGAAATCTTTACAATCCCATCGTAAGGAAACTAGTAGAGAATAGTATTCTTTCGCTGTCCGATACGACTGTTCCTGTTGGTAATGGACTCAACCAAGTTAGAGCGCAGCACGGAGGAGTCACTTGCTATAAGGAACCAGTGGTTAGTGATAATGCAAAACCAATTAATCATGTATTGGAAGTGCAACCTAACATTAATGAACCCACGATTACCACATCTTCTTTCACATATACTTATGAAAATAATTTATCATCTTTTACGAACGTAGCGATTAGAAATCACGTGGGAATAGATGATAATGATGAAGCGAGTATGTATAAGAATATAAGTGAACTCTATCTTGATTTAGAAGAAGTTGATTCTGATACCAATCCTGTACAAAAATTTATTAAATTAGACTATTCTCAAATTCTTTACCCCTCTCCTTTGAATGCCTTTTTGAATAGAACCAGAGATAGGACAAATTATGCGGAAGTGAGCGGCCGAAGCAGCAATGGATATGATAGGATTTTTGGGACACAAAGAACTTTTTTCAAAACTCTAACCGCGAATACGAAACCGTTTATGGCGGCGAAGACTGGGAGCATTAGGACATTTGGTGAAGGCAAAAATGATGCCAAAAATTCACAAGGATACGGGCCCGCTCCCATAAGTGGCAGTGATAGTCTCCAGGATTCTCTCAACTTTAATCCCATGGCAACAGACGGACTACGCTCTTATCCAAATAGTGGATCTTACCGCAATTGCGATGGTGAGTTAATGATGGACACAGAGATTTCTATGATTCGTTATAAACCGGTCCCCTCTCTTGCGTTTAACGAACTTAATTATATTACAAATGCCAGCGCGTCAGTCACAGCTTCGAGTGGATACGTGGAAAGACTTACAGAACAAATATCAGGCCGAAATCCATGGTATGATACTTATGACCAGTATGATCTAGATGTACGTCCCGATCATAAAGATATGAGTATTTTGCCTGAATTTAGAATTTCTGAATTTATGGATTATTATATTAACGAACAGGGAAATAATTTTAGGGCACCAAATGCTAAATTTCTTTTACTGGACGGCGCTTCTGTTACCGCCAGTGCACCCGCAGAGTCTTCTTCTGTTGACTCTTCTTTTATTTCCAAGTATGTGGAATCATCAAAGATTGAAAAATTAAAAGGGATAATTGAAGAACACAAAGATGTTGCTAGGGTGGATCATATTGAACTTTCTTGCTATGGAGTTAAAAAACTGTTGCCGTATGACGGATTTTATCCCGCTAATAGAACCGTACAGTTGGGAAATCTTTTAAGTCAGTCTATGGGCGCCCACATTGTGGGTAGGAAGAGGTCGAATCCCGACGGTCTAGATGACGCTGGCGATTTCGTCCCGCAAGGACTTCAGGCTCTCTTGAAACCTCTAGTGTCTCCTGGAATTCTATATAATTCTATTAAGTCTGGAATTGCTGTGGATTACCCCATCTACACAGGATCAGCGCCCGGGGTGATAACGGAAGACACTGAATCGCCATCCGAGTTTAGATTAAATGTGGCACCCGACTACAGACTTCCTTTTGAGTCGCTTATAAATCTTGAAGAGACTTTGCCGATTAATCCTGGGGTGATGGACACCGATAGCGGCATTCCCCTATCGGAAGTCCAAGAAAGTCAGGCAAAAGGCGCCATTCATTTGGTTTCCTCTTTTGTGACCGCTAGTTTTTCAGGGCAGGTTTCTGATGTCCTTCAATACAAGTTTTATTGGGATGGAAATAAAAAACCTCTGTTTGAATTAGGAATGCATAATTTTCTGGCAGAAACGGTCGATTTCTTTTTGGAAGGAGACAGCAGCGGCGGAAAACTTTCATCCTTTAGATCGGCACCTCAACCTTCGGACGGATGGGAATTAGAGGCAGACAAGACTTACTATATGGATGTGAGACTATCCGACACAGTAGAAATGAATAAGTTTGCTGAATACTCAGGAGTTAAAACTCACAACGAAAATCTTTGGTTATATTCCAATCCTCCGGAAGCAGGAGCAGATTTTGGTGCAAAAGTTAAGTTACTATCTTCTTCTGCTGGACAGTATTGTCTTTCATCTGCCGGCGGCCTGGTACCCAGATCTCTATACTTGTTTCGTCGGAAGCGAGATGGGTTCGGGTGGTTGCAACTTATGAAGATAGAGCAGGGCGATTTAGATCATACATTTAAAATGTATGATCCAGATATTGACTTTGTAAGCGCCAGTGATGGATTTCGTATAATTGTGGGAGGATGGCAAACACCAAGTCTCACAACCGGCGGCAGCTGGGCCGGCAGAGCATACTTAATTCATACTACTGAAACTGAAATTATATCCAAGACTATGCTAACTGCCAGCAATCAGGAAACCGATGGGTGGTTTGGCAGAAGTGTCGCCATTCTTAGTGGTAGTGATAGATATTGGTTTGCTGTTGGTGCACCCGGCATGAACGATGTCGGGAATGGCAACGTGGGCAATGTGGGATGTGTTTACATATACAATTCCTCTTCTCATGATTCACTTCCGGGTTTACCAGATATTGAGGCGCCAGCATTTGGAATCAATTCGCAATTGCCAGTTGAAAGTCAATATTACCAAACTCGATTGACAGGAGGCACATCCCAAGGAGACATGCGCTTAGGATACTCAGTATCTATGGTAAGTGGCGGAGGCGCCGATTACGGAGATCACGCTGGACACATTTGGGTACTCGCCGGCGCCTATCAGGCCGCTGGAACCAAAGCGGGATCGGCATCTCTATGGACTGTCGGGCCTTCGGAGTCACCATCGACGGATACTTATCCGTATGGAAGTGACGCAAAGTTAACTTATTGCTCTCTTACCGCAAGCGATGCGAATCAGTGGTTGAAGCCCGTTGCGCCCGGGTACGACACCTATAGGGAACATTTTGGTGGTCGAGACGTTTCAATAGCAAGTTCGAGTCACGGGTTATATACCGCGATTTATGCATTTACTGGCGCCAATGGTACCGCGCCCAACGAATACGAACTTGATGGAGTTCCAGGAAGAGTATATGTTTATAGGTTCGACGCAGGATCCATACCACCCTTCTCTGCTTCCACGGGCTCGCCATTAGCTCCCGACTCGCCCGCAGAACCTGACAAGACTTGGATTCTACAGACAGACGATAATGGCGACAACTATGTTAATCCATGGTTGGGATATAGAAATGATATGGTTAGTGGCACCGAAGAACAGGGGTTGTATGTTGCTACGGCAATAGCAAATGGCGCGGCCGACCGTCATCCACAACCATCCATTTGGCAACTGAAAGCAGGACCGGCCGGCACTCCTGCTGGTTTGTCAGCCGTCTCTCATAGTTTGACCTTTCTTGAGACACCTGCTGGCGAGGTACCACTTTCAGCGTGGGATTACGGTGCTGGGATCAATATGGTAAGTGGCCCAATCGATTTAGATGTTGTGGTAGGGTGCTACAATGGAGATGTTACTGTTGACGAAACAACGGTAGCAAACTCCGGATTTGCTGTCCTCCACTCGGGAACAATCATTCCGGAGTCCTGGACAAACCACGGCGCATCCGATCCTAAATTTATTACAAGCGCTTCTTTTACCGACAGAGATTATAAATATAAGCAACATGGGAAACTTTTTGGTCTTGCCATTGAAGAGTCTTTTCCGATAACAACTACTCCTGTTGGATCTTATGATCCTGCTTATTGTGCTTATACTCCTCCTTATTTTTATGGCGATTCAAAAGCGCGCATAAGTTTTACGCCCCCGCTAGACGATACTTATAGTCTTGATGAGATATTGGCAGGAGCAAAAGTGGAATATCTTTTAGATACTAAGGTAGACAGAATGGCGGTCATTAATGGTAGTGTTGCGTCGTTAACCCCCCTCCAGCAAAAGGTAAAAATGGCGCTAGGTGCATCGGTTAATCTTTTTGGAATAACTAAAATACCGGGAACTACTACAACACCTGAAGGAGAAACAATGACAGTTGACTCCACTCCAGATGATCCGGATGCTTGGGTTATTTCTACTCGCTTTGAATGTCCAGTGATCGACACGAAGAATCCTAAATATGATGAACTTTATACAGCACACAATCCTCTCATTACGGGTACTTATGGGTGGCAATCCACATTGGTTCCTGAGTATGTAACTCAAACGGACGGACTACCTGCTGGTGTCACCCTCGAACCCGGTTCTCAGACGGTGTGGTGGACGGATCAAGGCGCTGGTTTCATTTATAAGGCAAATTACGATGGATCAGGAAAGACTTCCATGTTTCCTGTTGGCGCACCTTACCCACGTAATATTCAAGTGGATGCCGAAAATGGCAAAGTCTATTGGACGTTTTGGAATGGGGCAACTGACACTGGACTATTTTACGCAAATATGACTGCCGGATCCGCCGCCACTGAGGTTCAACTTGGCATAGCCTCCGCCGATCAGTGTAACGGGCTGGCACTTGATGTACCCCGGGGATATGTGTATTATACTCTCCACGGTACCTCTACTGAGGGTATCTACCGCCGTGATTTGAACGATTTAGAAGGGGATGCAACGCCCATACTGCTCATGGGAGGTGTCGTCGGACTGAGGGAAATCGCATTGGATCCGGTAGATAATAAAATTTATTACGCCACCTACGGGCCCGGACCTGCCACCGCCCTACAGATTCGCCGATGCAACGCACTGGACGGAAGTAACGATGAATTGGTAGTGCCGGAGAAAACGTGCTGGTCCACTTCTGCCACTATTTACCTCGGCGTGGCAATAGACCCTGAACAGAGGAAATTATATTACACCGTTTATGACGGCAGCAATGTGTGTCAAGGCATTTATGTGTGCGATTTAGATGGCACCAACGAGGAGAATCTGGTTGACCTGGGCGGTACCCTTTTGGCCCCCTATAGTACAGAGGTAGATAGCGAGCGTGGTCTTATGTTTTGGATTAACGTCGCGTACGCCCCCGACGGCGCCATTTATAAAGCTTTCAAGAATCTGCACACTGAACACAACCCCAGAACGATGTGGACGAGTTATGGAAAAGTTCCCACTGGTGATAAGGGAATTAAATTACAACTAGCAGAATCTTTCCCCGACAATCCGGGCATCGACAGCGGGTCGCTTCTCCAGGCGTGTGGATTTACAGCTGGACAAAGGGAAGTCGGATTAGTAAGGGAAACAAAAGACATCAGCGAAGCAGTTGTTGTCATTCCCTATTTGGATAGTGCCCGCAGTCAAGAAGAACCGACTTCATTGGAGGGGACAACTCTAGAGTCAAAATCGCTTACTGTATCTTATGTTGATGGGAAACATTTCATTAAGATTCCGGATTTTCTCTTCAGGAAACAAAAAGAAAATATAGAAACATTAGGAGCAGCAGTTCCAGCAAACCAAAATATGATAAATTCAGGAACTCTGATCTCTAATACCACTATTACCAACATGATTCAAAAGATGAAAAGATATGTGATGCCGCCCAATCTTGATTTTGTAAAATATTGGAATCCAGATCCCACCGTAGAAACTCAGAGTATTGAACCTTTTGTTGCTTATATTTTTGAATTCAATCACACTCTCAAGAGAGATGAACTGACTGATATATGGCAAGGGGTGATGCCAGATTCCGCCTTGAAAATGGAAAATGATGAGATCACCATTTCTCACAATATTGGACCTTATGAATTTTTCGGAAATATTCTGGATCAAAAGATGTTTGGAGATATGAAATTTTTTGTCTTTAAGGTAAAGAAGAAAGCAAAACAGAATTATTATAAAATAACTGAAGATGCTAATGATGATGTGAGGTATAAGTTTCTTTTTGCTAATGATGGAAGCGACACCGCAGTACCTCCACAAGGTAGTTACAACTGGCCTTATGATTTCTTTTCTTTGGTTGAAAAGGCGAAAGTTCAGGCAAAGTTTATTTTGAAAAACAAAGGGTAAGGAATACTTATAATATAGATGACTTTCTTTGATCCAAAATCCGACGTACTAGACATCGAACTAACCCAGTTTGGCAAGCACCTTCTTTCAAAAGGCGAATGGGAACCCTACTATTATGCCTTTTTTGATGATGATATCCTCTATGACACTCAATATGGAGGATACACAGAGTTACAGAACGATGCACAAACACGCATAACTGGGGGTGCACGCACTAAAACTCAATATGCTTTTAGTGGTATCGAGACAGAGATTTCCAAAGAAATGTCAATTCTTGACGAGATCAGCAGAACCAGGGAGGTTACTGAACAAGAAAGGATCGGCATTCAAGCGACAAATGATAGAGATTATTCTTTAAGTTTGCCGATGGGACGAAGTGATATCGGCAATGAGAATTATCCCGCTTGGTCTATAACTTGTTTGAATGGCATTATTACTGGATCGGTTCCTTATAGTACGTCTTCGTTGGGAGTTATTCCTATTATCCAACTATCTATGAGAGATGTTATTTATAAGACAGAGGTTAAAAATAAAAGCGAGGAAGATGCAAAAGCGCTTCAACTGGAAGAGACATTAAACCAAATTGGTGAGTCGGCCCCCGAAGCAGATCCTTCGGATTTGATTTTAGCTAATAGGATTTATGATGATGGAACTTATATAAGCATTGAAGAAGATTATATTTTAATGGAATTGTTGGAAAAGAACACTCCTTTCGAGGAGGAGAATATTGATATTGAAGTGTTCAAGTATGAACAAAATCAACAAACCAATAGCGAAGTGTTGGTTCCTCTCAAATTTATAAAGAAAAAGCAATTAGTGGTTGACGATATCTTGGTTGATGATGACGATCCTGAATTAAATCAGCAATATGATTTAACGCCCGGATGCGTAGAATATTTTTTTAATATTTGGGTAGATGACGAGATCGATCCCGACACTTTGTGTAAGGCAGTTACTGAAAGAAGGAATGAGGGATTATATACTCCGCCCGTTAAGTGTCCTGAAGAACTTCCAAAGATCGCCGCACCAAACTTATATGGTCCTGGATTGGACGGACAGTCAGACGCCGACGGTGAAGTGTGCTCCCCCGAACCTCCGTGTCCTGATGAGGAGGAAGCATAATGGCCACTCTCTCTCCGATTAGAAGTTCTCTTCCGGTTGCAAATATTAAAAGCATGATCATTGATGAACCCGGACGCGTGCGTCACCCGATGGATGCTGGTAGATCGCGCTCCGAGAAGATTTTAAACATTACGGTGAAAACAACTTCTATTACGACCGCCGATAATAAAGAACTTTCGGGACAAGATACTATTTTTGCTTCTATTCCCAATTTCAATTTTAATGATTACATAAGAGTGGCAGTTATACAAAGTTTAGATGCGGACTTTACGGCGGTTTTACAATCGATAGGAAAAGATGTCACTAAATATATTGGCCCTTTAAATAACTGGCGCGGCAATGACAAGTTTAATGATTTAATTTATAGCAACATTTTAAAAGGAAAGGGAAAAACCAAAGATGATATTAGTGTGTTTAAGAGCACTTTTATGAAGATTAAAACTAAAAAACTTTTTGATAACATAGAGAGTCCCATTCTTCAAATGACTGATGATGTGGGAAAGCAGATAAAAAGTATTCCATCGGATTTCAATTTTACTGTCCCAGCATTCAATCCTGTGCATCTTGCTTATTTTATTTTTTCTTATGTAGATTTTGATTTAATGGCGTCTGAACTTAATAAGATTCGAGTTTCTTGTGATAGAGAGAGTGATGCTGTAGACTTGGGACTAAAAGGATCTGATTTTGCTACGATTGGAGACTTTAGTGCTGAAATGAAACACGATATTCTTTTTAAGGATGGTGTAGTTTCATCTCGTTCTTTTTTCTATCATACTCCAAACGGTGATGTCTGGACAGGCGTCAAGCACAAGATGCCCGATGGAAGATTCATGACAGGTCCCACCCATGCTATTGATTCCCTCTATTTGCAAACTAGAGAAACGCGGAATGTCAAGGTGCAGGATTTCCGTATCAGTGAAGGCGTCGCGACAATTAAGGTAATGAGCGATTTTCAAGATGAGGAGCAAACTGTAAGAAATATATTGAGAAATCTCCAACCCAAAGAAAGATCTTTGAATCCCAATAATAATGTGAAGGATTCCTATATAAGCGAACTGTTTCTTTCAACTGGAGTAAGAAAATCCGGCAAATTTATGTTTTTGATTAATATGGATGATTTGATGACCAACAATTCGTTGTTTGGTAAGTTGATCAAGACTGATAGTTTGTCTCTTCGTGGAGAAGTGTTCAAGAATTCTTCTATTAAATCTTTGAAAATATATCGCCATACGGTTAAGAAGGTGGTAGGAACAAATGAGTTGGGAGGAAGTGTCGATAAATATTTACGACAGAACAGTGCACCAACATTGGTGGCAAATTCCCTACAAAAACCCGGCAAAACATTCTTAGAGCCAACTACTGATATTATGGAAGAAGTGGAAATGTCGTTCTCAGATGCGGGCATAAGAGCGTTTAATGTGACGGATAGAAATTTTACTGCGGCGGACAGAAGCCAGTATCAATATACTCTGGAGATACACGTAGTTGATCAGACTGTTGATTACTTACGTGGCGAAGTCGACAAATTAAGAGGATTGCTCGATACGCTAGAGAATTATAATTCTGATATGCTAAATTCTGCTGTGAGGACACCACAGGATTGGAACACGCCTGGAAGTACGGTAATGACTCGAACCCGGGCTATCGGAGGTTTTGACCAGCGCTTTGGGAACTTGACACCGAACTTCGCCAAAAAAATGAAAGATAAGTATTCCAACAATCTTCAATCCGGAATTCGTTCCTTTATAGAGTTATTAAAAATATTTTCCACACCCGGAGAGTTTAGTCAGGTCGCCGAAACCAATTTAGATAATTTTTTAAATTTAATAACAAATCCTAACACTACTAATCCCACAAATGTCGCCTCCTTTATTCGACTCCTTCAGGATTCAGTTGCTAAGATTTCTTCTTTCATACAAGAAAATGTGCGAATGACTCAACCGAGTGAAAATAGACCAAAGTATTTGATTGGGGGAGGAGATAATGTTATGTCGATGCCGGGTGGGATTGAAATCGAGAAGCGCTTTAATCATATTTTAGATTTATCGATGCATGGCAAGGGAGGATATGATTACCTTTCGAAGAGCACTGGTGAAAGTTCACAGGACGCGTCTAATCAAGTGGGGCTTAGGACGCTTGGGGGCGTACAATATAGGCAACGCATCATTAGGGAAATATTAAAATACTTTACCAGTGCTTCTCCTGATTTAACTCAGGGCATGACATCTAGAGGAACTGCTTTTGCAGGCGGCGATGCGGTCCAAACTACCGGATTTTCATTTCTATCGCCTGCTATTATAAGGTTTGATGAACTTCCTATTGATATATTGAATGGGGATCGAATAGACAATGCCCTTCTCATGAAGTTTGTTGAATCTAAAATTGTTAGTAATAAAGTACAAAGCATGTCGAGTGGCGCGCCACCCCCCCTTGATTCAAGTTTTAGAAAAAATTCTTTCCTCGCATCCCGGCAAAATACTCGTGCCCAGCAAATAGCACCTACGGAACAGCAGGCATTCCTTTCTCAACAGTATAATTTAATTTCCACTGTTCCAAAAGTAATTCCTCTTTCTGAAAATGGGTACCAAGGCGCCGCACCCGCTCCCGTCGAACAATCTTCATTAGATGGTTCAGAATCATCTATTGTAGTTTTACCATCTAATCAGCCTGCTTCGTTCATGGAGAGAATATTTAAGAGATCTATAAAAAAACCTGGCACCGTAGAAGAAAAGAATATTGATCTTTATGATTTAACTCATGAAGAAAACTTCTTGAGGGGCGTGGAGCAATCGAGAGTATCGCGGTTGCCAAATCAATTAAAAGCACTTTTTATTTCTGTTACTACTGGCAACGGCGGTGGCGTTAAGTTTCGACCCCTAGTCAGGAAAAATCTTTTTGAGGATCCTGACCGGTCAGCCTCTTCTACTTTAAAGTATAAGTTGCTTACTGAAGTTCAATATTTAGATTCTTTTACCACCACTAGTATGAGCAACAGAAAGAAATTGTTAATGACTGCTCCCAACTGGCGCCGAATGGATGCTAGTGTTTTTTCTAAGAATACTGGCAAAAAAGTTATTTGTCGTCTTAGAAAGTATGAGATCTCACAATGGGGAATTGTTAGACCTCCCCTTCTGGACACCTTGATTTATGATGAATATTTCATTATCCAACCAGATGCACCAGTAACAGGAGTAAATCTCGAACAGACTGCCGGAAGCACTTTGGTAGATCCGGTCAGAGAAGCATTGGCAGCTGCTGGATGGGGACTTAGTGAAGAAGAGTTTTCAATGCTTACTGAATTTGGTACTGCGTATTTGCCAAACACAGATGAACCTCTACAGTCAGATTTGCTTTCTCAAATGGCGGCAAGATTGGGTTTGTTTAGGGAGTCTTTATTTCCTAATCCTGCTGCCGCTGCTGCGAACACCAACACCCCCACTCCCCTTGTTTGTGGAGAAAACGAAGAAATATCCACGCACGATCAATATGGCAACCCTCGAAATGCTGCCATTTGCCAAGAAATTGCCATGCTCTCTCAAGAAGACACAAATTCAGAACTTGAAGCAGATCCCCCACCAAACGCGCCACTCCCTCCAGGATCGCAGTTGGGGAAACTCGGTGCTCTAAGAGAAGATTTAAATCTTATTAACCAACAAATACAAGATCAGACTACCCTTCTTAATGATTATACCATTTCCCGCGATACCGCCAAAGCGACCATGGATAGCGAAACCCCCAAATTTTCCGAGGGGCATGCTCAGGCGGGGGAAGATAATCCTCTTTGGGTAACGGCGCAGCAAACATTCACCGCCGCTAACACCAACATCGCCGGCGCAACGGGTCAACTGCAACAACTTCGAACACAGAAAGCAATTAAACTTCAGGAAATTCAAGCAGAAGCCGCGACCGTTCAGTCCAACATTATAACTGCCCAGGTTCAATCCGGGGTTTATGGGGATGTGGCATGCGACCTACCTCCGCAGGCGGAAATTCCTGCTGATAGTCCCTATGAAACGTCTGAAGATATAGACCGAGCATATACTGATGCGTTGATCAAGATTATGGGAAGTGCTTGGACAGTGGACGATTTGGGAGAGATGAGCAATCTTAATGACGAACAAAAGCAAGCATTCTTGGATGCCATGATTTCCGGTGAGACGTATGAGGGCGCATCGATTATAGGTTTCGGGGACGATGAGCAAACAGCGGCAGCCATTTCGACAACTCTGGCGGCCGCACAAGAGCGCGCCAATTCTAAATATTCTGACGGGACTGAAAATAATCAGATGCGAATGGATCAGTTTATGAGCTACATGTCACCCGCTGATGCCCAGGAATTTCAAGATTTGTTGTCTGAGTTGGAGGGGAGCGGCATATTGGGAGAGATTGCGTCAGCCGATTTGCAGGGAGATGTAAGCGATCTCGTAATGGAAGCAATTGATGCCTGTGGGGGATCTAGACTCTTGGAAACGCAGAATGCTCCCCAGATCATAGTAGATACCGCTAATGCTAGGGCGGCCGGATGGAACAGCGCCATTGAAGACATGCTTGATCGACGACCAACCGATTCGGACGAAATGAATAACGCCACAAGAACGGCATTCGACTCCCCCTCCAGTGATGTCAACGCACGTTTTCGGGACGGCACGATGACCTATAGCGAGATGAAGCAACTATTCCAAATTATTGTGTTGGGCCTTGGCCATTCCACCCATAAGATGAACGGGGAATCGGTGAGTTCAGTTGATGGTGTTTGGTCCCAAATCAAGAAATCCATCACCGATGAAACCTCTCTAACTTATGAGGGCCCTGATTTTTCCGGGGGCGATATCACAATTAGCATGACTCCCGATGTCGACATCGGGAGTCATAGTACTAATTTTACAAGTTTCCTTGGATATGACATTGGCCAACCGCGCCGCGACGCATTCTTTTGGTTGATCAAGGATGCCATTATGGGGTACCTGGGAACATATGCTCCCGACATGTTTTCGCCGTCTTCTGGGAACTACATGAACATCGCCCCCAATATGACGCGTATGGAAGAGGTCTATAATGCGTTGTTGTCGGTCTATAGCGGATTTGTCGAAAAAAATATAGACGTAGGGACGGACTATGAATAATCAAGCATACTCTTTTGGAAAAAACAATCTCTATGTAAACGAGGGAATATTAACGACTGCCAAGAGTAAGTTTGTTTCTGCCGGCGTTCTTGATCGCTTAAGAAATATATTGAGAAGATTTTATACTGTAAAGGGCGACGGAATTATTCGATATGAAAATAACTTTACCAAGCCTTCTCTCTTCGATGCTGATGTCATATACACAGGAAAGGATAAAACTTTTCCTGCCATACGCTTTAAATATTTAACAGATCCAATAAACGATGAAGCATCCGAAAAATCAATGGTCGCACTTGGCAGACTTCTCAATAGTAACACTAACTTTTTAGATTGTTTTTTTAAGAGGCAATTACCTATTGATTATAAAGTCCTCAAAAAGATGAATAAGGTAGGAAGAGCGGAATATGTAGATCCACATTCTAGATATAATATTTTTATTCCACGATATGAAAAATTTGTTAAAAACAATCCCACCCTCTCTGAGAATGTTTTACCTAATTTTTACGCGCTTTATGCCCAAGGAGTATATCGGCAGTCCAACGTAAGAGATTTAAATTCTTTGAAGGGCAATTTTAAATCGAATCAGCAATCCAATACTTACGTAGAGGGAGAGATAGACGAGACACTTATTTCTTCTTTTGCCGAAGATGATGATATTGTAAAAGATAGTTTCATGAAATATTTTGATACGTTTGCCCAGGCAGCGAACAAGATGATAAAAACTGCAAGCAAATCCAAAATTCTTAAAAATTTATCTACTCAATATAATACATATATTTTTACTGCTGACGCGTTGCCACTTCTCACTACAGAAGCGTCTAAAGCAGAAGCATTTCCTTTCTATAACGAGATAAAGTTTTCTGCTGATACGAATTGTGCGTTTTCAAGCATATTACACGAACTAAAGATAGGAGAAGAGATTATAAAGGACGTGATTAAAAATCCAGAAATTGATAAGATGAAAATGGGAAGAAGTTCTCAAGAATTGATCCCTTCTAAAATAAAGAATGAACCGCCAAAAGAGAAGTACAATTTTACTGCTTCTTCAATGAGTGTGTGGAATATTAAAAATTGGATGATGAATAGGATATTTCTTCAAGGTAATACTTCCAGCATAATAATAGGAAAAAATAAAAAACGATCAGGAGTCGCGAATGAGGGAATATTTGATCTTCTCACTAAAACTGTTCTAGCTGGTAAAGTTAATAAATTTGCAAAAAGCAGGATTAGAACATTTAAGGAAATATTTGATGGAACCCCGGCCTACTCTGAGGCAATATTTTATAAAATAGAAAAATATAGTGAAGATAATTTAAATATGCCTCTGACTACCTACTATATTCCAAATTCGGCGTTGGTTGATGATTATCGCTTCATCGACACACAAATAAGATATGGTAAGAAATATATCTACTCTCTTACTTCGTATGTAATAGTTGTGGGAAGTAGTTATTCATATGGGGCGTTTACTCAAAAGGATAATACGACGGTGAATATCGGGGTGACAACGATACCGGATATAAGACTAGTCGAAGTTCCCATGACTATTCTTAGAAATATGATGGCAGTAGATAATCCGCCCATGGCACCAGAATCTTTGCTCGTTTCATATAAGGGTATTAGCAATAAAATTTTAATTAATATGAATGGGTCTACTGGTGATCGCGAGATGGTTCCCATCGTACTAGAGCCTACCGACAAGAAAAAGATAGATAGAATAAGATTATCACAGCGCAGAGAAGAAGACGACAGAAAAATAAGATTTAAGAGTGATGACGCACCAGCGGCATTTGAAATATTCCGAACTACCACCAAACCATCTTCTTATGAAGATTTTCGAGGAAAGAAAATTAGAGTGGTTTCGACAAAACAAATTGCAACTTCTGCTGCATTTGAAGATAATATTTCTCCCAATGTGAAATATTATTATGCGATTAGGTCAATAGATGTCCATGGTAATATCTCCAACCCATCGCCAGTATATGAGATGGAGATGAAAAGTTCGAATGGACCTCCTTATATGGTAATGAATGTTGTTGATTTTGAGAAGGAAAAAAAGAAAAAGAAAAAACCACTTAAGTCTATGAGAAGATATGTACAAATAATACCCACTACACCGCAAGGACTATTGAATGTTGACGCGTCCCAACTTATGGATGTGACAACTGTTAAGGGAGTGAGGAACGTGTTTCTGGGTGTCGCAGACGAAACTTTGTGGGGCAAAAAATTTAGAATTCGATTTACATCTAAAAAGACAGGAAGAAAAATAGATTTGGATGTAAATTTTGCTACCAAACATCAACTAAAGGAAAGTTGATACTAATTATTGTGATAGGAGAGTTATTATGGCATTTTTAGACAATTCCGGCGACATCATTTTAGATGCTGTCCTTACTGATACCGGCAGGTTGCGATTGGCGAGAGGCGATGGATCCTTTCGTATTGCGAAGTTTGCGCTGGGTGATGATGAAATAGATTATGGTAAATATGATCCCGCCAACCTTAGTGGTAGCGCTTATTATGATTTGGAAATCATGAAGACTCCGGTCTTTGAAGCATTTACGAATAATACTTCTACCATGCAATCTAAATTAATTTCAATTTCTCGTACCAATCTTTTATATTTGCCCGTCATAAGACTTAATACCTTAGACCCTGCGAATAAAACGTATAGTACCCTCAATACGTTTTTGGTCACAGCTGACAATACTACTTCCAATTCAATAACAAGCACTGAGGGATTGGCGGAAGGTATATTGTTGGGAGATCAAGTTACTAATTCGAGCAATTTTATTCGCCTCGATCAAGGACTAGATACAGTTAAATTATCTGCCACCAACCCTATTGACGCGGATTTAAAAGAGACTCAATATATCATTGAGATGGACAATAGATTTGCAACTCTCACTTCTACGACTGGTGTTCAAGCCGACATTTCTTTTGTCGACGACGATAATATCGCGAGTTATTTTCTATCACAGGGAGCAACCACGGCCGGATTTATAACTAATCTTCCGAGGGACACTGGCGACACCACCGAGATAGGTCAGATTATTGTTGGCCCACGCGGAACGTCTATATCCTACAAGATTCAGTCTTCTATAGATTTGCAAGGAAGCACTTATTTGTTTACAACTTTGGGATCGACTATGGATATTGATTCGGGCGCCGGCAACGTGACCTATTATACTCTCGATACCACGATTAAGATAATGGGCGCAACTACAGGATACCGAGTGGATGTCCCGGTTAGATTTATTAAGAAGGTATAATTACCAAACGAGGTTAAAGAATGGCTACAACTTATAAAACTTTTTTAAACAATGACGTTACGACAACACGGACATTGTTACATGAGGCAGTTCCTATTACGGGGTCTATTGTCTCTGGAACATATGCGGATGCTAACATCAAAACATTCACGGCAGATTTGTTCGAGGCGGTATATGATTATCCCTATTTGAGTTCGTCTGCTAATCATATTTTTGATATAACGCTTGGGTATGCTGCTACATCGTTTTGCTCTGCCTCTGCGGTGGCCGAGGGGTTGTCCGCGCAAGATATTAAAAATAAGATTAATATGTATAATGAGATGGCAAAAGTTTTGGTAGGTCATGATATAACTGGATCTATACAGGAGTTCGATCAGGATGGAGACATTTCCGCTGGTGGTAACAAAATTCAAAACGCATTCTTTTTGAATTTTGCTCGGCTGCTTACCAAAGATGAAATCAAGAAACAAACCTTCGAACTGCAACTATCTACTGGATCGGTTTATAATCCACTTGATACTTCCACGGACGAGACTTTGACGATTTCCGATTATGGCGCCACCAATGAATTCCGCGTTAATTCACCAGCTGGTGAATATGGGATCCTGTATACGGGATCAACTGGTATGCATGCAGAATCGGGAGTCGGATTGATTTATTACCAAGCGGGCGTTGTTGTTTTGACTTCATCTATTTTTCCTCTTGGGAATGGCAATGGAAGCGCACGCTGCAACTTTGATGACGCAGGGTTAAGTGTGACGGGAACCATGACTACATCTAGTCTAACAGATAATGCGAATGATCTCCGGGCTAGAATTAAAAATGTGCAATTTAACAATACGACTGAACTTAACTCAACGATTTATTTTTGTAGAGTGAATCATAATGAATTTAATTACAGTGCAAATCCAACCTATCTAAGTTCCAGTCAGATTGTTGTGAAGCAGCAGACTACTGATGCTCCTGTTTCCTTTATGACAACGATTGGGTTATATTCGGCAGACAATGAATTGTTGGCAGTTGCTAAACTTTCGGAACCTCTCAAAAAGGATCCAAATAACGAACTCATCTTGAGGGTGAGATTAGACTATTAGAAAAATGAGATTATGTCATTATATAAATTCGAACGAGACGATGTTCTTTTTAATAGGATAGAAGCAAACCCAAGGATAAAATTTGCCCTCCACACTAGTTCTGTAATTTATAATGATAGAGTAAATGAATTCGGGATTGACAACGGGGACATCGCTCTTAGCGAGTTGGCAACGCTCTCCGCGTCTTCAACACCCGGTCCTTATCAGTTTATAACCAAGGCAAGTAGTCGTGTGGGGTGGAAAACCATTTCCTTGACTTCCTTTAATAGTTTACAATTTGGTGAGACAATGACTGCCTCGCTGCCTATGACTTCCTCATTAGACAATCAATATTTTGCTGCCAACTCTACGCGGTGGGAAGTGGAGTCGTTAAAGAATGTTTCTAATTATTATACTTTTTTGAGTGACAACTATGCCTACTCCTCTTCGTTGGGAGACAAGGGAACTCAAGCACTGCGACTTTTTAGTATCCCCAGCATTTTCTATGGCGCCTCGATAAAGAAGGGAACTGTTGATTTGAAGTTCTATGTGACCGGAACTCTTATTGGTCGCCTCCAAGATAAATATCGAGATGGTAATTTAATCCAAACTGCACCATCTGGAGCGGCAGAAACTTTAGCTAATAGTGTTGGAGGACTGGCATATTATAATGAAGGGTTTTTATTGCTCACGGGAAGTTGGGATCTTAACACATCTCATACCGAAGATTATGTAGGCACAGGTGCTACCAACCCTAAGTGGATTTATTTTGGTGCACCCGGCGCCACCGCCATCGATACTGAAGAGTCCAGTTATGAAATAGAGATGAGTGGCACTCAATACTTACCAGTTATTACAATGCTTGCCCACGCAGACAAGGCAGACCTAAATCATTCCAATAATCCCACTTATATTCAATATGGACAGACCGGTCTTAATACTAATCCTTACAGAGCAGATACCAGTTCGTTAGGTTTTTATGAAAAAAGTGATTTAAAGATTAAAAATGTTGCAAAATACCCTTATAATAATGATACAGGATCTTTTAAAAAAGAAACGTATATTTCTAAGATAGGAATTTACGACGATCAAAAGAACTTGATTGGGATTGCTAAGGTGGCAACACCAGTGAGAAAGCGAGAAAACGATCAGTTTACTTTTAAATTAAAATTGGATATTTAATGATATTAGGATTAGATTTATCTACTAGCATAATTGGAATGTGTATAGTAGATGAAAATGGAAAGACCTTCCTTCAAGAACACATAGATTTGAGGAAAGAAGCGACTCTATTCGACAAAGTGAAATTGGCCAAAGAAACGATTCTTGGTGCAATACACAACAATAATATTAAACATGTATGGATCGAACAATCCCTCCAGGCATTCCGCCCAGGATTTAGTTCCGCAAAAACCCTCTTGACATTATCTAAATTTTCTGGTATAATGGAATGGATCATACATGAAGGGACAGGGATCGCTCCCGAATATATAGGTGCGACAACAGCGCGCAAGCGCTGCGGCATCACTGTTCCACGCGGTCAGAAGGGAAAAGACGTTGTAATGCGCTTTTTACTTGACACGGACCCCTCTTTCGTGGTAGAATACACTACGTATGGTAATATCAAAAAGCATTTTTATGATATTGCTGATGCAATAGTGATCGCGAAAGCAGGGTTTTTATGTCAGCAGAAGAAAAATTAGATGTATTAAAAGGGTTTTTAAATCTCTCCCACATTAGCAGGGATGAGTGTTTATTTTATTGTCCCTATTGTGAACACCACAAACCTAAGATGTCTGTCAATTTAGACAAGAATGTCTATAAGTGTTGGGTGTGTGATACAAAGGGAAATAACATATGGAGATTGGTTCGCAAGTTCGGGGATTCATCTGACAAAAGAAAGTGGAGATCATTCGAAGACGAAGTAGATATAACAGACTCCGTATACGAGAAGATCTTTGGCGCAGTAAAAGAAGAAGAAGAGGTTGTTGAACTCCCACAGGAGTTCGTTTCTCTTACGAATAGAAACCTATTAGTAGGTGGCAAGAGAGCAAAGAAGTATTTATTAAATAGGGGATTGACTGACCGAGATATTGCACGATGGAAGATTGGATATTGTGCGAGCGGAGAATATAAGAACAGGGTAATTATTCCCTCCTTCAATAAAGATGGGAAGTTAAATTATTTTGTAGGTAGGAGTCATTCCGACGATTGGATGAGATATAAAAATCCAATGGTAAGCAGGAATATCATATTCAATGAATTGAATGTTGATTGGAAAGAGAGGGTATGTTTGGTAGAAGGAATATTTGACGCCGTTAAAGCAGGCACTAATTCTATTCCATTGTTAGGTTCCACATTAAATGAGAGAAGTAAACTCTTTCAGAAGATTATAGAGAACGATACAATTGTATATCTGGCGTTGGATCCAGATGCGGACAAGAAGAGTATGGAAATGATCAAAGCGTTTCTATCTCACGGAATAGAAGTACACACAGTGGACATAAGCGGGTATGAGGACGTGGGTTCGATGAGCAAAGAGATCTTCGCAAGAAGATTTAAGAAGGCCAGAGAAATCACATCCGATGTTTATTTTCACGACAGTATCAGAAAGAGCGGAGGTTAAATGAGATTAGCACATATATCAGATACACACATTAGAAATTTTGAAAGACAGGACCAGTATAGGGCAGTCTTCGAAGATTTATATAGGGTTTTGAAAAAAGAAAAACCCGATTACATTATTCATTGTGGGGATATCGCCCACAAGAAAACAGTTATTTCACCGGAGTTCGTCGAACTATGCTCAGACTTCTTCAGGAACTTGGAAGCGATTGCTCCCACTTATATTATTTTAGGAAACCATGACGGCAACCTAAGAAACGCAGAGCGCCAAGACGCGCTCACTCCCATAGTAGATGCGCTGGGATTAAAGAATCTTCATCT
>Ga0209756_1000153_pt1 | contig 64252 bp, 46 predicted proteins | sample ETNvirenome_6_85_FD_184071 | JGI IMG/M metagenome (GOLD analysis project Ga0209756, IMG submission 184071) | Marine viral communities from the Pacific Ocean - ETNP_6_85 (SPAdes) (version 3) | ecosystem: Environmental > Aquatic > Marine > Oceanic | place: Pacific Ocean | collected 2013-06-19 | reverse complement strand
AGTAGAGAGGTTCCAAAGCGGTCAAGAGTGGAATGGAAGAGCACAAAGCATTGATATGGGAAATATAGCAGAGGATGCGGGACAAGAAGGTGGCTCTATTTTCTTTGGATCAAACTTTTAGGTGTTGTTACTTTTATCAGATAAATACGTATAATCAGGCGGAAGATATATGGCAGGTATACTTGATAGCAAGACTAGAATTTTTGATTCTGTTGTAACAGATCAGGGAAAGTCTCAAATAGCAAGCGGAAGGCTAAGAATTGAGTATGTATCTCTAACAGATGGAGCGACATATTATGAGGCTGATGCAGTAAGCGGATCTACAGATGCAACAGATAGAATATATTTTGAGGCCACAAGCCGGCCACAGGATTTTATAACATTTGAGACAGATGATTCTGGTCAGCTTTTAGGCTACAATATAGACCCTTCTTTGACATTAATGGGAGGAGAACTATTCAAGAAAGATGGAGAAAGCGCAGATGTCAATTCATTTAAGTTTGTCTCTGGGTCCGGAGACTTTGCAAGTCTTTCAAGTGGATTATTAACATCATCTATTGATAATTTTAAGAATCTATACATGATAGGAACTCTTGCTGGAGACGATACGAAAAGAAATTTTTCTTTAAGCCAGAATGATACAACATACACAATAATAAATACCTTTCCGTGGATTCAGGGACCAAGTGAGATGGTCACAAATATCGATTCTATATCTCCGCTTTTTACAGATGATAGATTAACTCACATTCCTAATTTTAAATTTCTTCCACCTCTAGGAAATGAGCCTGTAACAAATCCTTTTGATATATACACAGAGCCCACAGGAAGTCTTCTTGCAAAGCCACCCGACGATTATGTAATGCTCAATAGGCCTACAGAGTTAACATATGAAGACCTTATGATTCATTTAAATGGAGAGGGATCTGAGGGTCTAGATCCTGACTCTTTTACAGATACCGATTCAAGTACATTAACTCCGTGGACATCTGGAGTGCGCGCCGGCGCAATCCAGGCCGGAGATCCTCTCCCAGAGGCATTTGGTCAACAAACAGGGGTCATCAACCTTTCAACTCTAGAGGTAGCAAGAGAAAGATTTAACCTATATTTCACAGAGACCTCTGTTGGAAATAATATTGTTATGCAGCTATTTGAAATAAATAATAATCAGCTTAATTTTACAAAACTTGATGTCATAGACTATGGAGAATTTTCTATAAGCGATGATATTAGGCCTAATAAACATATATTTTTTGCAGGAAAGATATTCTTAGATGCTCAGGGAATCCCTACATTTGTTAACCTATTCACGATAATTTTAGACTAATGTTTGTTAAAAAGAAAAGAAATATTGGAATCCTATCTAGAGCTACATTTGAAGATGCTAAGCTGATTGATATAATAAAAGAGGAAGACTTCAATATTGTAAATGATCAAATTAATTCATATTCCAAAACATACTACGTTTATAAGTTTAAATTTAATGCAAATTTAAAAAAGGCATTAAAGTCAAATAGTGTCCAGGCCAGAATTACGCTAAGGTCAAAGGCTAAAAAAAGAAAGTATACAATGTTTGGTGATATGAAAAAGACAACTCCTTTGGGTGTAACAGCAGCTGTTTTAAGAAAGACAGATGACAACAAGAGGCAGATATCTATTTCTGACAAAAAAGGAATAATCTATAGAGAATTTATAGATCTTAGAAAGTACATTGATAGCTTTAAGATTAATAGTTTTGGAAAGATTCCAGATAAAGATATGTTTGGAACACAAAAAAAGACCGTACTTGTTCGAGCAGGAAGTCTTCAAAATAGAGATGCAGATGCTATTGTTCATCAGAGAGCAATACAGTTTAAAAGTGATGGAGTAAGTCAAAATGACTTTAGGGAAAACTATGTTGAGGCATTAAGAGCTGGAGTAGATTCTTCAACATTTTTCTTTGCCACAAGCGATGAAACTCCAATAGACGAAGTTGGAACATTTGTAACACCAGACATATCAAGAGGAACTAAGCATGAAGACAATATCATGAATGCTATGAGAGATTCTGTTTCACAAAATATCTCAAATCCGCCTAATAATTCTGTAGGTGAATTTAAATCAAGCGACTTGATAGCCTTTATGGTAGATGAGCCCGCTATTATAAGGGAGATGGAAGTCGTATGCAAATTAATTCCAAATGATATAAAAAATTCAACATTTTCTGTGAGTGTAGACATAGTGGGAGAGAGAGGAATAATAGGGCAAACAATTAGATTTGATGTAGATCATCAAGCAATGCTATCAGATTTTCTTTCTCCGGATTCATTTCCAAAAATTTCATGTGAAAAGGGTGAATTTCCTTCTAATAATACCGTCTTTAGGTTTAGTGAAAAAAATGATCCAAGAATAACCGGCTGGGATGTATATGTTAGAGTCATAAGAGATACACACGCATTATTAGATTCAAGATTTTATAAAGTTGGTACTTTTCCAGTCACAACTGTGCTCAGTTCACCACCTTCTCGTAATAAAATTCAGTCTAGAGGAATTAATTTTTCATCTCCCGGATCGTTGATTAAGGAAGTAGATAATACGATTACAAATCCTGAAGATGGATCAATTTATATATTTAGAGTCATAGGAATTGGAACATCAGGAAAAAGATACGGAAATTTCAATACATCATCTATTGTCGCAGGAAATCATATATCTCGACATGTTACGCTTTCCACAAGATCAATAACGCGTGGAGTCGAGGTAGTGATAAAAAATGTTCCCGGAGTATTTGCTGCAGCGTATATAATGAGAAAAGATCTTACATGTCATCAACGAACGTATGAGGTTGTTACAAAAACTATTACGAGAGATGAAAATGAAGGAGGAGATAAGCTGTCAAGATATGCAGGTGTGGGATCACTAATTAAGAACTACACGGTAGTAGATAGAAATGTCATGGAGGGAAGGATTTATCAATATACTGTAGGACTGGTAACGCAGAGTGGAATAAATATGATCTCATCAGTATCCAGAATTCATAATTTTATAGAGCCGCAAGGTATTGTTGAAATATTAGTTTCAAATATATCATTTTCTGATAAGGCGTCTCAAAACTCATCAAGATCACATGAAAATGTTGGATCTGTATCCTTTGATGTAGAAGGAAAAATAAAAGAGACAGATGCAGATAAGCTAGTAGCCCTTTTAAACGACGCAGGGCTACAGGGATATTATGATAAAGGTCTTGAATCTATATCTTCTGATTTTCAAAATTTGATATCGTATACTGTGTATAGAGATGATTTGATATCAGGTGAAATGGAGTATATGGGTGTTTTCGCCGGAGGAACAATAAACGATGACGGAACAAACATATCTCCTCCAAAATTGGGAAGAAAATACTCATATAGAGTTATGTCAGCTCTAGTGTCACCTGAAGATGCTATAAATGAGCTTACATATGGTGCTGCACAATCAGAACCCGTTATAGCTTCAACAGCACTTTTAAGAGATCCAATGGCATTGGCATCAATAAAGTCTACAGTTGCATTAAATCAAGATATAACTTCTGGCGGAGAAAACGCTGCGGCTTCACTATCTGTTATGTCACTAGACAAGTCATATTCCTCTATTTCACTTGGAACTGGAACACTAAGCACGGGTTTAGCACTACAGGAAAATCATAGATCTTCTCTTCTTGGTGTTAATATTACCGGAGATTTTGTTGATTTTAAGGTGAATACTGGCATAGGAGAAATAGAAATTTCTCCAATAGGAATTTCAAGAACTGGTAGCGGATCAAATCTTATAAAGTGGTCTATTAGAAAAACAGGTTCTTCAAGCTATGGGCTAGTTGACTATTTTATCATAAAAGCAAAAAAGAATGAAAGAATATATTGTGCAGGAACATCATTTGGAGAATCAGTTCAGGATGGGTATAGATTTATTGATTCATCCAATAAAAAATTTATTGGAAAAATAGAATATCTTATTCAGCCTGTGTTTTATGATGGTGATATTGGACCCACTACAAAACTGGGAACAATAATTCAAGAAAAAGAGACTGAAGCTCTAGGATACAGGGGATAAAGAACATGCCAATTCCATCAAAGTTTTCTATGGGTCATGCTGACATGACAATTGTTCCCATAGACCTGGCAGATTATAACTTTAGTCCCACGTCTATTATTTCTTCAAATTTTGAAGTAGATAGTGATCTAACAAGTGATCAAGCCGCTGTATCTGGATATGATTATGGAAATGATTTCAAAAATGATGATCTAGAGGCAGTATTGGTTGAAAGAGGATTTTCTCAAACAAGATTAGATATCTTGTCATCTGTAGAGTACAAGGCTCCTGTTGAAAGTGTCTTAGATGCAGTTGAGACAGGAATAAATGAAACAACGTATTCATCAGCAGCAGCAGAATTAATGGATATGCAGGGTCAATTAAAACAGCTAAGATATTCAGAGGCCCTAGAGTTTTTATCTCAGGAGATGGGCCTCCACGCAGTAGATGGAACCTTACAATTCGAAGCTACAGAGTCTAGTGAGTCTCTTTTGGTCGACTCTGAAGCATTGATAAATCAATACAATTCCTATATGGAAGAGGCTCAGACAGTTCTTGAGTGGTTGAGCAAACTTTATAAACTGATAACTGCCATTCTATATTCTATGCAGGTTAGGGCAAATTCGTATTTAGATAATTCTAATAGCACCATTGATGGGATATATGATTCATTTGATGATGACATTGTAACAAACAAGTCAAAGGGTGTACTAAGCCTAGTAGAGCATCTCACGACAAATCTATTCTTTAGAAGCGGCTTCATAATGGATTCAACTGATACAGCTGTGCTCGTTCAGATACTTTGTGACACAATTAATAGAATACTATTTCCAATTAGTGGAAATCAATATAATAATAAATCATCTTCAGACGGTGGTGAGATCATAGGAATCAATGCTGACACAGCTCAGAGTATGATTTCAATATTACAAGCGTGGCAATTTTCGTCAGAATTTTGGACCGTAAGCTCAGATAGCTTCGGATTTAAAACAGTTGGATTTTCAAATTCAACCAACACGTCTACTACCGACGCGGCTTCCTTTACGCTCGGTGATTATGTGGCCATGAGAGATCTCATATTTGATGATGAGACGGGTGCACTAAATGTCGCATATTTATGCAGGATCATTGGGTCACATTACATTTTATTAAATTCTTTTTCTAGATACACATTAGAAGATTTAGGATTTGATAATATCTTTAGTGCGACATCTACTACAAAGCTTAGTAGCTGGGTTCCCGGAAGCAGCTTGCTGACAGGGGTAGTCGCACCGTCGGATTCACCTACAGTTATAAATGTAGCCGGTGCATTGTATGCGATGCTTGGTCTAGATCCTACATCTTCGCAATCAAATATTAATAATATAAGCCCAAAAGGAGAGCCTGGCTCACTTATACTAGAGCTTCTTACACCAATCGGAGATGACGGAAAGGTCCTATCATTCAATATCGGTACCAATGTTCCCGATGGAACATTTAATCAGGAGTCTGGAAAAAGATATCTTTTAGGAGAGCTACTCAGCGCAAATATAGACGAATCACTTATCAGGATGGATGCATTTAGCGGCAAGCTTAAAGTCATGAAATCTCAGTTGATAAATATGTTAAATCTTCTTGTCCTTCACGATACAACTGCGGTAAGCGACGGCCTTGCGGACCTTAATAGCACCCTCGAAGTATCCGCTCCCATAGGCCTGAATGGAAAAACATCAGCGGCATCATTTTTAGATATAATATTGGATGAGCTACAGCGCTACGGTAGTGATGTGGCTGGCCATGGAACAAATCTAGACTGGCAGGAGGCTGTTCAGCTGTGGTGCATGCTTATCGGTGCTGCGGATGAGGAGATTTCATTTTTACTATTCAAGATAGCAATGACTCACGCAGCAGATAGACAAGATGAGTCTGAAGACATGAGTGAGGTACGAGACCAATATATTTACGAAGCATCTGCCGCAATATATAGCTGGTGCACAAATTCAGATGGCATCTCTGTAGGAAATCACGCGGGAACAGGAGAATATGTTGATAGAGTGAGTGTGCAAAGTGGAGCTGGTTTTCGAGGTGATGCAGAAGATTCTGATATTAGAAAACTATGTATAAACACAACTGATTCATTAACACAGGACCAAATTGCAGAGGCACTTTCTGGAACTGGTAATCGATCTCCGCTTTCTCTCTGCTGGAGGGCAGTCCTTGACTTCCAGACACATATGGGACTTATACATGGAGGCTCCACCAAGGCCTTTGATAATGTCATCTCTGACTACCTACCGGCGACATATTACACAAGGGTGGCAACCGCTTACATGTTCATAGAGTCTATGTTACTTGGATCAATGTGGGCAAGAGTTACACCTCCCCCTCCGGAGCCGGAGCCGGCGGACCCAGGCCCTGTGAAGACTGGGTGGTTTGGAGGACCCATGTCTTCAGAAACTGGCTTGTCCTATCGCGGCGGAGAAGCTGATGTAGGAGCAGAGATATGGTACAGTAAAAGGGCAGGAGCAGGCCTCTTTGACGCAATAACATTTTTAAGAGAAGGTGGTCAAGTAAACTGGGACTATCAGGCAACACTGGAAGGTAATGGAATGCTTAGATACGACGGCGGCTGCCATTATGACTGGTCCGGAAATAACAGGTATGGTGAACTTGAACAGATAAGAACAGCATACGATATAGCACAGTTTGCATACACGAGGATATTAGAACAGGATGTAAATATTGTTAATAATGTTTATTACCTTGTCGCAGCATTTGATAGGTTAAGCGGTGATCTTGATGCACTAACAAGCTTTTTAAAGGATACAGACATTGAAAGCTCTGATGTAAACGAGGTCCTCGCGATGATCAAATCTGATCCAGAGTTTGGAAGACTAGCACTTACATCACTTTCAAGAGATTCGCTGTCTTTAAACTATGCATTAAAGGACTCTCTTAACCAGGCAAATAGAGAGTATCCATATCTGCCGGCCACAAAGGCAACTATGATTAATCAGATGAATGATCTTGCAACCATCTCACTGGATGGTGAATTCATGACAACATACAGGTCAGGTAGAAGAAGAATACTTGTTGTTGGAATTCCAGCAGGAGCAATCGAGAGATTAAGAAATGCAGCCGTAGATTCAACAGCTAATCTAGAGTATTGGGAGACAACGGTTATAAAGCTCAGGATCTATAGAAGAAATCTCATAGACGATTCAGAGGTGATGATTCCAAAAGAATACATCTTTGACACATCAAAGTTTATAATAGAGGGAAGATCCTCAAAGCCTTCAGCGACACCCGGTATTGTTCAGGTGTCTGAAGCAGATAATATAGATGCAGCTCAGGTGTTTTTAGACGGGTGGACAGTAAATGATCTTCTTGATAATACTACAGTCTACAGCTACGGAGTAGATGGAATTACTGGTGATACACAAGGAGATGTCTATAATTCATACGATAAGAATTATCTTAGAGACAGTGTATATAAAACAATTTTTAGAAATCATGTCAATGATTTTTATCTCAAGCTATACATGATGCTAACACTTGGTATAGATGTCAATGAGGATATTTTTCCCTTTTTAGAACAGGAGATATTTTTTGATGGACCAGATCCTGGCCTGGAGCAGGAGTTTGATAGGCTCAAGCTTGAGCTTGGAGAGAGGTTTCCTACAAGAGATGCAGTGAGTAGCATCAACTACAGTAGACTTGTAGGAGAGTTGCAGCGATCAATAGTATTCAGTGGTAAAAAGTATAGGAATAGAATACTATACCCAAAGATCTTTGATAGGGTTTTTTGTATATTGATTGATGAGAGCGACTGGAATGACGCTTCAGCAGACAGCGCCCTTGATCTTGCAGTTGACGGATCCACCGGATTGCCCGACTACGAATCTATGGCATTTCCCGATGAGCAGTCTTCACTTGCGGCAGATGTCATAAAGCCAACATATTATCAGTTTTTTGCTGACATGACTTTAATGCTTCCTGCCAGTATGCCTGTAGAGCTCGACGAAGCAGCAACTGATGCAACATTAACTATGGCAGGATCAGATGACTGGGTCACCGGTGCTGATGCAAAGCAACAGGCAAATCGAGGTGGTCCGCTGAATATGGCACGAGAAACAAGCACTGCATCAGAGGAGCAGGCCGCAGATGATATCTTATCAGAGCCTCAGGGCGGCGCTGAAGGGAAGCAGTCGTATCTGGACCGGTGACATTGCATAAGTGAATAAGCTATGACTATACTATTTATTAAAGGGAGGATATGAGATATGGCACAACCATTTGCCAACGATGCAGCATCATCTGTTACAAAGCGAGCCGGATTTGATGCAACTGAAATAGTGCAAAGTGAATCTGAGCCCGTATCCACCGAGTGGAATTTTACAACATATCCTTCTAGACCTGTAACACTCATCAATATACCAGAGCCAATATCTGTAACAACAGAGTTTGTCTATAATTTTTATACAAAGGATGAGAGGACAAACTCTGCAGGGGTTCTAGATGTAGTAAATTTAAATGACACCTCTCAGGAAAATATACAATTAGCAAAATTAGACAAATATCCTAGATATTCTCTTATTAATATATCAGCTGCAGAATTTACTGATCCTGATGAATTTCTGGAAGGAATAGCCAGCACACTAACAATATCAGAAATGAGAGACCAGCTGATGTTTGAAGGTGCAGTGGCATCAGCATACTTTAGCGGAATTAACCTAAAAGATGATCAAATAGATTCAAGTTTTTATACAATGATAGAGGGTTCTGTTAATTTTTTTGGTCTCGATACTGATGTAAATGGTAATACAGAGTCAGAGGAGCTAATTGAATATACAGATGCATCTTCTGCTTGGTCATCAGACGGCTCTGCTATAAGAGATGCGCTATCTAATATTCAGTCACAGGGAGTAACATATGCAGAAGCAGATGTTAGACAAGAGGTAACATCTGATGCATTTAGGACTGTGAGATTTCTTGACTGGGATATTAATATTAATAATCTTGTTTTTAATAATATGGTGAGAGGATCGATAGAGGATAAAACTAATATATACGAAGATGAGATGAGATCAATGGTAAAACACGCTGAGACTGCACAGTTAGCGTCCGTTTCAACTACAATACCTGGTGCGATATCTGCTGATGAATATGAAATAACAATAGAGCCAGTCTGGGAGTCTGCCGTTGATGCCACAGCTGTGGAAGATTCGGGAAAATTTAATGAGGGATCTTATCCCATTGGGTTTTATGTGGAAAAATTAGAGATAGCACCGGACGGAAGCAGAATCGAACATCCGCCATTAATAGTTGATAAATATGGAGATATTCAGCTTCTTGATACTGCAGTTAGATACGGCGGGTCTTATATATACAATGTTAAAACTGTTTGTTTGACAAGGTTTGAAGCAGTTGATAGGGATGACTTCGGAGAGGTCGAGGATCAGGTTGTTACAGCTGTAGTCATGGTTGCATCTGATGGAAGGACTGATACAGTTGAATGTGTTGAAAATGTCCCACCAGGAGTTCCCACAGATATTAAATTTATCTGGGATTATGGCAATGATAATTTAATGATACTGTGGGATGCACCAATGAATCCGCAGAGAGATGTCACTAGATACCAGGTTTTTAGAAGGGCATCAATTGATGTGCCATTTACGCTAATAGCTATGCTAGACTTTGACCAGTCGACATCTATTCAGCCCACAAAAGAAGAGGCTCCAGAGGATAAGATAGTTAAATTAACTTCAGCTGCAAAGACATTTAGAGATTTAGAATTTACAAAGGAGTCAAAATATATTTACTCGGTATGCGCAGTAGATGCAAGAGGATTAACATCAAACTATTCAGCACAGTTTATGGTTTCATTTGATAAATTTAAAAATAAGGTTGAGCTAGATCTTATATCATCTTCAGGAGCACCAAAACCCTATCCTAATCTATATTTAAATACTGATCTTTTTGTGGATACAATGAGAGATTCCGGACATTCAAGGCTAAGAGTATTTTTTGATCCTGAGTACTATAAGGTATTTAAAAATCAACTAGTAGAGGTATACGACTCAGCTGAAGAGAAGAGTAAATTAGTATCTAAATCAGTTGATTTAAATTTTCTTCCAGATGGAGCTCAGTATAAGTTACAGATAATTAACGTCGATGATCAGATGAGTAGTATCGTTAATATAAATATTGACGATCAATCGGGTCCACCACTACAGATTGGTGTTAATAGAGCAACAGTAGTTACGCTCGGGTTAGAAAATGCCGTTGTAGAAGGTGAATGATATAGAAATGATGAATATTTACTTAGAATACTCAAAAGGTGTATATTTAAGATAAGGAGATAAAAATGGGTTTTTTAGACCAGAGTACAAATAATATTATACTAGACGCAGTTCTTACAGATAAGGGAAGAGAGTCTCTAGCAAGAAACGATGGCAGCTTTAATATTTTTAAATTTGCTTTTGGTGATGATGAGGTAGATTATGGTCACATTAAGTCTTTTGGAAGGACTGTCGGAAGGGAAAAAATTGAAAAAAATTCTCCTGTTTTAGAGGCTTCAACTCATGGAAATCTTGGATTAAAAAATAGATGCATATCAATTAATAATCCCAGTTTAACACGTCTTCCATCACTAACCTTAACAGGCCTCACTGATAGTATTCTTAGTCTAACTAGAACCTCTTCCACAACTAATTTTGGAAATATGATACTCGATCAGACGCTGGCTGGAGGTGGAACACTGGACCCAGATCTAACAGATTACTCATACAGAGTTACAATGGATAACCTATTTCTAAAATATCAGTCTAGCACGCCTATATCAATAGATCAAGATAATGTTGCCACCTACGTTGTCAATTCAGATCCAACGATAGGACCAAGAGGTCTTTCTAAGCTATCATTCACTGTTGTCGCAAAGGCAGTCTCAGATGCCACATTTGAGACGTATCAGCAGAAGGGTGCATCAGTCGTAGAAAGAATTGTCAGTGTTTCTGGAATGAATTCAGGCGCGACGATAAACTTTAGAATTCAAATAACATAACGGCGTAATAATTTAAAATTGGAGTTTTTAAGTGCCCACATTTAAACAACTAAGTAGTAGAGATATCTCAACAACAAAATCATTTCTTAATCAGCTTGTTGATGTAATTCAAGAGGATATATCTGGTTCTACAACTAGAAAAAAATATCAGGTATATGTTACAGGAGGAGTCGGTCCAGGAGTAACATCCTCATTATTTCAAACAATATTTGATCAAGATTTTACATTACAGACAGCAAATTCTGTTCTAGACCTAACTGTAGGATTGTTTTCAGGTAGCTCAGCTGTTACTGGATCATCTACCGGAGTAGATTCAGCTGGGAAGGTGTTATTTCCCTCAACCTCCATGATGATGCGTGAGAAAGTAAGCAATTATAGACAGTTTGCTCAATTGCTGCTAGGAGATGCAAATTCTACTTTTTATTCTCCTTTTTCAAATTATGTGGCGGCAACATCAGCTACAGACGATAGAGCAGCAACCGATGTAATAGATGAGGCACTATTTATAACGTTCAAAAGATTATTTGCAAGGGACAAGATAAAGAGAGAGACTTTTGCAATGAAGCTCTATAGAAGTGCATCACATGCCTATGAAGAGCTAACTAGAGATACAGACGCAGGAACTGGAACGAGAAAGCCCAATCTATTTCAGACATCTGAGTCAGGATCAGCGATCTTTACAGATGTGGGATCATCATTAAATCTAGAGATGTCATATGGAGGAAATGTCGGAAATATAGTTAACTCAGAAAATACGCTAGAGAATGTGGGACTAATGTTTTATGATCAAGGTATAGCTATAATGAATTTAAACAAGGTTATATCTGGTTCTGAGGCAGTTTCTGGAACTGTATCTGCATTAAATAATAGTTTGATAGACGGTTCGAGAGGAAGAATGGTAATAGGCGGCGGCAATGGTGCAAATCCAAATGCTAGATTTATACCAGACTTTATGGTTTCTGCATCGATTGATAATATAGTGGATCACTTTGCAAGTTGTAGGTTTAGCTCTGGATCTAATACTGCGATGACATTTCAAAATCTAACAAATATAAACTCAACATTGATTTTCTGCAGGGCTACAGCAGATGAATTTAATTATTCATCTAATCCAACCTACACAGACTCAGACAACAAGATAAGGGTTATTGAAACGGGCCAGGAGGCAACTCAAAAAGCCTTTAGCTTCATAACTACAGTAGGCCTTTATGATGCAAAAGATAATCTCTTAGCAGTTGCCAAACTCTCAAGACCCATTGAAAAGAATGATGAGAAGGACCTTACAATAAGAGTTCGTCTAGACTTCTAGCGGAGAGGGCTGAATGTCTCTTATAAAGATACTTCCTGAATACATAGAGCACTTTTCTTTAACGCTTCATCCAGAGATAGATTTTGTTAGCTCATCTCTTCAACCTGCAACAGCATTAACTACAGGCTCTGCACATCTTTCTGCTAGGCCTAGCAAGTGTTTTAAAAATCTAATAGATCCTTCTCAATGGGGAGAGAATTCGTATGATGCAGAAAGCTCTGGTGTTCCAGGGTTTAATGAGGAAGATTATGCGGCAGCAATTGATTTAGAAAATATTTCTAGAACGGCAATTGAGGCAATTGAAGCTGGAACAGGCTATGATCTTAGGTCAAGCATGTCTGACTATATGGAGATAGTTAATTCATCATCTCAAATCGCTAGAAACTCAAAACGATTTAATGTTGTAAGATTCGACCCACCATACTTATTTAATCTGAACACAGCAGCAAAAAGTATAGTAAGAAATATTTTGATGCCATACTATGCTTCTAGTTATGATAATTGTCAATTTGTGTATACAAACTATCATACTCTTAACTTTTTTACTTCTTCACTAGTTCCATCTGATTCAGCACTAATATACTCAAATGCTCAAAGAAAGGCAGGAGAGACAAGGCCGTATTACCCGACTGGATCTTTTACAATAGATTTTTATATAAACCCAAGATATACAAACGATCCCGGAAAAGACTTCAAAGCCGGAACGATTATGCATCTTTCTTCAGCATTTGCTGTATCATTAGTTTCGGGAAGCGGCAGAGATGGAGATGGGAATGTAAGTGGATATAGAATATTACTTCAACTTAGTCATAGTGCAGATAGACGACCATCTAGGGTAAATTTAAATACAAAAAACAATACAAGATCGTATCCTGAAGATTTGATTTTTGTAACAGCTGATAATTCTTTAAGTAAAAATAATTGGCATCATGTCTCCATAGCGTGGGGAGGAAAGAGTGTAAGTGATGGAACAGGAAGTATCTGGATAGATAATGATCATTATCCATTTTCTGTGCCATCTTCCTCAATACTTCCTCCGAAGCATGTATCTTCAGAGGCGTTAGTTTTGGGAAATTATTATGAAGGATGGGACAATGAGGCTAAGTTTTTTAATACTACAGCAGCTTCCCGAGAAGGATTTTTTCCAAAAACAGCGGGCCTTACTAACGATCCCATATCTTTTGATCTTGATCATCCACTAAATGCAGAGATTCATGATATTAAAATATTCGATAGAGATTTAAATGGTGATGAGATAAAGCAGAATATATCATCAGGAAGATCAGATACAAAAGACCTATTATTTTATGTGCCGCCTTTTTTTGCCAAAGAGTCTAGAGAGAGAAATGTTTTAATAACACCTTTTCAGACTGAGAGAAAGGCACCTACTGATCCGTTCAATGTTAATTTTTCTTTTGGTGTGGGAGGAAGACTTCTTAATTTAGAAAACTTTAGTAGAGAATTTGTTAAAGGGTATTATCCTAGACTTTATAATTTAACGGCATCTACGTTAGATCATACAGTGCTGGATATAACAGCAAATGGGTATGTGTATGCATCAGGATCAACAAGAAAAAGAAACCTAACAGTTCTTCCAAATGACAATGGAAGGTTTGTTCCAGACTTTGATCTTCTCACAAGCGGATCAGTCAGCACAAATATGTCACAATTTACAAATATATTGGGTGGAATTGACCTCTCTGTAATCAATATTAATGATATGGTCCCTGATTCTGCAGCTCTTCCGCTCCTTCCTCAAGAAATTTCAGAAGCTGTAGCGGGATGCACACCTACAGATCTTGGTGGAATAGAAACCTCAGTCGGTCCAGTCTTAACTATTTATGATAGAACATTAGACCCAAGCTCAAATGAGGTGACTGTCTTTGATATGTCTAATTTATTCTATGGAAATAGAATACTTCCTGGATCACTTTTTATAACAGACCCTAATGTAACCGGATCCGGAGGAAAAGTTAGAATATCACTTAAAGATAATGGGAGGGGTGGCCTGTTTAGAGCAGATGCATTGACAACACACCCGACTTGGGCAAATGTGGGAACTGTTCTTTACAATGAGGGTGTGGCTGTTATCAAGTCTCCAAATATTCCATTTTTTGGAAAGGATGAATTTGAATTAAAATGTAAGGGCGAGCAAAATATTCACATGTTAACAGTTAATATTCCGGCGGGTGTAGGAATGTTTAATTCTTCATCTAATCCAGTGTTTAAGCCTATATCAGCATCTCTTGATCCAAATGAATATGATCCTGATTTTGTGTACATCACCGGATTAAACCTACATGATGATAATTTAAATGTTATAATGAGATCTAACCTAGCACAACCCATCAAGAAGCGAAGAAGTGATGAGTTTTTGATTAAATTTAAAAAGGATTTTTAAATTGATTCTTGGATTAGATGTTTCCACAGCATGCACGGGATGGTGTATATTAGATGAAGATGGATCGTTTGTAAATCTAGGTTATATTTCGCTATCTAAGGAAAAAAATTTATTTGAAAAGGCCCAAATAGTTCAAGAATCTCTATCATCACTTAACATAAGCTATGATATCACAGACGTGTTTATAGAAGAGAACTTACAGGCTTTTCGACCAGGCCTCTCTTCTGCAAAGACGCTACTGACTCTGGCGCGATTTAATGGAATAGTTGGGTATCTATCACAGCAAGAGTTTTTTTGTGAGCCATCATATATTAATGTCAATATAGCTAGAAAGTCTGTAGGATTAAAAATCATAAGAAAATCAAAAGGAGGAGCACCCACTAAAGAACAAGTACATCAATGGGTCTCTAACCAGATAAATTTTAAATGGCCGACAAAAAAATTAAAATCTGGCCCAAGAAAAGGAAATATAATATTAGAGCCAGGATGCTACGATGCCGCCGACGCGTATGTAATAGCTTCCTCTGGAATTAAATTGAACAGTTAGATTTTTTGAATTATATTTTAAAAGGGTACATTGGAAACCTTTACAAATAAGATTGACTTTTTAAGACATGTCTTTGGAGAAGTCGAGATAGCAAGAGATGGTGTAAATGTAGCTGTCTATTGTCCGGTATGTGAAAATAAAAGTGGAAAAAAGAAGTTTTCTATTAATGTGGAAACTTGGAACTGTCACTGCTGGGTTTGTGACGCAAAAGGTAGAAATCTATTTCTAATATTAAAGAAAAGTTTTAGTCACGATGTAGCACACAGGTATAGGGAGAGATTTTTAAAGGATGATCAGGGATGCAATAATCTAGAGAGAGAAGATGATAGCTTTAACGTGCTTCTTCCGGAAAAATTCACTCTTCTTTGTAAAAGTTTTGAAAGTAATGATCCAGATATTAAAGATTGCATAAGGTATCTTCTTAGAAGAGGACTCACAAAAAAGGATTTTTGGTACTTTAGGCTAGGAACATCTTCAACAGGTGTGCATAGGAGAAGAATAATAATTCCATCATTTGATTCAGATGGCAAATTAAATTATCTTGTATCCAGGTCAATAGACCCAGATAGGAAGCCAAAATATATAAATTCAAAATCCGATAAGATGAACATAGTATTTAATGAGGTTAATTTAAACTGGAAAAAGGAATTAACCATTGTAGAGGGTCCATTTGATCTTTTTTCTTGTAACCAGAATTCTACATGTCTTCTTGGATCATCGCTTAGAGAGGAATCATATATTTTTAAAAAAATTATTTCAAATAGAACGCCAGTTCTATTATCACTTGACTCTGATATGAAAAAGAAAACTAGAAAATATGCAGATCTTTTAAGCTCATATTGCTGTGATGTACGGGTGATAGATCTGGGTGATTTTCAAGATGTAGGAGAAATGACAAAAGATGAGTTTAAAGAAAGAAGAAAAAATTCAATATTCTGGTCTAGAGATTTATCTCTTGTCGGTAAGATAGGGACGCTGGTATGAAAATTGTTCATTTAGCTGATATTCACTGGAGGGGGCTGTCTCGTCATAGTGAGTATAAAGAGTCATTTTCTGACGCCTTTGAAAAGATAAGAGAGTTGTCTCCAGATGTAATTTATCTTGGGGGTGATATTGTACACAGTAAGACCCAAGGGATATCTCCAGAGCTGATAGACAGTCTCTGTTGGTGGTTTACAGAGATGTCTAGGATAGCACCTGTGCATGTCATTCTTGGTAACCACGATGGATTACAACACAATACAGATAGACAAGATGCGATATCTCCCATACTCTCTGCATTAGATGATCCAAATATCTTTCTTTATAAAAGGTCAGGAACATATCCGACAGGTATTCCTGGATATAATTGGTGTGTTTTTTCATGTTTTGATGAGGAAGGATGGCAGAATGTTAAACCTATTGAAGGCGAAATAAATATTGCATTATTTCATGGTGCTGTGTGGGGTTCAACAACTGATATTAACTGGGAGATAGATGGAGATATAACTGTTGATTTTTTTAGTGATTTTGATTTCACACTTCTAGGAGACATACACAAAAGACAGTATTTAGACAATAAAAAAACTATAGCATACTGCGGATCATCTATACAGCAAAATTATGGTGAAGATACAGGAAAAGGATTTTTATTCTGGGATATTGAAAATAAAAACTCATTTAATAGCAAATTTTATGAAATACAACATTTGAATCCATTTATAACAATATGCTGGAAGGGATCTGTTGAAAAGACACTAGATGAAGCTGACAAATATCCCAATTGTTCAAGGTTTAGAGTAAAATCAGATAGTGTTATAGCTCAGGCAGATAGTAAGCAATTACAATATGAGCTAATGAGAGTCAAAGAGGCCACAGAGGTAGTCTTCAAGTCAGAGTCAACATTTGATGCGTCCAAGATAAAGACAGCCTCTGGAACATTTAATAAGGAGAATCTTAGAGATGGAAAGACTCATAAAAAATTAATTAGAGAGTACTACAGAGATGGAAAATTAAATGAAAAATATTTTGAAAAATTTGATGAGCTAATAGAAAAATACATGTCACAGGTGACGAGGGAAGAAGATACTCTAAGAAACACCAGGTGGGAAATTAATTCACTGGGATTTGATAACTTATTCTCGTATGGAAATGAAAATATTGTTAATTTTGAAAATCTTCCTGGGATAACAGGTATTTTTGGAAAAAATGCAAAAGGAAAGTCATCTATAATTGGATCATTGATGTATGGTCTATTTAATACAACAGATAGAGGATCTATTAAAAATATTCACATAATCAATAATAGAAAAAATAGCGCCAGGGCTGTAGTTGATATAAATTTAAATGGTGACCCCTATAGGATCATAAGATCAACAATAAAACACCAGACAAGAAAGGGAGAGATTTATGCATCAACTTCTTTAAATCTATACAAATTAAATAATTTGGGAGATATCGAGGAGGATATCACTGAGGAGCAAAGAAGAGAAACAGAAAAGATTCTAAGAAAGCTTATTGGGACAGCTGATGATTTCTTAATGACATCGCTAGCATCTCAAGGGGAGATGAGCACTTTTGTTAAAGAAGGCGCCACATCAAGAAAAATGATTTTAACAAAATTTCTCGACCTGGGTGTGTTTGAAAAGATGCACGAAATAGCAAAGATAGAGTCATATGATATAAGAAATAAAGTAAAATCATATCCAGATATAGACTGGGATGAGGAAATTGATAATATTAAGTTTTATTTAATTGAAAATGATGAGAAGATAGAGCTGCTTGAAAAAGATATATTTGAAAAAAGAACCACACTAAAGGATCTCAATATTCAATTAGCTACATCCGACAATCCGGATATCATAACAGTGTCAGAACTCAAAGCCCAGAAAAAAATAGTTTCAAGATATAAAAAAGATATAGAAAGCTTAAAAGACAAGGAAGAAGAGATCACCAGTGAGGTGGCTTTAAGGCAAAAAAGATATTCAAAAATAGAACAGGTAAAGTCAGACTTTTCTATAAAAGATCTACAGATGAAGATTGAGATTCAAAAAGAACTTGATAGAGCAGTTATTGATTTAGATCATCAGCTTGAAAAAAATAAAAGAGAGCTTGATCGCCAAGTGGGCTCCATCAAAAAATTAGGAGAGGTTCCTTGTGGAGACAAGTTTCCAACTTGTAAATTTATTAAAGATTCACATAGAGATAAGAAGATAATAAATGATCAGAGAGAGGTAGTACAAAGATCTATTTCATCCTTAAGAGATGCAAAGATATCCTTTGAATCAATTTTAAGTGAGAATGTTGAGAAAAAAATTAAAAAATACAACGCAATGATTAAAAAACAGTCAGATTTATCTGTTCAAATCTCATCATTGATAGTTAGACATAATAATATTGAAAATGAGATGGGCCAGCTAGAATCAAGCCTGTCAAGAGAATCTTCTATTTTAGATGGCATGTCATCTAGGCTAGTTAGGGATGAAGAAAATCCAGCATCAGTTATTAGATCAAATATAATACTTCTAGAAGATGAGATACAAAGAATTGATAAGAAAAGATTAGGTCTATTTGAAGATGTGGCAAGCCTTAGAGTCCAGGTCTCTGATATGGAAAATAAGAGAAAAGAATTTGAAAAAGTCAAGATAGATTTAAGAACATATGATCTTTTTATGCAAGCTGTGTCTAAGAAAGGTATACCTCTTCAGATAATGATGTCACAGCTTCCCTTAATTAATGCTGAAATTTCAAGAATTTTACAAGGTGTTGTGGGGTTTACTGTTGAGCTAGAGGCAGACATAGATACAAATGCGATGGATGTTTTTATAGATTACGGAGATAGTAGAAGGGTTATTGAACTAGCCTCTGGAATGGAGAAGATGATGTCTTCTCTTGCAATAAGAGTTGCTCTCATTAATGTATCATCATTAACTAAGACGAACATGCTAATTATTGATGAGGGATTTGGTGCACTTGATGAGACAAATATCGCTGCATGCAGTAGACTATTAGAGTCTCTTAAAAAATGGTTTAGAAATATTATAATAATATCTCATGTGGATGAAATTAAAGATATAGTAGACAACTCTTTGGAGATAATTAAGAATGAAAAAAATACAAAAGTTTCCCATCCTTAAAGAATCAAGCTCGGGAAAGAAATATGAGTATAGAGATAAGTTTGTGATAATAACAGAAGATAGAGAAGAAAAATCTTATCTATTTTGTCCAGTATGCCAAATTACAATGAATACAGCGGATGATTATAGTTATATTAGAAGATTCAAGTGTTGTTCTGAATGTGGAATGAAATGGGCTGAACCTATGAGAGAAAAGTGGTTATCAGGCTGGAGACCGTCAGATGAGGAAGTTTTATCTCATAAAGAAATAATAAAACAGGCATCTTCATTTTTTATTTTTGAATGATCACAATAATTAGTAACAGGAGTTATTATGTTTAGTACTGAAGAAGTTAACGTTCTTGGTCAAATTTTAGATTCAACATGGGGAAAAAGTTCAACAATTTCATCTCCAACAATGTCTGTTAAGGCTTCACTTTCTGGTGACACACTTTCTGTTTCGTATGTCACAGTTGTTCACCTAGCATCAGAAAGAAACCTAAGAGATCAGGTAAGAGTGTTTGAAGATGAATCTATAAAAATTACAAATGAATTTATGAAGAATGTAAAAAGGCAGTTTAAAGAGGGATCGGGAAGATCATTAAGCGCTAAAAGCTTAGGAACAAGTGATAGTGTTGAGATGATAACATCTTCACCCTTCACACCAAGAAAAACTGCATACTATAGAAGATTTACCAATTTTAAATGTGAATAATGTCAAGGGTCAATAAATCTAGGCAGGTATCGGAGATTATCAAATCTGGTAAGGATCCTGTGTATTTTTTCAATTCCTATCTTAAGATACAGCACCCAGTTAGGGGTCTAATAGGATTTGATACTTATGATTTTCAAGATGATTGTGTTGAGACATTCTTGGAAAATAGATTTACAATTATATTAAAGTCACGACAGCTTGGAATGTCTACACTTGTTGCAGCATATGCGGTATGGATGGCCCTATTTCAAAAAGACAAGAATATTCTTATTATTGCAACAAAGCTAAGCGTCGCACAAAACTTTATTACCAAGGTTAAGACTATGATTAGAAGTCTTCCAAAGTGGATAGTTCTTCCAGAAATAGTCACAAATAATAAGCAGCTTATAGAGTTTAGCCATGGATCATCTATAAAGGCGATTCCTACATCTGATGACGCAGGTCGATCAGAAGCACTATCTCTATTAATTGTTGATGAAGCAGCATTTGTTAGAGATTTTGATACGCTGTGGACTGGGCTATACCCCACAGTTTCCACAGGTGGGCGCGTAATACTTCTTTCAACTCCAAATGGTGTGGGCGGACAGTATTATAAACTCTACACAGACGCAGAGAAGCGATCTAATGAATTTATCTCAGTTAAGCTTCAATGGGATGTTCATCCTGAGAGAGGTCAGGACTGGTTTGATAAGACGACCAAAAATTTATCACATAGACAGATTTCTCAAGAGTATCTGTGTGACTTTGCCTCATCAGGAGAAACATTTCTAACACCCGGAGATATAGAGTGGGTAAGAGAAATGTGTAAATCTCCTATAGAAAGAGCAGGGCATGATATGAATGTGTGGGTATGGAAGCATGCACTGTCAGAACATTCCTATATTATATCTGCTGATGTTGCAAGGGGAGATTCTAAGGATTTTTCAACTTTTCACGTCATTGATGTCGGAGAAGGAGAGTGTGTTGCAGAGTATAGAGGAAAAATTCCTCCCGATAGATTTGGAGAATTATTATTTGAATTTGGAAAAAAATATAACGATGCGCTTCTTTGTCCTGAAAATAATAGCTATGGATTCGCTACAATTATTAAGCTAAAGGATCTTGATTATCCAAACCTGTATCATAAGAAAAGAAAGTCTGTATTTATAGGAAACTATGTTCCAACAAAAGATAGTGATATAGCAGGTTTTACAACGAGCGGAAAGACTAGAAATTTAATATTATCTAAATTAGAAGAGACAATTAGAAATAAAAATGTTAAGATATATTCAAGTAGATTTTATGAGGAACTAAAGACTTTCACGTGGGCTGGAAACAAAGCGAAGGCAATGAAAGGGTATAACGACGATCTTGTAATAAGCTTTGCAATTGGAATGTGGCTATTTGATAGCTCATCTGATCATAGCAAGCATTCAAAGGAGCTAAATGATGCTATGCTTAAAAGTATGAAAATGACAAGAAATTCGTATGATGATATGCCTGGTGCGATAACAGAGGGAAGACCTCATAGTGCTCCATCTAGAAATCCTAAGGAAGGATCTGAAAATAAGAGAAAAAATTCTTTATCTGCAGGGTGGAATAGCAAGATGAGGCTAGCAAAAGAATTTGACTGGATTTATAAGTGAGGATTTAGGTGGCACAGGAAAGCCAAACATTATTTAGACGTCTAACACAGCTGTTTAGAAGCGGGCCTGTCATAAAGAGAAAGGTACGTGACTTTAGCAAGTCATCCAAGCAAACGTCTGCATTCGAGGTCTTTAGAAAGACCCAGAGCCATGTCTATAGCACAGCAATGAGTGCATATGGAACATATGATAGGATGGCTAGATATTCAGACTTCTCTGAGATGGAATATACACCAGAGATAAGTTCAGCTCTAGACATATACGCTGAGGAGACAGTTTCTGCAGATGAAAAAGGATCAGTCCTTCACATATATTCAGAAAATCCAACGATTCAAAGATTACTTGATGAATTATTTTATGATACTTTAAATGTGGAATTTAATTTGACAGCATGGGTTAGAAATCTTTGTAAGTACGGAGATTTCTTTTTATTCAATGATGTATCTCCAGACCACGGCGTAATTAATGCGTTTCCAATTCCTGTAAATGAGGTAGAGAGAGAAGAGGGGTTTGATCCACTAGATCCCATGGCAGTGAGGTTCAGGTGGGTTACTCAGGGGAATCAGGTTCTTGAAAATTGGCAAGTTTGTCATATGAGAATTCTGGGCAATGATGCATTTTTACCTTATGGGTCATCTGTTCTCGAGGCAGCAAGAAGAATCTGGAGACAACTTATTCTTGTAGAGGACGCAATGCTTGTTTACAGGGTAGTTAGGTCTCCTGAAAGAAGAGTTTTCTATATAGATGTTGGAAATGTTCCGCCAGAGGATATTCCAAACTATATGGAGCAGGTACAAGCCACATTAAAGAAAGCACAGGTCGTAGATAAAGATACAGGAAGAGTTGATCTTAGATATAATCCACTTTCTGTTGATGAAGATTATTACCTTCCTGTGAGAGGTGATTCTTCAGGAACTAAGATTGACACTCTTGCTGGAGGAGCAAATGCTACTGCCATAGAAGATGTTGAATATATACAGAAAAAGCTATTTGCAGCATTAAAAATTCCAAAAGCATATCTTGGATATGATGAAGGTCTGGGAGCAAAAGCAACACTATCTCAAGAGGATATTAGATTTTCTAGGACGATCGCAAGGATTCAAAGAACTGTTGTAGCTGAGTTAAATAAGCTGGCAATAATACACTTATATTGTAATGGATTTGAGGGAGAGGATATTCTTGATTTTACTCTTCAATTATCAAATCCTTCTACAATTGCACAACAGCAGAAGCTGGAATTATATAGAACAAGATTCGAAATAGCTACATCTGCCGTGGGTGTTGAGGGGCTTGTTAGTAGAGACTGGATAAGAAAGAATATCTTTAATATGACAGATGAGGTTCTTGATCAGATTCTTGATCAGAGAATTGTAGATAAAGAACAAGATCTGGAAATTGAAGCAGTTCGACTACCGGGTGCAGAAGAAGAGGCAATCGCAGACGCAGCAGTTGAGGAACCCGTACCAGCAGAAATGGAACTGGCAGGTGACACAAGAAATAAGGATCAGCTAGGCCTTTTAACAGGAGATGAAAGCATAGATATATCGGGCCTATCCATATCAGATGTTAATGCACCCATAAGGGCTCAAAATACTGTTGATAGATTATCTGAGGTCATAGTCGATGATGAAGACGACGACGATGATGAGGAGGATAAAGAGTTAACGCCGGCAGAGAAAGAGGTGATATGGAACTCACCTAGAAGAAGAAGATCTCCACAAATGGCACCAGATCATAGTCATGATAGAAAGGATGCATCAGACTCTCTTTTTCATCCATTTGGAAGAAAAAATGCCCAATATCAAAGAAACAGTGACTCTAAAAACCCGCTTAGAAATGTAGCAAAAATTCCAAAATTGACAGAAGATGAATTTTTATCAAATTTCTTTAATGAAAAGATAAAAAATCACACACAAATGACATCACAGATAAGATCTACATTAAAATCACTTGAGAGCAGGATAAGTAATAAAGGGATTATAATCTCTGAGATAAATTCATCAGAGGAGGGAAGCATACCCGATGCCGAGGAATCATAATAAAAAAAGAAATGTTGGAATAATCTATGAGCTGCTTCTTAGAAACATTTCAAACCTGTTAATTCAGGGAGATAAGAAGTCAGCCAAGAGAACGCTTAAAATTATTGAATCTAGATTTAACAAGGACAGCGAGCTCTATAGAGAGTTCCGGCTTTTTAATGCACTAATTAAGTCAACTGTAAGTGATTCTGCTGTTGCAGCTGCAATTTTAACAGAGGCAAAATCAGCAGCGAGAAGGTGTGATTCTAGAAAACTAGATAGGGAAAAATCTCTTCTTATTAAAGAAATAAATCACACTCTAGGCGACAAGATGTTCTATCATAGGAGAGTTCCAGAATACCAAGTTTATGCGACAATCCAGACGCTGCTCAATGACTGGAGATCAAACGATAGATCAGATCTTTCAAGAACTGTACAGTATGAATCAAAAGTTATAGAAAGAATGTTATCTGAAAAAGATAAATGTCAAACAATAGAAGAGAATATAGATCATGACGTTGATTCGCTTGTTGTAAAAATAATGACAGAAAAAATTAATGAAAAGTATAAAAATAATTTCTGTTCAGAACAGAGAGATATTATACGGTCATATGTCTTTTCAATGTCACATGACGGTGGAACATCTATATTAGAAAAAGTTCAAAATATTAAAGATCAGACACTTAATAGTTTAAATGAATTTGAGAAAAAGACAGATAATGGCTTCTTATTAGAGAAAATTGATTCAGTTAGACAGAGAATTAATGATGAATCAATAAATGAAATGAATGATGAGTCTATAGCCAGGTTCTTAACATTAATTCAACTAAAGAGAGAATTAAGGGAGGCGATATATGAGTGATTTTAAATTAAAACTTTTGACTGAGTGGACTCCTCTATCTTATACATCTAATATGATTAAAGAGTCTCGTGAAAAAAACGATGGAAAGATAGTTCTAAGAGGTGTATTACAAAAATGTGACACTTTAAATCAGAATGGAAGGGTTTATCCCAGATCTATATTAGAGCGAGAGATGCTAAATTATCAAAAATTTATTAAAGAGAATCGAGCGCTCGGTGAATGTGATCATCCGGATTCCTCGGTGGTAGAACTGAAAAATGTTTCACATATAGTCCGAGAAGCACACATAGAGGGTGATTCTGTTGTTGGGCATGTTGAGCTACTTAATACACCCGCTGGACAAATACTTCAAAGTCTCGTTGAATCTGGTGTAACACTTGGAATTTCTTCTAGAGGTGTGGGCTCTACTAGAAACGACGGAGATAGGCAGGTTGTCCAGGAAGATTTTCAATTGATTTGTTTTGATATGGTTAGTGAACCCTCTACACCTGGAGCATTTATGATAAGTGAAGGAAAGACTATAAACCCCGGTGATGTTGATAAAAATTTTACCAAAACAGATAAAATAGATAGAATTTTTAATGATATATTGTCGTGGTAGGTAAATTTGATGTCTAGAGCTGCTAGAAGTAAATTAAAGGGAATAGTAAAGGAATGCCTAATAGAGATATTAAGCGAAGGAATCGGAGAGCATAGAGAGGTACAGATATCAGAATCAGTAAGATCCGAATCTAGAAGCCAGAGCGTGAATAGAAGAGCTGGGCTTGATAATATAGTTTATAATAAGACTTCACAAAAAGATGAAATTCCAAATCCTAATTTTGAAAAAAATATAAGAGAAACGACAAGAAGTATGACAGCCGATCCAGTCTTATCGTCGATACTGGCTGATACTGCAATGACGACACTGCAAGAACAGGCAGGAGCTGAGAGGCCAGGACCCGGGGGATCATCTCTACCAACTGCTGCATCCGGAGATGTAGCAGCTGTGGTAGCATCTAAATCAGACCCGCAGGAATTATTCGGTGAGTCTGCACAAAAATGGGCAGATTTAGCGTTCGCTACGACAGCAAAAAGATCTTAATGTGAGTAGCTAATTCTTTCATTACATAATATGTATGATTGAGACACTTTGTGGAGAGATCATATGTCAAGACACACTACATTAACACCGGCTGTTCTTAGAAAAATAGTTATCGAAGAAAAGAAGAAATTAGAAAAAGAGGGATTGTTATCCTCTGACACTGTTGATGATGCGTGGGCGGGTGGTGACAACCTAGTTAATAAAATTGATTATGTTAAAGCTCTTGGCCTAAGAGAATCTACGCTTCGTAGAAGAGCAAACAGAATTACAAAAGCTAGAAATATTCTCAAAATAAGACTTTTAAAGGAATTATAGAATGGCTGACCAACCACAGACAATAGTTGAACCGGCTGCATCTGATGATAAGCCATACGGATCTAGAAACGGTATAAATTTACGAGCATCATTTTCAGCATCTCCAATTTACGCTGGTGATGTAAATGACGATGAAAGAAAAGAAGTTTTTCAAGAACTAGCACTAGATGGAACGGTTGTGGGAGGTCTGGGATTAAATTCATTTAATAGAGATTTTTCTAATGCACCTGATCTATCAGATGTTGAAACAGGAGGCGGAGGAAAGCCTGCCTCTCCATACGTTCCAAATCTTTCATCTCCCGGTCCAGGAAGCGTATTTCCTGCTGATCAACCAGAATATACAGGAGAACTACCGGATGGATCTGCTCCAGAGTTCGGGTCTGGACTAGGAGGAACAGTATCTCCCTCTAAGACTTCAGAAAATATAGCAGACCAAAAGTTGGGTGATTATATTTCTGGAAGGTCGTATCAGGGATCTGACGGTAGGGGATAATTTCTTTGGCAACCAGACTTTACTATAATCCTTCAACTGCAAATTCTGATCAAAGGATAGGTCATGGCTATGGAAAGGGACAAAAAATTCCTAGCTTTGGGACAGGTCTAGGGTCAGAGACATCTATGGGCTGGGCAGAAACAGGAATATATAAGATGCCAACTTCATATGAAGAATATGAGGATGATTTTATTGAGGATATCGATGAAGATGAGATGGAATTAATATCAAAGGTTAGCGCAGTTACTGGTAGAGATCGCCTTGCAATAGACCCACAGGTCGGAAGAAGAGGATCTGCAGACAGGGGGAGCATGGTTGGTCTCCAGAGATGGGATATAGGAAACCTTTCTGAGTCTGATAATATGCCGGCTGTGATGAGTGGAATAGCTCCATTTTCTCATAGAACATTGTATCCAAATGGATTTGATGGTCCTCCGCTTGGAACTGGAGGTGCAGGTCAAGCATTTAATACAACTGGTCCAGGAAAAGTGGGCGGTGCCGGAACACAGTATGGTAGTTCTAGAGCACCCATTGACTATTTAGAAGATGAAGATTTAGAGAATATGGGATGGGACGATATTTTTAATCTCGATCCCACAGAGAGATCTATTTTAAGGCAGAGAATTAGATTGCTTAGGCTTTTCAATAAAATTGATGAAACGCTACATGCAAATTCACAAAATACATAATATTTAATTGAGAAGAGGATCAATAATGTCAAAATCTCTTTATGAGGAAGCGATAGCAGAGGCGAAGCTGTTAAGAGATACAGCGGAAAAGAATGCCAAAAATGCTATTATTGAAGCAGTTACTCCAAAGATAAGAGAGTTTATAGAAGAGCAGTTAATTGGAGAGTCCTCTGATGATGGTTCAAATGAAGATGTATTACAGGACGTTGCCTCTGAGATAGTTGGATCAGATCTTTCAGAATCTAATAGTGAAGTTATTTTAGATGATAGTGCAATGTCTGCATTATTGAATCTTTTTGGAGCTGATGATTTCAAGAGCGTGTCTGACAAGGACGTAGTTAGGGATGCAATTAAAGAATCAATATCTGAACTCGACGGCGACAGTCGAGAAAAACTTTTAAAAATGGCTGATAAACTTAGTGAAAGTGATGATCTTTTTGATTCACAGAGAATAAGTAGTCATATGGATGATAATCCAAACAATGATTTGTCGTCTAAGAATGATGACAATCTTTACGAAATTGATCTTTCTGAGCTAGAGACGCTCAAATCTGGAGATAACATGGATGCAATTGATAAAGCAGAGGCACAAGAAATCAAGGAAATTATGTCAATGCTAGGACTTAATAGTCTTGATGAGGCAAGGCTAGAGATAGACTTAGGTGATCTCGAGATTCCAGAGGACCTCATGCCTACTATTCGAGTAGTCGAAGAAGAGGAAGAGGAGTCTGAAGAAGATCTTGAGGCTGCAGAGGCTCCTGAAGAAGAAGAAGAGGTGGATATTGAGCTGGAGGATTTTGAAGGTCTTGATGAAGTATTTGAGATCGACGAAAAGATTCTTCGTAGCGAGCTAGTTCGTCTCAGACAGCATCTTTCTGAAGCCAAGGATCTCACAAAGATTAAGGGAATAAAGAGCGACATGCAAGATAGCTGGGGCGGAAAAGGCTCTGGAAAGTCTGGTGTAAAGAATTCTTATGGCGGCTCTGGTGGTAAGATGCCAAGAGGCGCAGATTTCGGAGGAGGAAAACCTGGAAAGGATCCTCTACAAGTTAAGTTAAATGTTCTTTCAGAACAACTTAGAAATGAGAGACGTAATAATCGATCTCTCTCGGTGAGGCTCAAGGAATACAGAGGTGCTGTTGAAACACTTCGTGAGCAGTTGACAGATCTAAACCTGTTTAATGCTAAGCTTCTTTATGTAAATAAGCTTCTGCAAAGCAAGGAAATAACACCGGCTCAGAGAAAGTCGGTTGTTGAGTCCATTGACAATGCTAGAAGCTTGAGAGAAGTAAAGCTACTTTACAGGAGCCTGACGGAATCCTTTGATAAGGGCAAGTCAGGATCAATGAATGAATCTTCGGTTCGCAGAGCTATCGGATCATCTTCTAAGGTCACTGGGCGGTCTTCGGCCAACTCAGCTGACGATCAGGTGAATAGATGGGCGACGCTAGCCGGAATCAAGTGAATTTTATCATTAACTGCATTATAGGAGAAAAATAAAAATGGCAAAGTCATTCACACTAAATCAGCTTACTGAAGGCATCAGAGATAGAAATATTGGTGCTGAAGGTATGCGACTGGTCGAAAAGTGGTCCCGAACAGGACTTCTTCGAGGCCTGCATGATCATGGTCGGGAGACCATGTCTCGACTTCTTGAAAATCAGGCTGCTCAGCTCCTGAGAGAGCAAAACTCTCTATCAACAGGTGGCGGTAACCTCGCCTCCTCTGGCGACGTCAGAGGCTTCACAAATATCGCATTCCCGATCGTTCGTCGTGTCTTCGGTGGTCTCGTATCCAACGAGCTTGTTTCTATTCAGCCAATGAGCCTTCCTTCTGGTCTGCTCTTCTATCTGGATTACACCTACGGTGATAACGTCGGTGGTGATGCAAGTCTCACAGACGGAACTGAGGGCACTGCTGCTGCTGAGACCTATCAGAAGGGAACATCAATCTATAACAACCCCACAGGTAAAGGTGTCCGATCAGGATCACTCGCAACCGGTGGTCAGTATGATCTAGTTGGTGCTACCTACTCTAAGGTTCACAAGACAATCAGTGGAACCTCTGCTAATAGTAGACTAACACTTCTAGCATCTGGTGCGTGGCAGGGTAATGCCTCGTTACAGAGTGGTCGTCTTGCTGCTGCAACAGGAAGTGATGGACGTCACCTTCAGTTTGATCCACAGGTCACTACGAAGATCGAGGGAGATACCTCAGGTGTTGGCAGTGGTCGATTCCAGTTCTTAATCTTTGATCTCACAGATCTTAGTGGTGTTTCTGGTCTTGATCTTACTAATGCAAAGGACATCACATTGTTCTCAGCAAGTAGAACTAACACAGGTACTAGTAACCAAAGCTCTCCCACAAACTTGGCAGACTCTATTGCAGCTCTGTCTGATGAGTGGCAGGGTGGAAAGAACGTGCTTAACCTTAGACGTCTCAACCAGCTTGGAACGTACTCGGGCGGACAGTTCACGTCCCAACCATTGGTTACGACAGCAACAGCCAATGCGGCACTGTTAATGGTCGTATCAGGAACGTATGCAGGTCCCTCTACAGCGGCGAACGGGTCTACCGACCTCACTGCATCATATGCACTGGCACCTAACCTTGGTGTTAATAGTACAGATGGTGATGTGTTGACGATTCCGACCTTTGAGTCTAACTTCGCAGCTACACCAAGTCCGGTCATTCCTGAGATTGACATCAAGATTGAGTCAATCGCAGTTACAGCCGCGACTCGTAAGCTACGTGCTCGTTGGTCACCGGAACTCGCACAGGATCTTAACGCATACCACAGCCTTGACGCTGAGGTTGAGTTAACTCAGATCCTTTCCGAGCAGATCGCACTAGAGATTGATCGTGAGATTCTCAATGATCTTCTCACAGAGGCGAGAGGTGCTAACTACTACTGGTCACGTATGCCTGGTAAGTTCGTTAACAAGAAGACTGCAGCTGAGGCAACAAAGGCTAGCACATTAGCTTCAGGTCCTCAGTTCACTGGTACAGTTCGTGAGTGGTATGAGACTCTTGTTGAGACCATCATCGATGTTGCTAATGAGATTCACCGTAAGACCCTTAGAGGTTCTGCTAACTTCGTGGTTTGCTCCCCGGAGGTCGCAACGATCTTTGAGGCTTCGGTGCTCTACAAGCCCAACATCACTATTGATGGATCTGGTCAGACAAGTAATCCATTCTCGCTTGGTGCGACACCCATTGGTTCCCTAAGTAACCGTTTCACGGTTTACAAGGATCCCTATTTCCCACGGAATAAGGTCCTAGTTGGATACAAGGGTGGAAGCTACCTTGAGACAGGATATGTCTACGCACCTTACGTGCCGTTGATCGTCACTCCTACTATCTTCGCCCCCGAAGACTTCACACCTCGCAAGGGCGTGATGACTCGGTATGGTAAGAAGATGGTTCGTGCTGACTTCTACGGAACAGTAACGGTTCTTGATCTTAACATAATCTAAGATATCCTTAGAGATGAGCTACTAAGGGGCGCCTCATAGAGGCGCCCCTTTTTTATTTGTGATAGATGTTTGTCAGCTAGATATTTATAAATGTGGAATAATGAGTAATATATGTCATGACAAGCTCTATAAAGACGAGTTTTTTCTATGCAGATGAACAACAAGAGGATAATAAGATAATGTCAGATGTAAATGATAGCTTTTACCAGCAAGCAGCCAAGGAGACATTAAAGGATGTTGCGAATGAGTTAAAAGATCAACGACAGCCTCCACAAGAAATACAGGAGCCCCAAATGAGTAACCAAGATACAGACACACAGATAAATGAAGGTCATAATGTTCAAGAAGAACCTGAACATTCTCAATATGAATCACCTGTAGTAGATGAGGGTGATTTTGATGATTTTGATTTCGTTGAAGCGTACGATGATGATCCGGTTACCGCAGATGAAAGGATGCTTCCTGAAAATTCTGCCGCATCTGCAATTAAGTGTGCATTTCTTGGAATCGGCGGTGGGGGAGGAAAACTCGCCAAGGCATTTCTAGATCTTGGATTTAATAAGACTCTTCTCATAAATACAACTGTAAAGGATCAGCCAGAGGGAGTCTCGGCTGAGCATTTTCTTTTGCTGCCTGGTGCTGATGGAGTCGGTAAAGACATAGCACTTGGAAAGAAGGTTTTGGAAAATAATAGTGCGCTTGTTGAAGATGCTATTCGAACTAGAATAGGAAAGGTAGACTGGCTTTTTGTTATTGCCGGCGGCGGCGGAGGAACAGGAAGCGCTTCCAATATTCTAGGTGGAGCATTTGATAGATACCTCAGATCAGTAGAGGCAGCGGGCCAGGTAGTATATATTGTTACAAGACCGACTGCTCAGGAATTGCTCAATCCTACAATAGCAGCAAATTATGAATCTTTAATGTCTGACGTTGCTCTTCATCCACACATCATGATTGATAATGAGAAACAGCTTCAGCTGCTAAGGGGAAAGGTCGGAATGCTTGACCTATATCCCTCAGCGAATAGAAATTTTGCAAAGCTGCTATGGCAAGTTTTGAAGCTAGCAGATGAGACGTCTCCAATACAATCATTTGACTCCAAGGATCTTGAGAGAGTGCTTAGCACGACAGGAAGAATGGTCATTGGAAGCACAGTTGCTAGAGATGTAAACAGACAAGATTTGGGATCAATTCTCTATCAGGGATGCTTAAAATCATCTCCATGCCCTGCTCCAGCTGGAAAAGCATCAACAGGAGTGATGCTGTTAATAGTTACTCCTGAGATGGCATCTAATCCAGGTGTGAGCAAGAACCTTGAAGCAGCTTTTTCTTATGTAGGGGGAAGGACAGATACATTATTTTCAGGCGTGTATGTCAAGCAAAGGTTGCCTGGACTAATAGCAATTTCTGTAATCGCTGGATTTTAGATAATTATATTACTTTATAATGATATTTTAACTCCATAGGGATATGTAGTATTAGGCCCAGTTCATATAATCAACCGACCCCGCCGGCGAATTGGAATCATGCGGACAAAGGAGAAAGATTATGCCAAAGGTAACAATTACAGATGGTAAGGGACTTGTCCAGGAGGCAGGTTCTGGTGTAGATGTTCAAAGTACAACAACGTTTAAGAAAAGTGTAAAGCTCAATGGACAATCTCTCGGCGGAATGCTACAGGAGAGAGTTGTCGTATCTCCAGGAACATCTGGTTTCAGCGGTGCTGACTGTATGCTATCTGCATCTCACAGCGGAAAGACAATTTTATTAGGTGATCACTCTGCAATCTATACCGTTCATATCCCAGCAGTTGCTGGATGGAAGGCAAGGTTCACGCTTACAGGTTCTCAAGCAGCTGTTCTAACAAATAATATTTTTCTAACAGCTTCTGCTGGGTTTAGTGCGCTCGGTACAGCGACACCATTCAAGGGAATGCTTCTAGACGCAGCCGGTGCAGCCGCAACGGATATTGTCTTCCTGGATGAGGCGAATAACGCCAATACTGGAGTGGAGTTTATAGCCTCAAGTGGTGTACAAGCCGGTGACTTTGTTGATGTTGAAGTTATTACGACAACCACGACTCCAACAATTAGTTGCATCGGTAACGCACAAGATTAAGATATTTTCTAGAATATTTGAATTAAAAAGGCGACTTTTAAGTCGCCTTTTTTTATTGTGCGTGTTACAACATGATTTTTGTGATTATAATTTCATATAAATGAATTAGGAGAAATAATGGCAACGTATGAGGATCAATTGAATGCTCTCACAGTTTTAGTAAATGGTGTTAGAGCTGCTCAGAGCAAGGGAATTTACACACTTGAGGAGGCTGAGGTTTTAAGTGTAGCAGTTAGATCATTTTCACAAAATCAGCAGCAAACACATTCTCAGACAACCACACAGCCTGCTCATTCACCTCCTGCACTAGAGAAGAGTGCTGTTCAGATTTCAGAACCTGTAAAAAGTGATAGCACTACAGCTTCAAAAAAAAGAGGAAGACCTTCTAAAAAGTAATTTATAATTTTTAATATCACTGCTACAGTTAGATATAAAGAAACTATTATTAATTTTATATCATTTTTAGTGTCACCAGATACAAGAAAGATAGAATCATTTAAGTCTTAGAGATACTTATTGGTAGAGTTGTTCTCAATCATAGGTGTCATGTGGCTACTTTTGCTAATACAAGTAATCCAACTCCGTTTGGATTTTTTAATAGTGAGTCAAACTTTCAAACAGAGGCTGATAATGTTATAGTCTTTGTTAAAAGAAAGTTAGGCGACGACATATTATCAGTTGAGCTGACAAAAAAGCAGATATGGGCAAACTTAGAAGAATCAACACTAGAGTTTAGCTCAATTTTAAATCAATATCAGGCAAAGTCACAGCTGATTCAGTTTTTAGGAATGCCAATAACCGGATCATCAGGAGTGATGTCTGGATCAGAAGGAAAATATCCTAGAGAAAATCTTGATTTCTTAACAAGAGTTGCCGAGCCGTATGCTTCTGAGGCTGGAGTCGGTGGCGCATATAATATGATGTCTGGATCAATAGAGCTGAGACAGGACGTACAAGACTATGATATCTATAAGGAGCTAAAGGATGCAAGTGGAAATCTTATCGTTTCAGGAAGTAGAAATAGCCCTAGAACAAAGATTCAAATAAGTGAGGTTTTTCACTTTTCACCACAGGCCGCATATAGATTTTTTGATACAACATCAGCGATTAACTATCTGAATAATGAGTTTTCATTTGAATCTTTTACACCAGAAACAATATTTTATGTATTGCCGGTCTTTGAGGACATTCTTAGAGCTGGACAGCTTGATCTATCTAACAGGGTTAGAAGATCAAATTATTCATATAAGGTGGTCGGAACAAATATAAGAATATATCCATGCCCGACAAATATCAATCCTAAAAAGTTATTCTTAAGAGTGAAATTCTTTTCTGATCCCCTTAATCCCTCATTCACTGATGAGACAATATCAGGTGTTTCAAATCTATCTGACATTCCGTTTGGAAATCTTGAGTATAACAACGTTAACAGCATAGGAAGACAGTGGATAAGACAGTACACATTGGCCTTAAGTAGAGAGCAGCTTGGATTAATCAGGTCAAAATTTAGCACAATTCCAATACCTGGATCTGATCTTACATTAAACGGAACATCTCTTGTGGATCAAGGAAGAGCAGATAGAGATTCACTTGTTACAAAGCTCAAAGAGATGCTTGAAACAATGACATATGATAAGCTAGCCGAAACAGCTGCATCTAGAGCAGAGTTTATTAATAAACAATTAAAATTTGTTCCAATGCCAAATGGCTGGTCAATATTTATGGGATAGACAGTGTCAAGGCTTTTTATAACACCAAGAGAGATAAATTTTATAAACGATATTGGAAAAGAGATCGTCAAGGATGTAGTGGGCCAGAAGATATATTATTTTCCTATATCTGAGATAAAATCAAAGGTGCATGATGTATACGAAGAGGCACCAGAAAAAGTTTTTGAAAATCCCATAGAGATAGGAGCACTTGTAAAATATCAGCCTCAAGAAATTAGAGCAAATGTATTTGGAAGTGAGGAATATTATACAATTGAAGCGTATATACAAGAAAGAGATCTGCTTGATAAGGGAATACAGATTCTTGAGGGCGACTTTTTTAGTTATGGCTCTGTATTTTTTGAGGTTATACAGGCTCCAGATTCAAATACAATATATGGAGAGATCGAGCATAAAGGATTTTTGACTATAACCGGCAAGCAGTCTAGAAAGGGTCAATTTACATCAAAGATATTTGGACCAACATCAGAAGCATACTCAGATCCAGATGCAGTCCAGGAAACCTTTGTGCAGCAGAGAGGTTTTGCTATGAATGCGGAAGGCCCGACAGGAGACATTAGAGCATTACAGGAAAACGATGTTCTTACAAAGCCTATTTCTGGACCAGGAGAGGTAACACCAAAGGGAGAAGGAAGAGCAGGTTCTGCATTTTATGATGAGAGTTAATTAGATATGTCTGATAGAAAACTAGATGGTGGGTATGAAGGAAATGTTCCTGAAGACTTTTTTATTCCTGCATCGGGGATAGAAGAGACAGATAGGGCATTGTTTAACCTATTTAACGAAACGATACCATTTCAAATTAAGATAGATAATACGACTAAAATGGTTCCCGTGGTTTTTGCAACCGGAGAGAGGTTTGCACTTACAAGAAGAAAGTCACCCATACGTGATAGAAATAATGCTCTCATACTTCCTATTATTTCAATTAGAAGAACAAATCTTGATCATGGCCCTAGCCAAGGTGGGTACAAGACAGCCATAGCATATAGAAATCAACAGAGCTATGTCGTTAGAAAAAGGCTCGATCCTAGAGATAGAGATTATCAAAAAATTATTAATAAACTAAGATTAAAAAATCAATCAAATGTTGCTGCAAGGTCTAATTTTGATAGTAATAATATATTTCCAGGAAATATTTCAAAAGTAGGAAAGGTGGCATCTAGAAGAAATGATAATAATCTTTCATTCTTAGATGATCCAAATGGAAGCCTTTTAAAAAATAATTTAGGTGAAAATATATTTGAGATAATAACGGTGCCATACCCAAAATTTGTTGCAATAGACTATGAGATAATATTTTGGACACAGTATATGCAGCATATGAATCAAATGATGGAAATGCTATTCTCATTTTTCAGCGGCCAGGGGCACGATTTTCTCATAGAGTCCAAAGATGGATATCAATATGTGGCTTTTCTTAAACCTACACTGACGTCTGCTGACAACCTGACAGATTTTTCATCTGATGAAAGAATAGTTAGATATTCCTTCAATATGACAGTACCGACATATATTCTTGCACAGCAGCATGAGGGTCTACCCCAGCCGTTCAGAAAGTTTATTTCAGCACCTCAAATAGAATTTGGATATAATCAAGTCAGCACAGAGGTGAAGACTGTTAATGGATCACCAGATGGAGACAGAGACTTAAATAAATTTATCTTGAATGATGTTCAAAATATCGACATCAAAGGGCATACTCCCTCTATGAGAGGGCAGGGATCAGAAAGACTTCTTGATACGATAATTGACCCATTTACAGGTGAAAAATCTAAGAGGTGGGTTAAGATAAAAACTCGTCATCAGAGATCGGGGGAAACAGTTGCAAGTTCAAGAATAGTCGTTGATCTAGAAAGTCAATTTGATACCGTGCTTGATGAGGACAATTGATCGTTTGAGCGATAGTTATAACTGTAGAGACAAGCACAGGAGATTTGTTGATGGCTGAACAAACGTTTAGATCACCTGGATTCTTTGAAAACGAAATCGACCTCTCGCAGAGAGTGTCTGAGATCGTTGGAGTACCAGCAGGTGTTGCAGGGACATCTGAGATGGGGCCTGCATTCGTTCCAGTGACTGTTGGATCATATTCAGATTTTGAAAAGAAATTTGGAAGCCTCAACTCTAAGATGTTCGGCCCATATGCTGTAAGGGAGTTCTTGAAGAATAGAACTGCAGCAACATATGTTAGGGTATTGGGCGCAGGAGCAAATGAGACAGTAACTGACATAGAGAACACTAGGGTCGCAGGAATAGTAAGACACGCAGGATTTAAGGTAATAGGGACAGCAGTTTCATCAGATGCCACACTGGGAGGCCATAAAGGATGTGTGCAATTTTTATGTGCTAGACACGTAACATCTTCTAATGAGTCTGTTGGATATCCGATATTTTCTTCAAACAATAGCTTTAAAGGCCAGGATCTGGATCAGGGCTTTAATATTGTTCGCGGTATGCTTTTTTCTGCTACAGGAACAAGATTTGAGGTTCTAGATTATAATCAGACCTATTCACCGACTAATGTATCAGATGACATGGCAAATGTCAACCCAACCTCATCAGATAAGCTTTACAAGACATTTAAGCTCGTCCTCTCATCTACGGCAGCAAACTGGTCAGCAGATGGATATTCTAACGTAAAAGTATTTACAGCATCTCTTAATCCAACAGATGAAAATTATTTTGGAAATGTACTTAATACTGATCCAGAGAGGTTTGAATCAGAACAGCATCTTCTTTATGCTGATTTTCCTGTAGCAGATGAGATCATGACAGTTGCCACATCTAATAGATCAATAGCTATTTGTTCTGGATCAGCTTCAGGATCCGCTGCATCAGGAGTATCTGACCTAACATATAGAGATGGATTTGGTAGATTTGACACCAGGTACACGACACCTAGATCAACATACTTCATATCACAGCCGTATGGAAGGAAAGAGTGGAATTTATTTTACTTTGAGACTATATCAGATGGATCTGTTGCTAATGAGAAGTACAAGATTTCTATATCAAATCTAAAGAAGCCAACAAATCCCAAGGATCCGTATGGAACATTTACTGTTGAGGTTAGAGGATTTGATGACTCTGACACATCGCCGAAGGTTCTTGAGAGATATCCGATATGTACTCTGAATCCAAATGATCCTAACTTTATATCGAAAAAAATAGGTGATTTTAAGGCATACTATAACTTTGATGCAGAGCTAGAGTCTGAGAGAAGATTGCTCGTTAAGGGTAAGTATCCAAACAAGTCGTCTAGGATCAGAGTCATACTAAGCACAGAAATGGAACAGAAAAAAGTTCCAGAAGATGCGATGCCATTTGGATTCAGAGGTCTTCCTGTCGTCAAGACCAATGACACACTAACAGATTATTCTGGAAGCATTAGAGGGACATACTCTAATCCTGGAGGCGCTAGTAGAGGTTCTGCAGCAAACGGAACTCTTGGTCCTGGAAGATTAACTTTCTCAAAGCCTGGTTCGTCTGAACTGGGCGGAACAGCTCTTGTTTTAAGTATGTCAATTCTTCCTCCAGTACCGCTTAGGTTTAAGTGTACACGAGGAAATGTTAAGCTCTCTCCTGCATTCGTAGGTCAACAAGGATCTGAGGAGATAGCAGATTCAAGATACTACTGGGGATGCAAGTTTGATAGCATTCCAAGAACTGGCTCATTATCAAATGCCATTTTAAACTCAAATGCTTCAACTGAGGTAAATAGTTTATTTAGATCCTACTCAAAATTCTTAGGGATAGAGAAGCTAGACACACTCGTCACAGGTTCAGGAGCAGATGAATTTAATTGTAATAAGTTTACGTTGGCGCGTGTTGCTCTTAAAAATGCAGTACAGCAGTCTTCTGGTCTAGATAACCTTGGGGCCACAGCAAACAATGCAATAACAGGAACTGTCAAGGAGCACATGCTAGAGACAGCTTATATTAGAGATGGCTTCCCAGATCTTTCAACATACGCTATTAACGATGGGTATATAACAAAGCGAGTTACATTTGCTACACTCCTAGCCATGACTTCATCGCTATACTTTAATAAGTTTGTAGATTACTCAAAGTTTACAAACATGATGTATGGTGGATTTGATGGTGTTAATATTCTTGATAAAGATATGGCAAGAATGAATGATAGAGCATCTTCGGGAGACACTGGAGGAAAGGCTGTAGCAACGCTTGATATTGGTCTAGATACTAATGAAAATGCATTTGGGATAGGAAAGACAAACAATATCATAGCATCATACAGGACTGCAGCAAAAATTCTTACAGATCCAATGTCATCTCGAGCAAACATCATAGCAATTCCAGGAATCAGAGATTCAGCCCTAACAGACTATGTTCTCGATCAGCTTGAGGATTATGGAAAAGGATTCTATATAATGGAGATTCCCGGGTATAACTCTGATGGAAACAGGGTATTTGAGGGAGGCGGGCTCCCAAGTGTAAGCAAGACACTAGAAGATCTTGAATCTAGAGCACTAGATAACAATTATGCTGCAGCATATTTCCCAGATGTTACCATTAATGATCCAATTAACAATCAGTTAGTTGATGTACCAGCATCTGTTGCAGTTATTGGTGCCATAGGGTTTAGTGATAATGTTGCCTACCCATGGTTTGCTCCAGCTGGGTTTAACAGAGGTTCACTTGATTTTGTAACAAACGTAAAGGTTCGCCTAAACCAGGCAGATAGAGATGAACTTTATGACGCTAAAATTAATCCAATTGCCACATTCCCACGTGCGGGATTTGTAATATTCGGACAGAAGACACTACAGCAGGCAAGAACATCACTTGACAGGGTTAATGTGAGAAGGATGCTTCTAGAGGTTAAGAGAATAATTGTCGATGTAGCAAATAAGATAGTCTTTGAGCAAAACACACCTGAGACAAGAGCTAGGTTCGTTTCTCAGGCGACGCCGTTGTTATCTCTGGTTCAGAGTCAGCAGGGAATTGATCAATTCAAGGTTGTGATGGATTCCAGCAATAATACTCAAGAGGATGTGGAAAATAACATTCTTAATGGAAGGATAGTTGTCGTTCCTACAAGAGCTGTAGAGTTTATAGCTATAGACTTTATCATCACTAATGCTGGAGTAAGTTTTGAGTAACGGATACATATTGATAGAATCTTTAGGAGAGATAAATGGCTGAGACAGTTTTTAACAGTGCCGGTGTTACAGCAACTGAAATAGACCTTTCAGCGCCCTCAGTTGCAGGTCCTGTGGGAACCCCTGCGGGTGTTGTGGGAACTGCTAATCAGGGACCTGCTTTTGTCCCAGTTACGATAGCCAGTTATAGAAATTTTGCACAACTATTTGGAAACACAGACGGTGAAAAATTTGGCCCACTCGCAGTTAGTCAGTTTTTAAAGACAGCACAGGCTCTAACATATATAAGGGTACTTGGAGCAGGAGATTGTAAGAAGAGAAGTACTAGCACAGGAAAGGTTACAAGCGCAGGATTTGTCGTTGGATCACAGCAGGTATCAGAGAGAGGTGTTGTAGCAAGAAATTCTTACGCAACTAGCCCGTACAGTGACCTGGGTAGGACATACTTCCTTGGATGTTTCCTTTCTGACTCAGCGGGGTCTTCACTGCTTAGAGATGCCGGAATACAAGGCGCTTCAATTTTAGCCGGAACAGGAGCTCACCCTATTATTCGCGGTGTCCTCATGGCTCCGTCCGGGGTTATACTGTCGCTGTCTGGATCAGGTCAGGCCAGCAATACTCCTGGAACTGGTGCTGTTACAGCATCAGCTGGAAACGGAATGATAGGTCCCGCCAGCTTCGCATACGGCGGCGCGATGACAGGAACAATGAATCTTGCGACTCAGAATTTCGTAATACTTATAAACGGTCACAAGAATTCAGGTGACGGTCCAAATATAATTACAGCGTCATTTGACCTAGAGTCTCCAGCTTACTTTGGAAACGTTCTTAACACAGATCCGCTTGAGATGGAGAAGAAGGGTCACCTGCTATATGCTAGATACGACATCCACCCAGCATTCTGCAAGGCAACAGGATCAGGAATCATACATCCGGGATTCCAAAGCTATACATCAGCTGGTGTACAGGAAGATATAGCGTTTATTCTAACTAGCTCATTAGCTAGAGATACAGGAAATACATCAGTTCCAGACTATGAGTCGTTTGAGGATAGATTCAGGGCACCGCGATCTCCTGCCGTAATATCACAAGACTATGCAGGAACAAGGCACAGTCTATTCAGAATATTCTCAATATCAGATGGAGAATTTAGTAATGATCTCTTTAAGATATCAATTGAGAATATAAAGCCGTCATTGGTTGACTCATATCTATATGGAACCTTTGATCTTGTTGTAAGAGCGTTTGATGACACAGATGAAGAGAAGATTCCTCTAGAGTCCTATAGAGGTCTTTCACTTGATCCTTCTAGTGATAAGTTTATAGCTCGTGTCATTGGGGATCAAAATACGTATTTTGACTTTGATCAAGCAACAGCATCACAAAAGTTAGTTGTCAAGGGAAATCACCCTGTCATGTCAAATTACATTAGGATAGAACAGAGTGCTGGGCTCAAGGCAGGAGAGGTTCCACAGGACTCGCTTCCGCTAGGATTTAGAGGTCTTAGTCACCTTGTCACATCTGGAAGCAGCATATTGTCTACAGTTGGTGATGCCACAAGCAACCCGCGCTTTCAGGGGCAAGGTGCTATTTCATATAGAAGAGCTGTAACGCCGCCAGTTCAGTTTAGAGAAAGTGTAGCAGTAGGAACATCTCCCAATAAGAAGACAAATTCAGCTTTCTATTGGGGATGTCAGCTTTCTAGAAAGGTATCAGTTTCAAAGCCCAATCTTTCTGCTGTTCAAGATAATACATGGAGATCTAGAGTAAAATATTTCCCAGATTTCGCAGTCTCTAACAGAAAATTTTCTGTTGGAAATAATCCTGGAGTAGCAGATTCAGGAGGAACAGTATTAGACTGTGATAGATTTAATAATAATCTATTCTCTCTTGAGAGAATTAAGGTTAGAACAGGATCAGATACTATAGCGGATGTTAACGAGTGGGTTAGCGCATCTTACGTGAGAAAAGGATCCATAACTGCAAATGAGTCAAATAAGACTAGAGCACTAAAGGTCTCGGATCTAAAGACTCAGGGAAATAGAAGGTTTGGAAAGTTCACGTTCGTCCTTCAGGGAGGATTTGACGGAACGGACATGTTCAATAGGGATAGAGTGGCTCTTGCAAATGCAGCAGTTAAAAGAGAGATGGATGATGAATCAAATCAAGGGGGAACAAATGGTCCCACAGTAGCTGCATATAGAAAGGCCGTCGACATGATGGCAACAAAGGCAGACGTAGATATAAATCTCTTAGTTATACCTGGAATAAGGCATTCTTCTGTTACAACATACGCAATAGATGCTATTGAAGATAGATTTGATGCACTTTATATAATGGACATAGAGGAGAGAGATGAGATAAATACAGTTGTAACATCATCAGTCTCTAATCCAAGTGTAGCCTACACAGTGGCAGCCTTTAAGAATAGAGGATTAAATTCCTCCTTTGCTGCGGCGTATTTTCCTGATGTTATCATGACAGATCCCACGACAAAAACAAATGTTCAGGCACCGCCCTCAGTCGCAGTATTGGGCGCATTTGCAATAAACGATTCAATTGGGTACCCATGGTTTGCACCGGCAGGATTTACAAGAGGCGCGCTAAAGGACTCCTTGTATGCCAAGGTTCCTGTTAGCAAGGCAAATATGGATACACTCTATGATGCAGATATAAATCCGATCACAGCATTCCCAGGAACAGGATTGATGGTCTTTGGTCAAAAGACTCTTCTTGCAACAGACTCTTCACTAGACAGGGTCAATGTTAGAAGGCTTCTCATAAACGTGAGAAGATCTGTTAGAGCTGTTGCAAATACTATGCTATTTGAACCAAATAGACAGGAGACTCTTGATAGGTTTAATGCTCTTGTTACGCCAATATTGCAGAGCGTGCAGGAGAGAAGTGGTGTTGATAGATACAAGGTTGTAATCGATGCAACAACAACAACGCAGGCTGATATTGAGAATAACACCCTAAGGGGTAAGATATTCTTGCAGCCTACACGTACGGCAGAATTTATAGCACTTGACTTTGTTGTTACAAATGCAGGAGATGCGTTTCAAAATGCATAGAATAAATTTTGCAAGGTAGATACTTAAGAATGATAAACTCTTTAGGAGATAGAAAAAATGGCTGAGACGTTATCCGTCACCGATATGTTACCTAATAAATTTGAGCCCAAAAGGCAGTTTAGGTGGATTTTTGCGATAGAGGGCATTGATGCCTTTTTGATGAAAACAACTAGCAGACCTAAATTTACTCTGGCTCAAAAGGAAATTCCCTGGATCAACGCGAAGCGTTATGTATCAGGGAGGCTCACATTTGATCCGATCGCGCTAACACTGTATGATCCGATCGCACCCTCGGGAGCTCAACAAGTCATGGAGTGGATTAGAACACACTATGAGTCTGTGTCTGGACGTGCTGGGTATGCAGACTTTTATAAGCGTGACTGTCAGCTCAAGCTTCTTGATCCCATTGGAACAGTGGTGGAGCTCTGGGATATAAAGGGAGCGTTTTTACAGGACGCAACATTTAATAACCTTACATATGAAAATGACACAGACCCTGTAGAGATATCCATCACACTACGGTACGATAACGCCGTATTACAATACTGATTTTAAAAATTTTATTTATTTAAAGCCCTCCTGAATCAGGAGGGCTTTTTATTTTAATTTACCTTTACACATATCCTAGTATTATTTTAGAATAAAGAAAGAGGAAGTTTTGTCAGACCAACCAAGTATTCAAAAACACAGTGTAATGAAGGATGATTTTGGATGGGATGTGCCTGTTGAAGCAGTTCCTGTTCCCTCTGAGGGTAAGGTTTATCCACAGGGATCAGCACTTCATAATAGAAATATTCTGCATGTTAAGTCTATGACAGCTAGAGAGGAGGATATTCTTTCATCTCGAGCGCTTATTCAGCAGGGAATAGTGATAACTACACTTTTAGAGTCTTGTCTAGTTGATGATAATGTTGACGTTAGAGATATGCTAATTGGAGATAGAAATGCTCTAATGGTTTCGGTGAGAATCACCGGGTATGGGACTGCATATAAGGCAGATGTTAGCTGTCCAGAATGTGGAAAGAAAGGCAACCAAGATTTTGACCTATCTGGGCTTGAAATAAAAAGGTTGTCTTTAGATCCCATTAGAGAAGGAGAGAATATATTCTTATTTACTCTTCCCGTCACAGGGAAAGAGGTCCATTTCAGATTCCTAAGGGGGGCTGATGAGGAAGAGATGAATCTGACGGCTGAGCGCCGCAGAAAGATGATGCCTGACGCAAAAATTGATAGTCTTGTCACTTCTAGACTTGAGCAGCTAATTGTTTCAATTGATGGAGTAAGTGATAGAAACAAGATAAACGCATTTGTCAAAGACATGCCTGCCCTAGACTCGAGAAAGTTAAGAACATTTATCGAGAATAATGAGCCAGGAATTGATATGTCTGTATGGATGAACTGCGCTCAATGCAATCAGGAATCTCGTGTCTCTCTTCCGATCGGCGCCGGGTTTTTTTGGCCGTCGGACTGAGTGGAGAGAGTCTTTTCTAGAAGAGGCATTTCTACTTCAGTATCACCTCAATATGAGTTACTCTGATGTAAGAGGGCTTCCTGTGACATATAGGCGGTGGTTTATAGATCGTCTTAGCACAGAGTTTAAGAAGAGATCAGACGCAAGAAAGAAAAAAATGGGTCAACAGGAGACGGAAAGACCATCAAGCATGCAGGATAACATGAAGCGTGTCGATGATATGATTAAGTCTTCTGGTGAAAAGAGCTTTAAGTGATCTTCGTTTACTGAATATGTATAGCCGGAGGCTTGCGTGGCTACTTCACGAGAATTACAAGAGCAAAAACGTCTAGTAGATGCAGTTAATGAATCTATAAAGCTTGCTAATGAATCTCTCTTAGAGCAGGTTCGAATACACGGTCTTATACAGCAAAAGGCAGAGGGTGCTGCTTTAGATATGGCGTCAGTTGACGCAGAGATATCAGCGGCATATAGAGAGGCTGGTTCTAATCTTAGGACAGGCTCAGAGGACCTCCAGGATGGAGTCGGAGGCTTCGCAGCCGGAGCATCAGAGGCAGCAGAGGGTATGGCCACGGTAGGCGCTGCGTCACAGGGCCTTTTATCAAATATTGAGAAAACGTGGGATGGAGCTGGGAAGTCGATCTCATCGTATGTCGACGATGAGAATAGAAGGGCCGTAAGCGAAATACAGCGACAGTTTGGAGGTCTTGGAGAAGATATAAACGTTGGTGCACACGAATTATCCAACCAGATGAGAAAAATTGTTAGAGCCACGTACGAAGATTATACGAATGTCGGGGATACAGCATTCAGGATCCAGAATCAGCCAATACAGATGGCATTTAATAATCTGGAAGATTATATGTCGTACTTTAATAAGGTCGCATATGATCCGATAAACTCACTAAGAATGACACGAGATGCCACAGAAGAGACTGTCAGGGAGATGGCTGTCTTTGGAAAGGGTCTAGGACTATCTCAGGATCAGATTGGAACATTCGTTCAGCGTCAGATAAGCCTCACAGGAAAGGCTGGAACTGACATGCTCAGGGAAGCCGCTGCTGCAGCAAAGGGGATTGAGGCACGAACTGGAATATCATCGAAGCTGATATCAAAGAATATAGAGGGAATAATAGCTGACACTCAAAACTTTGGAAATGTTAGTGTACAAGAGGCAGCTAGAATCTCTACAGCGCTATTGCAGATAGGGATAGACTACCAGGACCTTGGGAGCATGCTTGGAAAATTCCAGGGGTTTGATCAGGCAGCTGGAGCTGTTAGTAATCTAACGTCTGTTTTTGGACTTCAGATGGATGCAATGGCAATGATGGAGTCTGCAAACACTGATCAGGACAAGTTCCTAAGGGACATGAGGGAGAGCTTCCTCGCTGCAGGAAAGTCTGTAGACACGCTAACCCTCTATGAGAAGAGATTTATTCAGTCTCAGCTAGGGCTAAAGGACGTAGAGTCTGTTGAGAGGCTTCTAGATCCACGGGCTGCAATAAGTGGTATGGAGGACCTAGCCGCCGCATCCGAAGATATGGATCCAAAGGACTCACTCGCAGCGGTCACAGATGACATAGACATGATCAGGGATGCTGCTCACCTATCAGGAGAAGCACTGCGTACCATGGTTGAAAGAGATCTCACGTCTGGCATGCAAGATGCTGCACTGTCTGTTGAACAATCCACATCACATATAGCCGCCGAATTGACAGAGATGGCTTCAACCTCAGCGACCACTATGGCAGAAGCAGCAGGTGTCAATGGTGAGATTCCTAATACCATGGTGGACGGATTCACTGAAGCCTACGGACGTATCGAGTCTAAATTCGATGCCATGATCAAACGAATGAAGGAGTTGTGGAAAGATTCTGGCCTAGCAGGTAAGTCTGAGTCTGAGGTCTCTAGAATGATGAGAGAGGGTTTTGATGCCTCGTTTGATAGGATAGATGCTGGCGCTCAGAATTCATTTAGCAATATGACAGATATCGCTACAAAGGAACTCAAGAAACAGGTCAAAACGTCAGGAACCATGTACAATGAGATGGCAAAGCAGATAGGCCGTCTAGGAGCAAGCTACTCAGACTTAACTAAGGAAGAGAGAAAATCACTGGCAGAGAGAATGAAGCTAGGAGAGGACTGGGAGGAAGAGTTACAGCTTATATTCAATAGCCAGGCTGCATCTGCAGAGAGACAGACCATGGCAGATCAGGAGACCGCAAAGGCCCTTCTAGAGCAGATAAAGTCAGAAGGGGGTGCGATAACCGAAGACACAATATCCAGTGTTAGAGAGATGCTTCCAGCGAGCTCAGAAGAGATAAGGGATTTTGTTTCTGGTGGTACAACAACATGGTCACAGCTTGCTAGCTCAGCAGATGCTCAAAGAAAAGCCACAGAGGAGGCAACAGCGGCACAGGCGGAGGCAGCAGCCGGTGAGGGTAGACGAGCCGCTACTGGCGGGCTAGGCGCAGCAGCAACCAGTCATATCGAGGAAATACGCACAAGTAATCAGGGTATATTCCAACTTCTTGTCGGAGATGATGAGACTATAGAGGAAGAACCTGGCGGAACGGTTGCAAATGTCCTTGCTATAAACTCTGAGCAGGCACAGGAAAGTTCTAGCACAATAGCAAACATTCTTGAACTAACAAGGAGAGCAGGCGAGGAGATGGCTGAGTCTGTATTAGAGCAAAGTGTAGAGTCTGCAAGCTACCTGCTATCTATAAAAGAGCTATTGTCAGATGCAAACACAGCCGCACAGACATCAGAGGTGCCTGTTCAACTAACGATACAGATAGGTAGAGAAAAATTAGAGCAGGTCCTGGGAATATCACCAGGAGAGACAATAGTCACATTTGGTAATGTAGAATAGGTGAGATATTTATGTCATTAATAGATAAGGTTAGGAACAATCCAATGTATAAAAGCTGTGCTGAAAAGCTAAGCGACGAAGATCGTGAAAAGCTTGAGAATGACATGATGAAAATACTAGAGGGATACGAGAGATTTATCAATGATTTTGGTGAAAAAATATCAACAGATGATGGATTTCAAAACGTGGTAGAAAATCTTGACCACTTAACGTCTGAAGAGGGTGTAAAAGAATGGCAAGAGAAAAATTAAAAGATTTTTTAAGATCAATTGGAGCGACATCTGATAAGATAACGTACACAGTTGAGGACGAAGATTTTGACGGTCTTGCAAAGGTGGGAGATGATCTAGGAATAGATCCGGGAACAGGACAGCCTCTCGTAGATCTTGACGTGGAGGCAATAGGACTGCTAGGCGATTATGCAAAATTCATAGTAGATATGTCAGATAATTTATTTACTGTAGAAGGAGGAAACAAAGAGGCAGCTTCAGGAAATCGTGGTGACAGCATTGTTCTAGCAGAAAATACAGGCGTAACAAAGCCTTTTATAACTCAGGGAGACACACTTGGGAGTGTAATGTCATCGTACTCAAATAGTGGTATGTTTGGTGAAGATCTTGATAAGATTCTTGATAAGACTGGAAAGGTGAGTCCCAAGATGCAGTACGACGGAACAGAGGTTGTTAATGGGGGCCCGCTTCGATCTGGAAATACCCTTCTAAGCAGCATTGATGGAGAAGATGCCATTCCACAAAGTGGAATCACAGAGGTAGATTCAACTTCATACACCCCTGAGTCACTAGCCCAAGAGGCTGTTGAAAGCTTTATAACCAATAACAATAGATTCAGTCCCTCAAATGTAGACTTTAAGGCATACGCACCAGTTCCAACAGATACGACTAGCTTTGATGCTGGAAATAATGACGCAGGAACGTCAACATCTCAGTCACAGATAGGAAAATTTGATAAAAATTCAATTAAGATGATCAATGATAATCTTAAGGATGTGGGCTCATCTCTCTTACTAAAGATGGCAGGCTGGGACAGTTCAGTTACACCTGGCGACAGCTCTAACCCAGATACCTTTGATTTTGATAAGGATGACAATCTAGATAACCCTAACACACCCATGCGCCAAATAGACCCAGAGCTATTTAGAGCTAGATCAGCGTATAACACTCCTCAATTTCCAAAGACTGGAATGTCTACAAGAGCTGGAAAGGGAAGCTTCTTAACTCAGGACGATCTATCAAGCACAAAATATACATACTCTTTTGGTACAACCAACACGTCTGACACACAGTTTTCATCTGAGTTTAATCAAGATATCTTAATAGCACAGGCAGCAGCTGCTATAGCTGCGATGCTTGTTGTTGCACAGGAGACATTTGGTCAGATAAGCAACATGGTTAATAAGAGAGCTAGATTAGGAAACGGTCCATACTTTGCAGGTCAGTCAACAATAATAGCAACTAAGGCAAAGTTTGAGCTAATTAGAAATACTGTTTTAACACCCACAACGTATCCTTATTCAGATGCTGTAAATCAGGGATTTTTGGTCTTATTCGACGGGTCTGTTGGAGGAGATCCATCTCAGGCAGACGAGATAGGAAAATACCAGCAGGTGCAGGAGGCACCAGGATTTTGGCTAGCAGTTGCAAGAAGTGTCTTAAGAAGCTTTGAATATTTTGCCACAGTAAATAGTGACATAATGAATGGAAGTGTCACGTCATCATCATCAAGTTCACTATCAAACATACTTAATTCAATCTCTATGTCAGGCATTCTTAATATTCTTAATGTTGCAGCAACAATAGGAGATGTATCACTAAAGATGAATGGCGGAATGCCCGGAATAAACTCAAATCATTCAGTCGGTCCGTGGAATATAGATTCTCTTGCGGACGGCCCAGGAACTAGAATATCCAAGAGTAGAACACAGGACGGTCTTACATCTTTGTCATTAGCATGGAGGACTAGCTCTACACCTGCGCTATACATGATTCCAAGAAATGTGATGAGGGCAGCAGAGGATATGGGAACATTAGTTAATGGGACTAATCCGCTAAAGGGGATGATGGGATCTAACTTGATAAAGAAAACATACATAGATGCTTCTGCTGAAGGGCCTAATGCTAGAATTCCAGGAGAAATAGTAGAGAGGATGGAAAATACACTAGATGCAGAGTATGTTCCATTCTATTTTCATGATCTTAGAACAAATGAGATAGTCTCATTCCACGCATTTCTGACAAGACTAACAGACAGCTTCACTCCATCATATGTTAGAACATCAGGATACGGTCGGTTGGATGAGGTTCAGGTATATAAGAATACAACTCGAAGTATTGCACTGTCTTTTTATGTAGTTGCGACATCAAAAGATGACTTTAATGAGATGTGGTGGAAGATCAACAAGCTTACAACACTAGTGTATCCATCCTGGACAAAGGGAACTAAGGTAACTGTTGGATCAGATGCTACGGAATCTGTATTCACCCAGCCGTTTAGTCAGATTCTTGGAGCGTCTCCAGTAATACGCATGAGAGTTGGAGATGTTATAAAGGGAAATTATTCTAAGTTTAACCTAGCGCGGATGTTTGGTATAGGAGATGAAGATGTGATGCCTGTAGTTCAGGGAGAGGATGCCGCTGTAAGCGCGACACCCCCTGTTCCAGTTGCAATAGCTGTTAAGTCAAAGCTCCGAGCTGAGCCATTTGGAACAAAGGCTTTTAGTGCATTATTTTCGTCGCCGCTGACATTGCTAGGAGACGGACCCAATAATACAAGAATTGCTAGGGCATTACTATCTCAGCTTCTTGTTAATGGATTTGCAAATCCGCTAGGTATAAGTGCCATAGTCTCTAGGATGCAGGATCCAGATAGGTCTACAAACATCATTCCGCTATCTCCCACGGTTGCAGGTGCATTGGCAACTGGAACGTCTGTATTATCAGCAGGTACAGCTGGAACAGGACTACCACTGGACTGGCTCACGGGATATAAACCCTCAGAGATAGTCTATCTTAAGGCGACAACTGGAAAATTATATAAGGTTGCCTCACTTGATGGTGGAAATGTTGTACAGCATCCAGATAATAGCTCAGAGTATAGGGTTACTAGACCACTAAAAGCCATGGTGATATTTAGATCATCTGTGGCACTAGAAGGAAAGAGCGCAGCACATTCATCTCCAACATTCAAAGGACCAAAGAGAAGGGGAAACCCAACACAGAAGACGTCGTATGCTGTAACTGTGATAGATCTTGGAGCTCCCATTCATTTAATGGCAAAGCTATTTATGGTTGATCACAGTGATCTTCTTCCTGATCCTAATCTTTTGTTTAATTCAACAGTCATGCCAACAATATCAGGTGAGGCTCTAGGGAAGGGAACCGCACAAGCCCTAGTAGACGAAGGAGCAACTGCATCTGGTATTCCTACAGACCAACTAAACATATGGATGTCAGATTCTGCCAGATTCATGGATGAGAATAACAATCCGATTACAAAGGCATTTGCAAGCACAGCGGGAAGGGGACTTGCTGGTGTCCTAACAAGGCTAGAATTTGACTGGCTTGATGAGTCTTTTAACTGGGAAATTGACTGGAATTCAAGAGCTCCTATGGGTGTCAAGGTTGACATAGCATTCACACCAATACACGATCTTCCCCCAGGCCTCGATCACTCTGGGTACAACAGGGCACCAGTCTACAATGTTGGTGAGATAATGAGGTATGTTGCCGGCGATCCCTACCCAGACGATGGTGCTGCATCAGAGGACTCATACACGAGACACGGAGGCACAGGCGCAGCATCTAATAATCCTGAATCTCCATATGAGTATGCTGATCCTAAGACATGGGTTAATGATGAATGAGGATAGGTAATGGCAACTAGTAGATACGAGTATACTCCTAGAATATTGGGTAGGTCAACATTGGCAACGCCATCAGTCTCTTCTAGAATATACTATGCAATTAATAATGGATCCATTCCGTATACAACTATGATCTTAAAGGAGTCACAGAGATTAGATCATATTGCTGGAGGTGCATATGGGGCATCCTCTCTCTGGTGGGTTCTGGCGGCAGCTAGTGGAATAGGATGGGGGCTACAGGTACCTCCAGGAACAATAATTAGGATTCCAAGTGATATGGGTGCAATCTTTAGTCTTGTGAGATAAAAATGTCAAATTCTGTAAATAATCTATCAGCTGCTGTAAAAAATCTGGGCCAGTATTTTAGCATGCTTGGTAGATCAGATGTGATATCTATGATGATAGAGGGAACACAGGGAAGTGAGGATGCTTTAATGTCCTTATCATCTGCAGATCTTGGTGGGGGAGATTCATCACCCACGGGTGATTTAGATGTGCAGGTTATAAAGGACCTTATGTATATATTGATGGATAACACAGAGGGAGCTTTTTTTACAAAAGACATCCTGAATACAAAGTACTTAAGGTCTAAGTTCGATGTTAATACCTCTGTTGATGCAGGAGGAAATCAGTATGACGGAATTGATAAGTATGTAAGGGTGGTATATACACCGGGCCACGTTAGTGGAGAATCTTCAGCTGTATATAATGAGGATTCAGGATGGACTCACACAGCTCCAGGAGAATTACAGTCTGCCGGTCTGCTTTCTTCATATGACATAAATGAAATAACAAGACCTGGGTCATATAGCACTGACGGCGACGGAATGTGGAGGCCCACTCAGTCACTGCTAGATTCTAAGGTTAATGTAGCTGCAAATCCAGACAGAACAGGAGCAGATGGATCTCCATCATTATCAGCATTTGTATTTCCAAATCTTAGGGTAGGGCCTCCAACAAGAAATACAGATGCCGTCGCCTTGTTTTGCAATTCTATACCCACACTTGAGATGTCAAGATGTGTTCCTCACATTGATATAAAATTTGTATCTGAGGTTCCTCCAATTGTAGGTGAAAGAACCAAGCAATTATCTATCTTAAGGTTTTTAGGAATGGATCAGGAAGGCATGGACAATATAGGATTGAGTGATGCTCTTCCCACAAATATACAAGGATATCTACTTTCAGATCCATCAGCTCTAACTACAGCAACATCTGAGACAGGAACAACATATGGCACCTCTGTTTCTTCTGCTGGAATGGAGCTTTTTACATCTCCCCAGATGATGGTGAATGCCAATATGAATAAACCAGGTGAAGATTTTGGTGGGCTAGCAGGTCGTGTTAGGGACCCAATGGTGCCTCTTGCCACGCTAGATCAACTAAAGGTCGATGTAGCTGGTGTTGGTCAGCACCTACTAGCAAATAAAACAGGAACACTATCATTTACGTTACATGACAGATCCAGGATGGCAGACATAGCACCATTGATATCGATGGATTTATTTTCATCTACATTTATCATAGTTGAATATGGGTGGATTCACCCACAAGGAAGCGATGCTGATAGTAATGTATTTGGTGCTCTTTTAAATTCAATGAGAAGCACAGCTGCATTCAATATAGTTGCAACAAACTTTAATGTTCAAAATGACGGACAGGTAAAGATTACTATTAAGCTAGCATCGAGAGGATCACAAGATATAAGAACTATTCCCATTGGTATAGGAAATGTTATGCCTCTAGCACCTTTAAAGGGTATGATAATTCCATACCTGGCCAAGAGACTTGCAGCAGAGAAAAGTAGAGCAAAAGATCATCAGTCAAGAGATATTCTTCAAAAGGTGCCAGTATCTATGAGCACAGTTGCAAGAAACTCAACTGTTGTTCCAAGATCAGTATATGATAGATTTATTGCGCTTCTTAAGCACACAGATACAGAGCCTGGAGTTGCAGAGCTAGAAGAAGAGATAAAGCTACTAGTTGGAGAAGATGGTATATCTGGTCTGGAGAGTGAAAGTCACGAGTCGCTTGCACATGAGGTTAGGGCAAAACTAACTGGACTTCGCAATCCTGCCACACCAGATCCATTTAAAATGGAGAATCACCCGCTTTGCATACAAAAGGCAATAAAAGCCGGCGTCGTGACTGATAACTTTACATCTCTAGGAAATATATTCTTGAGCTTCGTGGGTTACCCATTAGCTTGCTCAGGAAAGTTTGATGAAGTTCAGATGATGTTTTATAGATTTAATAATAATTCAGCAGAGGCAAGAACGCTACCCTCCATAGCTAGCTTTGAGGTGTATCATGATGAATTATTTTTACTACTAGACAAATATATAAAATCTAATCCAGCGATGTCAGTTCAAGGATTTATTGGTTTTATAAATAAAAATTTCACAAATAATCCGTCTGATTATAATTTTGGATTCGACCTAGCAGGAAAATATAGACAGCTAACTGCTGCTCAGGGCGCAGATGCTGAGACAACTGATGACAAGAAGGAGAAGCAAAATGCTGTAAAAGCTATTCAAGATGAGATAGATGAGTTTCTTAGAACAACATATGGAGCATCAGGTGGTGGGCAGCCCAGGTTCGATCTTCCAGACGTGAGAGTTTATTTTGAAACTCTTCCTGCAATGACCGTGGAGGAGACAAATCCGACATATCCTTCTGTATATGCGGATCCATCAAAGGTCATTCTTAGGGTGCACGTATTTGATGCAGCAGCGACTCCTCACACACATGAGCTATTTTTGTTATCAGCTATGTCTGATGGAGATATAGCCATATCACTTAAAAATGCATCAAGTTCAGCAAACTCTGAGGCAGCATCATCCTCAACATCAGAGTCAGACGTCCCTGCAGCTCCAGCACCCACAGGTGCAGAGGGCGGAGAGTCAACAAACACAGATGTCGCATCCCCTGCTGCAACAACAAGCACAGCAGAATGGGATGTGATAACTACAAATTTATCAAGCACAGACATAAAGAAAATGATAAAGTCATCTGTTCCCAGTTTCACATTTGGAAGCCAGTTTTCTGCAATTACAAATCTTTCTCTTAGCTCGACTACATCGGGTCCGGCTTCTGATGTCTTTATATTAAACGCTAGAGGTCACAGTAATGATCCACAGGTCGCAGAGGGAGCACAGCAGCCTTTTGAGGATGTACAGGTCATACCTGCTTCAGTTAATATTGAAATGTTTGGATGCCCGTTACTAGAATACGGTCAGCAATTTTTTGTCGATGTAGGAACTGGAACAACAGCAGATAATATGTACACTGTAAATAAGATAACTCACACAATTAGTGCAGGAAGATTTACAACAAATATTGGTATGGCTTTCTGTTCAAATGGAACTATGAATAGCTTTAGATCAATACTTGCAGCCAGCCTTTCAAAGCTAGGTGAAATAAAGAATGAATCTGATGCATCTTAGTTGAAAATCTAGCAGAGTGTGGTATAAAATAACATGTGAAGATAGCAATTTCATCTAGAATACTTGGCACACAAAAACATCTTGTTAATAGCGATGAGCGCGAGAGGTTTCAGTGGGTCTCAAATATTCCAGATGATGCATGGATTCTTGATGATATTCCGGCTATAAGAGATCTTAGATCTATATCTGAGGCGATTGGTGCCGATGTATTTGATTTTTTAAAAACTCCTCATGGATCAGTGTGGAGAGAAATATTAAAAAACAACAAAGAAGATATGATCGGAATACCATGGGTGGATGTGATACCGTCAGATCAGTTTAAAAGATATCTGCTAGATGCTCTAGATCAGCTCTGGATGATCACTAGAGATGAGATCGATGGTTACTATATGAATGAGTTTGTAAGCAACAGAGAGCTTCTATTGAGACTCAAACGATCTGCTATAGATAAGGATATTATTCAAAATTTAATGAAGGATAAGTTAATTTCAAATAAGTCTGAACTTCAAAAATTTTATTCTGATGACGGGTTTTCTCCTACGGTAAACTATTGTCAATCTGGATCAATAACGGGAAGGCTAACAATAAAAAGTGGGCCAAATATTCTTACGCTAAAGAGAAGCAATCGTAGTATCTTTAAGTCAAGATATCCCGGGGGAAGACTAATTCAAATAGATATAGTTTCTCTTGAACCCAGAATAGCTCTCTCTGTGTCTGAAAGTGAGATACCATATGACATATATAGCTGGGTTAGAGACAACGTTCTTATGGGAGAGGTAACAAGAAATCAAGCAAAGATAGCTACAATTAGCTGTCTATACGGTATGTCAGCATGGGCACTATCTAAAAGACTACCTGATACAATCGACGCACAAAATGTGCTGTCAGATGTTAAAGCATATTTCGACATTCCATTTTTAGAATCTAGACTTAAAGATCAGTATAAGAGAAGTGGATTTATTGAAAATTTTTATGGAAGAAGGATAAAATCAGGAGACGCATTTGTGAACCACTATTTACAGTCGACAGGTGTGGATGTCTCACTCCAGTCATTCAAGTGGCTAATTAATAGAATTGATGAAGAAGGTATAAGTGCTATTCCGGTATTTGTTATACATGATGCTATAATTTTAGATGTTGAGTCAGGTGTAGATAAAATAGCAGATATTATCAAGGATGGTATTCCTGTGCCAAAATTAAATAAAAATTTTCCTGTAACAATAGAAAATATTTGTTAAAATAATAGAGAGAGACTTATGAATAATTTTGAAAAAATAAAAGATAATTGGGGAAAATTTGAATCTCTTTGCAAGAGACTTTCTGACGACAATTTAGATAATTGTATCGATGAACTTGGAGAGAGGATTCTAGCCTGCCCTGCATCAATAAGAGTTGATCAATACGGATGCTATCCCGGAGGTCTTGTTGATCATGCTCTAAAGGTAACTGCGACTATGAGAAAGCTAAATGATGCATATAACTTGGACCTTTCTGTGTCGTCTATATTAAAGACAGGTCTATTGCATGACATTGGAAAAATAGGAGATCTAACCACAGATAATTTTATAGAAGAAGACTCTAGTTGGCACAGAGAAAAACTAGGAAAGCTGTATAAGTTTAATGAGGATCTTAATAGAATGTCAGTTTCTCACAGGACGCTATGTATTTTACAAAACTTTGGAATAGTCCTTACATCTGATGAGTGGTTAGCTATTCAGCTATCTCAGGGATCTCATTTCGAGGAAAATAGATTTTATGTGGGACACGAGCCAACCTTGGCAATAATTCTCCAGCAAGCAAAAACATTTGTCATTCATAGTGAAAAGTAGATATTATCTATCTATGTGAGATATTTATGAATGATGCCACGTCTCACATCTAAAGAGTTTAAAAAGCTATACGCAACATCTATGGACAACATTCCTGAAAAGGGTGTGTGGTCTGGCAGGGGGATCGGGATACCTGTCGCCGGTGCCATTGGTGGCGGCGACGACTATAAGCAAAAGATTGGTCGCGGAAAGCTTCCTGACTTTAGAACTGGAAGACCAACTCAAGGAGCAGATTCAACATTCTCATCATACCTTGCACGCGTAAATACTGGATATGATGATTATGATAAGGCAGTAGAATATATGCCTATGTTTCCTGAGCAAGAAGAGGAAGTGGGTGATATTTATTCCTGGGATATCGAACCAATTAGAAGCAGAAAGCTTCCAAATAACTTTAGGATAATGCGTCCTAAGCAAAAGGGGTTAAAAGAGAAAATGGAATTTGATGAAAATACGCCGGTTTTTAAAAGTAGATATAGCCTATTAGATCACAGAATGGAAGAAGGGATTAGTGACACAATGCTGGTAAAGGGTGCCAAAAAGGGACTTACATCTCTTGGTCTATCTATACCATATATTGATGTTATTCTCGGAGGCCTTCTTGGAACGTATTCTGTTATGAAGTTGAAAAGTGACTCTGATGAGCTGATTAGTCTCTTAGATATTCCAGAAAATGCATTTTTTGAGGCGCTATCTGAACAGGATGAAGGTGCGTGGCAGCAGGTAATAGCTTCTATTCAGGGATCTGACACAGTTCAGCTCAAGGCTGTATTTGATCAATTTTTAGATAGACTCAAGTCATTTTTCATACTCTTGATTCAGTCTATGGACTCAGTCGTAACGACAGCTGCTGGAATGCTCGGACCACAGGCTGCAGTTCCTGAGGAACTTGTCACTGTTCCTTTAGCAAATCTTATTACTGGTATAGGAGGCTTTGTAGCAGACATAGTTCCTGTAGAGAGATTTCTTTTTGACATGGCAGCAAGCGGAGCAGGGGTAGTTGAGGATGTATTCGAAATAATGAGAACTAGTAGCCCTGAAGCAGCTGAAAGTTTAGAACAGTTAGCAGAGGAAGGCGGACCCGGTCTAGCAGGAGTAATTTTTAGCCCAGTAAGATCATTTAGAAGGTTGGGAGAGTTCTATAGGGCACTACATGCAGAACCAGAAGATGCACCTACTCAGCTCGTTAAAAAAGGTGTGCTCGACATGGATAAGGACAGCTTTTTAAACCTATTATCTGCAGAAGCAGGTGGTCTTCCAACTGATATAACAGCACCAAACACGATCCCGATGCAAAGCAATGGCGTCTCACCTGCCCTATCAGAATTAAAAAGATTTATTAGAGAGTCAATTTATCCTGACTATAGCTCGTATCATGAGGATAAGCCTGTTGGGTATAAGTCAAGAAATGTTCCCACTATTGTTACGAAGCAAGAGGCTGAATCAGTCTTTGACAGGTTAGATGACTATGATGATTTTTCTGTCGCATATAAAGCAGATGGTGGAATTGTTAATTATCAGGCAAGATCTCTAGAAGAGAAGGCTTTAAGAAATCTTATTCGTCAGGGAATTGAAAGAATTCTAGAGAGCAAAAAAAAAAAGTAGATGATAAAGATCATCATGAAGACGACATAGATGAGCAAAACGTAGTTGCAAATCTTGGGGGCGGTCCTAATCTGCCACTTGGAATGTCTACACCAACATTTGGAAGAAAAAGAAGGCCAGCGTGGAAGGCTGCAGGAGACGCATTCGGAGGAGCAAAGCTTGCAGATCCGACTAGCTTAAAGAAGATAAGAAAGAAGAAGATAAGAAAGAAGAAAAAGAAATAAATTAAAACTTGAACATTACTATTAAAAACTATATTATTGAATTGCTGACAAACATTGCATATTAAACATTAAGGAGTTAAACATGGCAAATATTGATTTTGATGCTATCCGTAAAAAGCTTGAGAGGCTAAGCGGAAATAATACAAATAGGTCATCCACATGGAGGCCTGTTGAGGGTGAAGAACATACAGTTCGTTTGCTTTCATTCCCCAACAATGATGGACAACCCTTTAAGGAAAGGTGGTTCTATTATAATATTGGAACTAACAGGGGACTTTTAGCTCCCTATCAGTTTGGAGATCCGGACCCAATTCAAGATCTTATCACTAAGCTTCGTGAAGAAGGTACAAAAGAGTCGTATGAGCTGGCTAAGAAGCTATATCCGAAGATGAGGACATATGCTCCAGTTATTGTACGAGGAGAGGAAGATAAGGGTGTTCAAATCTGGGGTTTTGGAAAGATGGTCTACCAGACACTTCTTGGGCTCATGCTTGATGAGGACTATGGAGATATCACAGATCTAGTAGATGGGAGAGATATCAAGGTCGTCTGCTCTAAGCAGCCTGGAAAGCGATGGGCCATGACAGAGGTCAGGCCAAGAGGAAAGCAAACAAAGCTTTCAGATGACAATAATCAGGTAAAGACTTGGGTCTCTGAGATTCCAGATCTAGATGAAATGTATCAATGCAAGACTAGTGATGAGCTCACAAAGATTATAAATGACTGGCTGAATGATGATGAAGCTCTCACAGAGAGTAGTGACAAGGACGACAGTTCGTCAAATTCAGATACTAGTACTTCTGAGTCTACTGTACCTGCATCAGGATATAGCAGCATAGATGACGCCTTTGCTGACTTGATGTCTGACGATAGTTAATTAAAATGATTCCCCGCACAAATTGTGCGGGGAATTCGTTATGAACAATGTCCTACCGTAGGTGTAAGATATAACATGCTTAGGTAATAAATAATGTCGTCAAAAGGAACAGAAGATTTTACGTCTGATCTTATTCAGTCACTCAACAAGGAACACGGTAGCAGGATTGCTTACAATCTTGCATATGATGAATCTCCAACACATGTAAAGCGATGGATTTCTACAGGGTCAAGATTACTTGATTATATCTGTTCTAATAGAAGAGGTGGAGGTCTTCCTGAAGGAAGAATAGTAGAGATCTTTGGCCCACCGTCAATTGGAAAGTCACATATAGCAACGCAGATCGCTAGGACTACACAGCAGATGGGTGGAATTGTTGTGTATATCGACACAGAGAATGCCACATCTGTTGAAAATTTAGGAATGCTTGGTGTTGATGTTTCAAGGCGCTTTGTCTATGTTGACACACACTGCACAGAAGAAGTTTTGTCTATTGCTGAAGCAACCATTATGAAAGCAAAGGCAATGGATAAGGATATACCAGTTACTATTGTGTGGGATTCTGTGGCAGCCTCATCACCTAAGGCAGAGCTTCTGGGTGATTATGACAAGGAATCAATTGGCCTGCAGGCCCGAGCGATCTCCAAGGGCATGCGAAAGATCACGGGGGTTATTGCAAATCAGAGCGTCTTATTTGTGATCTTGAATCAGACTAGAACAAAAATTGGTGTCATGTTTGGTGATCCTACGACGACGCCCGGCGGAAAGGCAATTCCGTTTCATGCTTCTACAAGAATTAAGCTCGGTGCAGGGCAACAGATAAAAGATGGCGATGACGTAATCGGTATTCATGTTTCTGCAAAGACAATTAAGAACAAGGTTGCGGCACCATTTAGAAAGATTGACTTTGAGATACACTTCGGAGTCGGTATAAAAGAGCATGAACAAGTATTCGATATTTTGAGAAAACATGGTCCAGAGATAGTAGACGGAAATGAGGTATCTATTTCTGGAACAGGATCGTGGAAGACTCTGTCTGTTGTAGATGCTGGTACAGGTGAGTGTATAATTGAAAAGAAGTTTCATAAACCTAAGTTTAATGAGATAATGAATAATCCAGAGTATTCCCATTATATAGATGACCTTTTGGAAAAGGTCATGGTCAAAAGTATGAATAATGATGATTTAGATGTAGATGTTAATTCATATGTTGAGGTAAGTGCATTAGTAGATTCTATTGATGATGAATTAATTGATCCAGAAGGCTAGAATGTGCAGGAAGAAAAAGATAGACATCTTGTTATCTTGGTTGATGCACTAAATCTCTTTACAAGACATTTTGTAGCACACCCAGCTGTTAGTTCAAATGGTGAGCACGTGGGTGGAATAGTTGGATTTCTTTATGCAGTAATAGATCTTGCAGAGAGGTATAGACCAGCGCAGATGATTGTAGTATGGGAAGGCGGTGGGTCCACCCGTAGAAGAAATTTATTTAAAGATTATAAGTCTCGACGACGTCCAGAGCGACTTAATAGATATTATGACGACGACATACCTGATACTATTGAAAATAGAAATCATCAGATTTCAACACTTGTTAATATTATAAAGGATCTTCCAATAGAACAGCTGTACATACCAGATTGTGAGGCAGATGATGTGATAGGATATCTTAATAAGTACAGACTTCGTGATTGTAGAAAGTTAATAATTTCTTCTGATAAGGATTTTTATCAGCTTCTTGATAAAAAAACAATTATTTATTCACCAACTTGGAAAAAACTAGTTACAGAAAAAGAGGTAAAGGAGAAGTTTAAGATATCTCCTAGAAATTTTTGTCTTGCTAAGTCAATTTGCGGAGACCCGTCTGATAATATATCGGGTGTAAAGGGAGTTGGATTCAAGACTTTAGCTAAAAGATTTCCAGAATTACTATCAGATGAAGATATCATGATATCAGACATCATTGCAGTAGCAAAGCAAAACATATCAGAGGGTAGCAAAATAAAAGCATTTGAAAGAATAGCTGAGTCAGAGTCTTTAATAAGAAGAAACTGGAAGTTAATATATCTTGATACTTCAAATTTATCAGAATTTCAGATATCTAAAATTGTTAATTCTGTTGATACTTTTTCAGATTCAAGAAATAAAATAAACGTGATGAGAACTTTAATTAAAGAAGGTATTCAGACCTTCAATGTGGATAGAATGTTTTTGTCAATGAATCACATGGGTAAAAAGAATGTCTGACTCATCATACTTTGGGCAGTATGGAAAACAATTTCAAGAAAAGATTTTTCAGTGCTTTCTTATAGATCATCAGTGGTCTACCCAGATGTCGGACGTGATGACGTCTGAATATTTTGATTTAAGATATTTAAAATACTTGACAGAAAGATATTTTAAATATTATGAAAAATATAAGTCTTTTCCCACCCTATCTTTGCTCGTTTCAATCATACGTGATGACCTAAGAGAGGGAAATGACGCAATATTAAGAGATCAAATTGTTGAATTTTTGCATAGAGTAAAAACAAATCCAAATCCTGGAGATTTACAGTATGTAAAAGATAAAACATTAGAGTTTTGTAGAAAGCAGGCGCTTAAGGATGCGCTAGAGAAATCAGTTGAACTCATTGCTTCTGACGACTATGAGTCTGTTGTATCACTTATGAAAGATGCTATTTCTGTCGGAATGCCAAACACGCTAGGTCATGATTTTTTTGAAGACTATGAGTCAAGATTTTCTATCATTAATAGATCAGCATGCCCTACAGGAATTCCACAAATAGATAAAAAAGGAATATTGAATGGTGGGCTTGGAAGAGGAGAGCTTGGGGTAATGATAGCAAATACCGGTGTAGGAAAGTCTCATTTCTTAGTTCATGCAGGATGTGAAGCTTTACGTCGTGGGAAAAATGTCGTGCATTACACATTTGAATTATCTGAAAGAGCTGTCGGAATAAGATATGATAGCAATCTATGTCATATTCCAAGTGATGAAGTAATAGAAAGAAAAGAAGATGTCATTAAAATGTATGAGGGAATGGACGTAGGTCGACTTATCATTAAGGAATACCCAACAGGGTATCCTAGCGTTTTAACAATTAAAAGTCACATTGAAAAGCTTTTACTCAAGTCTTTCGTTCCCAGCCTGATAATTATTGATTATGCAGATATCATGAAGGCTACTAGGAAGTTTGAATCTTTGCGACATGAATTAAAACTTATATATGAGGAACTTAGAAACTTGGCTATGAGTTTAAATGTTCCAGTCTGGACCGCATCTCAAGCTAATAGAGATGCAGCTAATTCTTCAATTGTTGGATTAGAAAATATGTCTGAGGCGTATGGAAAAGCTATGGTAGCAGATATAGTCCTTTCTATTTCAAGAAAGCCCACTGAAAAGGCATCAGGTTGCGGTAGGCTATTTGTAGCAAAAAATCGAGCCGGAAGGGATGGCGTGTTATTTCCTATTCACCTGGACACATCTATATCAAAGTTATTTGTAGTAGAAAATGCAGAGGAAATGACGCTAGGTGATGTTATTGAGACAGATAGTAACTCAATGAAGCAGTTATTGAAAGATAAGTGGAAAGAGGTTAACGGCGACACAGCCGTGTGATAAATTTTTAGAAGGAATGGGAGCGAGCGTGTATAATTTCGATGAAGTTTTTAATGAAAGCGTAAAGTATTTTGATGGAGATGAGCTCGCTGCAAATGTATTCGCTACAAAATATGCGCTTTGTGATAGAGATGGAAATTTTTATGAATTAACTCCCGATGACATGCACAAGAGAATAGCAAAGGAATTTTCTAGAATTGAAAGAAAGTATGAAAATTCAATGAGCGAAGATGAGATATATTCTCTTCTAAAAGATTTCAAATACATAGTTCCTCAGGGAAGTCCCATGGCGGGAATTGGAAATAATTTTCAAATTCAATCTTTATCTAATTGCTTTGTGATAGAGCCTCCGCATGACTCATATGGTGGAATTCTAAAAACCGATCAAGAGCTTGTTCAAATAGCTAAACGTAGAGGAGGAGTTGGATTTGATATATCGACAATTAGACCAAAAGGACAGTCAACAGGAAATTGTGCGAGGACTACAGATGGAATTGAAGTTTTTATGGATAGATTTTCAAATTCTTGCAGGGAGGTGGCTCAGGGCGGACGTCGCGGAGCACTTATGCTTACTATCTCTGTTCACCATCCTCAAATTAGAGACTTTATAAAGATTAAGAGAGATCTAACAAGAGTAACAGGTGCTAATATATCCATTAAAATAACAGATGAGTTTATGAATGCTGTTGTAGATGATGAAGATGTAGAATTAAGATGGCCAGTTGATGAAGAGACACCTAAGATAAAGGATAGAGCTAAAGCTAAAGAATTGTGGAATGATATAATTGAGTCAGCTCATGCTTCTGCAGAGCCGGGAATTCTCTTCTGGGATAATGCAAAACAGCTTACACCTTCTGACATTTATGAAAATGAAGGATTTGGGTCTGTTTCTACAAATCCATGTGGAGAAATAATTTTATCTCCATATGATTCATGTAGGCTGATGTTGATAAATCTTTCTTCATTTGTTGATGATGAATTTTGTGATAGTGCAGCATTTAATTTTAAGAAAATGTCTGAGGTTGTGCAAAAAGCACAGAGACTAATGGATGATATGATTGATCTTGAAATAGAGCAGATAGATAAAATTCTTGAAAAAATTAACTCTGATCCTGAGCCTGACATAGTTAAGCTAAATGAAAAAAATATGTGGAAACAGATAAAAGATAGAGCCCGGCGCGGAAGAAGAACAGGATTGGGTGTGACCTCAGTTGGTGATACGCTTGCCGCACTTAATGTAAGATACGGATCTAAAGCATCCATTGATATTGTTGAAAAGATCTATAAGACTCTTTGTATAAATTCATATATGTCCTCTTGTATTCTTGCAAAAGAGAGGGGAGCATTTCCAGTTCACGATTTTAGAAAGGAAACATATCATCCATTTTTAAGAAGAATATGGGAAGAAAATCCAAAGCTTCTAGATATGAATGAGAAATATGGAAGAAGAAATATAGCTCTCACGACAACAGCACCGGCAGGGTCAGTTTCCGTATTGACGCAAACAACGTCTGGGATTGAGCCAGCTTATCTCTTGAAGTATACTAGAAGAAAGAAGCTTACTGAAAGTGATGCAGGTGGCAGAGTAGATTTTATAGATGATGTTGGAGACCGGTGGCAGGAATATGATGTTTATCATCATGGATTTAAAAAAT